>Ga0064013_1016_pt1 | contig 179721 bp, 180 predicted proteins | sample CrowatWCoCulture_FD_61583 | JGI IMG/M metagenome (GOLD analysis project Ga0064013, IMG submission 61583) | Marine cyanobacteria communities from the University of California, Santa Cruz, USA, analyzing cyanobacterial DNA methylation -... | ecosystem: Host-associated > Microbial > Bacteria >...
AATCGCTATCTTATTCGCATTGGTGATTATCGTATTGGAATAGAAGTACAAGGCCATCAAGTAGAAATGATGCGTGTTCTACATCGAAGAGAATTTTATCGTTATTTTCCTTAATTCTAGTGTTCAAGTAAGGTGGGAATTGCCCACCCTACAAGTTTTAATTTTAACTAAAAAAACTGTTCACTGTTCACTGATCACTGTTAACTGTTCACTGATAACTGATAATAAACTCCCCAGATGGCCATAGCTCTTAAATAATGACAAGCACGATAGGTTCCCACTGCGGTTATTGCTTCAGGTGTCCGAAACTGTAACCCATTTTCATACACTTGTTTAACCACTGTTTCGGTTAATTTTAGGGCTTCATTTTTCATCCCCATTTGTATTAGAAATGAAGCTATTCCAAAATTAATTCCTGTCCAAACTTCTTGGGGATGAGTTGAGTTAGGATCTTCCGGTGTACCATCGGGTTTCATGCCGTTTGCTGCCCCATATTTTCCGTTTTGAACTTTAAAAAACAAGCTTCATAAACCTTATTCAAAGCTGATAGGGTATATTCAGACTCAACTACATCGGATAAACCCAATAAACGGGCATAAAATTGACCACATAATTGATCCGCCATCACTATATCAGAACCGCTTTTACTATCTAAATTATAGTATTCTCCGTTCCATAATGTACTGTGATAAATAGCACGAGATTGTTGTAACCAATTATTGTATTTATCCAGTTCCTTTTCTATAGATTCGGGATAATTTTCAGGTTCTAATTGTGGATTATTAGGAGAATTTTCTAACAATATTTCTCCGATCTTAATTGCTGCTTCTAAAGCTGCGATCCATAAACCACCACAATAAGCACTAATACCGCTTAATTTCCAGTCATCAAATGTCTGATCTGGTGCGCCAGAATTTTCAGGAATACCATCATTATCTAAGTCAAATTCTTTGAGATAGTTTAATGTTTCTGGAATGGCAGCCCAACATTCCCATAAAAAGTCAATATCATCGGAACCAGTTAACAAAAAATCTCGATAAACTTGTAAAACAAAATCACTCCCTAAATCTTTCCAAAGATTACAATCTTGATAGCTTGTATAGTTTGTTTTCTCCCAAGGATGTTCATTAGGCGCACCTAAATCATGGGGAGTTGCACCTTTAACTTTTCGGAACCCTTCAGCCTGATTATAACCAATAATTCTAATAGTATCGTCACTACTGGGAATTGCCCGTGCAAAAGCTTCCATAACTGCCTTTTCTAAACCAGGCCATAACATCAATAACCCAAAAGATCCATATAATCTTACATCTAAGCTTTCATACCAACAATAATCTAAACATTCTAACACCCCAAACTGTCCTACAGGATCAGTCTCAGATGCTGCTGTCCATAGAGTTCCCCCATCGGTTAATAAATATAATTCATTGAACAAAGCCATCTTTAACCAGTCGGGTAAATTATCATTTTTTAAGATAGAGTTATGCCATTCTTCTACTTTATCTCGCCAAACATCAGAATGTTTTAAAGCCGTTCTCACCATTGCCCAACCGTTGTTACCATTGCGTCCAAAAAAGTCAGTATAACGACGATAGTATTGTACTCCTGGGGTAAATTCTGTTACTGGTAAATCCCAGGCTAAGATAAAGGGAATCTTCTTAACTCTTCCTGGTTTAACAGTAAAACGTATTGCCATAGCTGCCGCTATTTGTTCCCCAGGTTCTGCTGGTGTTTCATCCTCTTGATCAGGTAAAGATCCATCCATAGCAAAATAGTCCCAAACCTCAGAACCATCTCCGTCAGGATTCCATTTACCCAGATAAAAAACCTCTACACTAGGATTAGTAACACTGGCAATACAAATCTGTCCTTCTCCCTCTTGTACCTGTTCATGGGGTTGTAATCTATTGAGAATAAAACCCACCCGAAAATTATCTTGTACCCACTGATTAAAATTTCCCGTACTATGACCCCATCTCGGTTGATATTCGTACTCTGGACTACCATCATCCCTAACAGTAATTTCTGGGGATTTAATAGCATTAGTAAACCAACCCACAATATTTTGCCAAGTAAGCATAATGCTGAGGGTAATGGGTTTATCAGTAGGGTTTTTTACTGTCCATTCAAATACCCCAATAGGATAACTTGTTTCCTGATAGTTATCTGGAATAATAGGAGAAAACTGCTCACAATAAATCTCTGCTTGAAAAACCCCCTCATATTGATACCAACTACAGGGATAAAGTGCAGAGTAAGTTCCCTTTTCTGTGGGATACCAAGACCAACGAGATAGGGTTTTATCCTCTGGGGGTTCCGTTGCTAAAGCATAAGCTTGCGCTGTACCATCTTCTAATTGTTCAAAAATACTAAACTGACAAGATGGGATACTCTTAAAAATATGTTCACCCCCATCTAAATGCCAAAGGTTAAAATCACCACGAGGCGATCGCCCAATACATCCTGCACCAAACCCACCGAGAGGCATTCCGTGCCAAGGGCCGTCATCTAAATTACTAGCATAGCGTACTGTATAAGGGTTATCCCATCCTTGACCGATGAGACGTTTCCAAGCACAAGAGGGGATGTTGGGGAGGGAAAATAAAGTCTTCATGGCATAAATTTTAGGATATAACGGTCAAAACAGTTCACAAATGCTAAAAATAACTATGTGTAGGCTACATATTTTGTAGAGGTCAAAAAGTTTTGACCTCTACAAACCCTATATTGTTTCTTGAAAATTCTTTTTTCTAGAAATTTAAGTTAAAAAATCAAACCCACTTAATTTCACCAGAGATCCCAAATGGGTTCTATAGGGAAATATCTATGATAGTTTAATAATATATTTGTACTTTTTTTAGTTATACATGAAGTTATACATGAAGTTATACATGGCTGTGTAACAATTATGGTGTTGAAACTTTTTTCTATGAGGAGTCTAATGATCAATTTTAAGTCTGTAGTTACGACATCAGCTTTCTCTCTATTATCACTAGCTGCTGCACCTATGGCATCAGCTATTACCATCACCTCTAATGGGACATGGACTGGAGTCCAAGGAAATCCATCCGGGGTAACCACAGGACTTGGCACTTCAGAAGTGAGATGGGGAAACCCAGCTCCTGGACAACCCACTAATACCCGAATTTCTCACAAAATCTGCGATCGCCAAACACAGAAGCCTTACAGGAAGTGGGTTTGAACAGAGCGATCTCAGATTTCCCCAACCAAGGTGATTTCCAAGAAAAAGTTTCCCACCCATTCTCAGAATCTGTTTGTAGAACATCTCAAATAAGCGAAAAGGGAAAAATAAAAAGTTGTTCGCGGATACTTTCCGCGAACAAAAACCTCCCTATCTAAAAGAAAGAAATACGCTAACTTTTAAATTAGCTTTGACTATTTTTAAAAAGGAAATTCACTTAATTTTACACTCTTATTAACTTTTTAGGCTAACTGGGTCTAATCAAAATATCCCATTTAGGTAAGTGAGGATTACGTTCTAAACGTTTCTCAATTTCCTTCATCTCTTTTTTCGTTAAAGAAATGCCTTTTTGATAAACTTTTTTACTTAACTTAACTATCGGATTTAAGCCTTTCCATGTCATAGTTTTTACCCAAGCTAACATCGTTTGAGCATTTCTCAGAAGTGTTCCGTTCCAATGCCTCTCTAAAATTCCCCAACATCTTTCTATGGAATTATATTTACTGTGATAAGGAGGAAAATATAGTAATTGAATAGATTTCTTAGTTTGGTCGGCAAACTCTACCATTCTCTTCAAAAATTGCCTTCTTATTCCACTATTTTCTGGTCCATTATCAACTTTAATTTGGATGTTCTCTAGTTGCTGCTTTTCAGTTATACTCAGACTTGTCCACCATTGCTCCAAGTTATCTACCATGAAATCACTCGTTTTATAAGAACTTCCAAAAGTTACATAAAGTTGCCCTGTATCTTCATCTACAATCCCACAAGGAACGTATTTTTCTTTAGTTCCCATATCATGATCTTGAGCTTGATTATAACCTCTGGTTTGTCCGCCACGTGAATATTCTCCTATTTCCACAGTTGCTTTACAATCCATACTTAAACGTTTCACAGAAGGGTCTTTTTTTCTATCTTTTTTCTCTATATTCTCTAAGATAGCGTCCGTCTCCGAGATTTTTTTTTAGGTTTAGCTTTTACCACTTTTCTTAATCGATAGCCCAAACGATTTAAAATATCTGCCATTGTCGAAGCAGCAGGAACCTCCTCTCCATTATATCCTAGATTTCTTAATTGTTTAATGGCTTCAGCCGCCGTTAATCTTGTATAGGCAATGGGGTTATTAAATGTGGGGTTTTGTTGTGCGTGAGCTTCGGCTATTTCTTTCAATGATTGGGCAACTATTGGGTATCTTTCCTCCCATTTTTTACATCCACTATTGACTGATTGTAATCCTAAACACACTATCCCAGTTCGTTTTTCATGTAATCCAAGTTGAACATTTTTTCTCCCCCAACCAAACACGATTTCGGTTTGTCTGGCACTTCCTCCACAATACTTGAGACACATTTCAGCTTGAAATGAACGACGCTCTGCTCCCGTCATTTTTGAGGCTGCTAAACGTAAATCATCGACCATCGACGGGGTTAAGGGATTATTTGTCTGTTTTAGCTTCAATTTACTCTCTCTAATCTTTTTACCTCTTCATTTTAATCTATTTCTTCTGTTTTTTCAGACAAGCCAATTATGAAATTTTAAAGTTGTGTACCAAGATCCGCTAACTCTCTGTTCCTTTTATTTCTTGAAAGCCTTTAGTCCAAGCGATTACCCCCTATGGGAAAAGCTTTCTCGGAAATCACCCAACAGTCTGTTGTCAGATTTTAAGTTAAAATCAACCCGAATTAGACAAAGATGAAAAGATAAATCAATCACTAATTTTTCCAAAAAAATTATTAATAAAATCTCTAATAGTACTAGATTGTTAGAATAAAATATGCTATAATTTAATTATTAAAGCAATTTACCTTAAACTGATTTAATGAGTCCCAGTCATCCCCGAACCCCTCGTCAAGTAATCAACTTTAGTAAACAGAAAGGAAAAGAAATAATCGCTAATTTTGATGGGGGACTAATCACTTCAGATGCGGGGATTGTCTGGATAGCTGAGTTGGATAAAAAGCTGGGAATTACCGAGAAGTTTGGTAACTGTTTTCAAGATCATCGTCATCAATCTTATGTAGATCATTCCGTTCATGAGTTATTAGCACAAAGGCTTTATGGAATTATTTTAGGCTATGAAGATGTCAATGACCATGATAAATTACGTCACGATCCTGCCCTTAAGATCGCTTTAGAAAAGCTTAATGAACTTGAAGATAAAAAGGGATGGTTAGCTGGAAAAAGTACAATTAATAGATTGGAATATTGTCCTGAGACTATTCTCGACCAAAAAACGAGTCGTTATCATAAAATAGAACCCAACTTTGAAGCCATTGAAAAATCTTTTGTCGAATTTTTTTTAGAGTCTTATAAAAAACCTCCCTTAAGTATTATATTAGATATGGATGTCACGGATGACCAAGTACATGGTAATCAAGAAGGGGCATTTTTTAATAGTTATTATCACGGAGTATGTTATGCTCCTTTATATATTTTCTGTGGGCATCATTTATTAGTTGCTAAACTTCGTTCATCTAATGTAGATCCAGCCGATGGAGCCTTAGACGAATTACAAAGAATTATCGGACTAATTAGAGAAAAATGGTCAGAGACTCATATCCTAGTTAGGGGTGATAGTGCCTATGCCCGTGAAGAAATCTTCTATTTTTGTGAAAATCAGCCTTTAGTTGATTATGTTATAGCTATGGGAACAAATGGCGTTCTTAAGTTACGAGCGGATGATGTAATTGAAAAAGCCAAACATGAATATGAAAAAAAACTAGCTCCAATAACTGAATTAATGGATAGTTTATTTCAGAAAAAAGAAGATTTAGAAGAAGTTAAAAAATTAGTACCAATTTCTACTTGGTATCGCTCTATTCGTTATAAAACAGAAAAGTCATGGAGTTGTCAAAGAAGAGTAGTGACAAAAGTTTGTTATGGAAGTGATGGCTTAAAAATGCGCCATGTGGTGACATCTTTGCCCGCTTCAAAAATTCCACCCTCAAAACTTTATACAAAAAAATACTGTCCGAGAGGCGAGATGGAAAATCGGATTAAAGAACAACAATTAGACTTGTTAGCTGATAGAACTTCAACTCAAACATTTCAAAGTAATCAACTAAGATTATGGATACATTCCTGGGCTTATGTTCTCATAAATGCTTTTCGTCAACACTGTTTAAAAAAAACTTCATTGGCTAAAGCAACTGTGGGAAGAATACGTCTAAATCTTCTTAAGTTGGGAGCCAGAATAAAGATTAGTTGTAGAAGAATTATTATCGCTATAGCTAGTGCTTGTCCTTATCAAGATATTTTATCTATTGCTAACAAAAGAATTAAAACTATTCCTAATACTGGATAAGTAGAATAAGTTGTTTTTTAAAAAAGATATCTATCATAAGTTGTTGACTGACTGATACTTTCATTTAGTCTTATTTATCGTGGAGAAAATCAAAAGTTAATATAATTATTCCCTCTTAAACTCAATTTTTGGATAATCAAAGTCAATTTTTTTATTCATCTATATTCAAAATTTCTATTAGTCCTAAAAATTATCATTTTTCATCTCTGGATTGGGCTTTCAAATTAATTTGTGAGAAATCCGGGTAAAACCTTCTGGGTGCAAGTGAATCCCCAACTATAATCTCTGATGAGCGTTTGGGTGTGTTCAAGTCCTTTGCTATAGCAGTACCAAAAAAGATTAGGACATTATTGTAAGGTGGGCAATGCCCACCCTACGGGGTTTTGTCATTTTAACTTAAAACCCAATTAACCAAGGTTCTCACGGGAAACCCGGTTGCACCGGAATTATTAACCCCATTTTCTTTATCGGCCCAAACTGGCCCAGCAATATCCAAATGAACCCAAGGAGTTTCCTTGATAAACTGTTTTAAGAATAAGGCTGCGGTAATAGAACCCCCGGCCCTGGGTCCGGTATTTTTCATATCTGCAATGGGAGACTTTAACCCCTCAAAATACTTCTCTTCCATCGGCATCACCCAAAACTTTTCTCCGGCTGTTTCAGAGGCAGTTTTAAGTTCTTCTGTAAGGGTTTCATCCGTACTCCATAACCCAGAAATATCATTCCCCAAAGCTACAAGACAAGCTCCGGTTAAAGTAGCGAGATCGACGATCGCATCCACTTCTAATTTTTCAGCATATACCAAGGCATCAGCGAGGGTTAAACGTCCCTCAGCGTCGGTATTATTCACTTCGATAGTTTTGCCATTGGAGGCGGTTAAAATGTCTCCAGGGTGCATGGCCCTGCCACTGATCATGTTTTCTGTAGCGGCACAAACAAAATGAACTTCTACATCCGGCTTTAATTGGGCGATGGCTTTGGCGGCACCTAATGTGGCTGCACCACCACCCATATCCATTTTCATGGTTTCGATACCACTACCAGATCCTTTTAAGTTTAAACCGCCAGAATCAAAGGTTAAACTTTTACCGACGATGGCAAGTTTCCGTTTAGGGGTTGCTGCGGGTTTGTAGGTTAAATGAATAAATTTCGGGGGTAAGTCTGAGGCTTTGGCCACCCCTAAAAATGCCCCCATACCCAGTTTTTCACATTCCTCTTGTTCTAAAATTTCGATGTCTAAACCGTAGTCTGTGGCTAAGGTTTGGGCAGTTTCAGCAAAGGTTACGGGGTTGACGCTATTAGCAGGTGCCGCTACTAATTCCCGTGCTAAAATAACCCCAGAAGTTATGGTTTGCGCTTGTTCAACCGCTTCGCTTTGCGCCCCAACTCCCAAAATATGAACTGTTTCCAGTTTTAAGGGTTTGTCTTCGGGTTCGGATTTAAAACGGTTATCTTGGTGCAAAGAGAGGATCATCCCTTCGGCGATCGCTGTTGTGGTGCTTGCCTCATTCTCCACCACAGGAAAATTAATCCCTAAGCTTTTCACCTTTTCTTTTTTCCCTAAACGGGCAACAGCAGCAGCCGCCAAACGTAGGCTATCTAAGCTTAACTCATCTTTTTTCCCTAAACCTATGAGGATTAGTTTACGGATGGCACTACCCCCACCAATACGAGTAACAGCACTGCTACCGGATTTTCCTTTAAATTCCGTTTCTTCGATTAATTCTGCCAGGGTTCCCCCAGTTTTTTCGTCTAACTGGCTCAATTCCCCTGTTAAGATTGTTTCATCCTCAAATAACCCCAAGGCGATCGCATCTCCACTCCAATCTAACAAAGGGGTATCGATTCCACGAATATCCATATCTATGTGTTCCCAAATCTGTCTAAAATAAACCTTAAACAATTCTACTATTTTCTCAGGTCTTTCATATAATGTATTGTGTTTATCCAGAACAGTTAAATTATGAAAACAATAAAATTAGGTTTATTATGCTTCGGTAGTATGGGATTATTTTTCCTCGTAGGTTGTACAAACCCCACGGTTACTTCAGATGAGTCAATGGGTTCTAATTCCGCAACAATTTCCGAAGAAAACCACTCAGAACATGATAGTCATGATCATAGCCATGATCACGGAAAACATTCCCAGAGCGAACAAGTGATTAAATCAGGTGAATATACCTTAAAACTTGTCACCGTTCCCAGTGATAAGGGTGTTCATATTGCTTTTTATTTACTAGAAGGTGAAGCCAATAAACAAGTTAAGACTGCTCAAGTTTAAGGTCAACTTCAATTACCCAATGGTGAACAAAAAGCTATTCCTTTGAATTATGAAGCTGAGAGAAATCATTATCACGGTATGCTTTCTGAAACCGAATCAGGAGAATATAAACTTACTATTCTTTCTGAGCTTAACGGAGAAAAAATAAACGGCAAATTTAGTTTTCAACGCTAGTTAATTTAAGTTCAGAGTTTGGATTTATTGGCTTGAGTCTGTTACCAAAAACCTACTTAACCTGACTTCGGAGTTCGGAGTTCGGAGTTCGGAGTTATGATTTTTTTAACGAGAGAATGAAGGTTTGAGACTTCTGATTTGAGTCTTTTTTCTGAAAATTTCCTTATATCGAACTCAGGTTACTTAATCCTGCCAAAATTACTCATTTGACATACTCCCGTCGACGGAGTCGAGGGATTCTAACACCTCACGATGCTAGTTTTCTGCTTCGTCCCCCACCAACTAGAGCATCACACGTGATGCTCCCCGTCGCTCTGAGTCCACAGACATTTTTGGGTCCCAACGCCTCTGAGGTTTCCTCAGAGGACGCAAGCCGACCCGCTACCATCTGCCCGACCGCGGTTATGCCTCGATTCCTAATTTCTTGACTAGCTACGTTGCAGTAATTCAACCTTGCGCTGTAGGGTTTTGAGGAATCTAGGCCGTTTAATCTCTTCACCGTCGGAAGTAGCCACAAACTTCTCAAATCCTAAATCTAACCCTCTAGGATGACCAATCCCCCCTTTCATTCCCCCCTTACTAAGGGGGGTTAGGGGGGATGGGACATCAACATCTAACTGTAGTGACAGAGCTACAAAGTAACCAGATGCTTTTCTAACAACCCTGGCTTGCTTGACTTGAAACCCTTCTGGAATTGGTCGAGATAGTCTCCACTTAACCCATCCTAGTTTGGGAAGCTTCAGAGCATCATTTCTAATGGGGTCTTTCCCCAACTGTGGGAATACAAACGAACGCAGACGATACTTGTTCTTAAAGCGTGGAAAACCAAAACCTCTGGCTCTCATGTCATCCCAAGCTCTGTCCAAAGTTCTTAAAGTTTGCTGAAGAACTTGAGAATGGACTGTCTTTAACTGAGGATATTGCTTTTTAGCATCGGTTAGTTCCTTGGCTTGCCTATGGTAATTTGGGAAAGGGGCATCAGCAGAGATGATATATTCACAATTGAGGGAGCAAGCATTGACAGGGGACTTACGAGAAGCACACCAATCTTTACGCTGACGTAGCGAAAAATTCCAGACAGAACGACACACATCAAGAGTTTGCTCGATGATATCAATCTGTTCAGGAGTTGGTTGCAGTTTGTACTCGTAGGTCATAGTTAGCATGGTTCTATATTTAGCTTACACAAGGTTACTTTTTGTGTAAAGTTTGTTTAAAGAAGCTAAAATAGGTTTGTTTGTTGGTCGGATTTTCATCCCGTCGGTAAAACCGAGGGTCTTCAATCCAACATTTTAAGATAAGTAGTAGGGTTCAACGGCCGTTGAACCCTACTACCTAGACATCTGTATTCTAAGTTGATGAAACCTAAAAATAGACCTAGTTCATGTAGAAAGTGGGACAAAAATCTAGGAATTTTAGCAGAAATGATACTCAAACCCTAGTTATGAAACCACCTCGGTGATTTTCAGAATCGTACCACCTGACTTGTGTATACTTTGAACAGTCTTAGACATTTGGTCGTAGCTAATCACCCGTTCCTGACAACTAAACTTGTTGATTCTCGCAGCACCTTGCTTGCTGGAAAAAGCAATGCGAAAACGCTTACCAGTATTGTCATAATTAGCTCCATTACCCACAGCTATAGGTTTAATGGGAGTGGCTAAATTAGCAGCAATAGAAGAAATCAATCGAGCATTATTATTGCTACTATCATTGTTAGCAGGGCCTCGTAACAATGAAAAGGTACGGTTAAAGGTTTCATTTGTTAGCCCAACCACTGAACGAATGCTACGAGGATAGGGGACGATATTCTCCCCGAAACTTTGAGCATATTCGTCACTATCAAGGTAGGAGTTGATTTCAGCTTCGTATCCTCCCTCGTTGTAAATCTGAACGTGTTCAGATACTTCCTCTTGACTTTGAGGTGGACGACCTAAAAAATGCTTGAAGCTTAACTCAATAAAGCGATATTGAGAGGCAGAGTGGAAAAAGAGAGACTGATATAAACTCGATTGAGCAACAGCACGAACAAACCCACGAACGGTAATATCACCATTACGCAGTTGTGCTTCAGCACTGCTCAAGCGATCGCCTTCCATCAAATGCTGATTTCCCAATACCTGCCGATATACTGCTCTGATGATTTGCTGTAGATCGTCTTCAGTGTAATTAGGGCGAAGTTCTAGCGGTTCAGTTCCGAGAATATCTGATGCAGTTAAAATTGACATGATTTTATTGTGATAAGTTTTTCTGATTTTCTTTTAAGTGTTGATTCGGTTTACTCAACCAACAAATAAACAAACAAGCAAGTGTGTTTTTAACACACTTGCCAACTCCATAACTATCCTTCTAACTAGGACATGGAGTTGATTAAATAATCAAGGTATCCGTTATACTCAAGTAAAGCTTGAGGAGACAGATCCCGTGGCGCACAACCACGATTACGGAGGAAGGTTAAACCGGTGATATATGTAGCGGTATCAATTCCTAACGCACGGTAAACTTCGCGCGCACCAGCCATTCCCCATTCATCAATGGGACCGGTACCACCAACCACTCAACAATAGTTGATTAAGCGTAAGTAGTGTACGATATCACGCTTACACTTATCTTTTTGAACACTGCCATCAATGTCCCGACCACTACCACTGGGGAACTTTTGATAAATAGCATTAACAGCTTCTTGAGCAATAGCATCATAGTTAGCAGCTAATTTTTCAGCAGCTTCCATACGAGCAGCAGCACGCTGTAAACTTCCTTGAACTGATTCTAAATCAGATGCACTGGGAAAACGACCGCCTAAGTCAGCAGCAGCAACGGTTGTGGTTAAAACAGATTTCATAATTGAGAGTTTCTCCTAGTTTTCTTCAGAAAATTCGACAAAATTGTCAATGCACTTCACAATGCCTAAAATATTTCAGTCTTAGCTGATGGTAGCAATAACTTCATCAAAATAAGACGCACACTCAGCAGCTTTCATAATGGCAACGGCACGAGCAGTGTTACTAGTAGGAACGCCTAAAGCACTATAGGTTTCTTTTAAGCCATTTAAGCAACGATCTTTGAGAACAGAAGGATCACCGGTTAATAAAGCGTAAGTGACATAGCGTAAGATGATTTCTCCATCACGAAGACAAGCAGCCATCTTGCGGTTGGTATAAACCCCACCACCAGGTTGAGTTAAGCCTTCGCTTTCGCAACAGATCCCTGCAACTGCATCAGTGATAATGCAGTTAGCATTACTAGCAATGTTATTAACTGCATCCAGACGCTTATTACCGTCAGAAATAAACGTTTTTAGGGATGCCAAATCATCAGCACCAACAAAAGAACCACCAGCATCAGCTGCGATAACTGTTTTTGAAAAAGCATCAAGCATTGAATTTTCTCCTGTTTTTTTAAGACTGCGTAACCGTGGAGACAGTTAGTTAAAAACTTATCCTCGGAAACTCGCTTTTAACTGTAGAGGTTCATGATTTTTTTAATAAAAGTTAACAAAGAGAGATAATAACACCCTTGAATTGTTTTATTACAAATTGTAACTTATAGATTCAGAAATGAGACAGAAGCCAATACTTTGGTGTAAGGTCAGAAAAGTTTTTAGTATCTCTATGGTGACTCTATGTTTCAACCTTTTCTCCAACACCTAGAAAAAGAACTATTCAGTCGCTTTGATTTAAGTAGTCGACCGATTGATCCAGAATTGGAATTTCAAATCAGTCAACGGGGTAAAAATCCCGCCATGATTGAAAGTTGGTGCTATCAATGTCCCCAGTTCAGAAAAATTCGCTACACTTACATCAATGCTGGGGAAACTGCCCAAATTTTCAACAGTGTTCTTTATCCCAGTTATGAGTACGATTTACCCTTATTAGGGGTTGATTTATTGGCTTTTGGTAAGAAGAAAATCTTGGTAGTTTTGGATTTTCAACCCTTATTTCGTGATGAAGATTATTTAGAGAAATATATTGAACCCATAGCACCCATACGTGCAAAATATAATGAATTGGCGCAAGATTTGGAAATGAAATTCTATGACGCTAATCAATATTTTTCCCCCTATTTATTATTTGCTAAAACCGATGCCGAAACGGTTGTTAATCGTCTGTTTCCTGCTTATCAAGAATATCTACAATTATATTGGCAACTCTTAGAACAAGCAGAACCTAAAACCGATTCAGCCAGCATTGAACGCATCACCAAAGCTCAAAAAGATTACGATCAGTATAGTGCAGAAAGAGATCCCGCATCAGGGCTATTTCGTAGCTATTTTGGCAGTGAATGGGCTGAAGAATTTGTTCATAACTTTTTATTTGAAGATTCTGTCCCCGTTGCGGTTAAATAAAGATAAGTACTTTTATAACGTTTATCATGTCAACAATTATCGACTCCGCCAAACAACGTCAGTTTCAATCTTTTGATAAAATCGATCACCTAGAGTTTATCCCAGGTTCCGATGAAAACGACATCGAAACCATCATCCGAGGGGTTTATAAACAAGTTTTAGGAAATGCTCATCTGATGGAGAGTGAAAGGCTAATAAGTCTTGAATCTCAAGTTAAAGGCGGAGAAATTAGCGTTCGTGAATTTGTTCGACAAGTGGCTTATTCTCAATTGTATCGTTCTCTCTTCTTTGAAACTTGTCCTCGTTATCGTTCCATTGAATTAAACTTTAAACACCTGTTAGGACGCGCTCCTAATGACTATAGCGAAACCTTCCATCATAGTCAGATATTGGATGACGGAGGATGGTTTGCAGAGATCGATTCCTACATTGACAGTGACGAATATCAAGATAATTTTGGTGAAAATATTGTTCCTTATTGTCGAGGTTATCAGACGCAAACTGGGCAGACACTGCTAGGCTTTACCAATATGTTTACACTCCTGCCCAGTGTTTCTACCAGTGATAAGGCCAGTTCATCAGATAATAATTCTCTACTCAATAAAGCGATTATTTACAATAACCCTGGCGGTAACGCCCCTGTTCAGGATGTTAAAGCATTAATCGCTCAAGCCCTGAATCCGGCAGCAACAGCCCTTAGTCTCTTCAAATATTATCAAAACGATGAGCTTATAGCCTTAAAAGAAGAATGTTCCCAACAAGAACAAGAGATTGAACGCTTACAAAAACAATTGGCTGATTTACAACCGGGTGGTTTTCTGGGTGGTTTAGCCTTGAGTAAGTTCCCCAGTTCTAATGCTAATCAAGTACCTGAGCGTACATTTGTCACCGCCATTTCTGTTCCTAGTTCTCTAGAGAGAACAGAAGAGCCATCAGGTGATACCCTCAGTTGGCAACGGAGAAGGGATCTTAATGCTGAAGAAATCTCTAAACTACAAGAAAAGATCAAAGATGCTCGGCGTTTAGCTGTTATTGGTAATGCAAGGCTCAATAAATGGCGTAATCGATATTCTTCTATCCGATAACCTGAGCCAAAACTCAAAAAGAAATCGGTTTTATTGACAAAGCTTAATTTTTAGGTTAAGTTTTGTTAATAATCATTGCAAAAAGTTTCTAAATCTAAGAAAGTCGATATGTGTCCGTAAAGTTTCTTAGATTTAAGTTTTCGTGAATTCAATTATTTATTAACTCACTTTTTAGGAGATTAGAAACAATGTTAAAAAATTTATTGGGTGGTGGCAAAAAAAAGGAATTCTTCTTGGAATTAGACGAATCTGCTGATGTTCCTACTTCTGAGGCTAAGGTAGAAACTCCTGCTCCAGAGGCTAAGGTAGAAACTCCTGCTCCAGAGGCTAAAGTAGAAACTCCTGCTCCAGAGGCTAAAGTAGAAACTCCTGCTCCAGAGGCTAAAGTAGAAACTCCTGCTCCAGAGGCTAAAGTAGAAACTCCTGCTCCAGAGCCAACAGAAGTGGTTGAACAATCTGCCCCAGCTAAAAAAAGTAAGAAGACATCTATTAAAAAGAAAGCCAAAAAAGAAACACCTAAAACTGAGATAGTTCCAACTTCTTCTCCTTTAAACAGCGAGACAACTCTTCAAAAAGAGGAACCAAAAGAAGTAGAATTTGCTACCAAATTTTATATGACTTCTACTCCTCGTCGTCGTCCCGGCCCTAGTTTAAATAACTTTAAGGACATGGCTTCTCAAGTTGGAATCAGACGGGTTTAATTTCTTGATTTAAGTTTCTTTTTGGTTGTAGTCTAGAACTAAGTTCTAGACTATTTTTTATCCAACAAGTAACCATTGAATATTCTATTTTTGCATCCCAATTTTCCGGCACAATTTCGCCATTTAGTAACTGCTTTGGCTAAAAATTCCCAAAATAAGGTTGTCTTCGGCACAAAGCGCGAAGAAGGGAGCATTTCAGGAGTTTTAAAAGCTATCTATACCCCTTCTCGTCAAGCCCGTCGGGAAACCCAGCATTATGTGAGAAACTTAGAAAATGCGGTACTCCAAGGACAAGCAGTTTATCGTCTAGCAGAACAGTTAAAAAAAGAAAGATTTATCCCCGATGTGGTTTACGGCCATTCTGGGTGGGGTCCCACTCTGTTTATTAAAGATATCTTTCCTAAAGCGGAATTATTATGTTTTTTTGAATGGTTTTATCACGCTCATGGAACCGATGCTGACTTCGATCCCAAAGAACCCTTAACAGCAGATGATGAAGCTCGTATTAGGATTAAAAATACACCCATGTTGACGGACTTGTATAGTTGCGATCGCGGCTTATCTCCGACTTATTGGCAACGACAACAATTTCCCCCAGAATTTCATAATAAAATTACAGTACGTCACGATGGGGTAGATACTAACTATTTTCACCCGAAACCTGGGGCAAAATTGGTCTTACAAAATAAGAACCTAGACTTATCAGAAGTAGATGAAATTGTTACTTATGTCGCTAGGGGAATGGAACCTTATCGGGGGTTTCCTCAGTTCATGGAAGCGGTTTCTATCCTGTTAAAAAAACGCCCTAATTGTCATGTGGTTATTGTGGGAGATGATCGGGTGGCTTATGGGCGATCGCTCCCAGAAGGGGAGAGTTATAAAAAGTTAATGTTAGATACTTATGATTATGATTTAGCCCGATTACATTTTACGGGATCGTTACCCTATTCTCAATATTTACAAGTTATCCAAGCTTCATCGGTTCATGTTTATTTAACCCGTCCTTTTGTTCTGTCTTGGTCTATGTTAGAAGTGATGTCTACAGGGGGTTTAGTTTTGGGTTCAAAAACTAAACCCCCTGTAGAAGAAGTTATTGAAGACGGAGTTAATGGTTTATTGGTTGATTTTTTCGCTATTGATAGGATAGTTGAACGGATAGAAGAAGTGTTAGATCATCCTGATAAAATGGCTAATTTAAGGGTCAAAGCCAGGGAAACGATCCAAGAAAAGTATGATCTATCTCGATTGTTACCGGAACATATTGACTGGATAATGAACAATTAGGGGAAGAGGTTTACAACTCCACAACCTTACCTCTCCCTAAAGTGAGGGGGAATCAATGGATTCATCAACATCAAGAGTAACAGTAACATTAAGAATATGATCAGTTTGACCAGTCCATTTAATTCTCTTGATGGTACCATTGTAGAGATAATATTTTATCTTTTTATACATAACACTGGGACTACTAATCTAAATATTAATTGAACTTATTGATCTTAGTTTTCCCAGATTATGAGGAAAATAACATATTCTTGACAATAAGAAGTCTAACAACGTACAGTTATGGGGCTGAGAATTCCTCAGACTATCCATCAAGAAGAGTATAAAAATTAATTAATGTCATTTTTGCGTACCCAAAGTGGAAAGCCTAGCACTATTAATCTGGTTTTTGTTGGTTTGATAGCTATTTCCATTATATTAGCCAGTTATACAGGGAAAATGGAGGCTGTTACCCAAGCCAGTGTAGACGCGGCTAAAAGTTCGGTGCAATTAGCCATTGGATTAATTGGAATTATGGCACTTTGGTTAGGGTTAATTCGTGTTCTCGAAGCCGGAGGATTGATGTTAACTTTAGCTCAGTGGTTAAAACCCTTAATGGTTCGATTATTTCCTGATGTTCCTCCAACTCATCCAGCTATGGGAGCCATGTTGTTGAATATCTCCGCTAATATGTTAGGACTGGGAAATGCAGCAACTCCTTTTGGTTTAAAGGCTATGGTTGAACTAAATAAGCTTAATCCCTTCCCAGGAACAGCCACTAATGCAATGTGCTTATTTTTGGCTATTAATACCTCCAGTGTCACCATATTTCCTTTAACTATTATTGGGGTAAGAGCAGCGGCCGGGAGTACCCTTCCTGCGGCTATTTGGCTTCCCACATTGGCAGCAACAACTATTTCAACCGTTGTAGGAGTCTCCGTTGCTACTTGGTTAGGTTACAAAGATAAAGATTATGCTCAATCGTTCTCAGAATCATCTGTGCTGAAAACAAATACTTTGAGACAAGAAACTGACACAGAAATAGACTCACCCCCTTTAGTTCCCCCTCCCGAGAGGAAGTTAGGGGGTGGGTATGATTTGGATAGAGAAGAAAAGGAGACAGAAATGGAAGTAATAGATGGAGATCATGGTTTGGATACAGAAGAAAGCCAAAATTTTGAACATTTACTTTATACTCCTGGTTTATTGTCTCGATTGATTGCTTGGGGAATTGTAGGAGCATTTTTAGGGGCGATTCTTTATCGGGGATTTAATAGTGAGAATTATTGGGAGTTTATTCGGTCTGATTTTCTTGCCCATTGGTTGCTACCAGGGTTAATGCTATTTATTGTGGTCTATGGTTTAGGAAGAGGAGTGAAAGTTTATGAAGCGGTTACGGAGGGAGCAAAACAAGGGTTTGACATTGCTATTAGTATTATTCCTTTTTTAGTGGCGATTTTGGTCGCTATTGGAATGTTTCGTGCATCAGGAGCAATGGAAGGGATCACGGTTTTTTTGGGTCCTTATACCGAGTGGATCGGCCTTCCTGTAGATGTCTTACCAATGGCTCTTTTACGTCCTTTATCCGGGGGTGGAGCCTTTGGTTTGATGAGTGAAGCGATTGAGAGAGATCCTAACTCCTACAGTGCTTTTGTTTCCTCTATCATGATGGGAAGTACCGAAACCACTTTTTATGTGTTAGCTGTCTACTTTGGGTCAATCGGTATAATGAATATTCGTCACGGATTAATAGCTGCTTTGTTAGCAGATTTTTCAGGAATTTTATCTGCTTGTCTGTTGGCTCAAATTTTTTGGGTAGGTTGATCGTGCCAGTTAATAACCAATTTTATTTAAAAGAATCCCTTGATAAGTAGGGGATAAAGACCCTGTTTGATAAGCTAATTTGAAAGTATCTGTTAACTTAAATTTCAATATTGCTTCTTGGGTTTTATCCTGTGAATTGAAAGCTTTTAGGTTTAAAATATTATCGATGAACTGCCATTGTCCTTGCCAAGTTATATCCTCCAATGTTTCTCGGTCTTGATAAATACGATGTCTAGCCACAAAACTTCCATCTGGTCGAAATTGATAACCATAATAAACCATCAATCCCTCAGATTCATGAAACCCACGCCAAGTACCAGTGATAAAGTTACCCTGATCTATAATATTAGGAGAATGATCCCTATTGATATTATTCTCATTGTCCCCTTGGTTAATTAACTCAGACTGAGCAACATATATTATCCTTTCCCCTTGAGGTCTTGCCTGTTCCCTATTATTACTAACAGATTCACTTCTAAGTGAGCCAGAAAAAATTAATAAATTTAAACAACAATAACAAAAAAAATAAAAATAGTTGATCATTTGTCGGTCGAAATCGTTAATAATAGAGAATATAATGCAACAAAGGCTATACTATCAGAGGGTTTATGACACGACTATGTAAGGGCGTTGAAGTTGAAATGTATACAGGGACACCCCAAGGAGAAATTGTGGGGTTGTCCGATCGTATTAGTAAAGACCTTAACGGATTTGTCAGAGAACCTGATAGTCGTAACGTTGAATATACTACTGCCCCTTTGTCTTGTTACGATCGCCTTCTTTGTGCTTTAGTACGTCCTAGACAAAATTTAAGAGCATATTTACAAAAAATTGGTAATTACACCATAATTCCAGGAAGTACCCTCTCTTTAGGGGATAGTAAGAAGTTTCACCGTTCTGATCCCATAAATCCCTATCATAGCTATATTGAAAATACCTATGGAACCGATGTGGTTACGGCCAGTATTCATATTAATATTGGTATCCCTGATCCAGAATTATTGATGCAAGCTTGCCGTTTAGTACGGGTTGAAGCACCTTTATATCTAGCTTTGAGTGCGTCTTCTCCTTTCTTAGATGGACAAGTAACAGGATATCACTCTACCAGGTGGCAGATGTTCCCTCAAACCCCCGAAAAAGTCCCCTTTTTTGAGAGTCATAATCATTTTATCCGCTGGACAGAAGAACAGTTAAAACTAAAAACCATGCAAAATGTCCGCCATTTATGGACATCGGTGCGCCCTAACGGTCACAATAGACCTTACCATCTCAATCGCTTAGAATTAAGAATCTGTGATTTAATCGTTGATCCTATTGCTTTATTGGCGGTGATCGCCTTATTAGAATCTCGTCTTCTACAATTAATCAAAGATCCCACCCTCGATCCCCTCAAAAGTAGTCAACTATCCCCCGATACCATACTTGATATCACCCACAGTAATGAAATGGCCGTAGCTAAACACAGTTTAGAAGCAGAGCTTTATCATTGGCAAGATGGGAGTAAAATCAAGGCAACCGCTTGGATCGAACAAATATATCAACAAGTATCTCCATTGGCTAAACAAAATGGATTTAGTTGTTTTTTGTCTCCTGTTAACAAGATCCTCCGCAACGGCAATTTAGCCCAACAATGGTTAAAAAAATATCAAACTTCTCCCGATATTCCCTTAATTATCGCCGAGGAAATCCAAACTGTTGCCCAACAAGAAAAAATGTTAGAAGATAAACTTTGTGACGCGCTCTTGGTGGCTTAAAAAATGATTAAATTTTGCCTAAAAATACATAAGTTTTATTAATCAGGGTGTAACAACTGTTTAACAAAATTAATTGTTTGCCTAGAGTAGCTTATTCATAAAAAAAAACTATCGATGGTTATGCCGAGAGTCGTTTTAGTCAATCCTCAAATTCCCCCAAATACAGGAAATATAGCCCGAACTTGCGCCGCTACCAACACCGAACTGCACCTAGTGGGTCCATTGGGCTTTGAATTGAGCGATCGTTATCTCAAACGTGCAGGGTTGGACTATTGGCCCCATGTAAAGCTGCATTATTATGAAAATTTAGAGCAATTTGTCAGCTTTCAGAAGCAACAAGAAGGCAGATTACTAGGATTTAGTGTCAGGGGGAAATCCTGCTATGGGGAGTGTAATTTTCAAGAAAATGACTGGTTAGTGTTTGGCAGCGAAACCGAGGGACTACCTGATAAATTTAGAGAGCAATGTGACCAAATGCTCTATATTCCCATGCCTCACCCCCAAGTCAGAAGCCTTAACCTATCTGTGAGTGTAGCCATTGGTTTATTTGAAGCCTTAAGACAGTTAGATCAACTACATTGACAAATAGAGAATAGAGAATAGAGAAATTAATCATATTTTTCATAAGAAATTTCTATGATTCCAAGGTGAAAAACGAGCCAGAGAAAAATGGTCCCTATAAGACCGGAAAGCCCAGAAATTGGCACTTAGAGCAGACGAGATAACCACCGATGAAACCTTTTAAGAATAGGTAGCGTCAATCAACTCGCGTCTTGCAGCAAATGTTATGTATGGATGAAAAATTGCTGAGTAGATTACAATCTATTTGCGCTTGTTTACAGAAAGCGTAAGTTAATCTCTCATAACATACTGACTAAGTACATTGACTTATTTGGAAATTTCAACTAAAACTAACATCTGATGGGTGTACTAAGTTAAAAATCATCTTATAGAGACTCTTTATAGTCCAAATCCCTCGTTCACACAGTAGGAGGTTGTCCTTGAAAGGTAAATTTAATGAACTAACGTCAATGTCTTCTTGTTTGGCAGATCACACAAAACTAGAGGCACTATCTTCTTCAGAAGACTCTCAAAATAAATTAGCCTCAAGTGAGAAAAGTCGGGTTCGTCGCTCAGGAGCCATGATCGGATTGGCCATTTCTATGGGCGCAAGCGGTATGTTATTGAGCCAAGACAAAGCAGCAATAGCAGCTAATGGTGTGACGGCCGAGACAGAGATTTCTAGTCTTCCCAATTTTTCTGATCTTCCCAGTGAGGGTAGTCAACTATCTCCTTTAGCCCTGAAGCATAAAGTAGAAGAGGGAGATACCATTACCCGACTAGCTTACAACTATCAAGTTAAGCCAGAGGCGATCGCCGCCATGAACAATCTGCCACTTGCGGCTAAGCTAGAGCCAGGAGAAACCATAAAAATTCCTTCTGATAAGGACTCATCTCAGAAAATTACGCCAAAAAGCTCTCCAGAGAGTAGCATCAATAACAAAAGTGTTGGTACAAAATCCGTCAACACCTCCCTTGACCACCTCAGAAAAACCAGAAAGCGTCTGCAAGATAGCTTAGCGGAGTTGAAAACCGAAGAAGCCAACAGTATTGTGGAAAAAAAAGCTGTTGCTGATGTCAGTCAACCCCTTAAGCAGCCAGAAGAACAAGAGACGGTAGCTAATGTAGAAACAATAGAAGTTGCTGAAGCCATTGAGATTCCTGTATTTAGTCGGGAAACAGAATTAGAACAAATCACTGTCAAGGAAGAAACAGAAGAAACTTCTTCCCTGAAAGTATCAATATTAGAGGAAGAGGAGCAATCAATCCTTCCCGTGGTTCCTTCTCTACAACCCCAAACCACTGCTAAGCTTGAAGAGGATCAACCTATTCCCATCAAGGTTGTTCCAGCCCAAGAGGAAACACCTAGAACTCGTCAATCCATCGATGTGATCCCCCCTGAGCAAACCTCTTTTATACAACCTGAACGGCCGGTTGTGCGTCAACCCACGGCTCAGCCAGTCAGCAAAAAAAGCTACCGGGTTCGTCCAGGGGATACCCTTAACAGTATTGCTCGTCGTCACGGGATTTCTACCCAAGAATTAATTCGTGCCAATGGCATCAACAACGCCAACTTAATTCGAGTTAATCAAACCTTGATTATCCCTCAAAAAGCGGCGATCGCTCAAGCTCAACCCTCTCAAAAAACTACTTTACCTTCTGTATTTGACGACTTTCCGACAGAGAATCGCTCTCCAAGAAACTTTGTTTCTAATAGCAATGAAGAAAATCGCTCCCCAAGGAACTTTGTTTCTAATAGGAATACCGAAGCAGCAGAATTGGAAATTTCCACCGTTCAACAATCCCATGCCGATAAGTTAAAGTCTGACATTGTCACTTTACAACAGGATTATGGTGACAGAGGCTCAGACATTTCCCTTAATCAACCCCGTCCCTCCACTAAAACCGTAGTAGGAGAAGCCTTAAACCCTGAATGGTCTAGCGATCGCGCCCCAATAACCTCCCCTCAACAGGCCATCGAACAAAGGTTAGATAATAGACAACCTGAGCTAATCAGTGCTGCTCCCAGTAACCCTTCTATATACAACAACGCCTTTGAAGTTCCTATTGGAACCGCTGTGGGTCCAGAACTCCCTGGGATCTCCAACCCCGATGATTATCTTCCCGATGCTCCCATGAGATTTACCGGACATATTTGGCCGAGTAAAGGGGTTCTCACCTCTGGGTACGGTCCTCGTTGGGGCAGAATGCACAGGGGAATTGATATTGCGGCTCCTGTGGGAACTCCCATTGTGTCTTCGGCTCCTGGAGAAGTTATCAGCGCAGGTTGGAATTCTGGCGGTTACGGCAAATTGGTTAAAGTTCGTCACCCCGATGGCAGTGTTACCTTATACGCTCACAATAGCCGTATTTTAGTGCGTCGTGGTCAGAAAGTAGAACAAGGCCAACAAATTGCTGAAATGGGTAGCACAGGTTTCAGCACTGGTCCCCACCTTCACTACGAAATCCATCCTAAAGGTAGAGGCGCACAAAACCCCATGGCCTTCTTACCCAAGGATAGAAAACGTTAAATCATTAGCCCTGTTTTCAAATGATGGAATAACTTGAATCAGAGAAGGCAACACTTCTCTGATTTTTTTCGTGGGTAACATCCCAAGAAACAACTGATTTCTGCTAACATTGGACGTAAAAGTAAAGCCGATATCTTTGAAAAGAGGAAGGTATTAGAGGGGCAAATGGCGCGCTTCAAGACGATTCTTTATCGTGTAAAGAATCCCCAACTTCGCGCATTTGGGGTAGTTCAATCTAGTCAGGAGATAAAGGAATTAATTTACTCCAAGAAAATGGACCACAACCTCCTGTTGAGGGATTGGAGTCATCAGCAGGAGGCACTAACCCTGCTTCTTCAGAAGTTTCTGCATCAAAAACAACCTGGCAATACCAGAACTCTCCCTCAAACTCTGTCCAGTTAAATTGACTAAACCTTAGCATAAAAGAAAAATTTAGACAAATGAAGTCCACCTTAATCACTGATTCTAACAGGGCAATCAAGCTGTATTGTGTCTCGTTTTTAAATAGTAATTAGGGTTTGCTGAAAAAGTTTCTCCAAAATTTATGCCACTTTTGACCAAGAATTTTCTGACAAATCAATAAGTTTTAGTACATAAAAATTGTTTAAATTATAATCAAAATTAATGAAAGGCGGTTTGATGAGTTCCCCTGTTCTATTATTAGTAAATAAGGACAAAAAAAGCGACAAAAACTGCCTCAGAAGTTTACAAAGATTGACAACTAAAAATGTAATAGCAATAGATGTAATGGAGGTTTCAGGGAGTTTTGTCATCACGAGATTTAGGCTAAATCTTCGTTTAGCTTGTCCAAACTTTCCCTCAATAGCATTACGGAAGCATTCATCGGAGTGGGCTTGTTTCTTTTCTTCTTCACTGACATTTTTCGGAGGTCTTCCTAACTTCGGACCACTGATTCTTATCCCTCTTTCCTTACACCAATTTCTGTTTTCCCTAGTTCGATAAATTTTATCTACATGGACGGATTCGGGATAATAGCCAAACGTTTCTTTATACTTTTCTACTTGTTCTTTTAAATGACAAGATTCATTGAAGTTTTCCCAACTTATTTTGTCTAGAAACACATAGTTATCTACACAGCTTACTGAGAGTTTAGCTCCAAACTCTATTGTTTTTCCTGCTTTTCCCCTCACTATTGGACGAATATGCGGTTGAGTTAAACTTACAATTCTTTGAGGAACACTCTGGGTCTTATTCTCCCACATTGACTGTTGTTGTTCATAAACTTTTTTGATAGTCTCTAGACAATTTTTCTGTCTTTTACTCAGATTTTCCAGGGAAGCCCCAGCTTGAATTAAGTCTTCTATATTTCCTAAATTTTTCTTAAGGTATTTTAACTGTTTCCCGATAGCTTTTCTTCTTTCTTGATAAGATACTTTTCGTTTTTTAGCTACTTTTAAGTATTCCTTTCTAGCAATTTTTCTAGAAGTTCTCGGCTTTTTTCTCAATTTTACTCTTAATGGTTTATAAAGATTATCTATTATTCTTTCTGTCTCAATTCTGGCTTGATTTAATATGCCTAAATCCGTTGGGTATTTGATGTCTGCTGGCGCACAAGTCGCATCTAAAATTAGTTTACCTTGTAATTGCTCACCGCAATAAAGAATCTGTCTTGACAACATAAAGGTAAAATCGGGGATTTTTATGTATAGTGGGGGTTATGACCACAAATGCTACCATTGATTCAAAGCTAGTTAGAGCTATCGCCGATGAACAGTTGGCGAACAATGTCTTCATGATTGAGTGGCTAGTCAAGGCACAACAACAGTTATCTCTTCAACAAAGACTGATTGACCAGCAACAACAACAAATCTCTACACAACAGCAAGAAATTGAAAAATTGAAAGAAGAGAGAGATAAGCTAAAAAACCGTAACTCAAAAAACAGTTCAGTCCCCCCATCATCAGACCCACTAAAAAAGCCTTCTGACAAAAAGAAACGCAAAAAAGGATTTAAACGCGGACCAAAATATGACCACCTAGGGAAGACCCGTAATGGTTTTGGTCAGCCCGATAAGATAGTCCCTTTAGAACTAGAAAACTGTCCTGTTTGTGGGGGTTCAGTGGAACGAGATGAAGTAGTTCCCGAAAAAGTCCAGCAAGTGGCTGAAGTAGTAGACCAACCCATAGAAATCAGGGAATATCGTCGCGGATTCTATAAATGTCCTAGTTGTGGATGGTCAGATTACAGTCCTGTTCCATTGGGAGTTAAAGAAGGATTCAGTTATGGGGCGCGATTAAGTAGCATCGTGGGCTGGCTTGGCTATGGGGGTAATCTTACATGGCGTAAACAGGAACATTTTATAGAGTATGTCTTTGGCATTCCCATTTCTCAAGGGAGCCTTGCCAAAATGCACAAATGGTTTCAAGAAAGTTTAGAACCCTTGACCCAACAGTGGTTAAAGTACATCCAGCAGCCAGGAATCCGATGTGTTGACGAAACCAGTTATTGCATCGATGGCATCAAGTATTGGGTTTGGGTAGCCACATCAAATGAGGTCTGTGTGTTGATGTTGGCTCCCACTAGAAGCTCCGCAGAAGTCGAGAAATTGTTAGGAGCAGATTTTAAGGGCATCCTCACCAGTGACTGCTATAGTGCCTATTTTAGACAAAGTGCGATGGCCAAACAGAAATGTCTGGCACATTTAGAACGAGAGTTAGAGTCCCTTAAAACCAGTCGTTTTCAAGCGAATCGAGAATTTGCTGCCGATGTACAGCAAGTTTTAGCAACCGCCCGTATCCATTATCGTCATTATCATGCTCGAAATTTAACCCTTGAAGACTTAGGCTCCAAAAGAACAGAAGTCGAGAACTCACTGCAAAAGATTTTTAAAGCAACTCCCAAAAAAGGATGGCCTTATGATGCACAAAGATTGATTAACCGTCTCAAACGTCATTGGGAAGAGTGGTTCACCTTTCTAACTTATCCTGAAGTCAAACCAGATAATAATGATGCTGAGAGAGCTTTACGTCCCATTGTCATTCACCGCAAAGTAAGTGGGGGAGCAAGAAGCAACTGGGGTGCAGAGTTAGTCACCCAAATGTTCAGTTTTTTAGAGACCATGAGATTACAGGGGCAAAAGGCCATTGTCCAATTATGCGAATTATTGTCATTAGCTGGTCGGAGTCCCCCAGGATTAGAGATGTAAAAGGCTCCGGAGCCGATGGGGGATAGATTTTTCTTGATCCCCCTATCTCTCTGCACAAAAATAAACAAGGTTAGCGGATAATCTCCGCTAACAAAAAACTATCTTACTATTCTTTTTCTCATATTGTTGTTTTTATTTGAGGTTTTTAAAAGACTTGATTCTGGGAATGTTAGTCATTAAAATAGCCGTAATAAATTAGCTTAAATTTTACGCTAAATCACAGGGCTTATATTTTTGTTGACTCAACTGATGTTGTTTGTAGTGCTTTTCAATAAGACTTTTTTGTTGCGGTGAGCAGTTACTTTACCTTTATTTTTTATTTTTTCTCCTTTTTCTTGGAGACAATCCTTTTTTTTTACTTCTTTATCACTCTTGTCTATTTCTCTTTTTACTATTTTTTATTGATTTTGTTTATCAATTCTCCATCAATTCTTTTCCTAAAATGAACTAGCATTGAAGATTCCAGTGGTGGCTCTTGTTGATAACAATTTAAACCTATAAAGTATTGTAGATAGGGATTTTCTCTAATCTGTTCTATAGTTTCTTTATCACTTGTTCCTAATTTTTCCTTAATAATTAATGTCCCTAATGCCATTCTAAATAGTTTGGCTGGCGCACCTTTTTCTGCTGAAAAAAGTTTAGCATATTCTTCCTCAAAATCATCCCAAGGTATCAACTCTGCCATGATTACCCAACGATTATTGGGGGACAATTTGCCCTCGAAAGGTAATTCAAATTTTTCTGGGGGCGGTAAAGGTTGCTCCTCTTTTCGATACATTTGTTCTTGACCAACAACTGGGAGGTGTTTCTACCAATTATAGCGGTTTGTAGCCGACAAAGCTGATCTTTTTTGCGATCGCGAATATGGGTGTAACCTTTTAAAGAATAGGGTTTTGCTTTTATTCAGCAAACCCTAATTAGTCATTTTCTCGACTCATTCACCCTTTGAACTCTCTATAAATTGATTGCTTTGAACTTAGCTCAAGAACAAATAGTTCCCATTCCTAACCTCTGGTTGAAATGAGAACTATTGAGCAATTTTGATTAAAATTAACGACTGTAGTAGCTTCTTTCAGCTTCTAGTTGCTGAACTAAACTATTTTGTCCTTTCGATCTGGCAACTTCTAAGCGATGTTCCAAGCTTTTCAAAATGTTAGCACGATGGAGACGAGCGACATCATTTAAGTGTTTTGGATTATTAGTCATAACTCACCTCTATCTATGCTTTTAATGATTGGACGTTTACACCCATCTCAGCAGCAATACGGTGCAACATGGACAGTTGACGATGTTGTTGTTTGCTACGATTTTGGGCTATTAAGAAACGAGATTTAGACTTTGAAGTATCTAACTCGTTTAAGTGAGTACCGATGTTGTTATTAAAGAGCATAACGCCTCCTTCTAAATCGTGGTGGATTGAATGAGGCGCGTTCCTTCGGGATATTTTTCCCTACTTCCGTCTGCTGATAGCAGCAGATGAACGATTTATCCTGTTACATCTATAGCTTAACATTTTTTTTAGTCTGTGCCTACTATTTCCGTTCTGAAAAACTTAGATAAACTATGACAGACTTAGACTAAGTTGGACATAGTCTGTACTGGACTGGGAGGACTTGCAGTTTCTAGGTTACTCCTGCTCACCACCATGATTATGAAGTTGTCATCTGTCAAGGATTAAAGTGCGAACTCTACCTTATCGGTTACTTAACAGATGCCAGTCGTCCCCCTGTTTCCAGGTTTAGACTGAACGAATCGCACTCACGGTCTAAGAAAAAACCACAAGACGGACAAATAAACGTCCTATCAGACAGTTTTAGGTCTTTGTTGACCTCACCGTAATCTGAACAGGTCTCCCGTCTTAATAGGGAACGTTTCCTTAATTTCCTTGCGTTCACTGCCCCCAAAGGGCGGATTAGCTAAAATAATATCAAACCTGTCCTTAGTATGAACTACGCTTATCCGCTTCGCGCTCGATAAGCGTTTCTGAAGCCTCTTCGGCCCTAGTTGCCTCATGGTTCAGCACTCGGTAGAGGCTATGCCTATGCCCAACAGATATTCAACTAACTTAAATATAAAAATGAAAAGCCTCCGGGCGTCTTGCCGTGTTTCGACTCCAAAGGCGTTTTCATATCACTCTTACTCCTCACACACAACAATAATCTATCAAGTTAAATAGTAGACGGCAATCTACACTATGACACTTTATAAACTGTCACAATGCTCAGTGGCAGTTTTCAGCATTGGGTGTGTCGGTTAAAATATGTCAATCAGTATCTAAAGTTGATTAGTCTTTTTCGTCACCTAAGATTGCTAGGTTAGGCTTTATAATTGGGCATACTATGGAAAGGAATCTCACTCAGTCAGTTGGCAACAAGACAGGAAAAAATGAGCAAATCGTCCTAGACGGTACTGCCGAAGTGGGAAACTAAAAGATAGTCAAATTTTCTTGATTTATATTATTTGCACCTATGAATTTTTTAAAGTTTCTTTCGCCTTTTATTTTCAATGTAGTAGAGGGATTTACCCCTATTTTATTATCTTTAGTTTTGGGTGTATCTCCCTGTAATTCCGCAGAAAATATTATTTTAAAAGCTGGATTATTAAATCATAAGATTGCAGTTGAAGATTTAGATGAATTCCTAGAAACAGGGGAAATATCTTCTAGTTTACAACCTTATCAATTCCTACTAACAAGTGAAATACAAGAAGTTTTATCCCAAAATATTAATATTGATCCTGTAATAGCAGAACAATTTTTAAATGACATTTTCAAAAGTGATGATGGACAAAGATTATTAAAACAAATAAGTCAAGCCTTACCTGATAGTAGCTCTTCGGAACTAAAAGAAGGACTAAAATTACTTTTAAAACAAACCAATAATTTTAACTTTATTAATTTTTTACGGGTTTATCCTCAAGAAACTTTGACAATTGATTTATCAAAAGCTGCAATCTTAGGCTTAAAAATGAATGAGTCCTTTTTACATAGTCGCTTAATTAATGCTCAATTTAAAAAAGGGTTAAAAAACTCATCAAACATCGAGATTCAACCTAAATTTGACCCTACAGTATCAGGACAAAAAAGTATATCTATAGAAAGAAATGTTCTCTATGATCGGAGCCGAAACCGTTATATTGCCTTGGATATTTACACCGCTAAAAAAACCCATGGTCCGTTGGTGGTTATGTCTCATGGATTTGCATCAGATCGTCGTTTTTTGCGCTATTTAGCTAAACATTTGACTTCTTACGGAATTACTGTGGTTTCTGTAGAACATCCTGGAAGTGACATTCATGCCCTACTTAAAACAGCAACAGGAATAAACTCAAGTCAAATTTTGCCATCAGAGGAATTTATTGATCGACCTCAAGATATTAGTCTTGTTTTAAATAAATTAACTCTTTTAAATGAAAACACTCGAAAATTTAAAGGAAAATTTAATACTCAAGAAGTCAGTATAATTGGTCATTCTTTTGGGGGTTATACAGCCCTAGCATTAGGGGGCGCATCCTTAGATTTAAAAACCTTGAGAAGTTTTTGTCAAAAGGAGTCTCCCTTAAAGCGATCGCCGGCAGATTGGCTACAATGTGCAGCAGGAGAATTGCCTTATCCTCAAAGAAATTTTCAGGATAATCGTATTCGACAAATTATCATTTTTAATCCCATTATTGGTGAACTATTTGGTAATAATTTATCTCAAATTAAAGTACCAACTTTAATTTTATCTGCCTCGGATGACGGGATTACCCCCACTATTTCCCATCAATTAAAACCGTTTCAAGAACTGTCTACGGAAAAATATCTAATCATGGCCATGGGAGGAACTCACATGAGTGTTACTGATATGAATAGTATGAACAGTATGATGGGACAGAGTACCCTAGTTAGGGAAATTATGGGAGAAAAAGCTGAACCAGTTCGTCGCTTAGTACGGGGGGTTAGTTTAGCTTTTATTCAACAATTAACTGAGGAAAAGTCTCGGTATAAAGTATTTTTAACACCTAGTTACATTGAATCTTTATCTCAGGGAAATTTAAACTTCCGTCTGGGAACAGAACTACCTATGACTGTGAAAACCTGGATTAATGTTACTAATATGAAACAACCAGAAGCTAATTTATGGTCTCTAAAATCCAAATTAACCCCCATACAAAATATTCAACAGTATTTTGTCAATGCACGACAACTTTTATTACAACCTGAATACAGCACAGAAAAACTAAATGATTTATTTACTGGGTTACTTCATAATCATGATGATAAGCTAGATAAATGGAGTTGAGTAGGAGTATGGCATTTCTAAACTTACTCAACCGAAATATTGATAGACTTGGCAAAAGACCGCTACGAAACCGTTTCCGTTTCTAAAGAAGCAATGGCATCAGGAATACTAGAGGAGGGGGCTTCAAATTCCCCCTTGATTACATATTCCAAACGTAACTTTAACCATGTAATAAATTCAGAATTTTTAGCAATAACGGCAACACAAGGTTGAGGACATTTTGCTTTAATTTCAGCAAATTCTGGCGCTTCAATAAAAGCTGGTTGTTTGACTAACCAAAAATCAATTTCTTTCTTTTTTTCTTGGTAGTGTCTGACTCTTTCTCTCAACACTTCATCTAAAGGTTCTTCTTCTAACAGGAAGCGTTGGCTGGCTAAAACGTAATAATAGGTGGTCATTGCTGAATGATTAATTGCTATTTACCCAATTACTATTATTCAATCCAAGGGGACATTATAGCTCAGGGTTCATTAATAATTAATAATTCAAAACTCCCCTCTCATGGCCAGTTTCATTTCTTTAACCGCCCTTTCCATCCCCACTAACACCGCACGACTGACAATGGTATGACCAATATTTAACTCTTCCATTCCTGGTAAACAACCCACAGGATAGACATTTATATAGGTTAACCCATGACCGGCATTAACCCGTAAACCTAAGTTTAATGCTTGTTCGCAACCTAATTTTAACGATTCTAATTCCTTTTGGCGTATTTCTGGGTTTGGTGCATCGGCATATTTTCCAGTGTGGAGTTCTATAAATTTCGCTTGGGTATCAGCAGAGGCTTTAATTTGTGATTCATCTGCATCAATAAAGAGGCTCACAGGGATGTTTGCGCTTTGGAGGCGATCCACCACATTTTTTAGTTTTTCCAAGCTTCCAGCTATATCTAAGCCCCCTTCTGTGGTAACTTCTTCCCGTTTCTCTGGGACAAGGGTAACATAGTCTGGTTTAACATCTAGGGCAATGGACACCATTTCTTCAGTGGCTGCCATTTCGAGATTAAGATGGGTGCGAACGGTTTCTCTGAGTAAGCGAATGTCTCGATCTTGTATATGACGGCGATCTTCCCTCAAATGCGCCGTAATACCATTTGCCCCCCCTAACTCCGCTAAAACCGCAGCCGCAACGGGATCGGGTTCAACGGTTCGTCTGGCCTGGCGGACAGTGGCAACATGATCGATATTAACACCAAGGGTGAGCAATTTTATCTCTCCTCATAACTAGAGAATTTTATTTTTTTATTATTGAAATTGTACAATATATCCAGAAGTTAATGAAGAGAAAAAATGCCTAGTTATCCTGGACTCTCAAGCGAAGCCTTTCGTCACCCTCTAGATAAACAATCTGAAGAAACCTTAAGAAGTGTTCCTGGTTTTGATCTGGTTGCTACTAGCTTTATGGAGTATCTTTATGAAAGACCTCAGCAAATTTCTTTGATGGGAAATAGTATTAAGGTGGGGACTCGTCAATATAGTACCTTATATTGAAAGAATTAAAAATCAAGAGTAACTCTATTATATTGGTAATGTGACGGTTAAGTAATAATTATTTACATTTACCTTAACTATCTTCTTCTACTGCTTCAAAATCAATGCGTTGATAAATATCTTTTAAAGAAATTTCCCAATTAACTGAACCTAATTTTAAAATAGCATCTTCTCCTGTATAAAAATTAACTAACCAACTATTATGATCTTGTTTAATATATTGAGTAATTGAGTAACGATCTTGCTCTATTAAAATATATTCTTGAAAGGTAGGAAGGGAACGATAATATTCAAATTTATCTCCTCGATCATAAGCTTCGGTAGAAGATGAAAGGACTTCAATAATAATTTGTGGATTAATTACATTAGATTTACTTTTACCGTGATGAATGGGTTTATCTTTAATAACCATTACATCAGGATAAGTATAAATATTATGTTCAGATAGCCATAATTTAACACTTTCGATATAAACATAATAATCTTGATCATCGATGTTTAAAGGAAATAGTTTGTAAACATTTCCAGCAATTTGATTGTGATTAGTTGTTCCACCTACTATTTGAATAATTTCTCCATTGCGATATTCATTTTTTTCTTGAGATTTTTCTTCTAATTCCAGATATTCTTCTGGAGTATAGTAACGCTGTTTGGGATTAGTTTGTAATTGCATAGTTTAATACCTCTCAATAATTTAATTTTAGTATTATTTTGTACTTAAAGATTCCTAAATTGACGTAAAGCAACACTTGATCCTTCATTCCATCCTAACTCAACATATTGAGGTAAGATAGTTTTAATATCAAAATCAGGAAATAATCGACTCTTTGCACTATCTTGATACTTGTTGTCTTCTAATATATAAATGTTTAAAACTCCTTGACGATAAATCCATAATTCAGGAACTTTAATCATTTCATAAGCACTAATATCTGTGATGGAAGTAAAATCAACTTCAATAGCTAAATCTGGGGGTGGATCAAGGGTTAAATCAATTTTATTTTTACCTAAAATAGTTTGTCTATTATTAATATAAAAACAGGTGTCTGGTTCAACTCCTGCTAGTGGTGGTATTTTCAAAGTAATAGGGTCAAAACATTCCCAATCTAAGCCTTTTTTCTCTAAAAGAATTCTAACTAAATTTCTGAGTAGATCGATACGTTTTCCGTGACTAGGTAAAGGAGACATAAGACGAATTTCTTGGTTGTTAAGATTAAAAGAAAGTTTAGGAATAGAGGTTTCTTGTCTTAAATTCAGTAATCTTTCATAATCTTCCCATTTTTGACCCCGAAAAATAACCGTGTTACCAGGGGATAAAGTTAAAGTGTCTTCACTAATAGTAATTAGCATCATGAACCTTCAATAAATAAATCTAAATACTATTATAATTAAAAAAGAAAGGGTTAGCAATGGAGATTGATATTGTTGCGATTATTAATGATATCAATTTTAAATCAAGTGCCTGGTAATTATGGGTTTAAAATTTTTTAGTAGATGTAAGAGTTTTTGAAAAATTAACGTCTACGAATCCTAAATTTAGTTTTTGTCGCAATGATAATTGACCCATTTTCCAGTTCTTTAATATACAATTTTAAAACTTCGTTGAGTAAAACAAGTCTTTCCTGACGGGGTAGGTTCTCTCAACGTAAAACACCAAAATGTTTTTTATTTTTTTGCCAGATAAGCTGTTCAAAATCTTTATCAGTGGTGATAATAACTCGTTTTTCTCTAACTACCCATTGTAAAATATTTTCATCTGAAATTTCAGGATCAATATCAGTAACAAGAGCGACATCATGACCTTGAGAAATTAAGACATTTCCAAGGTTTCTACTAGCATTAACATCAATTAGAAAATCCATAAACTTCAACAGGTATTAATTAGCAACTCTTTCGATAATTTCCTCTTGAGAAACAAGAGAATAAGCATAAAAACAAGCTGCTTGAATATCAAGAGGTTCTAATTCTGGATAATCTTCTAAAATTTCCTCAGTGGTTGCCCCTTTTCCTAACAATTCTAAAATCATTTCTACTGAAATTCTTAATCCCAGAATTACGGGTTTACCCCTTAAAGTTTTTGGGTTAAAAGTAATACGATTTAGTAATTCTTGTTGATTCATAATACTCATGATAATTGAATGGATTAAAATCAATAGGATTCAGCTATTTTAGGCTTCTTAATTTTAACAAGAAACACAAAAGTAGTGAAGGGACAACTGTTCTAAAAAGTTTCAGAAAAAATAATAAATTAATGAGAATACTTGACAAAAATAGCGGGGGGTAGAATGCAGATATTTTACCCGCATTTCTCACAAACTGATCAGTAATCAGCTAGAGGTTAGATGTGGCTTATTTTTCAAGCGATCGCTTAAAATGGCACACTGTTATTTTTTACTCGCCCCTCAAATCAAGGTTAAACTCGGACTACATAATGGTTTGAAGTTTAGCGATCGCAGAATTTGTGAGAAATGCGGGTTTAGTTTTTAAAATGACGAGTTAAGAAGGTTTTTGGCTTTTTAAGTCAGATATAACTGAAATATTGCACTTTATTAATATTAAAATTAAATGCTTAAAAAACTAGCTTTTCTCGGTTTATTTTCCGCCATTTCTGCCTTATCTGCTAATTATGCTGCTCAAGCTGCGGTTTTCAATATCAATTCTCTCGATTTTGGTGATGGATTTGTCGCTTCTGGTACCATTACCACAGACGATACCATTGGTTCTCTGACTTCAGCCAACCTAACCAATTGGGATATTACCGTAACTGATGGTGTAGGAGGTAGCGGATTCAATTTCACCGAAACCAATAGTGGTGCCTTTATTCAAGGCCTGTCAACCGATGGAACTCAATTAACTGTTCTTTTTCCTAATGGAGTTTTACAGTTTCAAACACCAGTTAACCCCTTCTTAAGTGATTTTGTCTTAAGTCTAGCCCGTTTCGATTTCGGAAGAAACCGAGCTGCATACATCAATAGAATTGACGTTATAGATGTAGATATCGATCCCTTGGCTTCTTCTTCTCCCTATATTATCGGGGAATTAGCAGAAACAACAACAACTCCTGAACCTGGTAGTATTTTTGCTTTATTAGGGTTAGGTTTAGGTTTTGTAGCTGCAAAAGGTAAAAAACAAGCTTAATTAATGATTTTTTTAACAATTAAATTGGTGTGTAGGAGTTAACGGTGGTTGACCCTTTTTTTAGTTTATATTGCTATCTTTTTTTAATTGATCTAAACTAGGTTTAATAAGATTCCTCGTTTCTCGGAATGAAAATTAAGGATACAAGCTATGCAAATTAAAGCTATTATTCATCCAGCAGAAGAGGGAGGATATTGGGCAGAAGTTCCTGCTCTCCCTGGTTGTATTACAGAAGGGGATAGTATGGAAGAAGTGATCAATAATCTTCAGGATGCTATACAAGGATGGTTAGAAGTTGCTAATGAAAGCAAAATCGTTGATGAAAAGTCACAAGTGATTGAAATTGCAATATGAAGTCTATTTCAGGTAAAAAACTTTGTAAAATTGTTGAGAAAAAAGGCTGGACTCTCAAAAAAATTACCGGAAGTCATCACATTTATGAAAAAACTGATGAAAACAAAATACTTTCTATTCCTGTTCATCGTAATCAAAACTTAAAAATAGGAACCTTAAAATCAATTATGAAAATCGCCAATTTGACAGACAATGATTTATAGTTCCCTTGCGCTTTTTACTAATTGTAGCTTAAAGAGCAATCACCTTTTCTAACAAGAGCAATCATTATCAATTTTCCATTGACGAAAGCTTAATTTTGTGTAATGACTTACCTTCTCCCCATAAAGTTCTCGGTAAACTAGAGACTATTGAAGGAGCCAAAAAGAAGCCTATGGTAACGCTGTTAGAAAACCCATTCCGCGTTGGACTGCGCCAAGAAAGAACCCCAGAACCCTTAATACTCGTAATTTTTGGAGCATCTGGTGACCTTACCCAACGCAAACTCGTTCCCGCCCTCTACAAGATGAAACAGGAACGTAGACTGCCCCCAGAATTAACCGTGGTTGGGGTTGCCCGTAGAGATTGGAGCCACGACTATTTTAGAGAAAAAATGCGGGAGGGCATCGAAGAATTCTCCGACGGCATTAAAAATGAAGAATTATGGAATGATTTTGCCGAAGGATTGTACTATTGCTCCGGCAATATGGACGATACTGAAAGTTATCAAAAATTAAAAGCCTTTTTAGAAGAATTAGACGGGAAACGAGGCACCAGAGGCAACCGTGTCTTCTATCTTTCCGTTTCTCCTCAGTTTTTCCCCCCAGGTATCAAACAGTTAGGGGCCGCCGGAATGTTGAGCGATCCCCTGAAACACCGGATCGTTATCGAGAAACCCTTTGGGAAAGACCTCAGTTCGGCACAAGTTCTTAACCGTGTTGTCCAGAATGTCTGCAAAGAAGAACAGGTTTATCGTATTGACCACTACTTAGGTAAAGAAACCGTTCAAAACCTGTTAGTGTTCCGCTTTGCCAACGCTATTTTTGAACCCCTCTGGAACCGTCAATTTGTGGATCACGTCCAAATTACGGTAGCGGAAACCGTCGGGGTAGAAGATCGTGCCGGATACTACGACACCTCTGGTGCCTTGCGAGATATGTTGCAAAACCACTTGATGCAGCTATTCTGTTTAACCGCAATGGAACCCCCCAATGCGTTAAATGCCGATAGTATCCGTAACGAAAAAGTTAAGGTATTACAAGCAACCCATCTCTTTGACGTTCATAACCTGGAAAAATCTGCTATTCGGGGACAATATAAAGCAGGATGGATGAAAGGAAAACCCGTCCCAGGCTATTTAGAAGAACCCGGTGTCGGAGAAAACTCCTCTACTCCTACTTATGTAGCCATGAAACTGATGGTAGATAACTGGCGGTGGAAAGGGGTTCCTTTCTACCTGAGAACAGGAAAACGTCTACCCAAAAAAGTAACAGAAATTTCTATCCAGTTTAAAGATGTACCCTTACTCATCTTCCAGTCAGCGGCACATCAAACCAACCCTAACGTCCTCAGTATGAGGATACAACCCAACGAAGGTATTGCCCTCAAGTTTGAAGCGAAAATGCCAGGATCTGAACTAAGAACCCGTTCCGTGGAAATGGACTTTAGCTACGGTTCTTCCTTTGGTATGGCTAGTGCTGACGCTTATCACCGTCTCTTATTAGATGCCATGTTAGGGGATCAAACCCTATTTACCCGCGCCGATGAAGTAGAAGAAGCTTGGCGTGTAGTTACTCCTGTGTTATCTGCCTGGAATGGACCGGCCGAACCCTATAGCGTCCCCCAATACGAAGCTGGAACCTGGGAACCCACCGAGGCGGAATTTTTAATGAACCGTGATGGCCGTCGTTGGAGACGTTTATAAAATCTGTAGGGACATCATATACGCCTGTAGGGGTTAACGGCGGTTAACCCCTACAAACAAGATTAACCCCTACAAAAACTTCTCTAAATAGTCCTTATAACTCCCAAACCATTATGACTACCCAAACCCCTCCCTTAGTCTCACTGCAAGACCCGAAAGATGTCTCTATTGATGTCATTGAAGCAGAATTAAGCAGTATTTGGCAAAGTTACAGCGATAGTGACGATGGGATCGTTGCTACTCGTGCCACTTCTTTTACTTTCATTGTCTATGAACCCGAACCCACTCAACACCTATTGGCAGCATTAGGCTTTTATACAGGCCCCGTTGATGGTATCGCTGGACCCCGTACCACTGCCGCCATTAAATCGGCACAAAAAGCCTATAAGATGGAGGTAACAGGGAAATCTAACCAAGAATTTATCCATAAACTCCAAACCGAGTTTGAACAGGCAAAAGTCAACGGGCAACTCAACGAAGAACAAAAGGTGGCCGCTGGTTCCTATACCCCTGACTTAGAAGGTACCGGTTTAGCTGATAGTATCGCTGCCTCTAACCCCTGTCGCATCATTACCCTTTGTCCCACCGTTGGGGAAGATGAAGGGGTCAAAGCACAAGTTTCTGCCTATTGTCCCATCAATAAACGCAGTCAAAATACCTTGGTTTGTTGTGAATATATCACCCTCACAGGAACTGCGGCAGCTTTGGAAAGAGTTGGGGGTATTATTTCAGAATTAACCATTAGTGGCCTACCTACTTTTGTTTGGTGGAAAGCTAGTCCCGAACCTGAATATGGACTATTTAAACGGTTAGCCTCCCAAGGAGACACTTTAGTAGTGGACTCTAGTACCTTTAGTGAACCCGAAGGACAGTTAGTGCAACTAGGGCAGATGTTAGAGCAGAATATCCCCTTAGCTGACTTAAACTGGGGAAGACTTAGCCCTTGGCAGGAATTAACGGCTGCTGCTTTTGATCCTCCAGAACGTCGTAATGCGGTGTTAGAGATCGACCGTGTTACTATCGATTATGAAAAGGGCAATGCAACCCAAGCGTTGATGTTCTTAGGATGGTTGGCCAGTCGTCTGCAATGGAAACCGGTTGCTTATGAACAGGAAGGAGGGGACTATGATATTACTCGGGTTAAGTTCCTCAATAATGAACAAAAGACCATCGAAGCTGAACTTGCAGGGGTTCCTGTAGCTGACTGGGGTGACGTTTTAGGGGACTTAATTAGCCTTAAGTTGAGTTCTACTAATCTTCAAGCTGACTGTTGTACGGTGTTATGTTCCGGTACAACTGGGTGTATGCGCATGGAAGCATCTGGAGGGGCCCAAGCTTGTCGCATTGAACAAGTCACCTCTTTAGCTGATCAACAAACGGATCAATTGATCCAGAAACAGTTACAACGGTGGGGTACTGATGCTTTGTATGAAGAGAGTATCGACGTTACTATGGGAATTCTTAAGTTAGCACAGAATAACTAACTAGAATTTCATGATTTTTAAGGACGAGTTTTAGGGTGATATTTGCCTTAAAACTCGTTTAAAATATGGTATAATATGAAGATATAAAATCTAGTTTTTATTAAAAAAGTAAAGGAGTAAGTGATTGAATAGTATTTGTTGCTCGGTATGTAATGAACCAATTGAAAATAATCAAGGAACTTATCGGATTAAAGGAACCGGAGTTATTTTTGCAAGAGGATTAGATGTTAGTACAATATTGTATGCACATTGGGGAGAATGTGGAAAAATTTTAGACAAATATCTTGATCAATTTCCTCCAGAACAGCAGGGAGATGAGTGGTTTTGTGGTCATCTACCATTTCGTCTTCAACCTGATGAAGAAACAACTAATTTAGATGAATTTATTTATGTTTTAAAATCAGGAAAACATTATAAAATAGGTATTACAAAGGATGTAAAAAAAAGAATGGGAGAGCTTAAAACAGGTGATCCTATTAAACATTTATTTGTTTGTTCTTCCTTTTTTGAAAATGCAGGTAAATTTGAAAAGCGTTTACATGAAGCTTTTAATGATTATCGAGGACAAGGTGAATGGTTTGAATTACCAGCCGAAAAACTTGAAGAACTAATTAACATTTTAGAAAATGGAGATTTTATGGATAAAGTTTTACCATTAGATAATGTAGTTTACTATCATCCAGGTACTCGTGTATTATGGCGTAATCGGCCTGGTATTGTACATAGTTTAGTTATTAAGACTTATAAATATCAGGTTGGCTATAACATATTACTGGATACCCAAAGTTCTACGGATGAACCCAAAGTATTGAATTCGAGTTATGGTGAATTAGTTTTAGAAGATTCTGGAATACCAAGTCAAGAGGGTTATGAAGTTTAACCTTCACCTGTTGACAAATCAAGTAGTATTAAGATTTTTACGCTAAAGGAATTGCTGGAATTATCTGATAAATGAAATCATCTTTTCTTTTAGTGTGATCGCCTTTCTTGTTTGGTGCATTACACTACCGTTAATGCACCAAATTTTTACTAATTAATTGATAAGTTTAAGGGTGGATTACGTTTCTCTAATCCACCCTACATTTTCCTGATGAATCAGTGGGTTGGGTTTAACAGTGTTAAACCCCTACGATGGTTTGTTGTAGGGGTTTAATAATATTATGCCCTCGGGTTTGATGGGAATGAGTGCGATCGCCGCTCTTGTAGGTTGGGTTAAGGGACGAAACCCAACAATCATAACTTTTTTGTCTATTTAATGAATAAGCAATGAATAGCGATCGCCTTTTTTGTAGGGTGCATTAACGTTAGTGTAATGCACCACACTTTTACTAATTAATGAATAAATTTAATGGTGGATTACGTTTCTCTAATCCACCCTACATTTTATCTGATTAATCAGTGGGTTGGGTTTAACCGTGTTAAACCCCTACGGTTGTTTGCTGTAGAGGTATAATACTATATAATTAGATTATGAGATTCATCTAAACACAGATAATTACCTAAAACAATGAATATTACAGAAACTCTAAATAAAATTAACGCTTTAAACATTGAAGATAGAATTTTTCTTGTTCAAGCAATTTGGGATAGTATTGCAGCAGAACAAGTTTATCCTGACTTAAACGAAGAACAAAAAAAAGAACTGGATTCCCGTATTAATGATTCTGAATCTAATCCTGATAATGTATTAACATGGGAAGAAATTAAAACCTCAATTACCAGAAAATAATGGATTATGTTTTAGTATTTCGCCCAGAAATTCGTGACGAATTAGATGAAGCTTATAATTGGTACGAACAACAAAAAGTAGGTCTTGGTGATGAATTTATTGACTGTATCGATGAGTTGCTGGATCGTATTTGTTTAATGCCACAATCTTATCCCACTGTATATCGTGATGTCCGATGAGCAATTATTAAACGTTTCCCCTATGCTATTTATTATCGATTGGGATCGAGTCGGATAATTGTAACAGCAATTTTTCACAGTCACCGAAATCCCAAATCCTGGCAAAGACGAACTTAATCTAGTGCGATCGCCTTTTTTGTAGGGTGCTATAACGGTAGTGTAATGCACCAAATCTTGACTAATTAATTAATAAATTTAATGGTGGATTACGTTTCTCTAATGCACCCTACATCCATTCAATATAAATCTTTATGTTAAACTTTAAATAATCAAATGTAACCCACCATGAGCTATTATTAAGTATAAGTTTCATAAATTAGGAATATTATGAATCCAACTGATAGACAAGCGCAGGGATTATATCGGTTATGTTATCGTCTAACTAATGCTATTTATCCTGAATGGAAATATCGAACTATAGAATTAGTAAGAATAGATGAAAGAACAGGAAATTTGTATGTATTGGCTGGAGAATTAGACTTTGAAATCAAACAAACAGGAGGATATGAACCATGAATTCAATTGACTATAATGCTTTAAGCTTAAATGAACTCCGACAATATGTCCTAACCCATCGAGAAGATACCAAGGCGTTTTATACTTATATTGATCGCTCAAAAAGTGAAGGAAAAATGATTACTGTTGATTTAGAGGACAATCATTGGGAAGAGAAAATTACACAAAGCGATCGCTGATATTGTAGGGTGCATTAACAGTAGTGTAATGCACCAAATTTTGACTAATTAATTGATAAGTTTTATGGTGGATTACGTTTCTCTAATCCACGCTACATTTTATCTCAATAATCCTATTATATCCTTTTTTTTGATAACTTTTTTAAGTATTTAGAGATTCCCACCATATTCTTAAATCACTTTCATCAATATTTTCTTTAAAATATTTGATTTGTTCTGAATGGCTAAGATTTTTAATTTCTGTCGCTATTTTCTCTTGACTAGATTGTTTAAAATCTAAACAGTTAAAACCTTTTTTAATCGTTGTTCGTTTCATCAATACTCACCTCCAAAGGAGAAATAATAGTTAAAATACCATAACCATGAAGAAGATTAATTTGATTATAACCTTTGATCTTACTGCGATCGCCTTTTTTGTTTGGTGCATTAACGTTAGTGTAATGCACCAAACTTTTACTAACTAATTAATAAATTTAATGGTGTATTATGTTTCTCTAATCCACCCTACACCCCATGAAGTATAAATCTTTGTGTTAGACTATAAATCATCGATAGATAACAATTATTTTACAGAACAACCCATTTTGATTACACTAAGAACAGAAGCAGATAGAGGTTAAATTAAGTATGTCTATATTACTCGCTGGCGATATTGGCGGAACTAAAACTATTTTACGTTTAGTTAGTTCCGAGAATTCTAAAAATAGTGAAAGTTTACCTCAACAAACCACCTTATATGAAAACTCCTATCCCAGTCAAGACTACGATGATCTCGTTCCCATTGTTCAAGAATTTTATCAAGAAGCTAAGCAGGAATTAAAAGAAGAAATTTCTGTAAAAAATGCTTGTTTTGGTATCGCTGGTCCCGTAGTTAATAATACCTCAAAATTAACAAATTTAAACTGGCCAGAATTGACAGGCGATCGCCTAGAGAAAAAACTATCTCTAGAAAGAGTTAATCTAATCAATGATTTTGCTGCTATTGGTTACGGTATTCTAGGGTTAAAACCAGATGATTTACATACCTTACAAGGAGCAGAAGCAAAACCCAATACTCCTATAGGTGTGTTGGGTGCAGGGACTGGTTTAGGGGAATGCTTTTTAACTCCTTCAGAAAGTGGTAATTATAGTGTCTTCTCTACTGAGGGATCCCATGGAGACTTTGCCCCACGAAGCGAATTAGAATTTGAATTATTAACCTATATTCGAGATAAATATAGTTTATCCAGAGTTTCCATAGAAAGGATCGTGTCTGGAATGGGAATTAGTGCAATTTATCAATTTTTACGCCATAAGTATCCTGAAAAAGAATCCGATAAATTAAAGAAAATTTTTCAAATTTGGGAAAATGAAAAAAATATTGATCTCTCTGCTGAAGTATCTAAAGCAGCTTTAGAAAATAGGGATAGTTTATGTCAACAAACAATGGAAATATTTATTTCAGCTTACGGCGCAGAAGCAGGTAATTTAGCTTTAAAATTGTTACCTTATAATGGTTTATACATAGCAGGAGGAATTGCAGCTAAAATACTACCATTAATGCAAACAGGAACCTTTATGGAATCTTTTCAAGCTAAAGGACGTATGAGTTCACTATTAACTGAAATCCCCGTTAATATTATCTTAAATCCTAAAGTTGGTTTAATTGGGGCTGCTTTAAGGGCTGCAAAATAACACTTTTAATTACCTGTTTTTCTGAAGTTATGAACCCCTCCCAAACGATTGTTGTCAAAGTTGGTACCTCTAGTCTTGCTCAACCAGAGACAGGAAAATTAGCTTTATCTACTATAGCTGCTTTGGTGGAAACTTTAACCGAATTACGACAATTCGGCTATCATGTTGTCTTAGTTTCCTCTGGTGCTGTGGGAGTGGGTTGTAGTCGTTTAAAATTAACAGAAAAACCCAAAAAAATAGTCATAAAACAAGCTATTGCTGCCGTGGGACAAGGTAGATTAATTAGAGTTTATGATGACCTTTTTACAGCTTTAAATCAACCCATTGCCCAAGTTTTATTAACCCGTCGAGAATTAATGGAACGGAGTTGTTATGTTAATGCTAAAAATACCTTTGATGCTCTGTTTGAATTAGGGGTTATTCCTATTGTTAATGAAAATGATACTGTTGCTATTGAAGAGTTGAAATTTGGAGATAATGATACCCTTTCTGCTTTAGTTGCTAGTTTAATTAATGCTGATTGGTTGTTTATTTTAACCGATGTTGATCGACTTTATTCTGCTGATCCTCGCACCTTTCCAGATGCTAAACCTATCAAAGTTGTTAATAGTTTAGAATTAGATAAATTAGAAATTAAAGCAGGAGGAAAAGGATCTCAATGGGGTACAGGAGGGATGTCAACCAAGCTAACAGCAGCAAGACTGGCAACATCCGCAGGTATTACTACAGTTATAACCCACGGAAAAAAGCCAGGAAACTTATTAAAAATTATTAAAGGTGAAGATATTGGCACTAAATTTGAGGCACAATTAAATAATGATAATGCCCGCAAACGTTGGATCTATTATGGATTATTACCCAGAGGAAAATTATATCTTGATCGGGGGGCAGTTAAAGCCATTTCTCAAAAAGGAAAATCTCTGTTACCAGCAGGAATAATTAAAGTTGAAGGTGAGTTTGATTCTTTAGAGGCAGTGCAATTATACAATGAAAGTGGTCAAGAAATTGGGAGAGGAATTGTTAATTATAATCAGGAAGAAATTGATAAAATAAAAGGCAATCACTCGGATAAAATACCTGAATTATTAGGTTGTCATGGAGCAGAAACCATTGTCCATCGAGATAATTTAGTTATTAATTGAAATCAATCAAGGTAAAATCATGGAAGCAAATAAAACATTAAACTCTTCACAATCTTGGCGAAAATTATTAACCAAAAATCCTGCGATCGCAGTCATTCGCACCGATAATATCGAACAAGGTATTAACATGGCCAAAGCAGTAGCAGCAGGGGGAATGAATATAATAGAAATTACTTGGAATAGTCACAACCCTGGTGAGATTATTCAACAATTAAAACAAGATTTACCTGAGTGTACCATTGGCACCGGTACCATTTTAACCCTAGAAGAATTAAAAGAAGCGATCGCCTCCGGTATCCAATTCTGTTTAACCCCCATGTTAATCAAACTCTGATCAAAACAGCTATTAACCATGATATTCCCATCATTCCTGGTGCTTTATCCCCCACAGAAATTATCACCGCTTGGCAAGCAGGAGCCAGTTGTGTTAAAGTCTTCCCAGTACAGGCTATTGGTGGTATTGCCTATATCAAAGGCTTACAAGGTCCCCTGGGTTCCATTCCTTTGATTCCCACAGGAGGGGTTACTTTAGATAATGCAGCCTATTTTATAGAGGCCGGGGCGATCGCAGTAGGATTATCTAGTCAACTATTTCCCCGTCATGCCTTAGATGATCAAAAATGGGATACAATCACAGCACAGGCTCAACTTTTGATGGAGCGTCTTTCAAAATTTCAGCAATAAAAATTCCTACGAATTAAACTCGTAGGCAAATACTCTAGATTCGTGAAGTACCCCAACTTGCTTCGCTGAAGTTGGGGCTTCCCAACGACAACTTAGGTGATTTCCGAGAAAGCTTTTCCCATAGGGGGTAATCGCTTGGACTAAAGGCTTTCAAGAAATAAAAGGAACAGAGAGTTAGCGGATCTTGGTACACAACTTTAAAATTTCATAATTGGCTTGTCTGAAAAAACAGAAGAAATAGATTAAAATGAAGAGGTAAAAAGATTAGAGAGAGTAAATTGAAGCTAAAACAGACAAATAATCCCTTAACCCCGTCGATGGTCGATGATTTACGTTTAGCAGCCTCAAAAATGACGGGAGCAGAGCGTCGTTCATTTCAAGCTGAAATGTGTCTCAAGTATTGTGGAGGAAGTGCCAGACAAACCGAAATCTTGTTTGGTTGGGGGAGAAAAAATGTTCAACTTGGATTACATGAAAAACGAACTGGGATAGTGTGTTTAGGATTACAATCAGTCAATAGTGGATGTAAAAAATGGGAGGAAAGATACCCAATAGTTGCCCAATCATTGAAAGAAATAGCCGAAGCTCACGCACAACAAAACCCCACATTTAATAACCCCATTGCCTATACAAGATTAACGGCGGCTGAAGCCATTAAACAATTAAGAAATCTAGGATATAATGGAGAGGAGGTTCCTGCTGCTTCGACAATGGCAGATATTTTAAATCGTTTGGGCTATCGATTAAGAAAAGTGGTAAAAGCTAAACCTAAAAAAAAATCTCGGAGACGGACGCTATCTTCGAGAATATAGAGAAAAAAGATAGAAAAAAAGACCCTTCTGTGAAACGTTTAAGTATGGATTGTAAAGCAACTGTGGAAATAGGAGAATATTCACGTGGCGGACAAACCAGAGGTTATAATCAAGCTCAAGATCATGATATGGGAACTAAAGAAAAATACGTTCCTTGTGGGATTGTAGATGAAGATACAGGGCAACTTTATGTAACTTTTGGAAGTTCTTATAAAACGAGTGATTTCATGGTAGATAACTTGGAGCAATGGTGGACAAGTCTGAGTATAACTGAAAAGCAGCAACTAGAGAACATCCAATTTAAAGTTGATAATGGAGCAGAAAATAGTGGAATAAGAAGGCAATTTTTGAAGAGAATGGTAGAGTTTGCCGACCAAACTAAGAAATCTATTCAATTACTATATTTTCCTCCTTATCACAGTAAATATAATCCCATAGAAAGATGTTGGGGAATTTTAGAGAGGCATTGGAAAGGAACACTTCTGAGAAATGCTCAAACGATGTTAGCTTGGGTAAAAACTATGACATGGAAAGGCTTAAATCCGATAGTTAAGTTAAGTAAAAAAGTTTATCAAAAAGGCATTTCTTTAACGAAAAAAGAGATGAAGGAAATTGAGAAACGTTTAGAACGTAATCCTCACTTACCTAAATGGGATATTTTGATTAGACCCAGTTAGTCTAAAAAGTTAATAAGAGTGTAAAATTAAGTGAATTTCCTTTTTAAAAATAGTCAAAGCTAATTTAAAAGTTAGCGTATTTCTTTCTTTTAGATAGGGAGGTTTTTGTTCGCGGAAAGTATCCGCGAACAACTTTTTATTTTTCCCTTTTCGCTTATTTGAGATGTTCTACAAACAGATTCTGAGAATGGGTGGGAAACTTTTTCTTGGAAATCACCTTAACTCAAGGACGGTTTTATTCGTCTTCGAGCTTTCCCGTCTCATTGGCTGTTGCCTCAATAAGACAAGTCTTATTTTGGTCTAACACAGCCTCCACAGGCAGGCTCTCGCCTTCCGCAAGAGTTATTTCTTGTTCGACAAATCACTGTTTGGTCTTACGCTCTTGCTGCCTACTTTTTTATTCTTCAGTAATTTCTTTCCCCGATCTGACAGTGTTTCTGCGCCGAAAGTATTACTACTTTACTTTGATGTTAGGCTGTCTGATAGTCCAACGTTCGGGTGGGTCGCAACCAAGATTGATTGTAACACAAGATTCTGGAATATGGATGCTTCGCAGTTTGTTTACTGGTCGGGCATTCATCCCTAACCTAAGCGTGGATAAGGGAATTCTGCCCGACATTAGGTTAAAAATAATTAAAATTACTTGACGATAATTTTACCAACCATGCCAGCACCACGGTGGGGTTCACAGTAGTAGGTATATTCTCCAGGCTCATTAAAGGTGCTTTCATAGCTGTCACCAGGAGAAAAAACAAGTCCTTTGTGGGAAAGAGAAGCTTGTCCTTCAACAACAACGTTGTGGGGAGCGAGTTTGTTGTTAACCCACTTAACGGTATCTCCTGCAGCGATCTCTACTTGCTTGGGTTGAAAAGCTAACATTCCATTGTCAGCACCCATTTTAACTTCAACGGTGTCCGCAGAAGCAGGGTTAACAGCAACGAAGAAACTGGAGATGAAGAGAGCAACGGTAGCGATAAGTAAACCTAATTTTTTAGACATTTTGGTGGTTCCCATAAATTCCTTAAGACTGAAATATATGTTCTCAGTATTTTTTTTCCATTACTTATTATAAGCAAAAGAGGGATGTTTGACAAGCTGTCTTTGGACAAAAAAGATTTTTTTTGGTATACGAAACTCAACCATTCACAGGGGAGATAGTTTGACAAGCTGTCTTTTGACATGACTAAAAATTGTAGAGAGAATAAATGAAGAATCGATATTTCCAAGGAGAACACAATGAAACGCTTATTGTGCAAAATTTTGTTGATTTTTGCTTTTTTTTGTCTAAGTTTTGCCTCCCCAGCCTTAGCCGGTGACGCTGGTGCAGGTAAAGGTATTTTTACTGCCAACTGTAACGCTTGTCACATGGGCGGAGGAAATGTAGTAGCAGGACCCAGTAAAGGGTTAGCCAAAAATTACCTCGAGAAAAATGGGGTAGATACCCTAGAAAAAATTGTCTATCAAGTCACTAATGGTAAAAATGCCATGCCTGCGTTTGGAGGGCGTTTAGATGCTCAAAAAATTGAGGATGTGGCTACTTATGTTTTAAGTCAAGCTGAAGCAGGTTGGTAGACTCAATGTAGGGTGGGCAAAGTTGGCTACCTTTTGGGTTTCTAGGAGAAGTCTTTGGTTTGCCCACCTTACAATATCAAAATAATTGTAGGTGTATTAGTGTGACGTAATACACCGGAAAACAATATTTTGGTGCGTTACGGCAGAAAATAAAGGATAGGAATCACCTAAAATTCCTTAAGTCAACTATATCTCCCCAAATAAGATAAAACATTGGAGAGATATATAAAAACTTTTAACTAATAACTGAAGCCTCGATAAATTAAGCTGCACCTAACAATTTAAAACTGCTACAACTCAATACAGGAGAATTGATGGTGCCATTAAAAGAACACTCTTTAATAGCACAGAAAGCACAATTAGCTTGACGGAAGATATTACATAAATTTACCGGAGAATTGTCAGAACCATTCATGGGACAACTCCTAGTTAAACAGCTAGAACAATCAGCTTTTGTTAAAGCTATATTTGCTTGAGCTTCAATGGTAGCCATAATAAATAACCCTCTTTTTGCAACGATAGAAAACAACTCATCTGCCTTCAATAACTATCCTAATCCTTTTGAAAAACTATGACTATACCACTGTTTTCAACTTTATTAAAAAAAGCTGTCAATTAAAATTTTATTTGATTAATATTCAATTATCTAAACCTTTTCCATTAGTCAATTATCTATTTTTTAGTCTTGTCTTTATCAGTTATTAACCTTAATTTATTGAGAGAATAAATCAGATAAATGTTACAAAAGTTTAGATTTTGGGTTTCCTGTAGTTATAGCAACCCCCAAGGCAGTTAGGACATTTTTTCAAACTCAAACCTAATCGCAGCCAGGTTTTTACCTCCTGACTCCTGCCCCCTGCCCCCCGCCTCCTGCTATATAAGCAACCACAGTAGGGGCCAAGGCTGAGCGTAGTCGAAGCATTGACCCCTACTGTGTTAGGGTTGGTCCCTCAATGGGAGATTTCTCCCTGCTGAATTAGTTAAAATAGAGATTGATTTTGGTTGTCTTCGGGTAAATCAATAAAGACCCTTTCTCCAGAGGTTAAACCAGAAAGAATCTGGGTTTTTTCATCCAACACCTGACCGATAGTAACTGGTTTAAATTTAGGTTTCTCGTTCTCATCCGCTACCATGACCCCAGTTTCTCCATTTTTGGTAACAATGGCCACGGTAGGAACCACCAAAGCATCGCTAATTTCTTGTCCGAGAAAATTCACATCCACATTCATCCGTGATAATAATTTATCCTCTCCCGTCCTCAAGGCAATGGTGACTTCAAAGGAGGTCACATTTGCCTCGACAACGGCTTCTGGAGCGATTAAAACCACCTGCCCTTCAAAAACCTGATTGGGAAAAGCATCGGCAGTAATCATAACCGGCTGCCCTTGTTTAATCATGGCGATATCTACTTCTGGCACTTTAGCCACTATTTTCAGCCCTCGTGCTAAGGCGATAATGGAACTAGATGTGGCTGAGGCTGTACTAGATGCGGATGTAGTCGGGGTGACAAAAGCCCCTGGGTTAGCGTATTTTTGCGTGACAATGCCATCAAAAGGGGCGCGTATAGCCGTGTCTTGAAATTGAATCACCTCTTCTTCAAGTTCGGCCTTAGCGGCCTCAGCAGCCAATTCTAAACTGGCTATATCCATTGTGGCGGTTCTTTTGCGTTCTTCGAGTTGAACTTGTGTTTCGAGTAAGGTAGCCTCAGCGTGGATGACTTCTTGTTTTAATTGATCAATCTCTGGGTTTTGGGTATTATTTGCCTGATCTAGCCTGGTTTCAAGCTCAATAAGATTAGCCTGAGCATTATTATAATTGTTCAGGAGTTCATCAAATCGATCTTGAGTTATCGCCCCCTCTTCCAGTAATTCTTGGTTACGTTTCACACGAGAGGCCGCTAACTGAAGGCCGGAGCGTGCAGATACGATTTGTGCTTTGATTTGGTCTATATCTCTGGGAATTCTCTCTACTGCTCGTTTTAAATTCGCTTTTCTCTGTTCTAGTTTGCTCTGTGCTTGAATATAACGAATTTCTGCCTGTCTAATCTCACTAGGAATACGGACTTTAGCTCCTTCTAAGTCAGCCAAGGCTTGATTATACCTAGCTTCAGCAAATTTACCCCGAGCTTTATTTTCACTATGCTCCATCAGGGCTAAAATTTGTCCCTGTTTAACTCTCATACCCTGTTCAACTCGCAACTGCACCAACCGCCCTGGATTTTTGGGGCTAATATTGACACTTTCTATGGGTTCTACCACCCCACTAGCTTCGATATCAACGGAGAGACTTTCCCGTTCAGCCAGAACGGTCATTTGTTCCAGTTTACTCTCAGAAATAGGAGCTTTAGCAATTCTGTAGGTGAATCCCCCAACAAACAGGAGTCCACCCGTCATAACGGCTAAAATCCAAGGTAGAGGACGACTTACTCTATTAAACACAGGAATTTCCATAAAGTTATTTTTGTGAGAGATGGAACAAAACGAGAAATAACCTCCTCTATACTAACGTTTCTTTTGTGCCATAGCACGGGAAGAAACGGAAATCATTAAAAGGCTTTTGCTTATTTGCTCCTATTTATCAATGGATAATGGATAATTAAGGCGGTTCAAAACTTCTGCTTTCAAGGAGAAAAAAGAATTATTCATTGTCAATTTTTATAGGAAGCAACCATGATCTTACGAGATGACCGAGATTATCAAATTTTGTTCCTGGGTAGTTTTCTTGGGTTAGGGATGATTACCCGTGATTGGTCTCTAAAACCTGAGTTAATTATTGTCGCTATTATTAGTTGTTTATTGACACAATTATTATTAACTTCTTGGGTTTATTTTATTAAACAGAAAAATAAAATTAGTTTTAACTTATTCTTAAATAATCCCCTATTTATGGGTTCTTGGCGTAGTTCCCTCATTACAGCTTTGGGTTTGTGTTTATTATTACGGGCAAATCACGAGACAACAATGATCTTAGCAGGGAGTTTGGCCATTGCTAGTAAGTTTATGTTTCGAGTTAGTCAAAAACATTTTTTTAATCCTGCTAATTTTGGCATTATTGCAGCTTTAACCCTTACCCAAGATGCTTGGTTATCCCCCGGACAATGGGGTAATGATTTCTGGTTTCTGCTACTATTTTTAGGGGCTGGTGCTATGATTTTGAAACGGGTTGGCCGTTGGGAAACTTCGGCAGTTTTCTTGCTGTTTTATACCCTATTGGAAGCAGTCCGCAATTTTTGGTTAGGGTGGAGTTGGGATGTTTTAAGTCATCATTTAATGACAGGGAGTCTCTTGTTATTTGCCTTGTTTATGTTAACCGATCCCCGTTCTATTCCTAATCATTATTTAAGCCGTATTTTCTGGGCGATCGCCATTGCTATTGTCACTTTCATGATTCAATATTCTCTCTATCTCTCAACGGCCATTTTCTGGGCATTATTTTTCTTATCTCCTCCAACAATTATGCTTGATTATTGTTGGTATTCTCCTAAATTTAATTGGAAGGTGAGCATTGCTCACCCTACAATATAATAGGCAGAAAGCCTTTAACTTTGGGATAATCTTTGTACAGATTGTCCCCCCAATAAACTATCAGCTTCCGCTAACAAATTAGGTATTTTCTCTCTGTGAGGACTATTAACTAAATATTTAGATAAGTCTAATTCATTGACATTTTCTGCTTTTTTACCAGGGAACCAATGTCCTCCATTTCCTAATAGACTATATCTCATCTTACTATACTCAATCATATCATAAGCTAAGGCTAAATTTCTCAGCCATAAAATGGTTTTTATATTAATATTTCCAGGTGTTTCCTGATGTTTTGGTAATCCCTGCTTCCAAGTTTGAACCCAATTTTCTCCTAAAATTTTGATAGCTTCTTCTTCTAATCTAGTTATAATAGGCTTTAGTATGGGTTGAGGATCATCTAACAAAGAAAGGGTCTTTAAATGTTCATCAAAATCTGTTGGACGGGCTGCCCCTAAACTGAGAGTATGAACTTCTGGGTGGGATAAACAGAAGAGATTGTTAAACACCATCGGACTCAAAGGTTGACATAATTCAACCAATTTTTCAGGAGGTTCATAAAGTTTTCCTCCTTTATCGGAAGGACTAATAATAAACACCCCCATGTCATGTTTCTTCGCTGCTTCTATAGCTGGCCAATTAGCTTGATTGATATAGTACCAATGGAGATTCACATAGTCAAAACAATCGGTTTCTATAGTTTTTTTGATGACATCAGTAGGTCCGTGGGTTGAAAAGCCAATAAAACGAACTTTACCCTGTTCTTGTAATTTTCTAGCTTCGTCTAAACAACCCCCAGGTCGAATACAATAGTCTAAAATTTCGTCAGTATTAATCCCGTGTAATCCCAATAGATCAACATAATCTAGTTGCAAAAAATTCAAAGACTGATTAAATTGTAGACGAAATTCTTTAGGGTCTTCTTTAGGAGAAACCTTGGTTTGAACAATTAACTTTTCTCTGGGAATTTTAGGCAAGACCTTCCCTAGCTGCATTTCCGATGTCCCGTAACCTCGAGCGGTTTCAATATGATTGATACCAACTTCTAAAGAACGTTTAATTGTGGCTTCTAAGTTACGTTGATTCTCTTCAGGAATTTCATCTTCCGGAACATCTTGCCACTTATGTTGATAACGCATTCCTCCACAGGAAAAAACAGGCATTTCTAATTCTGTACGGCCAAATCTTCGATATTTCATGATAAATAATCTAATAATAATTAAATCAACAATGATCAATGATTTTAAACTTCAGTGCTTTGAGCAACAATCTCTAGAATGCGTTGTTGATAGTCATCTTTAAACAGAGAATCTACGCAAACTTGAGCTACTTTTTTTCTAGGAATACTACCTTCAAACAGGGTATCTGCGGATGACACCACGATTGGATCTGAGTTATCCTCGTTCTTAAGACCACCAGGACGGACGATAGTGTATTTTAAACCACTATTTTCTAAATAGTTTTCGGCTTGTTTTTTCCAGTATAAAACTAACCAAAAAAGATTGAGAGGATGAAAAAATTGGGAAACACAAAGGGAAGAAACTAAGACAAATTTTTCTATTCCTTGTCCTTTGGCGACGTTTACCAAATTTTTTGTTCCTTCGTAGTCCACCTGATAGGGGCCGCTGGGATCAAGACTTGGTCTGGCACCTGTGGCACAGATTAGGACAGTGCATTCTGTCATCGCTTTCGTTAGACTATCCACATCCAGGACATCACCAACGACTAACTCGGCCTCAGGGGACAAAATGCTCTTTGCTCTGTCTTGATCTCGCACTAATGCTTTGACAGGAATTTGACGATTGACCAATTCTTGGACAATTCTGCGACCTGTCTCCCCCGTGGCACCTGCTACTAATGCTTTCATCGTCATACTCCTTTGACTTGATTTAGAATAGATACTTTGGATACTTTAACTTTTCTTTATTGTATGAAGTTTCGTAAATTTCGTAACCTTATTAGGAGTCTGACGACCCCGTAACCCCAAAAAAATCACTGTAAACTAACTTTTTAAGAAATCGTTATGCAATGTCAATGGCCCAATAATCATCCCAGTCAGGTTTCAGAGGTATCTTTAAGCAATCTTGAAGAGCAAGAACTTACTCAACCCTTAGAAGCCAACCCTGTCCATTTTAAGACCCAATTTGTGGGGTATATGGAAATGTATAGTGACGCTGACACAGTGGCCAACTATCTCAATGCTCATCAGAGATGGTTTTGTCGTTGTGCTGCGCCGATGAAAACCGAAGCTATTGGGGATAATGGCTATATTTTAACAGTGGGGCGATTTGGATCTTTTGGTTACGATGTGGAACCGAAACTGGCCGTTGTCTTAGAACCTTCCCTCAATGGGGTTTATGATATGCACAGTATTCCTATTCCCGATGAACCCTATTTGGGCTATGAGGTGGATTATCACGCTTCCATGTCTATTAAGGAAATTCCTAGCCGTTTAGCTAGTCCAGGGTTAGAAAAAGCCTTTAAAAAACAAAAACAAGCGCAAGTTCCAGAGATTATTACCAAAGTAGAATGGAATTTAGCTATGGATGTGGCGGTAAAGTTTCCTAAATTTATTCATAAGCTGCCTTTCTCCGTGATTCAAAAAACAGGCGATCGCTTATTGACTCAAATTGTCCGTCAAATTTCTCCCCGTTTAACCTATAAAGTTCAAGAAGATTTTCATAAAGGAGAAGATTTGCCTGTTCCTACTAAAAATAGCCGTCATCTTGACAAAGTTGACGAATCTAGTTTAGAACAAGCAGCTTAGTTTAATATTGTAGGGGTTAACGGCCGTTAACCCCTACTTTGCGAAACTGGTATTAACTATCAGGGTTTTCACTGGCTTGAGCGTACTGCATAGAACGGATTAAATTATCCATAGCGTACTCTAAATGAAGGCCAGCATCTACGGCAACCCATCCTTTATCGGTAAGGTGTCGCCATTCAAAGTGGAGGTGTGGCCCGGTGGAATAGCCTGTACTACCAAGCCGTCCAATAACTGTCCCTTGTTCCACCCATTCTCCAGGTTCGACATAGATATCGGAAAGGTGGGCATAACGAGATTCTTGAGTGCCTTCTAGGTGACGCAGCGTCACCATTAAACCATAACCTCCAGACCAGTCGGCGTGGGAAACTTCTCCAGAATAAGCTGCTAAGACAGGAGTTCCTAATGGTGCGCCAAAGTCAGTCCCGTTGTGCATTCTTCGGGTTCCAGCAATGGGGTGAATTCTCCAACCAAAAGCAGATGTCATGGTGGCTGCTACGGGTAGGGGAAAGATTAAATCGGTTCTCCGTGCTTGGGGCGCGGTGGGCGCATACATTGAGGCAGAGCGGTTATAACGGGGTAAGGGTTCTAGAGCAATGGATAAACCCCGACGTTGGATCGGTTGTAGATTAACTATTTGTTCTGAGGCAATGGGACGACGTAAGCGTAGGGGTTTTACTCTTGGGGCTGATCTGACGGGTTTAGCGGCCTGAGTGGTTGTGTTTCTTTGACGAGAGGCTAAAGTAACACGACGTGGGGCTAACTTTCGGGGGGCTTGAATTTTCGGGGTTTGAGTGGCCACAGCACCACAACTGCCCCTTGATAACTGACCATTTTGGGCAACGGTTTTACAGCCGGTAGAGCGTTCGGTTAAGACAACTTTGTTGGGCTTTGTAACCGTTGGGCTGACGTTACCGTAACTTTTGGAATCAATGTAACTATGTTTCCCCTTAGTAGTGACGGAAGGGGATAATTGAATGGTTTGGGGTTGAGTTAGTGCCTGTTTTAGGGTTTTAGGAGGTTCACTTTTTGAGGTTTGCGGATCTAAAATTTTAGGGGCTGACAATTTTACTTTCGGCTTAGAATTGTCATGAGTCCGAGAAACTGAGGGTTTCGGAGATACTTTCGGTTGATTAGGTTTATTAGAAGTCCGTCTTAGTACCGGTTTGGCATTACTGGAAGGCATTGGGGCAACGGAGGGGGAAACCTTCGGTACTTTCACAGGAGATGGGGAAGGGGGTTGAGGTTGGACCTTGGGGGCAGAACTTTCAGGAATGACCAAGGTTTCTGATGAGGCCATCGCCCCGTTGAAAGCGACTCCACTGGTTAAAATACCCAGTCCACTCACCAAGCTGATACCTTGTTTGAGCAAGGTTTTTCTTAAAGCGGGTTTCGATTTTAAAAGATCGTGTTTATTCATTTCCGTCTCACTTCTCACAGTTTGCGACCTGTTAGAGCATCATAACGAATTTTGGAACAAATCACTGAGTTGATTAATAATGGTAGGTTTAGCTAACGGTTAAAAAATGTCTTTATTCCTTGATATTCCCAGATTTAAACATTAAATAAGATTGAGGGTAAAATCCTAATTTATCATAAAGTTTCAGGGCTGCTTGGTTTCGTTCAAATACCTGTAGTCCCATCTGATCATAGCCTTGCTGCTCTACCCATTTTTGTCCTTGTTGGATCAAGGTTGTGGCTAAACCTTGACGACGATGGTTGGGTTTAACATAGATTAAAAAAATATGTCCGTAGTTATGACCATTAACTTGATCGATAGCGGTTCCCATCCAAAGACAAGCTATGATGTCGGGTTTTGTTTGATTTTGCGGTTGATATTCTATCCACCAAATGGGGGTTTTTGAGGATAAATATTGAGCAACAGTTTTACTTAAATGACTGAAATTAGACTGTTCAGGAAATAACTCTTGATAGGTGAGTTCCATAAATTTCAACAGTCTTGTTTTATCTTGGGTTTTCCCCTGTTTAAAACGATAATGATGGGGTAAAGGGGACATTATCTTGTTATTTTTTAGATTTTCTGAAGTTGGACATTACGATTACAGAGAGCTATAAGTTATTATGTTACTATTGTAAAGTCTATTAGGAAAGTTGTTGCTTAATAGTAACTGATTTTATATTGAATATGGGTTTAAATAAATGAATAAAAATATTTTTCTGTCACTATCTACATTATTTATTCTTGGTGTAATGGGTATAAATAAAGAAGTTTAAGCTTCTACTATTAGGCTAGATTTTGATAGTTTACCAACAGAACAAGAATGGTCAATTTGGGATCGTGGTTCTTCTCATACTGAAGATTTATTTTTAGTTGATAATAATGTTTTAAAACAAAATACTATGGGGAGAGGTCAACGATCTTATGGGTTTCAACTGAATAATGTAGTTGATGTTAATCAATCATTTGTTTTATCTTTCAGTGCCAGAGTAACTCAGGAAGAAATCACTGGCTCTGGAGTAAATTTTCCTGGGTTTGGTGTATTTGTTGCCAGTGGAACACAAATACTTAGCATAGCTATCGGATTAAATGATATTGCAATGCGGAGGGATATAGTTTCCTTAAATCATATTGATAAGTCGGAATTTCATGATTATCGTTTAGAAGGATCATTTGTCACAGGGACGGCAGATGTTTATATTGATGATATTTTTATTAGGACGATATCTGCTACAAATAATCCTAATAAGAATTCTTTAATTATTGGTGATCCAACTCAAACGAGAAACGCTAAAGCTGAACTAAGAAGTTTGACTTTTACTCAGGGAAATCATGCAGTTCCTGAACCTTTAACAATCCTTGGTGCAGGGACAGCGATCGCTTTTGGAACAACTTTCAAACGGAAATTAGCTAAGGCTAAAAAGAAATAGAAGAGGTTACGTTAATTTCAGGATTAATTCAGGTGAAATATCTGAAAATAAACCCCGTCGCCTAAAAACGTCGGGGAGCAAAAGAACATCAACTAGGTTAATAACGATAACCTAGTAGTATAGGGTTTTATTAAGTTCGCCAAATTTTTTCCAACACTTTTGATGCCTGAATATCCCCTAAATTGTAAGTGGGTGATTGAATGGCAATAAAGCGATCGTCGTTGGCCGGTAGTCGTTTCTTCGGGTTAGTTTTGCCAAATAAAGCAACGGTATAGGTTCCAACGGCAACCCCTAGTTGAAAGGGAGTGCTATCAGTACAAATCATTAAATTAGCTCCTGCGATTATGGCAGCTAATTTTCCTATATCCCCAGGTTTTGTTACCTTTAGATTAGAACAACTGCTCAGTAAAGAATTGACCCAAGCTTCATCACCACCACCCTGTAATAAAACGATGGACAATGAAGGTTGCTTTTCTTGAATTCTGTTAATAATATTACTCCACTGAGGCACAGGATAGGACTCACTAGCCCCTCCATAGATTAAAATATAACCGCTCTCCTCAAGTAATAAGCGTTTCTGCTCAGTTTCGCCCCAAGAGATGTCATCTTTGGGTAGGGCTATTTTTAAGGGGGGACAAGTGGATTGAATGTCTAAACCCTCCATGAGATCATGGTACATCTCAGCAACATATTGTTCTGTTTTTTGGGGAATGGCTTTAGATATAAACCAAGTAGGTTTGTTCCCATAGCCAACAGTCAAAGGAATACCATTCAACCAGAGTAATAACCTGATACTCCAGCTTTTTTCTAAGCTTAAGGCTATATCGTATTCGCGATCGCGGATAATCCCTAATAAGTTTAAATAATCAGCCAGTCCACTGCGATCTTCATAGTCAAATAAGAGGACTTCGTTAACCTGGGGACACACCCGATAAGCGACCTTTGCACGGGGTTCAACCAGGACATCAATAATAGCATTGGGATATTGAATTTTGAGGTCTTCCAGGGTCGGAAAAAATAAAATTTGTTCGCTTATTCCCCCAGGAACCAGGGCTAATATTCGCATAGTTCGATGTTTAAATGGATAGAAAGTCGGCTTTTTTACAGCACACCAGCTTAATTTTAAAGTAAGATTCCTCATAATTGCTTTAATATTCAGAATTAATTATGAGTTTGTCGTCATCAGTTACCAGTTACCAGTTACCAGTTATCAGTTATCAGTCTCCGGTGTCTCCCCCTCTCCCCCTCTCCCCCTCTCCCCACACTCCCCGTCACTCTTCCATAACTTCAAAATCTGACTCCTCAAGGGACAATACTATAGATTCAGGTCGTTGACATCCTCACCGCCCTAAAAGTGCGGTGATTCCCAAACCTCACGATTTAGGTTTCTGCTTCAATGCAGTCGCCTTCCGAGATTTACTCTCTTCAGGTCTTACACTCGCTCCACAGACTGACACCCCAAAGGGGTTCGGCAATAGCGAGTGGGGGAAACCCCCAAGACCGCGCTGCCTCACCGCAAGCCCTGCGGCCAAAATATTGTGACTGGCGTTAATGTCACGGTCATGGTTAGTCCCACATTTAGGGCATTCCCATTCCCTAATATCTAACGGCAGTTTATCTACAATGTGACCACAATTTCCACAGCGTTTACTACTAGGAAAATAGCGGTCAATTTTGACTAATTCTTTGCCATACCACTCACATTTGTATTCTAATTGACGGTTAAACTCTCCCCAACTGGCATCACTAATTGACCTAGCTAACTTATGGTTCTTGACCGCCGACCCACCTTGAATTGAATTCAAGGCGTGGAACGCGGCAGTGGAAAGCGGCGGTGCATTCCGCACCATATTTCTAATAGCTAAGTCTTCAATAGCAATCAGGTCATTTTCTCGCACAAGTTTAGTGGTTAACTTGTGAAGAAAGTCGGTACGAGCATCTTTAATTTGAGCGTGTACTTTAGCTACTTCTAGGCAAGCTTTATCTCGGTTATTTGAGCCTTTGGTTTTCCGGCTCAAAGCCTTTTGCTTTCTTCTGAGCTTTTTATACAAGCGGTTAAACTGTTTGGGATTAGCTACTTTCTCTCCGTTGCTAGTGGTGATTAAGCTAGTAATTCCTACATCAATACCTACTTTTTTATTCGTTTTTGGTAATGGTTTGACAGTAGGATCTTTAACTAAAATTGAGACAAACCAACGCCCAGATGGGTCTAGTTTAATTGTTACTATAGATGGGGTACTATCTTGAGGTAAAAAGCGACTCCAGACTATATTTAGATGCTCCTTACACTTAGCTAAAAATAGCTTGCCATCTTTCCATTTAAAAGCAGACTTGGTAAATTCTGCACTCCCTCCATTTCTCTTTTTCTTAAAGTATGGATCTCTAACGGATGATACGGTGATTTTTAACGCTAAACTACAAGAATTTGCGCAAAAAGTAGGATTTATTGCTAATCTATACACAGGAGGAAAATTGCCTTCAGAAAAAGCCTACTATCAAGTAGAATCCTTATTCCGAGAATTACAATCAACTAAAGGAACATTTATCAATGATCAAGAGGATCAAGGCGATCGCTAAATTAATCAAGTCTAAGGTATTATAAGCAAGAAAGCGCAGTTTTCAAATTCTCAGAAATTTAGGATTATTAATGACTCTCTTTGCTGCTTTTAAGCCTATTGCTGCGATCGCTACCACGCCTCAATCTACTCAACTATTACATCCTCTGTGTCAATCCTTAACAGCAACACTGTACGTTCCCGAAACCTTATCTTTAATTGATAGCACCACTTGTCATTATCAAGGTTCTTTAAAAAATCATTTAGCGACGATTTGGGCAGAAAACCGAGCTTTTATCTTCTGTTTGGCTACTGGTGCTGTCATTCGTCTTATCGCTCCTTTATTAGAGGATAAAGCCTCTGATCCTGCGATTATTGTTGTTGAGCCGACGGGTCAATATGTGATTAGTTTATGCAGTGGCCATCAAGGAGGAGCAGATCGCTTAGCTCAATTAATCGCTCAGCAACTGAATGCTACCCCCATTATTACCGGTGCATCCCATAGCCTCAATTTACCAGCCATTGATATTTTAGGCTTGCCTTTTGGTTGGCGCAAGGGGCCAGGAGATTGGACAGGGGTAAGTCATGCTATTGCTTGTCAAAAAAGGGTTCAGGTGATACAAGAAGCAGGTTCTAAGCTTTGGCAAGATAATTTACCTCAAAATCATCCTTTTTACTTTGGATTTCCTGAAATCGGTGAAAATAACCTGATAGAAGCCCGTGTCTGGATCAGTGCAACTAAACGCAAGTTTGCTGAAGGATCTACTCTTCCTAAGGTGCAATGGTATCCCCGTGTGTTATGGGTGGGGATCGGTTGCATTCGGGGAACATCTCAGGGGTTGATTGAGTCTGCCATCGAGAAAATTTTTCAAAAGTATCATTTAGCGACAGAGGCGATCGCAGGTATTGCCACCATTGATATTAAAGCAGATGAGGTGGGAATTGTTGAATATTGCCAAGAAAAACAATATCCTTTATTAACCTATTCTAGTGATGTTTTAAACACGATAAAAGTTCCTAATCCTTCTGAGGTTGTTAAGGAAGAAGTTGGGACACCTAGTGTGGCTGAAGCGGCAGCTATTTATGGGGCAAATTATTGGTTTAATTATGGAGGAAGTGGGGATAAAGTTGGGTTAGAAAAGTCTCTTTTAGTAACTAAACAAGTGGTTAAATCTGATAACGAAGCGGTAACGGTTGCTATTGCTCAAAGTCAGTTAGAATATACAGGAAAAGAGGGAAAAATATATTTAGTGGGCATGGGACCAGGGAGTTTAGAACAGATGACTCCTGCTGCTAAAACTGCCATTAATCAAGCAGATGCTATTATTGGTTATTCTTTGTATTTAGAGTTAATTCAATCGTTACAAAGTCCAGGTCAAATTGTTGAATCTTTACCCATTACTAAAGAGAAAAAAAGGGCGCAAAGAGCTATATATTTAGCTAAATGGGGCTTGTCTGTTGCGGTAATTTCATCGGGAGATTGTGGTATTTATGGTATGGCTGGTTTAGTATTAGAAGAACTAAAAAATATAAATTGGGATGGTAAAAATCCTAGTATTGAAGTATTCCCTGGAATTACGGCTTTACAAGCAGCAGCAGCGAGAGTTGGAACTCCATTGATGCACGATTTCTGTGCCATTAGTTTGAGCGATTTATTAACGCCTTGGGATGTCATTAAAAAGCGATTAGAAGCAGCAGCGATTGGGGATTTTGTTACAGCACTTTATAATCCGCGATCGCAAACTCGTCAAAACCAAATTATAGAAGCACAAACTATATTTTTACAACATCGTAATCACCAAACACCTGTTGCTTTAGTTCGTTGTGCTTATCGTCAAGATGAAAATATAATATTGACTAATTTACAAGAAATGTTGGAACATAAAATTGATATGTTAACTACTGTTTTAATTGGTAACAGTAGCACATTTTTACACCAAAATTGGATGATTACACCAAGAGGATATAATCAATTTAGAAGGTAAAATAACGTCTATACAAAAGATTTATTCTTGAGAAGTGATTTTTCAAGACTTTAAAATATTTACTTTCTATGAAATATTTTAATTAAAATCAATTATTGCTTTTTTTAATATACTAAACAAGACTACGAATAAATGTTGAAATTAATATTTACTCGTAGTCTTGTACTTTGTATTCTATTCTATAAGTTTCTTAGTGATACCACCCTTAATATAATGGGCAAAACTCAATAGTTAACGAACGACACACTAAGATACCATTTTAAGCAGGAATAATAAGTTATAGCCATTAGTGATAATCCTGCATTTTGAACTTCAACTTTGTGATTTAACTGTCATACAAATACAAGCCAATCTGTATTTCTACGTCACTTTTGACAGGACGGATTTCATCAAATAATACAAAAATACTCTCACCATTATAACGTAATCTGATCTGATTTACTTTTAGTGGATAGACATAGGTTTCACCTCCCGAAAAGTAACATTTGCATACTGCATAGGTAAAGTATGCGTTGGTCGATTTGCTTATATCATAAGGCTGCCTTGTAATTTCTAGCCAGGAAAGACCTGCCTCAATTACCAATCCCGAATTTCTCACAAAATCTGCGATCGCCAAACACAGAAGCCTTACAGGAAGTGGGTTTGAACAGAGCGATCGCAGATTTCCCCAACCAACAGTCTGTTGTCAGATTTTAAGTTAAAATCAACCCGAATTAGACAAAGATGAAAAGATAAATCAATCACTCATTTTTCCAAAAAAATTATTAATAAAATCTCTAATAGTACTAGATTGTTAGAATAAAATATGCTATAATTTAATTATTAAAACAATTTACCTTAAACTGATTTAATGAGTCCCAGTCATCCCCGAACCCCTCGTCAATTAATCAACTTTAGTAAACAGAAAGGAAAAGAAATAATCGCTAATTTTGATGGGGGACTAATCACTTCAGATGCGGGGATTGTCTGGATAGCTGAGTTGGATAAAAAACTGGGAATTACGGAGAAGTTTGGTAACTGTTTTCAAGATCATCGTCATCAATCTTATGTAGATCATTCCGTTCATGAGTTATTAGCACAAAGGCTTTATGGAATTATTTTAGGCTATGAAGATGTCAATGACCATGATAAATTACGCCACGATCCTGCCCTTAAGATCGCTTTAGAAAAGCTTAATGAACTTGAAGATAAAAAGGGATGGTTAGCTGGAAAAAGTACAATTAATAGATTGGAATATTGTCCTGAGACTATTTTCGACCAAAAAACGAGTCGTTATCATAAAATAGAACCCAACTTTGAAGCCATTGAAAAATCTTTTGTCGAATTTTTTTTAGAGTCTTATAAAAAACCTCCCTTAAGTATTATATTAGATATGGATGTCACGGATGACCAAGTACATGGTAATCAAGAAGGGGCATTTTTTAATAGTTATTATCACGGAGTATGTTATGCTCCTTTATATATTTTCTGTGGGCATCATTTATTAGTTGCTAAACTTCGTTCATCTAATGTAGATCCAGCCGATGGAGCCTTAGACGAATTACAAAGAATTATCGGACTAATTAGAGAAAAATGGTCAGAGACTCATATCCTAGTTAGGGTGATAGTGCCTATGCCCGTGAAGAAATCTTCTATTTTTGTGAAAATCAGCCTTTAGTTGATTATGTTATAGCTATGGGAACAAATGGCGTTCTTAAGTTACGAGCGGATGATGTAATTGAAAAAGCCAAACATGAATATGAAAAAAAACTAGCTCCAATAATTGAATTAATGGATAGTTTATTTCAGAAAAAAGAAGATTTAGAAGAAGTTAAAAAATTAGTACCAATTTCTACTTGGCATCGCTCTATTCGTTATAAAACAGAAAAGTCATGGAGTTGTCAAAGAAGAGTAGTGACAAAAGTTTGTTATGGAAGTGATGGCTTAAAAATGCGCCATGTGGTGACATCTTTGCCCGCTTCAAAAATTCCACCCTCAAAACTTTATACAAAAAAATACTGTCCGAGAGGCGAGATGGAAAATCGGAGTAAAGAACAACAATTAGACTTGTTAGCTGATAGAACTTCAACTCAAACATTTCAAAGTAATCAACTAAGATTATGGATACATTCCTGGGCTTATGTTCTCATAAATGCTTTTCGTCAACACTGTTTAAAAAAAACTTCATTGGCTAAAGCAACTGTGGGAAGAATACGTCTAAATCTTCTTAAGTTGGGAGCCAGAATAAAGATTAGTTGTAGAAGAATTATTATCGCTATAGCTAGTGCTTGTCCTTATCAAGATATTTTGTCTATTGCTAACAAAAGAATTAAAACTATTCCTAATACTGGATAAGTAGAATAAGTTGTTTTTTAAAAAAGATATCTATCATAAGTTGTTGACTGACTGATACTTTCATTTAGTCTTATTTATCGTGGAGAAAATCAAAAGTTAATATAATTATTCCCTCTTAAACTCAATTTTTGGATAATCAAAGTCAATTTTTTTATTCATCTATATTCAAAATTTCTATTAGTCCTAAAAATTATCATTTTTCATCTCTGGATTGGGCTTTCAAATTAATTTGTGAGAAATCCGGGCAATCCATTCTCTGAGTAGACTTGACCAGGAACTATCTTTGCTTCAATTAATGTGGATGCCATTTTAGACTCCTTTTTATGATTGATAATCGTTAACAATTGACAACCATACATTGTAATTAAAGATAATCTATTTTTCTTTAGATTATCTTTAAATTTATTAAATTATAGGACCTATATTAATATTTTGCTCCCCACACTTCCATAAGGGTACAAACTTTGCTGATTGTATACTGGGATACTTATCGGCGTTGACATATCAAATAATTTTGATGTAACGTTAATATATCAAATAATTTTGATATGTTCTATGACCACTCGTACTCGCATTAATCCCAAAGCTGTAAAAGCAGGGGGAAGTCTCAACATTTTTGAAAAATACCTAACCTTGTGGGTATTTGTCTGTATTATTGTCGGTATTGTGTTAGGAAGAAGTTTTCCTAGTGTGGCCGAGACATTAGACGCAATGAGTGTTTATAATGTCTCCATTCCTATTGCTATTTGCTTATTTTTCATGATGTATCCCATCATGGTAAAAATTGATTTTTCTCAAGCAGTGCAAGCAGCAAAAACGCCAAAACCTGTTATCTTAACTTTGGTCATTAATTGGTTAATTAAACCGTTTACAATGGTGGTGTTTGCTCAGTTTTTTCTAGGTTATTTGTTTGCACCAATGTTAAGTGCAACAGAGATAATTAGAGGTTCGGAAGTTACCTTAGCAAACTCTTATATTGCTGGTTGTATTTTATTAGGAATTGCACCTTGTACCGCTATGGTACTGATGTGGGGCTATCTTTCTTATAGTAATCAAGGTCATACTTTGGTGATGGTTGCGGTTAACTCATTAGCGATGTTATTTCTTTATGCACCGCTAGGAAAATGGCTACTTTCTGCTAACAATTTAGTAGTTCCCTGGCAAACCATTGTTTTCTCAGTGTTAATCTATGTTGGTTTACCGTTAGCGGTTGGAATTTATAGCCGTTATTGGATTTTTAAACATAAAGGAAAAGAGTGGTTTGAGCGTAAATTCTTGCACTATCTAAGTCCTATTTCTGTCACTGCTTTATTACTAACATTGGTCTTGCTTTTCGCATTCAAAGGAGAATTAATTGTTAATAATCCTCTGCACATTCTCTTAATTGCGCTTCCCCTATTTATTCAGACTAACTTTATCTTTTTAATTGCCTATGTTGCTGGTTTAAAACTAAACTTAACCTACGAAGATGCAGCCCCGGCGGCATTAATTGGTGCCAGTAATCATTTTGAGGTTGCGATTGCTACAGCAGTCATGTTATTTGGGTTAAATTCTGGGGCAGCTTTAGCAACAGTTGTGGGAGTTTTGATTGAAGTTCCTGTGATGTTAATGTTAGTTGAAGTCTGTAAAAAACCGCTGATAGGTTTCGTAGAAATCCAGAGATAGCAACGTTACTAGATCCCCATTGTATTGATTCTTTGCACTAGAAATAAGTAACAACTTCCATGAGTAATTTTGAACATAAACCCCGTATTTTATTTTTGCACGGTTCATTAAGAGAGCGTTCTTATAGTCGCTTATTAGCGGAAGAAGCAGCAATAATTATTGAAGAAATGGGGGCAGAAGTTAAATTTTTTCATCCCCATGACTTACCCTTGAGGGGACAAGTGGAAGAGTCTCATCCTAAAGTACAAGAACTAAGAGAACTAAGTCAATGGTCAGAAGGACAAGTTTAGTCATCTCCAGAAATGCACGGTAATGTAACGGGGATATTAAAGAATCAAATTGATTGGATACCCTTAAATATTGGTTCTGTTCGTCCCACACAAGGAAAAACCTTAGCTGTGATGCAAGTAAGTGGGGGTTCTCAATCTTTTAATGCGGTTAACACCCTGAGAATTTTGGGGCGATGGATGAGAATGTTTACTATTCCTAATCAATCCTCAGTTGCTAAAGCTTATCAGGAATTTCATGAAGACGGAACTATGAAAGACTCTGCTTATCGTGACCGAGTTATTGATGTCATGGAGGAATTATATAAATTTACTTTATTGTTAAGAGATAAGGTAGATTATCTAACAGATCGTTATAGTGAACGTCAAGAGAAACAACTAAAATTAAAGGAAAAATCATGAAAAAAGTTATGTTTTTTTGTAAACGTAACTCTTGCCGTTCCCAGATGGCAGAAGGGTTCGCTAAGACTTTAGGAAAGGGCAAAATTGAAGTCACCAGTTCAGGTTTACAAGCAAGTCGAGTTCATCCAGTTGCTATTCAAGTTATGGAGGAAATAGGAATTAATATTACTGATCAAACTTCCGATGGTTTAAGTGATTTTGATGCAGATAGTTATAATGCAGTGATTTCTTTGTGTGGTTGTGGGGTTAACTTACCTCAAGAATGGGTGTTAAGGGATATTTTTGAGGATTGGGAATTAGATGATCCCGATGGACAACCGATAGAAACATTTTACCGTGTTCGAGATGAAATTAAGGTAAAAGTTACGGAATTAATTAAGAAAATGGAACAATAAGACAGCTTTGAACATCAGGGTATTCGGTGGATTAGACCAAAAACTTTTCTCCTCTTACTTCTGATTTGGTTGATAATGCTTAGCTATATTATCCCTATTTTCGATCCCACTGTAGAGAAATGGTCTGCACAAGCGCGTTTTTTGCGTTGGTTAACCTTTCTTTGGCTATCTCTCGGATTAATTACCTTATTTTCCGCTTCTTATCCCGTTGCTTTAGCAGAAACTGGCAACGGTTGGTATTATATGATCCGTCAAAGCATTTGGATCTGGATCGGGTTACAAGGGTTCAATGTGATTGTGCGATCGCCCCTACAATACTTCATCAGATTAGCCCCTTTTGGTATTTATTTCTTTTTAGGGTTAATTTTAGCTACCTTAGTTCCAGGGTTAGGGCACGAAGTTTATGGGGCCACCCGTTGGATTAAACTAGGCCCTGTTTTAGTCCAACCCTCAGAACTGATGAAACCTTGTTTAGTAATACAAAGTGCCTATATTTTTGGCTTTTGGGAACGTCATCCTTGGCGAGTGAGACTGCAATGGGTGGGAATTTTTGGGGTAATTTTAGCCTGTATTTTATTACAACCCAATTTAAGTACCACTGCTTTATGTGGCATGAGTTTATGGTTAATTGCATTAGCTTCGGGTATTCCTTCCATGTATTTAACCACCACTGCTTTAGGAGGTTTATTAACAGCTTTTGTCAGTATCAGTTTACGGGAGTATCAGCGTAAACGGATCACCGCTTTTCTCGATCCTTGGGCTGATCCTTTGGGTAACGGTTATCAGTTGGTACAAAGTTTAATGGCAGTGGGATCGGGGGGAACTTTTGGGGTTGGTTATGGCCAGTCTGTACAGAAACTGTTTTATCTACCCATTCAATACACTGATTTTATTTTCTCTGTTTATGCCGAAGAATTTGGCTTTGTGGGTAGCATTATTTTACTGTTATTATTGTTTACCTATTCTACTTTTGCCTTGAGGGTTGCCGTTAACTGTTTGCATCGGGTGAAACGTTTAATTGCTATTGGTGTGATGGTGATGATGGTGGGACAAGCTTTGTTAAATATTGGTGTTGCGACGGGTGGTTTACCTACCACTGGTTTACCATTTCCCTTGTGGAGTTATGGGGGAAGTTCTACCTTAGCTAGTTTAACCTTAGCAGCCTTATTAATACGAGTGGCTAGAGAAAGCAATGAAGCAGACATTCTTCCCTTGAAAAAGACAGTTAAGGGTTAACAGTTAGGAGTTACCAGTTACCAGTTAACAGTTACCAGTTACCAGTTTTGAAAAAATAAATCATTACCGAGAGTTTTGTGCCTGTTTTAGGACAAAACTAGCTGTTTTTTCTAGATTGCCTTTTGCTTCACTATCTTGATCATTATTAATAAAGTAAGTCAGGCTAAAACTGAGCAATCCCACTAAAATTAAATAGAAGAGATAATGAAAGAATATCGTGAAATAATGATTATTATGGTCTAACATGGTCAACTCCCTCCTCAAAAAAAGCAAGGAAAATAAAGGTCATCTTAAAGTAACCTATTCTATTATCATCATAGCTCAGGTTATCAAACGATCGCCTTTTTATTCGTCGGAGAGGCGATCGCACTAAGTTGTAGGGTGTATTAGCGTAGCGTAATACACCAAAAACCAGGATTTTGGTGCGTTATGGCATAAAAAAATTATAGCAATTACTCAAAAAATTATAGTTTGCTAGAGCGCATTACTTTGACACTCCACGGCCTAAAGGCGAGTGGATTCTTGGTTCACTGACTCAACTTACCTTGACAGGTATTGCTACCAACCAAAACAGAGGTCGAATCTCCCCAAGCGTTTAGGTCTTCCGACCAGCTTCCGATATGCCCTATCGTAGCTTTTTTGAGTATATTTAATGCAGCCATTTTGTCTCTATCTTCAGAGTATCCACAGGAACAAACATGAGTTCTAACTGATAGAGATTTTTTAATTAGTTGTCCACAATTGAAGCATTCTTGACTAGTATATGCAGGATTAACGGCAATAGTTAACCTACCATATTTACCCCCAAAATACTCAATCCATTTTCTCAATTGTGACCAGCCAGCATCATTAATACTCTTGGCTAGTTTCTTGTTACGTACAAGGTTTTTGACTTTTAAATCTTCATAGGCTATCAAGTCGTTTGACTGAATTAAACGGAGTGCTAGTCTCTTAGCAAACTCTTCTCGCTGCCTACTTACTTTTAAATGTCCCTTGGCATACTTTATTCTAGCTTTTGTGTAGTTATTGGACTGCTTTTGTCCCTTCCTAAACTTTTTAGACTTTCTTCTATTGAGTTTATTAATACGTTTTTCTGCTTTACGATAATATTTAGGAGGTTCTACAACATTATTGTTGCTATCAGCATAAAGGTATCTTAACCCCATATCTAAACCTACACATTTTTTAGTAGGCTCTAATTGTGGGGTTATATCTCTAACATCAAGCTTCAATATTAACTGAACAAAATATCCATCAGCACGTCTAACTATTCTAACTCGTTGAATTTGCCACTCTTGGAAATAAAACAAATCTCGACTACCTATTAACTTTAACTCCCCTATATTTTTGCCATCAGTGAAAGTTATTCTCTTGGTGTCTCGATTAAGTTTCCACCCTGACTTTTTAAATTCAACAGAACGAGTACGCTTAGAATATTTTGGGTATCCTTTCTTTCCAGGAATATTATTTTTGCAGTTATTGTAGAATTTAAGAATTGCAGTCCAGGTTCTTTCGCAAGCTTGCTGACAAGCAGTAGAGTTGAGAGCTTTGACAAAAGGGTATTCAGTTCTTAATTGAGTGACATATTTATAGACATCCTTTTGACCCACACCTTTGTTATCTTCCCAGTATCTAAGGCATTTATTACGGACGAATTGAACCGTTTTAATTGCCTCATCAATGGCTTGATATTGGCGTTGTTTTCCTCTCAGCTTGTACTCAATGATAAACATCTTGCGTTGTCGACCTACTACGCAATCTATCATAACGCATCTAAGTCAGATTGACAACACCAATTTCACGCCATAAAAAGCCGTCCTAAAAGCGCACCGCCCCGTCTGAGGTTCCCTCAGACATAGGGACGGAGCAAGAAGGACGGGGCTTTAAACCCAGTTTTCCGGTAAGGTGGGCAGTGCATCGGCCTACGGGGTTGTGCAATTTTATCAACGTCCTAACCATAATGCGTAGTGCTATATAATGAATAAAAATCAAATTCTATAGCAATCAGGTTTCAGTTGTGAGAATTAATGTTGAAACTGATCCCCCCTAACCCCCCTTAATAAGGGAGAAACTCGATAATCTCATAAATCATTACTGATTGCTATAGTAGTAATTAACTTCCCTCGCAATGACAATCAATAAATACTATTATTTCCCTACGGATAAATTAGTTTAGGTATTTAATAGTGTTTGAATTACTTATACTAAAATCAAAATATTTGAATAGTTTATGACTTCTGAAAAGCCAGATAAGCCAGAAAAAGAAACATCATCAGATTCCCTCTCACAAGAGCGATAAAACGCAGAAAAATTTATCAAAAGTCTCGGTAATTTATTGGCAGAAATACCCCAAAAATCAGTCCAAGTTTTCATTCAGTGGATGCCATTAGGTGGTAGTAGTGTAACGTTTATTTCCGCTTTATTTGAACAAGAATGGTTTAGGGCTGTTCTTACTTTTCCTGTTATGATAGTTACAGTAATTTGGGCTAACTATACAGAAAGTTTTCTCAAGCGATTAGGAGAAGTCTTTAAAGAAAAAGGACGGCAAGATGTTGATAGTTTGATGTCTTGTCAAAAAAAATGTGGAAAGCTTTTACGGAAACCATTACCTGGCAATTAGCTGGAACTGATAAGAAATATCTAAAATGTCAAGGAAAGGAATGTTTACAATTAAAAACCGAAGGACTCAATACTTTTAAACCTAAATTAAGTGACGTTTTTGTTCCACTTGAATTAAGCGGTAATTTATTTCCCGATTCTCAAGGAAGACTTACTCCACCAGTGTTGCAAGGATTTAATTGGAGACGTAATTTAACTCAAAATGAGGATAGACAAAAGGATTTAAGTATTTGGTATATCCTACGAAAAGCACAACAAAATCCCCTTTATCGCTCCTTAGTAATTATTTCAAAAGGAGGATATGGAAAAACTACTTTAGTTCGTCATATTACCTATATTTATACAACTAATAATCTCTATGAACAAAAAGCTTATAATGCTCCAAAATTATTACCTGTGTTGCTTTATCTAAGAAAATGGCAAGACTTAATTGCTGATGAAAAAGCACCCGATTTACCAACTCTGATTGAAAAGCATCATCTTCCTAGTCTTGCTGGTGGAGACAGTCTTAAATTACCTCCTAATTGGGCTAAAAATCATTTAGATGATGGTACAATGCTAGTTATGTTGGATGGTTTTGATGAAGTGAAAGAAGAATGGCAAAAATCCGTCAGTGAATGGATTAGTCAACAACTCAAGAAGTATTCTAATTCTTTTTTTATTTTGACCTCTCGTCCCGCTGGTTATCATCAATATCAAGGAGAAAATAAACCCCAAACTCCTTTATTTGTCAAACCTCTAAATGAAGACCTACAAAACCGTTTTATTGAAAAATGGTATTTAAGTTGGGAAGGCCATATTAGTCAAGAACTAGACCCCAATGAAGCGCAACGAAAGGCTGCTCATTTAAGTCAACAACTTAAACCTATTGAAAATGAAATTAACCCTTTAAGTGACTTTGCAACAATTCCTCTTCTTCTTAATATGATTGTTAATTTAGATGCTAATTATCCACAAGAAAAATTACCATCTAGACGGACTGATTTGTTTCTTTCTATTGTTCGCTTACAACTAGGAAATAGACCCCTAGCTAAACAAGTAGAAATGCCCTTAGAACCAGGAGAAAGTCAACAAGTTTTACAGCAATTGGCGTTATTGATGATGGAGGAAAATCAAACAAAAATTGAACCTGATTTACGGCTTGAAAATTTAACAAACTATCTTGCTTGTATCGATGAATCAGTTTCTGCTACAAACTTTCTCAAAAAAATTGAAGAAGTAAGTGAATTGCTCGTGAAAATTGATGATCAATACGAATTTGCTCATAAAAATTTTCAAGAGTATTTAGCAGCGGCTGAAATTAAACGAACTAAGCAAGAACAAATACTATACGCCAATTATCAAGAACAATGGTGGCAAGATACTATTCTTCTTTATGCTGCACAACTGAAAAATCCTACTGACTTTATTCGTTATTTATTAAATCTGAACACCAATTCTGCTACTCAGTTAGCTTATCAGTGTTTCCGAGAAACTACTCGTCAACTTGACCCCGAAGTAGAAGTCAAAGTCAAATTAAAGTCCCTCTCTACCGCAGTAAAAAATGCCCTTTACCAAAAAATAGAACAACTCCTCAAAAATCAGCAATTCAAAGACGCTGACTATGAAACCTATCGCGTAATGATTGAAACCGTTGGGAAAGAGGAAGGAGAATCTTTTGATACCAAAGATTTTGATACTTTCCCCTGTGACGACTTACGCACCCTTGATCAACTGTGGGTTAAATACAGCAAGGGAAAATTTGGTTTCAGCGCCCAGAAAAAAATCTATATGGATGAACTTGGTGGAACAAGAGACTATAATAAAGAAATCTGGGACAAGTTTTGCGATCGCATCGGTTGGAGAAAAGGACGGTGGTATGTGAATTACAGTGACCTTATCTTTGAATTACAAGATTCTACACCAGTGGGACACCTCCCTCTAATTGGTGGTTCAGGTTGGTGGATAGGTGGGGGGTGCTGGACGTGGTTCTTGTCTCTCACGCAAAGACTTGTAAACTGTAATATATCCCCACACGCTTCGCAAAGGCAAAAGTAAAAAGGCAAAAGGCAAAAATTAATTCTTTCTTAAATTAGATAGTCAATAACTTCTTGATTAGATAATTTAATTAAGCGATCGCCTTGACCATCTTTCCCCCAAATTCTCACCTTTTTGGCTACTATATTGACCGTATTATTTTGGTTAGTTAATAAGGTCACATTCCGATCATCTGAAGCTTTAATCATCCCCAATAAACTATCAGTTTTCTGGGCAAATTGTAAAGCCTGTGTACCAATATCACCCAGTTTTGTCATGCGTAACCCTGTAATATTTAATCGTTTAGCATAGCCTAATTTAGACACTAATAAAACTGTCTTATTTTCATCCAGGGTAACACAACTAATAATGTTTTCCCCATAGCGTAACTTTAATGCTTGATTTCCTTGAGCATTGCGACCCATAATATGAATAACTTCATCAACAACAGGGAAGCGTAAAACTCGACCACTGGACATGGCTATCGCAACTTCTTCTCCTTCTTTTGTAGGAGAAATAAACTCAAGATAATCATTATCTTTCAGTTTAATTAAGACTAACCCTCGATTGGTTAAACCGTCTAATTCTGATAATTGAATGCGTTTGATTTTTCCTTGATTGGTCAATAATAATAAATCGTGATTTTCCTTGTTTTCTAACACGAAGAAAGCAGAGATAACTTTCTTACTATCCCGTTGTGCGCTTTTAGGTAATAAACTCAGTAAAGAAATTGGTTGAATATCAATGGGAGGAACATCAGCAACATTTACAGGATAGGCTTTGCCGATATCAGTTATAACAACAAACTGCTCCCTTTCTTGGATAGGTTCGCTGTAAATTGGTAAATGGTTATCAGGTATTTTATCGTCAGGCGATCGCCAACATATTGTCCCTTGATAAGTCATTTCTAAGATGGCATTTTTGGGAGGAGTTTGGGGAGTAAATAAGTTAAAGGGTTGAGTTACTGTTTCCGTTTGTTGGTTAGATTTTGATTCTACTTTATCTTTATTTGTACTTTTTCTTTGAGATGTTGAGGTTGTTGTTGATGAACTTTTTTGGGCAGTTGCTTGAACAATACGAGTACGTCTTGTATCCCCATATTTACGTTTGAGCGATCGCAGTTCTTTCTTTAAGACTTTTAGAAATTCTGGGCGATTATTTAACAGGGTTTCTAACTCATTAATTTTCCCTTCTAATTCATCGGATTCTGCCTGTAATTTCTGCCTTTCTAACCCCGTTAAACGACGCATAGGCATGGCTAAAATTGCGTTAGCTTGCGCCTCACTTAAATTCAAATCTCTTTGAAACTGTACCTTAGCAGTAGTGCCATCGGCAGCATGACGTAAAATATCAATGGTGCGATCTAAATCATTGAGGGAAATTAATAATCCTTGCAAAAGATGTAAGCGGTTTTGACATTCTTGTAATTCATTATTGTATTGACGGGTTAAAGTATCTTCCCGAAATTTGAGGAATTCTTCTAATAGTTGACGAAGGGATAATTGACAGGGTTGATTATCAAGCAAGGCTAACATAATCGCCCCAAAATTTTGTTGTAGGGCTGTTTTTTTATACAATTCCTTCAACACCGTTTTTGCCACAGCATCCCGTTTCAACTCGATCACCACTCGCATTCCCGTGCGATCGCTTTCGTCACGAATATCAGCAATACCGTCTAACCTACCATTGTTGACCAAATCGGCGATTTTTTCGATCCAAGCGGACTTATTCACCTGATAGGGCAATTCTGTGACAATGATAGCAGTTCTCTCCTTACGGCGTTTTTTGCCCACATCCATGCGTTGAATTTTCACCACCCCACGCACGGGAATAATACCTTTTCCGTGACGATACGCTTCTTCAATGCCTTGACTGTTAATAATTTCGCCCCCTGTGGGGAAATCGGGGCCAGGAATAATTTTCCATAGCTTTTCGTCGGATAACTCGGGATTATCGATTAAACCAATCAACCCATCCACCACTTCCCCTAAGTTATGAGGGGGTATATTGGTGGCCATTCCTACGGCGATCCCTGTACAACCATTAAGGAGTAAATTAGGTAATTGTGCTGGTAAAACAACGGGTTCTTGTTGAGAATTATCAAAATTACTACTAAAATCAACGATCGCCTCGCTGATCTCTGTCAACATCGATTGATCGGCAATGGGAGATAGTCGAGTTTCAGTATAACGCATAGCTGCCGGAGGATCGTTATCTACCGAGCCAAAGTTACCATGGCCGGCCAAAAGAGGATAACGACTAGAAAAGTCTTGAACCATCCGTACTAGGGCATCATACACCGCTTGATCCCCGTGAGGATGGTATTTACCCAAGACATCCCCCACCACACGGGCGCATTTTCTGAAAGGGCGATCGGGGGTTAAACCTAACTCGTGCATGGCGTAGAGAATACGACGGTGAACAGGTTTTAGGCCATCTCTAACATCCGGTAAGGCCCGTCCCACAATCACACTCATGGCATACTCAAGATAGGAACGCTGCATTTCTGCGTGTAACGCTGTGGGGATAATTTCACCGCTTCCTACGAGTCGTAACTGTTTTGCCATAAGTTTCCTTTCCTGTTGAATGAATCATCTTGGGGGATGTCCCTATTACTTACCATACATCTCTTGGGTTTTTTGGCAAGTATTTTTAGGGTACACCTTCAATAGTATATTTCTAACAGAACTTTTGTGCAGTGTGGGGAGTGTACTTCTACTTCGCTCAGTAACAGGGGAGTATTGGGATTTTATATTTAATCTATGATTTTTTGTAATCCTTTGATAAACATTTTGAAGCTGTAAGATTTATTTTTATCTAAGTTTTTAACTTCTAAATATTCCCCAATTTTGCGAGAACCACTGATGGGTTGGTAACTATGGACAAGTTTTTTTAGTTCTTGTTTTGCTGAGTTAAGTTGATCAGGATTTGTATATTTTTTATTATTTTGTTTTTTACTCAATTTTCCTGTTTTTAGCTCAAATGCTTTTTCAACAGCAGCTAAGTCTCCTAAAAACCATGATTCTAGTTCATGACAAACAATTCCAATTAAAGTATCAGATCGTCCAGACTTATTAGATAAATTTTTTAGGTTATTTTTTATTTCTACACAGTCTCCTGAGTCTTGATCCCGAATAATAACAAATCTACCTGCTGTTTTCCAAGCTTTTAGTTTTCTGGGGATCGACTTTTCTAAGTCTTGCTTACCTTCATGATGGATACACTTAAAGGTAACGGTTTCCGGTATAATTCTCGGTAATAAAACCTCTAATAGTTCTTTCATGGAACGTTCTTCCAATAAAAATACTAAGTCATAGTCTTGGTTCATTTTGGATCAACACCTCCAAAAAGTCCCTGTTTCCATAAATATCCAGGTAAGTCTCCCTCTTGACATAAATTTTTGAGTAATTCTTGTTCAGAAGCACGATAAACTTTAGTAATTCCTTCGTGTTTTTCTAAGATTAGTTGACGGTTAATTCCACTCATAGAATAAAAAGGTGCGCTAAGACAATATTAACGCACCTTGAAACCTGACTAAAATTCACCAACTAAAGCATCATTACACCGTTCGCAAATAGTAGGATCATCTTTAAATTCTCCTACTTTTGTAGAATAGTTCCAACAGCGATCGCATTTCTCTCCTTCTGCTTTAATAACCCCCACAGAAACTAACTCTGACTCGCTTTGATAGTCTGCTTGTTTAATGCTATCTAAACTATCCACTAACTCTACTTGGGACGCTAAGACAAAATAACGTAATTCATCCACCTTGTTTCCACTTAAACTATCAGCAGGATTGAATTTTTCTAGTTTTTGTCTTAATTCTTGCTCGGGGATATAAAGTAAAACTTTTGCGTCTAAAGATGAACCGATCGCCTTCTCTTTTCTGGCTAATTCTAGGGCATTGTTCACTTCATTCCTGATTTCCCTTATTTTCGTCCAGGAAGCCCCTAATTCTGGATTTTCCCACTGTTTTGATGTTTTCAACCATCCCGCCTCAAAAACCGATTTATAGGGGGTTTCGTAGGGTAAAAATTGCCAAATATCTTCGGCCATGTGACATAAAACAGGGGCGATCGCTTTAGCTAAATTTTCAATTGCCACTGCTAGTACAGTTTGACAACTACGACGACGGATGGACTCAAGATGAGAAATATAAAGTCTATCTTTGGCAATATCCAGATAGAAATTAGATAAATCTACCACACAGAAATTTTGTACAGTTTGGAAGAAACGGAAGAATTGATAGGTATCAAACGCATCGGTTACTTCTGTAAAAACTTCGGTGATGCGATGCAACATATAACGATCTAATTCCGGTAATTCTTCATAACTAACAGTATGTTGCTTGGGATCAAAGTCGTGTAAATTACCCAATAAAAACCTGGCAGTATTACGAATCTTGCGATAGATATCAAATAACTGTTTTAGGATAGTTTTACCGATCCGAATATCTGAAGAATAATCCACCGATGACACCCAAAGTCTGACTAAGTCTGCCCCATAGGGTGGTTCTTGTTTGTGATTATTACCTCCATTGATAATCACATTAGGATCAACAATATTTCCCAATGATTTACTCATCTTGTATCCTTTTTCATCTAATACAAAACCATGAGTCAATACTGTCTTATAAGGTGCAATCCCATTTACTGCGACACTGGTTAACAAACTAGACTGAAACCAACCCCGATGTTGATCACTTCCTTCTAAATAAATGTCAACAGGATACTTTAATTCTTCTCTTTGTTTTGCAACCGAAGCCCAAGAAGATCCAGAATCAAACCAGACATCCATTGTATCAGTTCCTTTGCGATATTTGTCGGCATCTGCTTTGTATTGCTCTGGTAATAATTCCTCTATAGACATCTCCCACCAAGCGTCTGAACCCTTCTCAGCAAAAATTTTTTGAATATATTTGATAGTTTCTTCTGTTAGTAAAGGTTCATTAGTTTCTTGGTTGTAAAAAACAGGAATAGGTAAACCCCAACTCCGTTGACGAGAGATACACCAATCTGAGCGATCGCCTACCATAGAGGTAATACGATTTTCTCCTTGAGAGGGAACCCAATTAACTGTTTTAATCGCTGTTAAAGCAGCATCTCTAAATCCTTCCACAGAGGCAAACCATTGTTCAGTTGCCCGAAAAATAGTCGGTTTTTTTGTTCGCCAATCATAGGGATATTTGTGTTGATAAGCTTCTTCTTTCAATAATGAACCTTTTTCTTGTAACTCATTAATAATGACTTCATTAGCATCTTTAAGAACATTTAAACCTGCAAACTGTCCAGCCTCTTCTGTAAAATTACCTTTAGCATCCACAGGAGACAAAACCCCTAAACCATACCTTTGTCCCACCAGATAATCTTCTTGTCCATGTCCCGGTGCAGTATGAACTAAACCAGTACCAGACTCAGTAGTAACATAATCACCACCGATAAGAATTTCACTTTCTCTATCGTATAAAGGATGACGATAAATAGTATGTTCTAAAGCTTTTCCTGGAAGAGTTGCTTTTACCGTTAACTCTGTTTCAAAAGTAGTTGATAATCTTTCCACCAAATCAGCAGCCACAATCAGATACTGATATTTACAAGCATCAGAATTCTGTTCTACCACAGCATAATTGAGATCAGGATTAAGGGCAACAGCTAAGTTTCCTGGTAGAGTCCAAGGGGTTGTTGTCCAAATAGCAACCCCCAAATTATTTAAGAATGGTTTTAAAGTTTCTTCTAAATCTTTTGACACTTTAATGATAGGAAAAGCCGCAAAAATACTTCTGGAAGTATGACCTTCAGGATACTCTAACTCTGCCTCAGCTAAGGCAGTTTGGGAACTGGGACTCCAATGAACCGGTTTCAGTCCCCGATAAATGTACCCTTTTAAGGCCATTTCCCCAAATACTCCGATTTGCGCTGCTTCGTATTCAGGAGTTAGGGTTAAATAGGGGTGTTCCCAGTTTCCCCACACGCCGAACCTTTTGAAAGCTTTGGCCTGTTCTTGTTGGGTTTTAAGGGCAAAATCACTGGCTTTACGGCGTAGTTTGAGAGGGGTTAAACCTTGCCTCTCTTTTGACTTCATACTTTGTAATACTTTGAGTTCGATGGGGAGTCCATGACAGTCCCAACCAGGAACATAACGAACTTTATGACCTCGCATTAGTTTATATTTATTAATAATATCTTTGAGGGTTTTATTTAAAGCGTGGCCCATGTGTAGGGAACCATTAGCGTAGGGTGGACCATCGTGGAGTACAAACACCTCTTCTGGGTTTTCTTGGGATAATTTCTCATAAATTTGATTATCCGCCCAGAATTTCTGTAATTCGGGTTCCCGCTTTACAGCATTGGCCCGCATACTAAAATCAGTCTTGGGTAAATTTACCGTATCTTTGTAGCTTTTGGGTTCTGTCACAGTAGTAATTAGAAGTTATTGTATTGGTTACTTCTTATTATCATATTACAAGGATTAAGATTTATTGCTTGAAATAAAATCAAGACAAAAAGTCTAGATACAATAAAGATTGGTTGAATTTCGGACTAAATATGGCTTCACTACTCGGATTAAGCTATGTTATTTTAGGGATTATCTATATTGTTGTTGCACGTACTATCTGGAAATCCTTATTTCGGCAATTTTTAAACCCAAGTTTATATCATATTCAATCCTTAGCTTTGCCTAGTTTTTTGATTGTAATAGGGTTGATTTTATTGGGTTTTGGATGGCGATTAGATCCTATTTTGCAGTTTGCTTTTTTTCTGCAATTTACTTTATTAATCTATGTTGTTGGTAAGGATAAGATGCTATTTCAAATAATGAGTAATTCAAAAAAACATGGTTAATTATACCTTTAACTTTGCAATATTATTAGGAATAATTGATATTTTTCTTGCTGGGGGACTCTTATTTGTTTATATCGTACTTTCTTCAACTCAAGAAGAAAAAATAGGTTCTAAAGCAGGGACTTTATTTATCATTCAAGGGGTTTCCAGTTGTCTATTATTGGGATTAAGTGGGATAATTTTATTTTTCCAAGGATGGAGACTAGATTCTGTTTTACAGTTTTGTGTATTCTTACAAACTATAATTATCATTTATTTTGCACTAAGAGATATCTTCATATTTACAGTTAAAATTTTCCCTCAAAATAAATCATCAGAAGATTAAAAGTTTATATAGCACTTCTCATACTTCTGAGTCTAAGAAACGCTATATAATCTAACTTATTCTGAATCTGAATTATCAATCCATGTCATCTTTCTCTGACATTGTGCATAAATTTCTTGTATTAATCTATTTTGTATGGGTTCCATGAAATCATCATTGACAAAGTCAATGGGCAATAAATTTCCATTGTCCAATAATTTTCCCATTTCTTGATGATAAATTGCTGTCGCTTGAGGATCTTGATAAGATTCTGTCGTTCCTTCAGTTTGGGAAATTTCTGGTTCTGGAAGTTGACAGATTCTTTGAGCTATATACTTAATTTGAGAGGATGTAGGTACTGCTTGAGCAGGTAAAGATAAGACTGTTAATAGGGTTAACGAAATAGGTAAACGGAAACTCATGTAACTTAGCTCCTTATTTATTGTTCTCAGGGATACCAAATTGATAGTTATTGGCAATTTCATAAACTCTCACAGGACAAGTATCATAAGCTTTTTGAACAACTAAATCATATAAATGATTTTGTTTATCTTCATTTCTAGCCTCTTCAAGGCTAAGGGTTTGATCATACAACCATCTTCCCCTCGAACGTAGGAAAATACTTTCAAGACTTTCAGAAGAGTTTCTCGGAGTATTACATATTCTCTGAGCAGCTTGAGTGATCTGAGAATCACTAGGAAATGCTCGAACTGGTAAGGGAAATAGTATCCATAATACTGAAATCCCTAAGATAGACTTAGGTAGCATAATTAGGGTTTGCTGAATAAAAGCAAAACCCTATTCTTTAAAAGGTTACACCCATATTCGCGATCGCAAAAAAGATCAGCTTTGTCTGCTACAAACCGCTATAATTGGTAGAAACACCTCCCAGTTGTTGGTCAAGAACAAATGTATCGAAAAGAGGAGCAACCTTTACCGCCCCCAGAAAAATTTGAATTACCTTTCGAGGGCAAATTGTCCCCCAATAATCGTTGGGTAATCATGGCAGAGTTGATACCTTGGGATGATTTTGAGGAAGAATATGCTAAACTTTTTTCAGCAGAAAAAGGTGCGCCAGCCAAACTATTTAGAATGGCATTAGGGACATTAATTATTAAGGGAAAATTAGGAACAAGTGATAGAGAAACTATAGAACAGATTAAAGAAAATCCCTATCTACAATACTTTATAGGTTTAAATTGTTATCAACAAGAGCCACCACTGGAATCTTCAATGCTAGTTCATTTTAGGAAAAGAATTGATGGAGAATTGATAAACAAAATCAATAAAAAAATAGTAAAAAGAGAAATAGACAAGAGTGATAAAGAAGTAAAAAAAAAGGATTGTCTCCAAGAAAAAGGAGAAAAAATAAAAAATAAAGGTAAACTAATTTTAGATGCGACTTGTGCGCCAGCAGACATCAAATACCCAACGGATTTAGGCATATTAAATCAAGCCAGAATTGAGACAGAAAGAATAATAGATAATCTTTATAAACCATTAAGAGTAAAATTGAGAAAAAAGCCGAGAACTTCTAGAATAATTGCTAGAAAGGAATACTTAAAAGTAGCTAAAAAACGAAAAGTATCTTATCAAGAAAGAAGAAAAGCTATCGGGAAACAGTTAAAATACCTTAAGAAAAATTTAGGAAATATAGAAGACTTAATTCAAGCTGGGGCTTCCCTGGAAAATCTGAGTAAAAGACAGAAAAATTGTCTAGAGACTATCAAAAAAGTTTATGAACAACAACAGTCAATGTGGGAGAATAAGACCCAGAGTGTTCCTCAAAGAATTGTAAGTTTAACTCAACCGCATATTCGTCCAATAGTGAGGGGAAAAGCAGGAAAACCAATAGAGTTTGGAGCTAAACTCTCAGTAAGCTGTGTAGATAACTATGTGTTTCTAGACAAAATAAGTTGGGAAAACTTCAATGAATCTTGTCATTTAAAAGAACAAGTAGAAAAGTATAAAGAAACGTTTGGCTATTATCCCGAATCCGTCCATGTAGATAAAATTTATCGAACTAGGGAAAACAGAAATTGGTGTAAGGAAAGAGGGATAAGAATCAGTGGTCCGAAGTTAGGAAGACCTCCGAAAAATGTCAGTGAAGAAGAAAAGAAACAAGCCCACTCCGATGAATGCTTCCGTAATGCTATTGAGGGAAAGTTTGGACAAGCTAAACGAAGATTTAGCCTAAATCTCGTGATGACAAAACTCCCTGAAACCTCCATTACATCTATTGCTATTACATTTTTAGTTGTCAATCTTTCTAAACTTCTGAGGCAGTTTTTGTCGCTTTTTTTGTCCTTATTTACTAATAATAGAACAGGAGAACTCATCAAACCGCCTTTCATTAATTTTGATTATACTTTAAATAATTTTTATGTACTAAAACTTATTGATTTGTCAGAAAATTCTTGGTCAAAAGTGGCATAAATTTTGGAGAAACTTTTTCAGCAAACCCTAATTAGTAACTTAATTCAATTAGTATTTATCTAAAACATAGAAAAATAATATATTTTTAGCATCAGTATAACTACCTGTTTAAATTTATTATTTATCTAAATTACTAAGTAAAATCACTATCTAGTTAATTTAGATAAACTAGCTAAAATTCTGCTGTAGGTAAACTATCAATAAGGGTAACAGAACGAAAAGAACGCCCTAATTGATATTCAGCATAATTTCTTAATAGATGTTCCACTTTTAACCAAGGAACAATGAAATCACTATCTAGAATAGTAGCCGGTAAAATTTTATATGGATGGGGTAAGGATGATTCATTTAAGTGTTGTAATATAGTTAGTTCTGTTGCTTTTAATCTCTGATTAATAATCGGTAAAACAATAGGATTAGTATTATTTTTTTCCTTATCTCTAATCCTTAAATTTATCAATCCCCCGGCATCAAAACTAAAGCCAACACACCAGCTAGGATCATGAAAATTAGGGTTTAATTCTTCTTGGGTAACACAACAACGATGAACTTGGGGTCCGATCCCTGCGATCGCCAATAAATGAAACACAGCTTGTGCTAAATATCCGTATAAACTCTCTGCTAACGACATCTTTTCTAACCGCCTTAAATGCTCGTTAAAAAGTTCATAAACTTCTACTTGAGGTAGATCATCTAAAGCTAAATTTAACACTAATTCGGCTAAATATTGGGCGGCTGCAAGCTTTCCTAAATCTTTACTTAACCCTGGATAAGATTCGAGGGTATTGGCCTGAGTAATTTTATCAAGAGATCGCCCTTTAGCTATTAGTAATTCATTGATAACGAATAATTCAGATCGTCCCCTCAATCTTGATTTTGTTTTCTCGCCCCTGGTACAATAGCACGAATTAAACCATAATCAGGAGATAAAAGAGTTACTAAGCGATCGGCTTCTTGAAACGGTATTCCCTTTAAAATAATCCCTGTGGTTTGATAGGTTCGACTCATTTTTTTCAGTTATTAATTATTCTTACTTCCCCTCATGTTCCCCTCCTGGGAGGAGTTAGGGGTGGGTGTGATAGGTTTAATTAAGTGCTGCTGGGTTTAATACTATTAAACCCCTAGATTATTTTAAACTGCTGATAAGCCTAACATTGCTTTTAAAGTAAAATAAAGCAGTGAAAAAGTACCGATACCAATGCCAACAACAGCGATCGCACTGACAGGATTTTTAAATAAAGGTTTAATCCAGTTAAAAAAGACGAAAAATACCCCTAGAGTAAAGCTAATCAGATAACGGGGGTAACGTGACACATTTTGAAAGAATTCTCCCATTAATTCACCTCTTTTTTCGTTGATTATTTATTATATTTTTGGCTATGCTACCATATCAGTAAACTATTCTAGCATAATTCAACCCACTCTAGGGACTATAGCAATCAGTTATCAGTTGTGAGAATTAAGTTTGAGTATAAGGGAATGCTGATCCCCCCTAACCCCCCTTAAAAAGGGGGGAACTGAAGAGGGTATATCGAGGTTCTCATGAATCATTTATGATTGCTATATTGTATTTATTAACCATTATTTTTCTGACCCTTAACTGATGATGAAACCTTGTTATTGTATTAACCCTTCTTGTAAACAACCTGATCATCCTGATAATAATAATACTCAAGTTATTTTGGAAAGATTGGATAAAATTGAAAAGCAATTACAAAAAAAAACCACTTCCTAAACCACCCAAACCAAAGAATAATAAATTAAGAAATGGATTAATTGCTGTTGGGGGAATTTTGTTATTATTAGCAGCATATCCTAGTTATATTTTTTGGCGTTATGGTTTTTCAGCAACGAACCCTTTATTACTTAATCGGAATAGTGATGAATTTATTTATAAAACATTGACTACTTCTGGAGGTGTTTATTCTATAGCATATAGTCCAGATGGGAAGTATTTAGCTAGTGGTGAGAATGATACTATCAAAATATGGGATATAGAAACAGGAAGAGTAGTTAGGACTTTAACAGGTGATCTTTCATGGGCTAGTTCCATAGTATATAGTCCAGATGGTAAATATTTGGCAGCTGGAGGTTATTTTGGAACTATCACAATTTGGCGAGTTGGACGATAAATGTTTTATTAGGTTAGATTATTTAGGGTGTTATTATTGTATTCGTAGGGGCTTAATAATATTAAGCCCAATGTTATTAAGCCCAATATTAATTATTATTTCTTGATTTTCATTGCGAGGGATAGAATTAATACTATAGTTTGATTTGTTTTCATTATTCCCCTTCTGCAATCTCTATTTTTCTGTTGGGTGGTGTTAGAGATAAATGAATTATAGTGAACTCCTATTGGATTATTTGAACACACCCCATCTAAATCAAAGATTATAGATGGGGATTCATTTCCACCCAGAAGCTTTTAGACTTCTAAGTGTCTCCAGAGTTACTGGTGTCCGCAGTGTATTTGTAGAACTTTTGCTAACAAATACCCTAGAGAAATACTTATCACCAATTAAGACAGAATACCAATATCTTGCTCCGATATTATATGAAGCTCCTAAATCAGCATTATATTGTTTACCAGATGGGAAAACGCATAAAGAATAATTCTTTTTATTACGTTTAACTTTCCCACTACCATCAAAGGCGTAAGCACTGGTGTATTTAGGGTTAATTGTTTGCACATTTCCCCCTAATTCTGCCCATCGGTCACTTAAAATCTCTACAATTTTTTGATGACACCATAAATGAAACTTTTGTCTCATTAAAGTGCCTTTCTTTCCAGCCTTAGCTTTCCATCCTGCTAAGTTTTCAATGACGATTACTTTGACATCATGAAGTAACGCAAACTCAATAATTTCTCTAGAAACTTTACGAGAGATTTCTAAATTGATATTACTTGACTTCCGATAAAGACCTCGACAAAAACCCTTAACAAACTTTTGTTTTGTCTTTTTATGAGTCTGTTTTGACTTTTGATTAATCATCATTCTGCGCTTATTTCGACGGTCTATGTCTCTAGCCGGATTGATAAATTTCCTAGCTTTTACAGTACCGTCTTGTCCGACAATCGAACAGGTAGCAGCATTATTAATGCCTAAATCTACGGAACAAACATAATCTGAATCCTCCTTTTTTACGGGTTTAATTTTAACTGGCATTGAAAGCTGACAAGTTTTAGAATTAACCACTAAAGCTGGAGACTTTAGTTGATTACCTATCACTTTATGTCGATTAAGTCCGTGACCTTTCACTGGGATTTCTTCTAACCAAACCCAATCTGAACCATTCCAAATTTTGAGAGAAACATTTCGATAATCATCGTTATATTTGACTTGTTGCCCTTTATATAAAGCAGGATAGGATTGACACATAGCTGTTAAACGAGGCGGTCTAACTTTTCTATATTTTCTTATCCCTGATTGCCATTCTCGATAACGAGTTTGAAAACTTGAAACAATCCCAAGGGCATCAGCTATAGCTGCTCTTCTCAAATAACTAGGAAACTTACGAAATGAGGGATATTTATCAATAACTTTTTGATAATATAAATATTTAATCTGGGTATTTTGGCTAGTTACATGGATAGATTTTTCTAGATAATTTACTTTCTCTTTATCTGTCAGATTTCCCATTAATTTCCATTCAGCATTAACAATAAAAACTAATGCCTTTAAAAATCTTCTATATTCAGCAACTGTCAACAATAATAACTTTTTCTCTACAGATTTTACCTTCAGTTTCCAGACATCTGTACGGAGCATGGAGTTCGGTTTTTTCTTTTTAGTTTTACGTTTGGTTTTAGACTTACCCATCATGACTAAAAAGCTTGTTGACTTAGGAACATATTAACATATATAAGGATGCTTCGCGTTTATTTATTGGTTTCGCTAACCTCATCTAAATTAAAAATTTTAGATGGGGACTGCGCGAAACGATTTTGTTCAACAAAAATGGTGGGTTACGACGGATTCTTATTTTCCTGTGATCACCTAAATTATAGCCGTCTAACCCACCCTACGCTAACTACCTAAAAATAATAAATCTCTGTTTATTCCTTCCCCTCCTGGGAGGGGTTAGGGGTGGGTTGACTTCTTACCTCATTACCTGGCCCCACTTTCCGACTGACCATAAGCTTGCCAAGCTAAGTCTAATAAACCATTAACAATAGCTGCTGCCACCACTGCGCTACCTTTACGACCATTAACGGTAATATGGGGAATTTGGGCATCGTTTAACCGTTCTTTAGCCACATCTGCCCCAATAAACCCGGCAGGAGTGCCGATCACCAAAGCTGGTTTAATCTCATCTTGTTCCACCAACTCTACCAAGGCAGTTAAGGCCGTTTGCGACTCTCCCACCACAAAAATAGCTTCGGGATAGCGTTTTGCTAAAGTTTCCACCCCCCAAGCGGTGCTAGTCTTCGTTTTCTGGGGACGGGTAATGGTTTGGGTGCCACAGTAAACAGCATTCGCAAAGGTTTCCTGAAGATTGGGAACAATACCCACCTGCACCATCGGCACATCCACAACAATAGTGCTACGGGCTGCCAAAGCAGCAGCCCCTGATTGCAAACCCTTCTCGGAAAAGCGAAGTAAAGAAAGATAGTCAAAGTCAGCAGTTTGATAAATCACCCGTCGTACAATTTCGTACTCCGCAGGGGAGAAAACCGTTTCGCCGATTTCCCGATCTATCATAGCTAGACTTTGAGCATCAGTAAGGTGCCATTCCATAGTTAACACAAAAATTATTAATTAAGTATTAGGATTGGAGGCGGAGGATTGATTTAAAAAAGGAGACAGATAAGCTACTAATACCCCTAAGGCAAATCCCATCACATTGCGGAACAAAGGTAACCAATCAGAGGTTCTAGTGACCACTGGGCCAATACCAAAGGCAATAAAGAGAATTCCCCATAATGGTGAAATAATCAGAACCCATTGCCAAGCAAACACTTGATCTGGTTTACGGGGTGTGCCGGCAAAACCAAACACTAAACCACCGACAATAGAAGTAACTAAAGTCAAAATCCATTGCTCTCTGGGTAAACCAGGGACAACTCCACAACCACCCTTGATTAAACACCCTTTAACTGTGCCTAATGAGTCCATAATGGAGCTATTCTCCCCATTATCCCGTATATAATACATATTACCAAAACGGGATTGTAATTCGATCCAGAAAGTTCTTGGTAGTAACTCATAAACGTCGTCCCCAATACTAAAGGAGAGGAGATTGCCTCCACGGGAATCAGCCACTAGGAGGATACTTTTGTCATCTAAACCCCAAAATTTGATCACCGCACGGCCAGGAGAGCGATCGTATTGGGTTAAAACACGGATTCTCCACCCGGTTTCCTGTTCAAAGCTTTCTATATCTTGAATCAAGGATTCTTCTTGGCGATCGGGGATAAAATTGGCTAAATCTACTACAGGGGTTACTTCATCTGGCAATAACTCAGGGTTATTGACCGCTAAGGCAGGGGAAGGGGAATATACTAAAATGGCAAAACTAAGAAGACAGACGAATAAGGAAGTTAAAAAGGATTTTAAGCCACGTTTTTGCATAAGATTTTACGATGGAACCGATTGTCAACACTTAAATGAATATTAATCAATTTTATATTTCTTTACACTTTTTTACATCCGAATTAAGATTGATCTTTTTCTGGGGTTCTTGAAGAAGAACGATTCCAGGTTTTCCAACCCACCTGAAACCCCCTCAGCAAGCGACGGGTTCCGGTTCGGACGTTTTTAATCTGTGTTTGGGTCTGATTCAGTCCGGTATCCACCTGTTTAACTATGTCTGAGGCACTTTTAACCCCACTATCGATCTCATCGGTTAATTCGGTGATTTCTAAGCCTGTGAGACGAATGGAGTGTAAGGTAGGGGGAAATTCTTTGTGCAGGGTATCAAACAATTTTTCTGCACTACGGGCTGCCCTGGCTATTTCTTGCAACACAGGGATGGCTACGATTAAAACCGTGGTTAAACTGACTGCCATTAGAATCAGAGAACAGCTAAGCCAAAATAGGGGATCACTTGTCATCCTAATTATTGTTGGAGGAGTTGGTTTGAGCAGTAATATCACGGGGAGAGTCCACGGGAGGGTTTTCTAGTTGGGTGGCCTCCATCCCTGCTGCGATCGCTTCTTTGAGTCGGGTTAAGGTTCCGTCCCAGTTTTTTTGTGCCGACTCGGAAAGGCGATCGGCTTGTAATTGTACCGTAGTAGATAAGTCTTCGGCCATTTCCGGCAGAGCATCGGCAGATTTTTTGATGATGCGTCGGGTTTCTTTTCCTGAACGGGGAGCTAACAAGAGTCCAGTGACGGTTCCTACCATACTACCAATGACTACACCCACCATGAATAAACCACTGTTATTATTTTTTGACATGATTTTACCTGTTACGTATAACAATCATTTTAGGCAGAATTCGCTTTATGATCATGACTTCTTAGTTTTTTTTCGGATCTATAGCAGTAGAAAAATTAGTTAGGACACATGAATTATATTTTATCCTAGACTGCGATCGCCTAACTCAAAGCTAAGGCTGACTTTCAGGGGCTGAAACCATGATTATTTCCTTAACAAAAAAAAGTTTTTCATCTACTCAATATTGCGTTTACATAGGGTTTGCTGAAAAAGTTTCTCCAAAATTTATGCCACTTTTGACCAAGAATTTTCTGACAAATCAATAAGTTTTAGTACATAAAAAATTGTTTAAAGTATAATCAAAATTAATGAAAAGCGGTTTGATGAGTTCCCCTGTTCTATTATTAGTAAATAAGGACAAAAAAAGCGACAAAAACTGCCTCAGAAGTTTAGAAAGATTGACAACTAAAAATGTAATAGCAATAGATGTAATGGAGGTTTCAGGGAGTTTTGTCATCACGAGATTTAGGCTAAATCTTCGTTTAGCTTGTCAAAACTTTCCCTCAATAGCATTACGGAAGCATTCATCGGAGTGGGCTTGTTTCTTTTCTTCTTCACTGACATTTTTCGGAGGTCTTCCTAACTTCGGACCACTGATTCTTATCCCTCTTTCCTTACACCAATTTCTGTTTTCCCTAGTTCGATAAATTTTATCTACATGGACGGATTCGGGATAATAGCCAAACGTTTCTTTATACTTTTCTACTTGTTCTTTTAAATGACAAGATTCATTGAAGTTTTCCCAACTTATTTTTTCTAGAAACATATAGTTATCTACACAGCTTACTGAGAGTTTAGCTCCAAACTCTATTGGTTTTCCTGCTTTTCCCCTCACTATTGGACGAATATGCGGTTGAGTTAAACTTACAATTCTTTGAGGAACACTCTGGGTCTTATTCTCCCACATTGACTGTTGTTGTTCATAAACTTTTTTGATAGTCTCTAGACAATTTTTCTGTCTTTTACTCAGATTTTCCAGGGAAGCCCCAGCTTGAATTAAGTCTTCTATATTTCCTAAATTTTTCTTAAGGTATTTTAACTGTTTCCCGATAGCTTTTCTTCTTTCTTGATAAGATACTTTTCGTTTTTTAGCTACTTTTAAGTATTCCTTTCTAGCAATTATTCTAGAAGTTCTCGGCTTTTTTCTCAATTTTACTCTTAATGGTTTATAAAGATTATCTATTATTATTTCTGTCTCAATTCTGGCTTGATTTAATATGCCTAAATCCGTTGGGTATTTGATGTCTGCTGGCGCACAAGTCGCATCTAAAATTAGTTTACCTTTATTTTTTATTTTTTCTCCTTTTTCTTGGAGACAATCCTTTTTTTTTACTTCTTTATCACTCTTGTCTATTTCTCTTTTTACTATTTTTTTATTGATTTTGTTTATCAATTCTCCATCAATTCTTTTCCTAAAATGAACTAGCATTGAAGATTCCAGTGGTGGCTCTTGTTGATAACAATTTAAACCTATAAAGTATTGTAGATAAGGATTTTCTCTAATCTGTTCTATAGTTTCTCTATCACTTGTTCCTAATTTTTCCTTAATAATTAATGTCCCTAATGCCATTCTAAATAGTTTGGCTGGCGCACCTTTTTCTGCTGAAAAAAGTTTAGCATATTCTTCCTCAAAATCATCCCAAGGTATCAACTCTGCCATGATTACCCAACGATTATTGGGGGACAATTTGCCCTCGAAAGGTAATTCAAATTTTTCTGGGGGCGGTAAAGGTTGCTCCTCTTTTCGATACATTTGTTCTTGACCAACAACTGGGAGGTGTTTCTACCAATTATAGCGGTTTGTAGCCGACAAAGCTGATCTTTTTTGCGATCGCGAATATGGGTGTAACCTTTTAAAGAATAGGGTTTTGCTTTTATTCAGCAAACCCTACATAAAGTTATACACGAAGTTATACATTGCGTTTACATGAAGTTATACATCCAATGGATAAACTGTAGTTAAGTACATATACACAACATTGAGGAGAATCTTCAAAATGAAAAAAGTTACTTTAGGTCTTATGACAGGCATCGGCTTAATGGCTGCTGCCGCCTCCCCTGCACAAGCTGCATTTTTCGATTTATCCATCCAAAATGGTTTATCTTCTGGTGGTGGAACTATGACAGGGACTTTTACTTATGATAGTATTAGCAAAACCTACAGCAACTTTAATATAACAGTTGACCCTGACGCTCTGAGCAAGGCTCCGAATCCTTTTACATATAGTCCTAGTAGTTCTAATTCTGTTACCGCACCCTTTTCTCCTCCTGAGCAGAATTTTCGCGCTTCAGCTAGTAGTGCCACTTCCGGTGTCCTAGAGTCCGATGAGTTCCGTAACCTACTACTAAGATTTGATGCTGCCCTTGATAGCCTTGCTATAGGAGACGAAACTAACTTAGTTGTCAATCTAACTCCAGGATCTGCTGCTTTTGGCTCCAATGACACTTTTATTGAAAATGGTGTTGAGCAAACTGCTTCTGTAACGGGCGGTCTTGTCCGAGTAGAAAACATTCGACCAGTTCCTGAACCTCTAACCATTTTAGGTGCAGGTACAGCCATTGGCTTTGGTACAGCGTTTAAGAAAAAGTTAGGTAAAAACAAAAAGAACAAATAAGTCTAAGTGGCATATATAATGCTCACGAAGGAACTTTAGTGGACTTAAAGGGAAGATATTGGGACTAAACTCAATATCTTCCCTTTTTAGCTTAAGATATATGGGTAACAATTGTGATTCTAGAAGCAAAACTATGCACACCATTCAAACCAAAGTTGAGGTCGGTCAAGACCATATTTTAAATATTGCTTTACCCCATGACATTGCAGAAGGCACTTATCAGGTGGTAATTGTGATGAATTCCCAACCGGAAAACGAACCTGACGACAATGATACTCCTGATGAGGTAATCGTAGAAGGAATTAGAGAAGGACTTAAACAAGCTTTTAGCGATCAAACCATTCCTATAAGTCAAATGTGGGAAGGAATTGATGTCGAATAAATCCCAACCGATTTCAATCTACTTAACATCTCGTTTCAAAAAAGACCTAAGTAAACTAGCAAAACGCTTTCGCTCAATTCGTCAAGACTTAGCACCTCTCATTGACCAATTACAAGGAGGAGAAACCCCAGGTGATCTAATTTCGGGAGTTAAATACCAAATTTTTAAAGTACGTCTGAAAAACAGTGATATTCAAAAAGGTAAAAGTGCAGGTTATCGAATTTTATACTACGTTAAAAAAGAAACTAAAATTGTGCTATGGCAATCAGTTATCAGTTGTGAGAATTAAGTGAATTCTGATCCCCCCTAACCCCCCTTATTAAGGGGGGAACTGAAGGGGGGATCTCGAAGTTCTCATGAATCATTCCTGATTGCTATAGTTACAATTTACGCTAAATCCGATCAAGCAGATATTGATAATAAAGTAATCGAGTCTATTATCGAACAATTTGAACAAGAAAATTAAATTATTTTACTGTTCAATAATACCCCCACCAAGAACAATCTCCCCATCATAGAAAACAGCAGCTTGTCCTGGGGTAATACCAAATTGAGGCTCATTAAATTGTAATTTTACCCGATGATCTTCCAGAGGAATAATAGTCACCCGAACGGCTTTAGAACGATAACGCACCTGTACCTCTGCCGTAATAGGTGAAGCAGGTTCTGGGATAGAAACCCAGTTTAACCGTCCTACGGTACAATCAGAACGCCCTCCATCGGCACGGTTGCCCACAATAACCCGATTCATCACTGCATCTAATTTAACCACATATAAGGGTTCTGGGGCAGCAATACCTAACCCTCTACGTTGTCCAATGGTATAGTGATGAACCCCTTGGTGAGTCCCTAAAACTTTGCCCTCAAGATCCACAATTTCCCCTTCTTTGGGTTTAATATATTGATCGAGAAAGGTGGACATGGAGCCATGAGCTTCAATGAGACATAAATCTTGACTTTCTGGTTTACTGGCAGTTTTTAGGTCAAATTCTGCGGCAATACGTCGGGTTTCTTCTTTGGTTTGTTCTCCCAAAGGAAAAATAGTTCCTTTTAAGATATCTTGAGAGAGATCATACAAAAAGTAAGATTGGTCCTTGTTGCGATCAACTGCTCGTAATAGTTGATAGCGTTGGGTTATCTTATCATAGTCAATCCGCGCATAATGGCCAGTGGCGATGCGATCGCAATTTAATTCTGCTTGAGCATAAGCTAACATGGGGCCAAATTTCACCGCACGGTTACACTGAGAACAAGGTAAGGGAGTGACACCAGACTCGTAACCGGAGACCAAATAATCAATAATATTCTCTGTAAATAAATCTCTGGTATCGACAATATGATGAGCAATACCCAACTGTTCACAAATAAAGGCAGCATCTACCATTCCCTCGGAACAGCATTGCCCTTTACCTTTCATTAACCAGAGGGTCAACCCGATCACATCATAACCCTGATGCTGTAAACTAGCAGCAGCAACAGAACTATCCACACCACCCGATAAACCTACAACGACCTTGTTCATCAAAAAATTGGGTTTGAAACCCCGTCCTTCTTGCTCCGTCCCTATGTCTGAGGGAAGCTCAGACGAGGCGGTGCGCTTTTAGGACGGCTTGACCGTTTTAGTCTAGCATACTGATAGGTAGCAACATTATACCTGAAACTCCGTCGAGCGAGAGATAGCCAGTCCGTTTTAACGGCTGGCAGTGGAGCGAGATGATGGTTTTAACCATCAGTATTTAATTTAAGCTTATCAATACACTCCTCTAAAACTTGCGTCATAGTTTTGTCTTTTTGTTGGGCATAAAGTTTTAGTTTAGCTAACCTTTTGTCACTCAATCTAATTGTAAAGTTTTTCTTTACATATTGGCATTGCCATTGCAGAATGCTATAATCATAACATGAAGTATCAAACCCAGAAAATATTGTTAACAGGGAATATAGATGATGAGACTCACGCTTATCTTTTATGGTGTTGTGAGCAGTCTAATAAACTATATAACTCTGTTTTATTTACAATTCGTCAAGATTACTTTGAAAAATGTAATTACAAAACTTGGTTTGACAAAAATGATAATTACAGAAGAAGTCCTCGTTTAAGACGAGTTAAAATCAGTTACGCTCAACTCTGTAAGGATTTCAAGGATGACGTTCATTATCAAGCAATAGGAGGACAACAAGGACAACAGACTATTAAATCAGTAGTGGAAGCCATTAAAGGATATAACAAGCTTCTGCCAATGTGGTTTAGTGGGGAATTAAAAGATACACCTAGAATCCCAAGTTACCGTAAAAGAGGTCTTTATCAAGTTGCTTTTACCTCTCAAAATATTCGTTATGAACCATTAGAGGGAATTTGTTATTTACCTATTCCTAATTCTCAAAGAAAAGAATTAGAAACTCCATCAATTATTATTCCCAGTGGTGTTAATTTCCAATCTGAAGATATAGCAGAGGTTAGGGTTATTCCGAGCAATGGTAAGTTGTGGGCGGAATATGTCTATAAAACCCAGTTGCTTAAAGCTTCTAACCTTGATTATTCTCAGGGGCTAGGAATTGACCACGGTGTTGATAATTGGCTCAGTTGCATATCAACAAAAGGTAAATCCTTTATTGTTAATGGCAGAAAAATTAAGTCAATTAATCAACGGTATAATCGTTTAGTTGCTAAACAGAAACAAGGGAAAAGCCAAGAGTATTGGGATGAAAAATTAGACCAAGCTACCCATAAATGTAATTGTCAAATGAGAGATGCTGTTAATAAAGCAGCAAGATTTATTATCAATTACTGCTTAAAATATCAAATTGGAAACATCGTTTTCGGATGAAATGATGGGCAGAAAGACTCAATTAATATTGGGAAGACTAATAATCAAAACTTTGTCCAAATTCCAACAGCAAGACTTAAAAACCGTATTCAAGAATTAGCAGAGTCAGTAGGTATCGTATTTACTGAAACTGAAGAAGCGTACAGTTCACGAGCAAGCTTTTTAGATGATGATTTAGTCCCGAAGCATGGTGAAAAACCCAAAGGGTACAAGTTTTCAGGAAAGCGAATCAAGCGTGGATTATATCAAACCGCTAGAGGATGGTTAGTCAATGCCGACACTCAAGCCGCAGCGAACTGTTTAAGAAAGGTAGCCACACAGCTAGGAATAAACCTAGCCAGGGTGGGCAAGGAAGTTTTGACTCTTCCCAAACGATATGATCTTAATAGTCTAACTCGATCATATCGTAAGCAAGCGGAAATGTGGCTTCAGCCCATTGAAGCTTAACCGCTTAGAATCCAGGCGTTTTTAAACCCTGGAGAAGTCAAATGACCATAACGCTTGATTTATCTCGCCCATTTTCGCGCGTTGCAATTACGGCAAACATGATAACGATTAGATAAAGCAGTGAGGATGTCAATGTTAAACGTTTCTTAAAAATTGAAAAATTAACTCTATACTTTCTCTAGGCTAACATTTTCAGTATTACAATATTGATTAAACCGAAGAATAACAAAGAAAATTTTTGTTGTTTGTCGGTGTGAGGATGTGTTTATTTCAGGTTTAAATTATGTTTATCAGCAGCGATCGCCTAATTATCAGGACTATTGAGCAGATGGGTAGGTTCCCTTCATACTTAAAACAGTCTTCAACTTGGTTCTGTTTTTGCCTATTAACCGTCGGTTCAACTTCAGTCAGTTTGGCACAAGTCACCTCTAACCGTGAGTTACCCCCACCTCCTGCCCCTAAAATGGTCACTTCTGAGTCTCCTGTTAATCAAATAACTCCTGCTGAAGAGAGTTCAACTCCGATTAAAGAGTACACCTTTTCTGCACCCCAAACCATACCAACTAAACCCCTGACTGAAGATCCAGCACCTTCTGAGATCAAGACTATTAACCCCCAACCTACTCAAAACCCTAATTTTTATCGGGTCGAAGTGACGGGTAAAAACCATTCTTTATTATCTCAAGTTAAAACCATCGAACCTATGGCTTTTATTCGTCAAAGTGAAGGGGTTATTCATGCTGGAGTGTTCCAACATTCTCAACAAGCAGAAGCACGAGTACAAGAACTAAAAAATCAAGGACTTCCTGCAACAGTGGTTCCTGTTTATCAACAGACAAGAACCTCTTTATCTGTAGAAGTTAAACCCTAGTAATTGAACACTTGTCAAAATAATTGTTTTGACCTCACTGACACTACTATGGGCATTTTCCCCTGGCCTTAATTAACTTAACCTACCCACCCCTAACCCCTCCCAGGAGGGTAATAGGAGGGTAAGTTTTGAGCTACGGGGTAGTGTTTATTCTTCTTCTCTCCAGAAAACAATTGAATTATCAAGGGGAATAATTTTTGTTCCAGGGTAATAGAAAGCAAGAATTTTCTCAGGACTCCAACCTAAATTAGCTAAATTATAAGACCCGAATTGACTTAAGCCAACCCCATGGCCAAAACCACCGCCAACAAAGGCATATCCTGTTAATACTTTTTGGCTATTGTAGATAGGATCGAGATAAAAAAGAGTGCTTATTGGTGGATCAAAGGCACTACGTACTTCATTCTTTTGTAATGTAATTGTACCTTGATCCGTTTGCACAATCATAGTTAAAATACGTCCAGAGTCAGAGCGTTCTGTAACTTTCATGGAGCGTATAGTCTTGATGTCTGCTAGGGGATGTTTTCGTCTTTCTAGATATTTCTTTAAATCTCGGGTCAAAGTCACTAAAGTTGCTTGCTTGTTCCAACGGAAAACCCTGCGTCCACTCTCATTAAATCCTTGTCTTAAACGAATAAAATTCCGAAATGTTTCTTCATCAGCTAAGGATGTTTGGGAGAGATCCCAAACATTTTTAGGGGAATCAATGACCGCTGTTAGATAAGGTCTTTCTTCCCCATTCCAAGCATCACTAAAACTCGCTGTTACCCCCCCAGTAGTAGAAGAATAAAGAGCATCTACTAACTCATTATTATGAGTTAAAACTAATCCTTTGGTAGCTGCGATCGCCCGATCAGCTTTCGGACTGGTTCCACTCAACCCATAATAAACTTGACAATGGGTACTTGCACATAATTCATAATTATCAGCTTTAAAACGGCGTAAATTACGTAAAGCATAGGTTCTTGCTATAATTGTTTGCGCTTTGGCTGCATTTTTCGGTGCGTTGGGTCCTATTTCGTGGGGAACTACTCCTCTCAAATAGGTTTCTAAGGGAACATCATTAACTAAAGTATAAGTTCCGTAAGAGTTGGGTTGTAGCTTTAAACTGCCCCCATAACGCCGTGTTTTTTGTTGGGAATGACTAACCTGTATGGGGTTTTTCCCTGGAATAATCTCTAAATAATCACTTTGGTATTGTTTCCCTGCAATGGTAAAATTAGCTTGAGATTTAGAGTTTAAAATAGCCGATTCTAAATAAGCATCATTATACCCTTTTTCTTGGAGATTTTTTAATAATAAACGGCGTAATAAAGGAGTTTCATAAACATCTCTTTTAGCCCATACTTGCCATCTTCCAGGTTGGGTTACTTCTGCTTTTATTCCTTTATCTTTCCATTGATTTGCGCTATCTTCGGCAGTTTCAAAGGTAGCATGATCGCTCAAAACAATGTACTCTTTTAATAGAGATTGGGGTAAAGATTCTTGAACAATATTCAGGGTGAGTTTAGTAGTTGTTAAGGTTTGGATTTCTCCCTGACTATCTTGAAACTTTAGGGTTAAACTGTCTCCACTGGTGGCACTGATGGAGAGTTTTTCGGCTTTTGTTTCCCCGAATCTTTGTATGATACCCACGTCGATATTCACATCTTTGGCCGTACTAGGTAAACCTAAGATTCCTCCCCAGAGAAGCGGAAGGGAAAACAGGGTTAGGAACAAGTGTTTACCCTGAATGGGTTGAGTCGTCTTAGTCATCAGCATATCTCAATATCTTGTTTTTTCGCATTATAGACCTTTTGACCTATAGGGAAGGGGAGTTATGTTAAGATTTTTCTCTTCTTTGCCTTTGTCCTCTGTTCGAGTGTAATAGTTCCCTATTTTAAAAAAATGGTAGGAGAAGAGAATAGCTATCGAATTCGTGTCCAAGATTATCTAATTATCTATGAAGTTTTTGATCAGAGATTAGTTGTTATGGTAATCCGCATTGGTCACAGAAGAGAAGTTTATCGAAAGTAGAAGAAAAAAAGTGTCTTTGATATAATAAAAAGTTGGAAGTTTAAAATACGCTGATAATCATGACCTCAACCCCACGCCGTTACCATATCACTACCTTTGGCTGTCAAATGAATAAAGCTGACTCGGAACGCATGGCCGGTATTCTAGAAGATATGGGGTTTAAATGGTCTCAAGACCCCAACGGGGCTGATTTAATCCTTTATAATACCTGTACCATCCGAGATAATGCCGAACAAAAGGTTTATTCTTATTTGGGAAGACAGGCTAAACGTAAACACAAAAACCCTGATTTAACTTTAGTGGTAGCTGGATGTGTAGCGCAACAGGAAGGGGAAAAAATCTTAAGACGGGTTCCAGAATTAGATTTAGTAATGGGACCCCAACACGCTAACCGCTTAGAAGATTTATTAACACAGGTATTTGATGGCAATCAGGTCATTGCCACCGAACCCATTCATATCGTAGAAGATATCACCAAACCCCGTCGAGATAGTACCGTCACTGCTTGGGTCAATATTATTTATGGTTGCAATGAAAAATGTAGTTATTGTGTGGTTCCTAGTGTTAGAGGTGTGGAACAATCTCGTACTCCTGAAGCTATTTATGCGGAGATGGAACTATTAGCAAAACAAGGGTACAAAGAAGTTACTTTACTGGGACAAAATATTGATGCTTATGGACGAGATTTACCAGGGGTTACTGCAAGCGGAAGACATAAACATACGTTAACAGATTTGTTATACCAAGTACACGATATTCCTGGCATCGAAAGACTAAGATTTGCTACCAGTCATCCCCGTTATTTTACCGAAAGATTAATCAAAGCTTGTGACGAATTGCCTAAAGTTTGTGAACATTTCCATATTCCTTTTCAATCAGGAGATAATGATGTTTTAAAGGCGATGAAAAGGGGTTACACTCATCAAAAATATCGTAAAATTATCGATAAAATTCGTGAATATATGCCCGATGCTTCTATCAGTGCAGATGCCATTGTGGGTTTTCCAGAAGAAACCGAAGAACAGTTTGAAAACACTTTAAAGTTAGTGGATGATATCGGCTTTGATCAACTCAATACTGCTGCTTATTCTCCTCGCCCTGGAACCCCGGCAGCCCTTTGGGAGCAGCAATTAAGCGAAGAAGTGAAAAGCGATCGCCTACAAAGATTAAACCATTTAGTAGCACAAAAAGCTGCACAACGTTCTCAACGTTATTTAGGAAGAATAGAAGAGGTATTAGTAGAAGATCAAAACCCTAAAGATAATAGTCAAGTTATGGGAAGAACTCAAGGCAATCGTTTAACCTTTTGTAAGGGAAATATCGATGAATTAAAAGGACAATTAATCAAGGTGGAAATTACGGAAGTTCGTGCTTTTAGTTTGACAGGAGAAGCGATTGTTAGTATTTGTAATGCTTAAACTAAGGTAAATATAGAAAAAATTAGAATATCTTGCTTTATAATCAAGGAGTGTATTCAAAATATATGAAATGCTAGAACCTAAAATTCTCAAAGATATAGAGTCAGCATTTAGACAGTTTGGCTACGAAGCAGAAGATGTTTTCAATGCAATTGCTTATATATATAGTAACATTTTTAGCATTAAAGCCTCTGAAAAACTTAGTGGGGTTCTTGAAAAGGGAAAATTGATTTCAGATATTGTATTTCAAGATGATTGCTTAAAAAAAACAATTAATTCTTATGTCAAAAAAGACAAAGATGGAGAAAACTTAACTATTTTTTATCAATATTTCCTCGCCAAAAGATTTCGAGATATTAGTGGAAAATTTTTCACTCCACATCCAATAGCGATGCAAATGGTTAAAATGCTTCCAGTTAAAGCAAATGCTGTAATTATAGATCCTACTTGTGGTGGTGGAACGTTTTTGAAGACAGTTAGAGAACAATGGAAAAATATACCTTGTCATTTAATTGGAAATGATGTTGACCAAATGTTAATTTGCTTAACTGAATTAGTATTAAAAATAAATAAAAATCATCAAGAAAATACTTCTTTATTGACATCGAATATTTATCAACCAAATTCACAAATACAATCATTTTTTGGACAAATAGACTATATTTTAGCTAATCCACCTTTTTCACTACCTGTAGATATTTTTACCTCTAATAGTAGATTATTTGAGTCAGGATATAGAAATAGTGATGCGTTGTTGATTGATTTATCTTTTAAATTATTAAAGCCTGGTGGTCGTTTAGTTTGCCTACTACCCCATTCAATTATCTCTAATAAAGAGTATCAAAATTTAAGAGAAATTGTTGAAAAAGATTGGTACTTAACCGCAGTTATTATCTTACCAGAAGGTATTTTTAAATCAACAGCAAGCACAACAACTCGTGCTGACATTATTGTTTTAGATAAGAAGAAAAATGAGCAAGTAGATAGAAATAGAAAAACCATTTTCGCTAATATTTCTTCTTTGGATATCCCATTAAATCATAGACAGAAACAAGTTACAACTAACGACCTAGAAAATTTATTGAAAAATAGTAAAGTATCAGAAATTCTAGGAATTTAAAATCATTAAGAATATTAACCATGAAAAAAAACGGTTACACATTTTTTACAATAGCCAATACTTGTCAAATAGAATCAGGGGTCTGGAATCCTTATCATTATAAGGAAAATAAATCTAATGATACTTTATCCGACTTTGCTAATATTAAAAAAATAAAAAATAATAAACAAGACATTAGTATTTCCGAATTTGCTCCTATTGAATATAAAAATATTCCCAAAGGTGAATTACTAACATTCTCGTTAGAAGATAATTCTTTAGAAGAAGGGCGTTATAGTCTGGTTGGTGAACAGGTTTTATTATTTGGTACTATGCGTGCTTATCTCGGTAATGTTTTAGTAACACCAAAAGCAAATTGGATAGGCAAAAGAAGCCCTTTATTTTACCCTATTAATTCTGAGTTTGTTCAGATCATTCCTAAAGATAAATTACTCTATTTTTGGTGGGGATATTTAAAGTCATCGTTATTTCTTAATCAAATTCCTACAGGAAGTGGTGGTACTCGTCCAAGAGTTAGTGTTGATAATTTAGAAAAAATACCTATAAGCGTTCCCATATTAAGGGAACGTGAGAAAATTAATAATAGTTTAATAGAAATCGCCGAACAATCTTGGATTAACTTTATGACTTGTAGAAAAATTATCAAACAAACTAATTCGTTGGATGAGCATTATGCCTGAGATTTCACACCAAAAATTTCAAGAATTACGAAATACTTTTGCTCCACTGATTGGGATTAAAATAGACTGGTTAACTATTCCTGATCGAGCTTTACAAGGTTTTGAACCTAGTCAAATTGCTGTGATCATTAATACGCTTTTAGATGGAATTTTACCTCAGATTCAACTCATTTCAACCAATGAGCAAAACCAAGAAAAACTAAAAAATATTGGATTACAAAAATCACCTAGTAACATAGGGGAAAGGGAAAGTTATCCTGACTATATTCATGTTTCTGGGACAAGAGTAGAGTTAAAAGGTTTATTTGTAGATAATATTACTCTCAAATTGAAAAGACCACCAACTCGAAGAGAACCTTCAGCAAGGTTAAAAGAAAATATAACAATAGATACGATAGATAGTGAAAGAGATGTTTTATTAATTGCAGCTATCCAACTTAGAGAAGATAATGGATTTTGCTCACCTTTCATTGTTGATATTGAAGTTATTTCAATGGTAGAGTGTATTAGGGCAAGAGATAAACGATTGTTAGATACTGGTGGTAAGTGGATTAATGGTATTCCTAAAGTAGTGAGTCAAAAAGGTAGAAAAAAACTACAATTAGGTCAAACACTAATGGACAATGACTACGAAAAAGATACTAATTTTGGTAAACTCAAGAGAATACCATATCAGCCACTACAAGATTTTTTGAATAAGTGGACTATCAGATAAAGTTTTTTTGGACTCTTTCAAAAATAAGCCTGAGAGATTTCCTAACTTAACTAACCCTGATAATATCTTAAGCTAATCACTCAGCTAGTGATCCAATGCTTGAAATAGCTTATATAACTGGGTTAGAGCAATTTTTAAGTTTAATTGCTTAACTTCTGGCTTAACTCCCTAAACTTAGGTTGTATCTTCAAGAGATAAGTTTAATCATATAAGTGGTTAGGGAACAACAGTGGAGCAGTTAGTTCACCTGCTAAAAGTGAAGTCCGTTAAAAGTTTGTCGCCTAAACCATGACAAACTTGGGGATTAAGTCACATTACCCCAAAGTAAAATGACCATTCCATCGGATTAATCTTGCAGAAACTACTAACTGTTTTTTCCTTATCTAAAGTGGTTTGCAACAATTTTGATACTAGGGGATGTGAGCAGGATGCTCACTGTCCTAACAATAACTAGAATATTCATCATATAAAGTCCCTCGTTGCTGATAGGGACGGTTAAGGGAAGCGATCGCTTCTTGTAAGGTTTCTACTTCCATACAGGTTCCCCCCATAGCCCCTGCCATCGTAGTAATATGTTCTTCCATGAGGGTCCCACCAATATCGTTACAACCCCATCGCAAGGCTTCTTTTGCACCGTCTAAGCCCAATTTTACCCAACTTGGTTGATGGTTAGGAATCCATTTTCCGAGGAAAATTCTAGACACTGCGGTTAATAATAAGGTATCTTTTACACTAGGTTGCTCTCGTTTTACACGCTTTCTTAGGGGTAAAGGCGCATCTTTTCCAACGAAAGGTAAGATAATAAATTCTGTTATTCTGGCTGGATAATTGTTTTCAATAGCTATTTTTTGTAGGTTTCTTAATTGACTTAAATGCTGTATTTGTTGTTGGGGGGTTTCGATATGTCCAGATAATAGGGTACTGGTGGTGTATAAACCCAAAGAATGGGCTAAACTAATAATCTCTAACCAGGTTTTGCTATTGATTTTTTCGGGACAAATAATACGTCTTACTTTATCGTCTAAGACTTCGGCTGCTGTCCCTGGCATCGACCCTAAACCAGCATTTTTTAAGGTCATAATCACCTCAGTATAACTAATTTTATCTTCCCTGGCAATAAATTGAATTTCTTGGGGGGAAAAAGCGTGTAAATGGAGGTTAGGAAATGTTTGTTTGAGACTGATAATTAATTGTTGATAATATTGTAGAGAACTTCCTCTTATTTTAGCTTCGGGGTTTAAACCTCCCTGCATACAAATTTCTGTTGCCCCTCTTTTGACTGCATCTGTTGCCTTTTTGATAATTTGTTCTGTATTTAGCCAAAATGCTCCGTCATCCCCTGCATTTCGCCGAAAAGCACAAAAGTTACAATGTTGCTCACAAATGTTGGTAAAGTTTATATTACGGTTGATAATATATGTTACTGTCTTTCCTACTTGCTTTTGACGAAGTTTATCTGCTGTTTGACGAATGGCATTAATTATGGTTTCATCGCTTTGAGATAGAAGCATAAACCCATCGCTTTGAGATAGTTCCCTATCATTTTCTACATCTTCTAAAATATGTTGTATTGTTTTTATTTGATTAATCATAGGAGGATACAAAATTTTAAATAAATAAGTATTCTTAACCCATTATATCAAATATTGGATTATTGTAAAAAGGTTAATTAATTGATGAAAATTTCGACTAAAACTATTAATATCATTCTTTTCGCTGCGATCGCTTGTGCTGTTATTCTCAGGATAATTAATTTAGGAAGTCGAGAATTTTGGTACGATGAGGTCTTATCTCTACTATTATCCACTGGACAAAAAGGACAATATCAAAACCCTCAAGATATCCCTGTTATCTTAGCAGATTATACCCGTTTATTAAACATTCCTGTTGAAAATAGCTTTTCTGAAAGGATTGGTGGCTGAGCCTCATCCTTTTCTTTTCTTTTTAGAACAACATTTTTGGTTAAGAATATGGGGTAATTCTGAAGCAGCAATGCGCAGTATTATTGTATTATTTAGTCTAGGCTCTATGGGGTGTGCTTATGGTTTAGGAAGAAGATTATTAGGTTTTCAAGGGGGTTTATTATTTGCTGCTTTATTAGGATTAAATCCTTATTATCTATTCCATTCTTTAAATATCAGGATGTATTGTTCATTGGTATTTTGGGTTTTACTTAGTAGTTTATCTTTACTAGAATTAATTACCCTAAATACTTCAGAAACTAAAAATAGTTATTCTAATAAATCTAAGATTTTTTTGACAATATCATTGATTTTATCCGCAGCGTCAGGGTTGATGACATTTTACTATTTTGGTGTGTTCTTTTTGATCTTTGCTACCTTAGTTTTGTGGTTAGACCGACAAAAATGGTGGCAGTATGCCTTGTATTTAATCAGTAGTATTATTATTACCATTCCTTGGGTTTGGTGGGGAACGAGGCAACAATTAAGGAATGCTGACTTAGGAAGGTTTTCCAGTCAAGATAGTTTTATAGCTGCTATGACTAGACATTTACAAGAATTTCTTGATGTGCTAGGCATTCATTTATTAGTTGGTGATTGGTCGAGTATTTTACCTGATTATCTAGTGACAATTGCTGGATTATTTGTTTTTATTGGTTTGGTTTATTGTATATGGCAACTATATAAAAATAATCAAAATAAATTATTAATTATTAGCTTATTATTAGGTTTATTTCCTTTATTATTAATGTTGCTTTTAGATATTGTAACGAGAAAATTTACCTTGGCTTTCGGGTTTGGTCGTTCCGTTATTTTTGTGTTACCTGGATGCTTGTTATTGTTAGCAACTTTCCTAGAAAAAGGAGTTATTAAATTTAAAAATATTACTATTTTAAGCTTAATATTATTGTGTTTAGTAATTAATATGGCCGATTTTAGTTTACGTTCTCGTCAAATGTTCCATCAAATAGCTGATATTATTAATGAACAGCCCAATCAACCTACTTTAATTATTATGAATTCTCAAGCTTGGGGTCATGTGTTAAGATTAGCTTATTATCTACCTACCACTTTCCCTATTAGTTTACTAGCGCAAAACTCTGATAATTTATCCCCTATTTTAGCAGAAAACTTAAGTAAAGATTCTGAGCAGTATCAACGAATTCTCTGGTTAGATAGCGAACGACCTGTGTGGGGAAAACCAAGCACAGAAGAGCAAAAACAAGGGGTTAAAACTGTCTTAGATGACAATTATAATTTACAGTTTTTTCAAAGATTAGTAGGAACATGGAAGTTAGATAATTTTATGATGAATGTTTATGAAAAAATAGAGTAAGTTACAAAAACAAAACCCCTTTATAGGGGTTTAAATCAACTCATAATATTATTATATTCCCAAGGCTAAAAGCCATAAGTATAATTTAGAATAACAGGAATAATACTCGTGTTATTCTTCCTTTTCGTTTAACTTTGAGTTTGACTTGCGACGACTCACTAAACCGAGAGCCGTAACTGTCAATAACCCGGCAATAGTACCTGGTTCAGAAACGGTTTCTGCGGTATTGGCAGGAGGTAGATCAGTAGATTCTCTGATAATATCATCCAGTTCTGTAATACCAGTTGATTCATTAGACAAATCAAGAAACCACTGGGTATTCTCTGGTAGTTCTACAAGAACACTATCTGGGGGATTGAAAGTGAATGTAACGTCACCAGTGAAGATCACCTTCTCCTCTTCGAACCACTCGCCCAACATACTCATGAATTCGCCGATATATTGATTTTCTACAAAGAATTCATTCTTGTTTTCTGGGTCTCGCGTGAAATCAAAGGCTATAGCAGTAGAACTCATGGTTGCTGCAATAGCTACTCCGGAAGCAAGAGATACAACTGTTTTTAAGATTGGTTTCATAGACTTCTCGGTTATGACAGGAATAGTGCCACTTAATCTTATGATAGGTAAAATTAAGGGACTTCTTGAATAATGATAGCAGTAATTTTACTTAATTTTACTTAATTATGGGTTAAGAATCTTTATATAGAAATCAGGTTTTAGTTGTGAGAAAATCAAGAGCAGGGTTTAACAAAGTCTTTAACCCCCTATAATACTATTTTCATCAACTGAGACTACATATGTTAAGGTTGTAGGGGTCAACGGCCGTTGACACCTACGGAAATTTGTAGCTTAACTTTAGGAAACTATTTAGATTTTAGCTTCTTCTTTGACTAATTTTTCCCAACCTAATTCTTTGAGGTTATTATTACGACGGAGGGGACGAGTTGCTAGTTCTAATATGTCTCTTGCATTGGTAAACCCGTGAATTTGTGCAAAGGTAAATTCTACTGACCATTTAGTATTTATTCCTCTTGCTTCTAAAGGGTTGGCGTGTGCCATTCCTGTGATAACTAGGTCAGGTTTTAATTCATAAATACGTTGAATTTGATTATAATTATCAGGTTTCTCGACAATCTTAGGCACAGGTACACCCATTTCTTTACAGGTTTTTTCTAGAAAATCTAATTCTGCTTTTTGGTAACGTTTGTCCATATAAGGAATACCAATTTCTGGACAAGTCATCCCACAACGAATTAAGAAACGGGCTAAAGAAATCTCTAACAAATTATCACCCATAAAGAAAACAGACTTACCTCGAATAAGTTTAATATAGTCTTCTAGACTCTCCCAAATTTTGGCTTCTCTTTCTTCTAACCCTTGGGGTTCAATATTGAAAACGGAGCATATTTTTTCTATCCAAGCACGAGTACCATCGGGACCAATGGGGAAGGGTGCGCCGATTAATTTACACTTACGACGACGCATTAAAGTAGTAGCAGTTCGGGATAAAAATGGGTTAACTCCACTAACATAATAACCTTCATCAATTACGGGTAATTCTGTATATCTTTTTGCGGGTAACCAACCATCAATTTTTATGCCTTGTTTCTTCAATTCTAGGGTTAAATTGGTAACAACTGGATCTGGTAAAGAGCCAAATAAAACTAAGGAAGGATGTTCTTTATATTCAGATTCTTCTTGTTTAATATCTTCTTTTTTTCTGCCGAAATTTAATAGTTTATGGATAGCATTTCTTTCTTCTTTTTCTGATTCTACTTTGACATTTTTAGGACATTTATGAGCCATAGCAGCCAAGACTGTATCTTCTCCTTGAGTGAAGGCATAATCTAAACCATTGGCTCTTGCTGTAACAATAGGAATACCGATTTCAGACTCTAGTTGAGGGGCTAATCCTTCTAAGTCCATTTTGATGATTTCTGTGGTACAAGTACCGATCCAAACGATTACACTGGGGTTGCGATCGCGTTTTATTTGTAAACACAATCTTTTCAGTTCTTCGTAATCTTTTAATTGAGCAGAAATATCTCCTTCTTCTAATTCTGCCATAGCATAACGGGGTTCGGCAAAAATCATCACTCCCATGGCATTTTGTAGGAAGTAACCACATGTTTTTGTGCCGATAACTAAGAAGAAACTATCTTCTATTTTTTGGTATAACCAAGCGACACAACTAATAGGGCAAAAAGTGTGATAATTGCCACTTTCGCAGTCAAATTGTAAGGATGTGGGTTCTTGTAAGGCAGTCATAATTTAGAGTTCTCCTTTTTGTAATTGTTGTCTAATGCGTTCAATTTCGTCAGTATCTGAAGAGTTTAATTGTGGATTTTTGGCTCTTTCTTCTTCCCTTTTTTTGAGTTCAGTTTCAGGATTAAAATTTAAACCTAGAACTTTAATGAGGTTGTTGTAATCAGAACTGAGTTCACAAAAGGGTGGCATCCAAAAAGATAATTTTGGTTCTAAAGCTGTAATAGCTCCTAAAATGATTTCAGCAGAAGGTCTTTTCCCACCATCAGGAGTGTTATACCAACAATTTTTAGAGTCCATTAAAGGTTGAATCCAACACCGATTAATTTGATAATAATCTAACCATTTATCAGATAAAGTTGCCTTGATTTGTTCAAAAGTCATCATCAATTTAATCCTAAGCACAAAAGTTACTATAGACAGTATTCCCTTATTAGTTAGGATAGATATCATTTAAGTGAACAAATCAAAAAGTTTCGTTTCGTAGTAGGGTCTTTAGACCCTAACTAACGCTAAAGCGTTGACGACGGAGCCTAAACCATCATCAAATCTAACTCTTCCTCTTCTGTTTTTGGAGCTTGAGGATTAAGATAGAAATCAGATAACAAGCTGAATAATTCTCTGTCTTGAGCATCATTAGGAACCACCCCTTCTGGTAGAGCTAATAACTGATCCGCAATGTTTAAATAGTAGTTACAAACATAGTCAAGAGAAGGGTCATTATCTGCCATTTCAAACAAGGTTTGTCCCTTAACCCGTGATACCCTAATATCCTCAATTAAGGGTAGAATTTCTAACACTGGCATAGGAACCCTTTGTACATATTTGTCGATTAAATCACGTTTAGAAGTACGATTACCAATTAACCCGGCCAACCGTAAAGGATGGGTACGTGCTTTTTCCCTCACCGATGCAGCAATACGGTTAGCAGCAAACAACGCATCAAACCCATTATCCGTGACAATTAAACAATATTGAGCATAGTTTAAAGGTGCAGCAAACCCACCACAAACTACGTCCCCTAATACGTCAAATAAAATGACATCGTACTCATCAAACGCATTCAGTTCCTTTAGTAGTTTAACCGTTTCTCCTACCACATAACCACCACAACCAGCCCCTGCTGGAGGCCCCCCTGCTTCTACACAGTCAACCCCTGCATATCCTTTGTAGATAACGTCTTCGGGCCAGATATTTTCGTAGTGAAAGTCTTGCTCTTGTAGGGTATCAATAATGGTGGGAATAAGAAAACCTGTCAGAGTAAATGTACTATCATGTTTGGGATCGCAGCCAATTTGTAGTACCTTTTTACCTCGTTTAGCCAATGCTGTAGAGATGTTGCAACTGGTGGTTGATTTTCCGATCCCACCTTTTCCGTAAACTGCGAGTGTTAAAGTCAAGGGTTTAGTCTCCTGCGTTCAAAATAATGCTTGTTATGACTGGGTTGTAACCTGAGTCTGTTTGTCAACCTCATTACTCGCATTATGGAACAACTAGCTATGAATTCCAAGAGGAGTTCAGAATAAATAGGCTAGTATTATCAAGTATTATTTTATAAATAAGATTAAAATAGTAAAAATTGCCTTTAAAAACTTTAAAACTCTGAAAAAGATCTTAAATAAAATTTTGTCTTCCGCATTTTAATAATTAGGAACAATATGAAAATTTTATAATTGAAGCGATCGCATATCTTCAAGACAAAATCACTAAAACTATGATTATATAAAGCTTATAGAAGTTTACTGTTGCCATAATTTTTTAGTACAAAACAGCTAAAAATTAAGTAATGTAACAAAAAAGGGTTATTTTCCCTCAGTTAAGGGACAAAAAATGATCTCAAAAAGAATTTTATAAAGAATAGTTACGATTTCTTTTCTGGGGATCAACGGCCGTTAAGCTATTATGATTATGATTATCAACACAAAAGAAAACTGTAATTTTGCCTACCTAATAGTTAGTTATATATAGGGTTTGTTGGACTCATGAGGTAAACTTAATATCTAACTCCAAACTCCTAAAACTAGAAAAATCTAGGGAGCATCCCATTTTTGTATTTAGACAGTTTAAAAGGATGCAGATACTTCGCGAAACTTATTCGCGAATAAGTTTAAATATTTACCTTCCATCAATTAATTCTGACATAATGGGGGTGTAAACATTGAGAATTATCTCATTATGACTCCATTAGAAAGACTTGAACTTGAAGCTTGTATAAACAGAGCAAGTGAAATACTTTATAAAAATGCAGACCCTGACTCTTTAGAGACTCTTGAAGACATCGAAACTGCTGTGAGGGAGCATGTTTTAGAGAATGTTAGTCCACAAATAGCCCGTCTTGGTGCGCCTTCCCTTGCGCCGTAAGACGACGCGGGTTCGCACCGCTTTTTTTATCGAAAGAAAAACAAAAACGAGAAAAGGAAGAAATCGGAAAATAAAAAGTTGTGTGGGACAATTAAAAATAACTGAAAAACAATGTGACCGCTTAGGCGTTAATCCTTATACTCGTCATAGTCCCCTTCTAGAAAAGTGTTGTTTGCTCTTAAGTGCCAATGAATCTTATCAGAATGCGGAGAAGGATATGTTATTATTAATGGGCTTTAAAGTTGGACATTCAACCCATCATCGAAAAGTCCAGAGAATCGACAATTTATTACCAGAAGTAAAACAAGGCTGTTCAGAGGTTGCTGTAGATGGAGGGAAAATCAGATTAAGAGGAGAAGACGGGGAAAAAAGTTATTGGAAAGAATATAAAACTGCTAGATTACAAGGAATATATTACGGTGCTTTTTTTCAGGATAATCAATCTTTAATCGATTGGGTTAATAGTCAGAAGTTAACTAATCCGCTTTATTATTTAGGAGATGGTCATGATGGAATTTGGAACATAATTGCTGAAATTGGGGATGAAAACCAAAGAATAGAGATTATTGACTGGTATCATTTAATGGAAAATCTCTACAAAGTTGAGGGAAAAAGATACCAACTTGAACAAGTTAAAGCTTATTTATGGATGGGGCAAACCTCGTCAGCTATTAGCTATTTACGTAACCAGGACCCGGTGGGAGGTAATCAGTTTTGCAACTATCTGATTAAACGAAAATATCGCATCATTAATTATCATTATTATAGCTGGCAAAAAATTTGTTCAATTGGCAGTGGAGCCGTAGAGTCAGCCGTAAAACAAATAGCACATCGTGTGAAAATAACTGGCGCACAATGGAAAGCTAAAACCGTTAATAATATTCTATCAATAAGTTGTGCCTATCTCAATGGTCAACTAGCTATTTAATTCTAATTAAATAATAAAAATGAAGACAAGTAGAGTAGAACTTCGCGTATTATAGTAGCGAATTAATTTCGCATGGAGTTCAATATTTATGGGACGTAGAGGATATGTCGAGACTGAACAGGACAAATTAGATAGAATACAAAGATTAACCGAAGCTATTGCTGAAATAGAGTCATATTTACAGTTTTTTGATGATAAGGGAAAACAAGCTGAAGATGGTTGTTGGGTAGTTCGTTATCAAGTGAGGCAAAAAGAAAAAATTTATTGGTATTACAAGTTACAAGCAGATAGACCCATATTTGAACAGAAAAATGGTGAATCTCTCAGTAAATATCAACATTTGGGCAAAGGTGGCACAATTGCCCATGTCGATGCTGTCATGGGAGTCCTCAGAAGAACCATTGTTAACGAATTACAGTCTTCCCTTGTTTCTTTGAAAAGCTGTGTCGTTGATATCGCTTATGATGAAGAACATAAAAGTAGATAATCAAAAAATTATTTCGCGATTAAATTCCGCGAATAATGCTTTATTTCTCCAAAAATGGGATGCTCCCTTTTAGCCTCGAAGAAATATTAGACAAAAACTTCCTCCCCAATGATCAAAGAACAGTCTTATTAGAAAATGAAGTTTCTAATTCAAAAACAACCAAGGATGATTAACTATCAATAATTAAAAATGACCTTGGCCTGATATCTTCACTATGCTATATGTTAAATTAATCAATTATTAATTGACAACTTAGGTAAGGGAAAATAGTTCAACGCTGCATCTGCATCTCGTACAATATCCTCAACTTTTTGATAATTTTCCTTACTGGTAGTCATCCCCATAGTGACACTAATATAAACTTCGTAATCATTCAATTGAAAGGGACGAGAAAAACTTTCTTCAATCACCTTTACTACTTCTAAGCTACCCTCTGAATTACTAGAATGGTTTAAGATAACTCCAAATTTATTTCCTCCTAACCGTGCTAAAGTATCTTGAGAGTTGAGATATTTTTTTAATCTGTCTGAAATTTTAGTCAAAAGATTATCTGCCACCAAAGAACCATAAATATTATTAACTATTTCCAAGCTATCCAAGTCTATCAGTAAAACAGAAAAAGAAGAACTTGTATCTTCATGAGTTTTTTGTAAAGACTTTTCTAGTTCTTCAATAAATATTTGTCTGTTGGGTAAACCTGTTAAGTGATCATTACAAAACTCATGGTATAATTTTGCTTCATTATCCTTGATTAATTGTTCAATTTTTTTCACTTCACTGATATCTTTGGCAGTACAAATAATAGCCATAATGTCTTGTTGGTTAGATAAAATTGGTTGATTGGATAAAAACATAGGAACTTTTTGATTGTTTTTCTTGAGATAAGTGGTTTCTATGATTCTGTTGATACTATTCTCAACAAGAGATAAATGAAAATCTTTCTCATTTAAAATGTCAAAAATAGATCGGTTAACCAATTCCTGTTCTGAATAGTCTAATAAATTGAGAGTTGTTTGATTCACCATTAATATTTTATAGTCTTTGTCCAGTAAAATAACACTATCACGAATAGTATTGATTATGGTTTGTGTTTGCGGACAAGTAACAGGGTTGAAATCAGTAAACTCTAGATTAAGTTGTGTTAAAGCCATAAAAAAGTTATTTTTATCTTGAGGAGAGTTATTCATCAGACATAACAAGAAATATTTGCCGTTCTCAGACAGTTATCAATTCTTTCTCCCTTTAATTTTCATTCTGAGATAACCAGGAATACCCTCAAATAAAATATCACATCATTGTTATAGCACATAAAAAATAGTTTGGACAGATAGACGTTGGTAAAAGGGAACAAGGAGCAGTAGGATGTCATAACTGTCCGACTATTAATGCACAGTGTTATAAAACAGCAAAATCAATGAGAAGATGTAATTTTGCAGTTATGTTACTCAGTTAAGAAAACAGGAGCTAAAGAGAAAAACAACTGGTTTTTAACCTTCTATATTTAGTTTATAAATTAATAAATAACTTGTCTGTGAGAAAATAGAATAAAATGTAAGCCATTTTCAAACAGTGAAAAATGTTATCTGAAGAAGAAGCTTTTACTTTCGTAGAAACTATCCTAAAACCGAACTATCTCAACGATCTTCAAGGGTTGGTGTTTCGTCAGTGTTGGTTAGGGAAAACTTATCAAATGATTGCAGAAGAAAATGGCTATGATGCTGATTACATAAAGGTTGCGGGGTCTAGACTCTGGCAACTACTCTCGGATACTCTCGGGGTGAAGATCACAAAAAGTAACATTCAGACGGTTTTGAGACAGTCTTTCAATAAGACACCGTCTCTATCCATAAGTCCTTTGGGTCAACTACCTTTTTCTGATGGCACTGTACCACGAAACTCCCCACTATATATAGAACGTCCTCCCATCGAACAGCGTGCTTATGCTGAAATTATCAAACCAGCAGCTTTATTAAGAATTAAAGCACCCTCTAAAATGGGTAAAACTTCTTTAATGTTGAGAATTTTAGCCTATGCCAAAGAAAATAACTACTATACCGTTCGCTTAAACCTACAACAAGCAAATAACACCTTATTCACCCATTTAGATCCCTTTCTACGTTGGATTTGTGCTAATATTGCTCATCAGTTAAACAAAGAACCGAGACTGGATGACTATTGGGATGAAGAACTAGGGAGCAAAGTTAGTTGTAATGCTTATTTACAAGGATATATTCTCGAATCTCTTGATAATCCTTTGGTTTTAGCTATCGATGAAGTGAATCATCTTTTTGAGTATGGAGATATTGCCCAGGAATTTTTACCTCTGCTGCGTTTTTGGCATGAGGAAGGGAATAATATTGAGATTTGGCAGAATTTACGCTTAATTATTGTCCATTCCACAGAAATTTATATTCCGCTCAAATTACAACAATCTCCTTTTAATGTTGGTATTCCGATCCAACTACCCGAATTTAATTTAGAACAAGTTCAAGCTTTGGCCGAGTTTCATTCTCTTTCAAATATTATCGATAATGAAGGTAGTGAACCTTTAAAAAATTTGATGAAAATGGTGGGGGGACATCCCTATTTAATTCGTCTAGCTCTTTATCATTTATACCAAGATAAAATAACTATGAAACAATTGTTAGAAGAAGCACCCACTCCCACAGGTATCTATGATCATCATCTACAAAATCACCTAATTACTCTACAAAATAATCCTGAGCTAGCTGCTGCTTTTGCTAAAGTAATCAAAGCGAAAAAGCCTATGCAGTTAGAAACAATTATTGCTTATAAACTAGCAAGTATGGGATTAGTTAAATTGCAAGGAAAAGAAGCATTTCCTAGTTGTCAACTCTATTGTTTGTACTTTTCAGTGGTCATTTAGCAAAATAATTGACAATTGATCGTTGATAATTAAGGCTCTGTCGTTTAGACTAAACGAAAGCCCTTATTCATCTCCAGTTTTGACAATTGATCTATGTTCAACAAACCCTATTTCATTTTAATAGCATTGTTGTTAACCATGCCCTTAACCGCTTGTGGAGGAGGTAGTCAAACCTCTGACAACCCCACCCCGACAAGTAGCAGTCGTCTTGATACCATTAAACAACGAGGAACTTTGATCTGTGGGGTGAATGGGGAAGTCCCTGGGTTCAGTTTTGTGGACGAAAATGGTCAATATTCGGGGTTAGATGTGGATGTTTGTCGGGCGATCGCTGCTGCTTTGTTCGATGATCCCGAGAAGGTAGAATACCGCAAATTAAGCGCACAGGAGCGTTTTCCTGCTGTTCAATCGGGAGAAGTAGATGTTCTCAATCGTAACACTACCTGGACTATCAGTCGAGACACCACTAACGGCATGGAATTTGCCCCAACTATCTTTTATGATGGTCAAGGAATTATGGTAACAACAGCTAGTGGTGTGACGGATATACAAGGACTAGCTGGTAAATCCATCTGTGTCTTGGCAGGAACAACTACAGAGCAGAATTTAGCCGACCAAATGCGAAAAAAAGGCATAACTGACTATAATCCTGTTACCTTTGATGATGTGGACGCTCTTTATGCTGCCTATCAACAAGGACGTTGCGAAGGGGTAACAGCCGATCGCTCTCAATTAGTTGCCCGTCGCTCTATTTTACCCAATTCTAATGACCATAATATACTCAATGTGGTCTTATCAAAAGAACCTCTGGGTCCGGCGGTTAAAAATAATGATTCTGATTGGTTTGATGCAGTTAAATGGATCACATTTTCTTTGATTCAAGCCGAAGAATTTGGAATTAATTCTGAAAACTTAGCAACATTTGAAAAGAGCGAAGATCCCAATATCAGACGGTTTTTAGGGTTAGATGATAAATTAGGGGAAGGCATAGGATTACCCAACGATTTCGCTAGTCGTGTTGTTAAGCACGTTGGTAATTATGGAGAAGTTTATGATAGAAATATAGGTAAACCTTTGGGGTTAGAACGCGGACCAAATCAGTTATGGACAGAAGGGGGGTTATTATATTCTCCACCGTTTAGATAATATAGATCAAACATAGTCTTATGTCTAATATTAATCAAGAAAAGATTCCTTTTTGGCGTGATTCACGAATTATTAAAGTTGTTATACAAGTTTTAGTTATTGGTGTTATATTACTGCTCTTAGTTTTTTTTGGGAACAATCTTGTTAATAATTTTAGACAGTTGGGATTAACTTTTGGTTTCGGCTTTATTTTTGATCCTGAGTTAAATTCCCGTTTTAATATTGGTGATAGTCCCATTCCTTATCAACCAACTGATCCCTATTATCGAGCCATTTTAGTTGGCTTATTAAACTCATTAAGAGTTATGATTACTGGGATCATTTTGGCTTTTATTTTAGGGGTGATTATTGGACTAGGACGATTATCAGATAACTGGTTAGTTCAAAAAATAGCGACAGTTTATGTAGAAATAATACGCAATACTCCTTTATTACTACAACTATTTTTTTTGTATTTTGCTGTTTTTCTAAAGTTCCCTAAAATCGATGCACCTCTAATTATATTTAATTCTGTTTTTCTCTCTAATCAAGGAGTTTATGTACCTTTTCCTTTGGCTAATTTACAAACTTTTTTAGCTATCTTAACCTTATTCTTTGGTGGAGTTATTGCTTTTTTGATTTGGCGTAAACAAACCCAAACAATTATACAACAAGGAACAACTGGAAATTTTTATAATCTAGCTTTAATTGTAATTATAATTGTCTCAATTTTAACTATTATCTTAGGTTTTGATTGGGAATTTCCTAGCTATGATTCTCAAATAAAACGTATCCAAGATGGCTTGAATATTTCCCCTGAATTTGCTACCTTATTAGCGGGGTTGACCATTTACACCGCAGGGTTTATTGCTGAAGTAGTGCGCTCGGGTATTCAATCCGTTTCTAAGGGACAATGGGAAGCAGCTAAAGCGTTAGGATTAAACTCGGGTTTAGCTATGCGTTTGGTCATTTTTCCTCAAGCATTACGGGTGATGATTCCTCCTCTAACCAGTGAATTTTTAAACTTAGCTAAGAATTCTAGTTTAGCGGTTGCCATTGGTTATAATGATATTTATGCCGTATCTAATACCATTTCTAATCAAACAGGAAAATCCATCGAAATGTTATTAGTTGTTATGGCAACATATCTGATTTTTAACCTGATTATTTCTACGGTTATGAATTTGTTAAACCGCTCAGTACAACTAAAAGAAAAATAATAGGAGTGATAAAAATTAAGATGAATGAAACCATTAGTTTTCTAGTTAAGCTGACTATTATTTCCCTGATATTATCTCTAGTTATCAAATATTCAGGACTTTTGATTTCTATCCCTCCTACTGATGTTAATGCTCTGATTATAGTCATGATACTTCCCTTGACAGTTGCTTTACTTTTAGGTAAAAAAATGTTGAGTAAGGATTCTGATTCATAAGTAAAAAATAATCTCTGGAGAGGGAGAGGTAGTTTTGAAATTTTCTCAATGGGTTGGTTTTGTAATCTTAGCATTTTGTATTTACCTTCTTTGGAAAATTAGGGAGTTATTACTTTTACTGTTTACTGCTGCCATCATTGCCAATTTTCTTAATCATGGTGTTCAACTATTACAAAGAATGGGAATGAAACGGGGCTATGCAGTATTATCATCTATTCTCTTATTATTAGCAATATTGTCAGCATTTTTCTGGCTCATTATTCCCCCCTTTGCCGAACAATTACCAGAATTATTCAAGTTAGTTGCTTTAGGAATTGATCAATTAATTATCAGCACTAAAGACTTTATATCAAGGCTCGATCCAAAATTAATTGATGCTTTACCAACTAATCAAGAAATTATTGAACCATTACAACCATTATTGAAAAAAATCGCCGGTCAAGGATTATTGGTTTTTTATGCAACTTTAGGTATTCCTTTAACTTTACTATTGTTATTTGCTTTAACCTTTATGTTACTAGCTAATCCTAGTGCTTACCGTCAAGGATTTATTCGTTTATTTCCCTCATTTTATCGCCCAAAAATAAACCATATTTTGAAAGAATGCGATCGCTCATTACAAGGGGTACTAACTAGCATATTATTTCAGATGGTGATGATTTCCTTATTAAGTTTTATTGGTTTATCAATTTTAAGTATGCCCTTAACTTTGGCACAAGCAATGTTAGCAGGAATTTTAACCTTTATTCCCAATATCGGACCTGTGTTGAGTCTTATTCCACCTGTGACTATCGCTTTATTAGAAAACTCTTGGAAGTCCGTTACCGTCTTTATTCTTTATATTATCTTTTATATCGTTATTCAAATGATAGAAAATAAGTTACTAACTCCCTTAGTTATAAAAAATAGAAAATCCATATTACCTGCACTAACCTTACTCTCACAAGTATTTTTTGCTAGTTTCTTCGGTGTTTTGGGCTTCTTTTTAGCCTTACCTTTGGCCTTGGTAAGTCAAGTCTGGTTAAAAGAAGTATTAGTTAAAGATATTTTAGACCGATGGAAGGTTCACAATTCATAATTGAAAATTGAAAATTACTCTTTATCAAGCAAATAAAATACCCTGACAGCAATGCGAACAATTTCAGAAATAAACGAAAAAATTAACCAAAAAAAGGCAACAGTTTGGACTGTAGAAGAACTAAAAACACGGGTTAAAGAAATAGGAATTGATGAAGCTTTTAAAACCGTTGATGTTTTATGTAGCGGTACTTTTGAACCGATGGAGTCATCTGGGGCTATTCTTAACTTAGGTCACACCGATCCCCCCATTAAGATACGGCAATGTTGGTTAGACGGGGTTCCTGCTTATGCCGGGTTTGGGGCGGTGGATCTCTATCTAGGGGCTACTGCTATGCTTGATTATAAGGTCATCGCTGAGATCAATGATAATGATAGCCGTTCAGGAAGTGTTACTGTGGAAAGGGGTGGAGGCCATGTCATCGAAGACTTAATCGCAGGAAAACCAGTCAATCTCAAAGCTATTGGTCAAGTTACCGACTGTTATCCTCGATCCTCTTTTGAAACAACCATTACCCGTAAAACCATCAACCAGTTTTATCTATATAACCCTCGTAACCTTTATCAAAACTTTATTGTGGGGGTTAATGGTGGCGATCGCCTTCTTCATACCTATCTAGGTCCACTGCAACCCAGTTTAGGTAATGCTGTCTATTCTAACCCAGGTGCGATCGCCCCTTTATTCAACGATCCTGACTTAGAATTAATTGGCATCGGTAGTCGTATTTTTTTGGGGGGTGGTGTGGGTTATATTGCTTGGGAAGGTACTCAACATTTCCCGTTACAGAAACGCCTATCTAACCGTACCCCTATCGGTCCGGCCGCCACTTTAGCCTTAGTTGGGGATGCCAAAACCATGTCACCTGAATGGGTGAGAGGGTGTTATTTTAAGCATTATGGTCCTTCGTTGATGTTGGGGGTGGGTATTCCTTTTCCTGTGTTGGATCGTAAAGTGATCGAACATTGTGCCGTTGGGGATAAAGATGTGGTTGCACCGGTGATTGATTTTTCTATTCCCCGTCGGGTACGTCCTACCTTTGGTTTAGTCAGTTATGGTCAACTAAAAACAGGCCGTATGACTATTGAAGGGAGAAGTATTCGGGTTGCACCCTTAGCGAGTATTGCCTTATCTCGTAAAGTAGCGCAAGAGTTGAAAAGTTGGATTGAAAAAGGAGAGTTTACTTTAACCGATCCCGTTGCTCCTTTGCCCAAAGATCGGACATTTATGGCACAAGATTTATGGGGATCTAAAATGACTTTAGATTAGATTGGGAATCACTTCCATTACCGAAAAAACCTCCCATCACCCTGTCAAACCTCAAAGTAATGTTTTTGGTTTCAATAACACCGAAGCACACGAAATATTTCCTCAAGGTGGAGCATTAACACAGATTGTCATCCCTATTGAGACTTTTGATACTTATGCAGATCAACTACAACGCCACGATATAGACGATGATTTTCGGAGTAAAAATCATGTGAATTTGTTACCAACTGGGATGAAAGAAATTAAAGATTATCTAAAACAAATATTGGCCTTAGCAATATACAACCCAACTTGGTTACAACAACCTCATATTGAGCAACTGATAAGCGATGATTTTGTTCCTTTGTTAATTAGTCAGATTCCCATCAAATTGAATTCCAAGTCTTTCGTAAAACCTTCCCGAAGAGCAAAGTTGATTATCCAAGCAGAAAAACAAATATTAAACAGTTTAGAAAAACCTCTCACCTTAAAACAACTAGCTGAAAACTTAGGATCTAGCAGTTCCGCCTTATCCTATGGGTTTAAGGACTTATTTGGGATGAGTCCCATGCGCTATATTAAAGTTAGACGACTTAATGCAGTACGACAACACCTGAAGGTAAGGGATCGAAAACGAATTACTATCGCTAGAGTTGCTAATCAGTTTGGTTTCTGGAGTTTAGGTCATTTTATTAGAGATTATCAAGCTATGTTTGGGGAGTTACCATCACAAACAGAACAAAACTAGACAGTTTTTAATCATTTTTCTCATCTTTTCCCTGTTCCCTTATATTCATAGTTAATGCTCACAACTGATAACTATTAGAGAGTATTTGTTAAGTCAATCTTAAGTCTTTTGATCCCCCCTAACCCCCCTACTCCCCTCTGTAAGGGGGGAACTAAAGGGGGGATCACTAAGGGGGCAAATGATGAAACTTCCCCCTTAGTAAGGGGGATTGAGGGGGATCATTTTTTCTTTACAAATACTCTCTTAAACCTGTTTTTGATAGGCTAAATAAACCGCTTCTAAAAAAAGATTGCTAGTAGTTCCTTCTGGTATTTCTTGAAGACCAATAATATCTTTAACTTGATAGGCTAATTTTCGTGCTAATTCCATTCTCGCCTCAGTAAACATTTCATCTCTTCGTTGTAAATATCTGCGAAGGGCGGCAAAATCTTCAGGTAATAATCTAGATAAATCTGTGTTATTTTGTAGATATTTAGTTAAGTTTTCTGCCTCTTGTGAAACAGTTAAATCTGTGCCTTTTTTGCCTTTTGCTTCTTGAATAATCAGGGTTCCTGCTACCCAGTCGCCAATGCGTTTTTCTCGTTTACCCAAAATTACAAACAACAGCCCCAAAAAGAATAAATCATCAACGGGTTTGAATAAAGCGCGTAGGGTTGCTTGTTGTAAAGTAATAGGTCTACCATTATCTTGAATTACTCGAATTTTAACAAACCTTTTTCCTGGAGTTTCACCTTGCCATAGGGTTTCAAACAAAACAAAATAACCCACATAAGTTGCAAAAATAATGAAAAATTGAATCGCTAAGATCCATAGACTAACTTGTTCTTCTTCGATACCAAAAAGACTAGAAATAATAGGAATATTGAATAAAAAGAAAGCAGCAATAATCAATAAGATCGTGATAATTAGACCTAAAATAATCATATCAATGACGAAAGCATAGACACGGTTGCCAATTCCTGCTAAGGTAAACTCTAACTCAACACTTTCGGGAGTTTCTATTTTAAATTGATTGAAAAAATCCATAGTTTTGAAGATATATTAGTAAGAATAGTTGAGAGCATACCACTTTTTTAGGAATTAAATTGAATCACGAAGTTGTATATCAATCCCTTCTTTACGAGTCCGTAAATCGTAATAAAGTACAGCTTTAATTGCTTGCCAAAAAGGAACTAAGAAAGCAGAGAAAGAAAAAGAAAGTATTAAAGATAAGGGTAAATAAATAAGTCCGAAAATAGTAGAATCAGGGGTAAAAACTGCCATTAGTAGCAAGCGTATCAAACTATCAATTAATTGTAGCACTAAGGAGACAGGAATCGCTATTAAAAAAGCAATAAAAGTAATTAATATAATTCGCCCAATAAATTGTTTAGTTAGTTGCCAACTACGATTGATTGCCTTAGTTGATGAAGATTGATTTTCAACAGCTATAGCTAAATCTGCTAGATATAATCGAGAATTAAGCCAGAATAAACTAACAATAAAAATCATCAATGCTAGTATTCCAAAAATACCAAAAAATACCCACAAAAACCAGGAATTAATCTGAGTAGCAATCGCTACTAAAATACCAAAAATAAATAAAAAGGATATATACCATCCCAAGAAGATTAAACCAATTAAGAATGCAGTTCCAAAAAACGTCCACAAACGGGGATTAATATGACGACGCGCGTCTCTAACACTTTCTGGTTGTCCACTAACTTCTCCATAAGCTAAACGGGATAATAAACCAGAAATAGCCATGAATTTTGCCCATCCATAAATGGGGACAATTAACCAACAATAGGCAAGTAGGCCTAACCTATAATAGACAACAAAGCGATCGCGATAAATACGAGCAGCAGCATTAATGATATTACCAACACTCAAAGGGCCAGGAGATTGGTAATCTGGAGAAGGGTTAGACATCAGAGATAATCAGGAAAAAAATGCAGAAAAGCAACCTATGATTATGTTAAGGCAAGTTACTTTGACATACTCCCCCGTTACAACGCAGTTTAACGGGGGATTCTTTCCACATCGCTGTTGGAAATTCCTTGTTCAACGAGACGACTTAAATCCTTAATGTTGCCATTAAGAACCCAGAGGTCGGACTCTCCCAAGGCGTTGGGGTCGGTTTGTGTATGCCCTACACTACCGTTGAGATAATTTCCCAAATATTTCAACCCTTTTTTTAGAATATTAATTGCTGCGTTATGATCCCTATCTAAGACTGCTTTACAGTTAGGACATTGATGAGTTCTGGTACTTAATGATTTTTGAACTCTTGTGCTACAAACTGAACAATCTTGAGTTGTAAAATGGGGAGGCACAGCAACACAAACGACGCGATAAATCTTCGCAAAATAATTCAACCATTCAGTGAATTGATACCAAGACGCATCACTAATTGATTTAGCAAGTTTACGGTTTTTAACCAAGTTTCTAACTTTTAAAGCTTCATAGACCACCAGATCATTAGACTGGACTAACGCCAAAGCATCTTTAATTGCTCTGTCTTTACGTTGTCTTGATACTTTAAGATGAAGCTTGGCAACTTTAACCCGTTGCTTGTGATAGTTGTTAGACTGTTTCTTTCCTTTACGGAACCGTTTTGATAATCGTCTTTGTGCTTTTTTAAGACGCTTTTCTGACTTTCTTAAATAGCGTGGATTATCAACAGTATTACCTTGGGCATCAGTATAAAACTCTTTTAAGCCCAAGTCAATTCCTGTTACTTGTCCCGTTGGTTCATGGTTTTCTTGACGTTCTACATCAATAAGAAACTGGCAATAATAACCGTCACAACGTCTCACAACTCTTACCCGTCTAATCTGTTGTTCTGAATAATAAACTAACGTTCTTTGACTACACCATAGATCAAATTCCCCTGCTTTAAATCCATCGGTGAATTTAATTTTACGTCTGTCATCAGATAGCTTATATCCCGTTAGTTTATACTCAACAGAACGAGTGTATTTTTTAAACCGAGGAAAACCTTTTTTGCCTGATATCTTGGCACGACAATTTTGATAAAATCTATTAATAGACTGCCATGCCCGATCAGCAGCGGATTGACGGGCTTGAGAGTTTAATAAAGTCACCCAAGGGGTGTCTTTATTTTTCGCTAATTGAGAACAAAGCTTTTGGAGGTCATTACGGGTTGTCCCTTTATTATCCATCCAATAACGAACACAGGTATTCCGCACAAACTGAGACGTTCTAATGGCTTCATCCAGTCTCTGGTATTGCTGTGGTGTTCCGTTTTTCAGTTTAGCTTCTACAACTAGCATTTATGAATCTTCGACCTTGGATAAACTAAGTTTAACACAGTTTACATAAAAGTGCAAGAATTAAAATCGTTGCTTTGCGTTAATTTATTGGTCGGATTTCATCCCCCGCTAATTTTAGTTAGCATTTTGTGGAAAAATGTAGCAGGGGCATTCATCCGACATTTTAGGTAAATTTAGGAAAAATATAATGAAAATTCAACTTTGGATTGCACGACGGGAACCCTATTGGCAAAGACTGGATTTCCTGTTAAAAAAAATCGAAAAAAAAGGCATTAAATCTTTAAAAGCCTCAGAAATTCAAGAACTATCAGCACTGTATCGCTCTGTATCCGCCGATCTCGCCCGTGCTAAAACCTTCAAAGTCGGGACTATTCTCATTGAAGACTTACACAAGTTAACCACCCGTGCTTATAGTCAAGTTTACCAAGCACCCCGTGGTCAAGACTGGGGGGGTATTTGGAGATTTTACCGTTGGGGTTTCCCTGAAACGGTGCAGAAAACCTGGCCATATACAACGATCGCAACTCTCACCTTTATTGTCGGTGGGTTGATCGCTTGGTGGTATGCTTGGAGCGATCCTAATTTTATCGCGATGGTAGCTCCTCCAGAGTTAATCACCAAAGTTCGGGATGATCAAGAGTTATGGATGGGATCAATTATTGGGGTGGAACCCCTAGCCTCCAGTGGCATCATGATTAATAATATGTCAGTGTCCTTTAGAGTGGTTAGTGGTGGTATTGTTGCTGGTATTTTGACCCTATTTATTCTGTTTTATAACGGTTTACTCATCGGCACCATTGCCACGCTTGTGGGACAAAATAATTTAGCCTATCCTTTCTGGGCCTTTGTCTTTCCTCATGGTTCCCTGGAATTACCCGCCATCTTTTTATCAGGAGGGGCCGGCTTATTGATTGCTAGAGCGTTACTGTTTCCAGGGCAATATAAACGGGCCGATGCCTTGAAAATCTACGGATTACAAGCAGCACAACTGGTTTTTGGGATTGTTCCTCTATTATTCATTGCAGGAATTATTGAGGGCTTTTTTTCCCCTAACCCTTCTGTCCCCGATCCCCTTAAATATGTTGCTGGTTTACTGTTGTTTATACTTTTGATCCAATATTGTAGTTTAAGCAAAGGCACGAGTAGCAGTTCAATTACTCCGCAGTGACTGACGGGGAGAGGGTTTAGCTTAACTATAATGGGTAGTGCTATGAATCGCCCTAGTGCAGCTTGGCGAAAGTAATCCACCAGATTTTTACAGAAACTTTCGTGACTAGCCACGACAATGTGTTTCAATGAAACTAACGGAAGAATCTCGAAGTTGATGTCCATGATAAAAGCATTGCCAATTAACCTCTCCAACCTACAGAAAACAGTACTCCAACAAATAGTGAGAGGGACAACAAACCCCTATCGCCTTGTTAGACGAGCCAAGCTAATCTTAGCCGCAGCATCAGGAGAGAGCAATAGTTCGATTAGTCGAAGATTAGAATTAGACCGAGTACAAGTGCGTCAGTGGCGATCGCGATGGTTTGAGGAGAGAGAAAAACTGAGTGCCGCCGAAGAACAACAGGTAACGGAGAAAGCATTAATGGTCTTGATCAAAGGAATTTTAAGCGATCGCCCAAGACCTGGAACAACAAAATCCTTTACGGTCGAACAAGTAGTCCAGATTGTAGCGATCGCTTGTGAAGAATGTGAAAAATCAGACAGACCAGTGAGCCATTGGACACCTTCAGAGTTGGCGGATGAAGCCATAAAAAGAGGAATTGTCGAAAAGATTTCCCCCCGTAGTGTGGGGCGTTTTTTAAAAAGAAGCGACATTACAACCACATCTCGTTCGTTACTGGTTAAATGCCAAAATTGATGATCCCTTAAAATTTAAAAAGCAAGTCAAATATATCTGTGAACTTCATCAAGAAGCTAAAACTTTGTTAGAACAAGGAATTCATTTAATTAGTACAGATGAAATGACAGGGATTCAAGCTCTTGAGAGATTATTTCCGAACAAAAGAATCAAGCCTAAACAAGTAGAAAAAATCGAATTTGAATATGAAAGACACGGAACTTTAAGCTTGATTGCGAACTGGGATGTGGCAAGAGGAAAAGTTGTTAGTCCCTCTATTGGACCGACAAGAACAGAACAAGATTTTTCTGAACATATCCAGAGAACGATTAAGATTGATGAAAAAGCAGAATGGATTTTTATTGTAGATCAACTCAACACTCATAAATCGGAAAGCTTAGTCAAATTAGTAGCAGAAAGCTGTGGAATTACTATTGATTTGGGAAGAAAAGGAAAGGAGGGGATTTTGCAATCTATGGACAGCAGAGCAGATTTTTTATCAGATGAATCTCATCGAATTCGCTTTGTTTATATTCCCAAACATACATCTTGGCTTAATCAAATTGAGTGTTGGTTTTCGATCTTAGTCCGGCGTTTACTCAAAAGAATTACTGTCCGTTCAACTGAAGAACTATCCCAAAAAATTCTCAATTTTATTGATTACTTTAATCAACATTTTGCTAAGCCGTTCGTTTGGAAATTTAAGGGCTTTAAAGATCATAAGTGACTGGTGGATTGTTTTTGCTAAGCTGCACTAGCTTTGTATCGAAAAAGTATGGTCTTACAAGAGTTAGAACAATATGAAGAAGCATTAATTGCTATTGATAAGAGTATTGAATACATTAGTAGTGAGTCTAAGTCTAGGTTTTACTTTCAAACTTATAATCAACGAGGAAAAATTTTAGAAGATTTAGGGCGTTATTCAGAAGCAAAAGAAGCTCATGATAGGTCCATAGAAATTTATCCTTCTGGGTTTTCCTATTTCAACAGGGGTTATCTGCTTTTCTTAAAATTAAACCAACCTCAAGAAGCAATCAAAGATTTCGACAAAGCCATTGAATCAGATAAGATTTTGGCTTATGCACTCAGGGCAAGCGCATATTTGACGTTAAACAACTATGAAGCAGCCTTAGCTGATATGAATAAATCCCTTGAATTTCAACCTGGAGAGGCTTATAGATATGGGTTGCGTGGCATGATTTATAGAGGGATGAAGAATTATTCTCAAGCCCTTGTTGATCAGACTAAGGCCATAGAATTAGAGCCAAATAATGCCGAACACTATGACGCACGACATTATACCCACTGGTTCATGGGCAATATCCCTGAAGCCTCTGCTGACAAGGCTAAACCCGGATTTCTCACAAATTAATTTGAAAGCCCAATCCAGAGATGAAAAATGATAATTTTTAGGACTAATAGAAATTTTGAATATAGATGAATAAAAAAATTGACTTTGATTATCCAAAAATTGAGTTTAAGAGGGAATAATTATATTAACTTTTGATTTTCTCCACGATAAATAAGACTAAATGAAAGTATCAGTCAGTCAACAACTTATGATAGATATCTTTTTTAAAAAACAACTTATTCTACTTATCCAGTATTAGGAATAGTTTTAATTCTTTTGTTAGCAATAGACAAAATATCTTGATAAGGACAAGCACTAGCTATAGCGATAATAATTCTTCTACAACTAATCTTTATTCTGGCTCCCAACTTAAGAAGATTTAGACGTATTCTTCCCACAGTTTCTTTAGCCAATGAAGTTTTTTTATAAACAGTGTTGACGAAAAGCATTTATGAGAACATAAGCCCAGGAATATATCCATAATCTTAGTTGATTACTTTGAAATGTTTGAGTTGAAGTTCTATCAGCTAACAAGTCTAATTGTTATTCTTTAATCCGATTTTCCATCTCGCCTCTCGGACAGTATTTTTTTGTATAAAGTTTTGAGGGTGGAATTTTTGAAGCGGGCAAAGATGTCACCACATGGCGCATTTTTAAGCCATCACTTCCATAACAAACTTTTGTCACTACTCTTCTTTGACAACTCCATGACTTTTCTGTTTTATAACGAATAGAGCGATACCAAGTAGAAATTGGTACTAATTTTTTAACTTCTTCTAAATCTTCTTTTTTCTGAAATAAACTATCCATTAATTCAGTTATTGGAGCTAGTTTTTTTTCATATTCATGTTTGGCTTTTTCAATTACATCATCCGCTCGTAACTTAAGAACGCTATTTGTTCCCATAGCTATAACATAATCAACTAAAGGCTGATTTTCACAAAAATAGAAGATTTCTTCACGGGCATAGGCACTATCACCCCTAACTAGGATATGAGTCTCTGACCATTTTTCTCTAATTAGTCCGATAATTCTTTGTAATTCGTCTAAGGCTCCATCGGCTGGATCTACATTAGATGAACGAAGTTTAGCAACTAATAAATGATGCCCACAGAAAATATATAAAGGAGCATAACATACTCCGTGATAATAACTATTAAAAAATGCCCCTTCTTGATTACCATGTACTTGGTCATCCGTGACATCCATATCTAATATAATACTTAAGGGAGGTTTTTTATAAGACTCTAAAAAAAATTCGACAAAAGATTTTTCAATGGCTTCAAAGTTGGGTTCTATTTTATGATAACGACTCGTTTTTTGGTCGAGAATAGTCTCAGGATAATATTCCAATCTATTAATTGTACTTTTTCCAGCTAACCATCCCTTTTTATCTTCAAGTTCATTAAGCTTTTCTAAAGCGATCTTAAGGGCAGGATCGTGACGTAATTTATCATGGTCATTGACATCTTCATAGCCTAAAATAATTCCATAAAGCCTTTGTGCTAATAACTCATGAACGGAATGATCTACATAAGATTGATGACGATGATCTTGAAAACAGTTACCAAACTTCTCGGTAATTCCCAGTTTTTTATCCAACTCAGCTATCCAGACAATCCCCGCATCTGAGGTGATTAGTTCCCCATCAAAATTAGCGATTATTTCTTTTCCTTTCTGTTTACTAAAGTTGATTACTTGACGAGGGGTTCGGGGATGACTGGGACTCATTAAATCAGTTTAAGGTAAATTGCTTTAATAATTAAATTATAGCATATTTTATTCTAACAATCTAGTACTATTAGAGATTTTATTAATAATTTTTTTGGAAAAATGAGTGATTGATTTATCTTTTCATCTTTGTCTAATTCGGGTTGATTTTAACTTAAAATCTGACAACAGACTGTTGGTTGGGGAAATCTGCGATCGCTCTGTTCAAACCCACTTCCTGTAAGGCTTCTGTGTTTGGCGATCGCAGATTTTGTGAGAAATTCGGGTAAAGTCATAGCGTTAGAGCCTGAGAATGATGAGCATTATTTTGAGAGACAAAATTTATACTTTTTAAATGGTCAATACAAACTAGCACTAGAAGATGTTCGACAAGCCATTAAACTGAACCCTAAAGAGGCAGAATACTATCAACAAAGTGGAATTTTAAGAAATAGTCTTGCAGATACTCAAGGTGCTTTAGAAGATTACAATAAAGCCATTAAATTTAATCCGAATTATGCCCAGGCTTATTATACTAGAGGGTCATTATATAGCACAGCATTCTCAGATTATGGCAAAGCAATGGCAGACTTTACAAAAGCCATTGAACTTAATCCTAAGTTTGGGGAGGCTTATATTAGCAGAGGTTTATTGCAGGCAGTATTATCAGATTTTCAAGGGGCATTAGAAGATTTTAATCAGGCTATTCTATTAAGCAAAGATCCTGATCCTAAGATGAATTTGCTATGGAATGGAACACCTGTAGAAGACTATGAATCTTTAGGGATGTACAGACGGATTGCCGATAATCTTCTCGAAGGTGTGGAAGAAAATGATCAGAATTCTAGGACTGCTGGTATTCACAAATATAGGGGTGATATTCGTCTACAATTAAAGGATACAGAAGGAGCATTACAAGATTATAATGAAGCCATTAAACTTGCTCCAAAACAAGCAGATGCTTACGTCGCAAGAGGAGATTATTATACTCAAATGCAACAAGCAGAAAAAGCCAAAGCTGATTATAATAAGGCAATTACAATTTATTCAGAATCTATCGAAAATCCGACAATTAAGGCTAGTTTGTTCATACATTATAGCGATCGTGCAGAAGTTTATAGCAAAATTAAGAACTATCAAGCTACCATTGCTGACTACACTCAAGTTATTGATATTGGTGGACCTAATCTCTTTCTAAGCTATGAATCAAGAGCAGTAATTTATCAACAAGTCAAAGACTACGAAGCTGCTATTAAAGACTTTTCTAAAGCGATTGCAATCCAACCAGAATTTATACGTATTTATGGACGCAGAGCCATCGTTTATTTGGAGATGAAAAACTATGAGGCTGCTCTTACAGACTTGTCTAAGATCATTGAATTAGGTAAAAATAGTCAAGAAACTGAGGAATTTGTGGTTGTTTTCGCTTATTTACAAAGAGGAAAATTATATCAACAAGCAAAAAATTATCAAGGGGCAATTGAAGACTTTTCTAGTTTAATTAAATTACAACCTAACTCACCTGAATCAGTGGAAGTTTATGGAAGAAGAGGTTTAAGTTATGCTCAATTGAAAAATTATCCAGCAGCCATTGAAGATTTTTCTAGTTTAATTAAATCACAACCTAAAAATCATCAAGGTTATACCTATCGTTGTCGTGTTTATATCGAGTTGAAAGATTATAATCAAGCTATGAAAGATTGTAATCAAGCAGTTGCAATTGCTCCCAATAACCCAGAAGTTTATTTCGCCCGTGCTGGTGTTCATAGTGGTTTAAAGAATTACTCAGCAGCCATTAAAGATGCTGATAAAATCATTGAAATTGCCCCAGATTTTCCTGTTGGTTATTGGGTAAGAGGAGCTATGTATTTTGCACAAAATAACCCAAGTAAAGCCTTATCTGATTATGAATTAGCATTGAGTAAGAATGATAAATTTGCCCCTGCAATATCGAGTATTGCTTACGTTAAATATAAACAGGGAGACAAACAAAAAGCCATTGAATTATGGCAAAAAGCTCTTACTATTCAAGACGATTTGACAGGGACTAAATTAGCCTTAGCTGTGGCATTATACCAGGAAGGACAACCAGAAAAAGCATTATCTTTAGCCAAAGAAGCTATTAAAATAGATGAACGGTTCAAAGATATTAATCATCTTCAAGACAATTTATGGGGTAAACAATTGATACAAGATACAAAACCCCTCTTGAATAAGGTTAAATAACGTAGGGTTTGCTGAAAAAGTTTCTCCAAAATTTATGCCACTTTTGACCAAGAATTTTCTGACAAATCAATAAGTTTTAGTACATAAAAATTGTTTAAGGTATAATCAAAATTAATGAAAGGCGGTTTGATGAGTTCCCCTGTTCTATTATTAGTAAATAAGGACAAAAAAAGCGACAAAAACTGCCTCAGAAGTTTAGAAAGATTGACAACTAAAAATGTAATAGCAATAGATGTAATGGAGGTTTCAGGGAGTTTTGTCATCACGAGATTTAGGCTAAATCTTCGTTTAGCTTGTCCAAACTTTCCCTCAATAGCATTACGGAAGCATTCATCGGAGTGGGCTTGTTTCTTTTCTTCTTCACTGACATTTTTCGGAGGTCTTCCTAACTTCGGACCACTGATTCTTATCCCTCTTTCCTTACACCAATTTCTGTTTTCCCTAGTTCGATAAATTTTATCTACATGGACGGATTCGGGATAATAGCCAAACGTTTCTTTATACTTTTCTACTTGTTCTTTTAAATGACAAGATTCATTGAAGTTTTCCCAACTTATTTTGTCTAGAAACACATAGTTATCTACACAGCTTACTGAGAGTTTAGCTCCAAACTCTATTGGTTTTCCTGCTTTTCCCCTCACTATTGGACGAATATGCGGTTGAGTTAAACTTACAATTCTTTGAGGAACACTCTGGGTCTTATTCTCCCACATTGACTGTTGTTGTTCATAAACTTTTTTGATAGTCTCTAGACAATTTTTCTGTCTTTTACTCAGATTTTCCAGGGAAGCCCCAGCTTGAATTAAGTCTTCTATATTTCCTAAATTTTTCTTAAGGTATTTTAACTGTTTCCCGATAGCTTTTCTTCTTTCTTGATAAGATACTTTTCGTTTTTTAGCTACTTTTAAGTATTCCTTTCTAGCAATTTTTCTAGAAGTTCTCGGCTTTTTTCTCAATTTTACTCTTAATGGTTTATAAAGATTATCTATTATTCTTTCTGTCTCAATTCTGGCTTGATTTAATATGCCTAAATCCGTTGGGTATTTGATGTCTGCTGGCGCACAAGTCGCATCTAAAATTAGTTTACCTTTATTTTTTATTTTTTCTCCTTTTTCTTGGAGACAATCCTTTTTTTTTACTTCTTTATCACTCTTGTCTATTTCTCTTTTTACTATTTTTTTATTGATTTTGTTTATCAATTCTCCATCAATTCTTTTCCTAAAATGAACTAGCATTGAAGATTCCAGTGGTGGCTCTTGTTGATAACAATTTAAACCTATAAAGTATTGTAGATAGGGATTTTCTTTAATCTGTTCTATAGTTTCTCTATCACTTGTTCCTAATTTTCCCTTAATAATTAATGTCCCTAATGCCATTCTAAATAGTTTGGCTGGCGCACCTTTTTCTGCTGAAAAAAGTTTAGCATATTCTTCCTCAAAATCATCCCAAGGTATCAACTCTGCCATGATTACCCAACGATTATTGGGGGACAATTTGCCCTCGAAAGGTAATTCAAATTTTTCTGGGGGCGGTAAAGGTTGCTCCTCTTTTCGATACATTTGTTCTTGACCAACAACTGGGAGGTGTTTCTACCAATTATAGCGGTTTGTAGCAGACAAAGCTGATCTTTTTTGCGATCGCGAATATGGGTGTAACCTTTTAAAGAATAGGGTTTTGCTTTTATTCAGCAAACCCTAACGTAGGCCGATGCACATTCTGAAAATCTTCTTAATTATACCATTTTCATAAACTTAGACTACAGAGGTTTATCTTGTAGGGGTCAACGGCCGTTGACCCCTACACCGGATGTGTAGCCGGACTTTAGGAAATTGGTATTAAAAGAAGAATAATCTTAATTTTCCCACCACATAACTTTTAAATATTGTTTATTATTGGAGCAAATTAATCAAGTCATCTTTTGTTAATTGAGCATCTCTTAATATTTTTAGAAGGAACCCTTTACCCACAATTTTTCCACTATAGCAATCATTTATCAGTTGTGAGAATTAATGTTGAAACTGATCCCCCCTAACCCCCCTTATTAAGGGGGGATCTTGATGTTCTCATGAATCATTCCTGATTGCTATATGTACAGGAACAGTAACAACTCTTCCATCTTCATGTCTGAGACGCATATGACTACCTTTTTGACGTACAAATTGAAATCCAACTTTATTAAGAACTTGGATAAGTTGATTTCCCGTAACATTGGGTAATTTAGGCATTAGATAGATACTTTTTGAATTCCTACAAACTCCGATAAATTTTTATTACTTTCTTCTTGTTCTTCCAAGCAAAGTTCAATAACTTCTTTAATATTAGTCAATAACTCATCAATGGTGTCTCCTTGGCTATAACAACCTTTAAGCTGAGGAACTTCTCCGACATAGTAACCATCCTCGTCCCGTTCAATCACGACATAGAATTCTCTTGGTGTTAGCATTGATCATTAAACCTATTGATTTTGTTATCTTAGAGGTGGGCAACGCTTAAACTGATTTAAAGCTATCATAATATCTAAAAAATTTGCCCACCCTACCAATATAAAGAGTGTTTCTGGGAATGACAACTACTCATCAGTTTATTCTTCCAGAAAGGGTCTTTCACAAGTAAAAGTTAAACATTGATTAGTAACTGGATGAACAAAAGAAAGTTGATAAGCATGGAGAAAATAACCACAATCACCAGGAACATTAATGGTGTCGTTGTCCTCTTTAAAACCCGTTTTAGGAATGCCCCCAACAACATATAAAGGATCACCCAATAAAGGATAACCAATGGTAGCTAAATGAATTCTAATTTGATGAGGACGACCGGTTAATATAGTAACTTCCAAAAGTGTTTTATCTACATATCTTCCTAGAACACGACACTCACTATAAGCATATTTTCCATCAACTTTTGCCCCATAAATATAACCCAAAACCGGATCAGGTATTTTGCCAATGGGATGATCAATACTAAACTTATCAGGAAGATTATTTTTGCCAATTAAACCCTGATATACTTTGCTAATTTTCTGTTCTCGCATTTGTTGGGTTAAATGAGAACGAGCGATCGCACTTTTTCCCATCAACATTAACCCCGATGTTCCTCTCCCTAAACGATGAATAGGAATCGGTTCATTTTGGGGATACTGTTTTTTTAACTGCCATAATAAAGTATGTTCTAAAAATCCTCCCCCTGGTAACACAGGAAGACCAGAAGGTTTATTAACAATTAAGAGATTATCATCCTCATAGATAATCTCAAAAGATAAAGGTACTTCTGGTTCTTGCCAAGGAGGACGATGATAGCTTAACCGTTGCCCTGTTTTCAAAACAGTTTGAGGGTCAACAGTTTGCTCATCAACAAGAACTTGACCACTAATAATCCTTTCTAACCATTGTTGATAGTTAGAATGATGGTAATGTTTAGTATAGTATTCTATGAGAGTTAGACCGGCATGATTTTGCTTAATTTTTTCTCGATAAATCCAGCCCTTATTCATGCCTTAATCTTCTTCGAGGAAATTTTTTCCTCCTCTTAGAAGTACGATGGGTTTGAGGAAAACCAAGAGGTTTTATTTGTTGATGTTGACGAACATCTTCGAGTTCTTCTAACTCAGTATAGTCAACCCAGTGGATACAATCCACAGGACAAGTATCGATCGCTTCTTGGATGGTATCCTCTTCATCGCCATCTTGATTGTAAACCCGCGCCCGCCCATAATTCTCCTCAACGTAGAAGGTATTAGGGGCAAAGTGAACACAGTTTTTACAGCCAATACAGGTCAACTCATCGACATAAACACCTTTTTGTCGTAGTTGACCCCCTAATTCTGGCTCAAACCCCGTTCTTTCGGGGGCATCTCGAAAAATCCCCCCTAGTTCCGGTTCTAACCCAGAGCGATCGGGGGTGAGGGAAAAATCAGTCATTACGCACTCCAGCGTTGAACAACAAGGCGAATAGAACCGTCTTCATTTTTTTGTTGTTGGGCAACTTGAAACCCTTGTTGAGCAGACTCATCAAGAATGGTATGCAGAGCATATCCTTGAGTTACTTTTTTCAAAAATCCATCAACTGATAAAGGTTGTTGCCAATATTCTAAATCGGCAACTAATTCGTATTCGCTACCATTCCAGCTAAAACCAATGTCATAGTTATTTTCTTGTTCAACTACAATTTCAGCCTTACGGGTTTGACCTTTATAACCTCTAACGGTATCGGGTCCTTCTTTCCAATCGATCCCCATGTCGTTGAGTGCTGCTTTGAGAGAGGTTAGGTTACGGATTTGGGTTTTAATGTTGCTAAAGTGTGACATATTCTTTCAAATGTGAGAACTTTACAAAGGGCGAAAAATTAACGGTTACCAATCGCTAGAAGAAGCTTGATTGCTTGCTGTTGCTACTTGGGTGTTTTGTTGCTGATAGTATTCAGAGGTCTTTTCCGTAGAAATTACTCTTCCTAGTTGCGCTTCGATCGCTGCCGTTACCTCTTGACAAGAGGAACCAATTATGCCAGTGACCATTTCTTTAACACGGCCATCGGGGTAGATCACGAATTCTAGGGTTTCCATATTCATGGTTGATTCTAGAATAGAAGTTTATGGGGGGTTTAGGCGTTTTCTCTCTTCTAGGAAGGATTAATTTGGCCTCTGCTGCTCAAGATATAAATCTTGATTAAGCTTAGCATTACTAATCAAATTTTAGCAAAAGTTAATATTTGGTTAGTCTTCTGCTCAGTTTAATGTAAGTTTCGCTTAACCTTCCAGAAAAAGTCAAGGGTAACTTTCCCACAATAGTAAGAAGTTAACAAAAATATACAGAAATGACCAATTAGCGAAAATTTGGGTTCACATCTGGGACCTTTTACTAAGAAAGATTATCAATCCAGACTGCGGGGATCAAGAGCATCTCTCAAACCATCTCCCAGTAAATTAAAGGAGAGAACGGTGAGGATAATTAAAAGAGCCGGAGGACAAATCAGCCAGGGTTGAAGCACCAAAATGGAGGCATTTGTCGATACCGAGAGTAAATTACCCCAACTGGGGTCAGGTTGTTGAATTCCTAGGCCAATGAGACTGAGGACAGACTCAGAAACAATAAAACCAGGAACTGCTAGCGTTGCTGATATAATAATATAGGTAGCTGTTTGGGGAAGTACATGACGAACAATAATGCGCCAAGGAGTTGCCCCCATAGCTTTTGCGGCCTGAACAAATTCCTGTTCTTTGAGGGATAAAACCTGACCACGGATAACCCTGGCCAGTCCTGACCAACCAATAAAAGAAGTAATTAAGACAATCAACAAGAATCGTTGCGCACTGGTCAAACTAGGGGGCAGCACAGCAGCTAGAGCTACTAAAAGATAAATGCCAGGAATTGTCATTAAAACTTCTACCAGACGCATTAAAACTGCATCGAGCCAGCCACCAAAATAACCGGCAATGCCTCCGACGATCATGCCGAGGGGAAAAGAGATAATAATACCGACTAGACCGATAAATAGGCTAATTCTGCCCCCAAAAAGTAAACGACTGAATTGATCTCTTGCTTGTTCATCCGTTCCCAGTAAATTAAGTTTTCCTGGACCAACAGTACCAAAAAGATGACGATCCAGAGGAATACCAGAAAATAGTTCTACTTCTTCAAAAGAAGGGGGTAAAGGGAGACGAACTTGTAAGAAGGGGTAAGTTTCACCCTTAACCAAGAGCCGAATGGGAGAAGGTTGCTCAAAATCGACATCTAAACTGCGTTTTCCCGTCTCAACATCCGTAGGACTTTGGGTGGTTGGATAGACGTGGGGACCGATAAAGCGACCGTCTTGGGTTGTCCAATGAATTTGTGTGGGGGGAAGGAGAGAACCATCAGCTTGTGATATGTAGGGATTATAAGGAGCGACAAAATCAGCCGCAATCACAGCTATATAGAAAATTATCAGTAATACTGCTCCAAAACGAGCGAGAGGATTATTTTTAAGTTTTTGCCACCAGTTAGTTGAGTGGACTGAAGATATCATAAACATTCAAAACAAGTATAGTCAAAATTCCTTATTACTTTACCTCACTCAAGCCAAAAAGTAGAAAAATAGCATCACTTAGATTTTGTTACTTCCACTAAAACAATTGCATCATCATGAAAAGGAGGATCGGGTTGCGACTCTTTGATAGGTCTCCTGTTTTCATCCCGGACAATATTGCCGTTTTCATCCCTCTTAAGTTGATTAAATTCAAATTCTATAAAGTAGAGAACCTTGTTATCAGGAAGGAAAAAGTCGTAAGTACCATCATCAGCCTCCCTAATTAATTTGTCAGACTTTAACAAATCGACAATTTCTTGAAAATTTTTTGATTTACTATCAATAATATGATCTAGCTTAGTATGATTCCCGGTATCATTAGTAGCATACTTTATTCTACCATTTCCATCGTTAAGATTAATCTGATACTGTCTATTTTTATAGCTACATCCTCCGGAGCTTGTTTCTGTTATGTGAAAATTAGCTGCTTGATTTTTCTTGAATGAAACTGTATCACCTCGGACTGTCCCTTCAACTAACCCCTCGGCATTCAGATCGCTAGTATAAAAAACGGTTTCAACTTCGGTAGAGGTGGTTTCATTGTAACAAGGAATTTTGACATGGAGAACATCAATAGTGGCATGACCGTCTTCCTCAAAGACAATGGGTGGGGTAACCCTATAACGAGGGATACGAGTTCCATTACCACCACTGAGTTCCGAACGGGCATGAGCCATTGTGACCACTTCGTACTCCATCTTATCCCCATGACGGCTTTCTTTACTCCTAATATTTTCTGTTCCATACCCCAAATGCTCAAACTCCTCAAGGGTAGTACCAAGAAGATTAACTTGTGCTAGTGCAGCTTAGCAAAAATAATCCACCAGTCACTTATGATCTTTAAAGCCCTTAAATTTCCAAACGAACGGCTTAGCAAAATGTTGATTAAGTAATCAATAAAATTGAGAATTTTTTGGGATAGTTCTTCAGTTGAACGGACAGTAATTCTTTTGAGTAAACGCCTGACTAAGATCGAAAACCAACACTCAATTTGATTAAGCCACGATGTATGTTTGGGAATATAAACAAAGCGAATTCGATGAGATTCATCTGATAAAAAATCTGCTCTGCTGTCCATAGATTGCAAAATTCCCTCCTTTCCTTTTCTCCCCAAATCAATAGTAATTCCACAGCTTTCTGCTACTAATTTGACTAAGCTTTCCGATTTATGAGTGTTGAGTTGATCTACAATAAAAATCCATTCTGCTTTTTCATCAATCTTAATCGTTCTCTGGATATGTTCAGAAAAATCTTGTTCTGTTCTTGTCGGTCCAATAGAGGGACTAACAACTTTTCCTCTTGCCACATCCCAGTTCGCAATCAAGCTTAAAGTTCCGTGTCTTTCATATTCAAATTCGATTTTTTCTACTTGTTTAGGCTTGATTCTTTTGTTCGGAAATAATCTCTCAAGAGCTTGAATCCCTGTCATTTCATCTGTACTAATTAAATGAATTCCTTGTTCTAACAAAGTTTTAGCTTCTTGATGAAGTTCACAGATATATTTGACTTGCTTTTTAAATTTTAAGGGATCATCAATTTTGGCATTTAACCAGTAACGAACGAGATGTGGTTGTAATGTCGCTTCTTTTTAAAAAACGCCCCACACTACGGGGGGAAATCTTTTCGACAATTCCTCTTTTTATGGCTTCATCCGCAACTCTGAAGGTGTCCAATGGCTCACTGGTCTGTCTGATTTTTCACATTCTTCACATCACATTCTTCACAAGCGATCGCTACAATCTGGACTACTTGTTCGACCGTAAAGGATTTTGTTGTTCCAGGTCTTGGGCGATCGCTTAAAATTCCTTTGATCAAGACCATTAATGCTTTCTCCGTTACCTGTTGTTCTTCGGCGGCACTCAGTTTTTCTCTCTCCTCAAACCATCGCGATCGCCACTGACGCACTTGTACTCGGTCTAATTCTAATCTTCGACTAATCGAACTATTGCTCTCTCCTGATGCTGCGGCTAAGATTAGCTTGGCTCGTCTAACAAGGCGATAGGGGTTTGTTGTCCCTCTCACTATTTGTTGGAGTACTGTTTTCTGTAGGTTGGAGAGGTTAATTGGCAATGCTTTTATCATGGACATCAACTTCGAGATTCTTCCGTTAGTTTCATTGAAACACATTGTCGTGGCTAGTCACGAAAGTTTCTGTAAAAATCTGGTGGATTACTTTCGCCAAGCTGCACTAGTTGTTTATCTCCTCGCACACAGGTAAAAAATCCCTTGACCTCTTCTGTTTTTCTAGGAAAACGATACCATCTGTTACCTTCACTATCGGTGTATTCACCTTCGTTGGTATCATCACGGGTTAAGTTACGACAATCCTTTCGTTCTTCATCTAAGTCTAGTACCATCTTGTCCACAAGAGTGAGACTTGTCCACTCATCGGGTTTTCTTCCTTTATCATTGCTTTGATCATCTGGATCTATATGACCTCCATCTTGGAAAAATAGTGGACCAAAGCGTTTAATCTCCCCAGGACCGTGCCAGGGTTGATCCTCATCAATTTCATCTACATAGTAAACCACTCGTTCATAAATCCCATCAATTTTGAGAACAAGGATGGGGGTTTTGCCAGGATATTTCTTAAAAAAGGTTGGAGCGTAATCTTTAAGTTTATTTATGTCACCCTCATATTCAATGGTTTTAGCACTACGAATTTCCTCATTAATAAATTCAGCTGCTCTGTTGAGATCGTATTGCATTTCTCCAGTGGCATTAGCAACTTTATTTTCCTTTAAAATCATGATTAATCCGAACCCAGAAGCCATTACAACCATCAAAGTCATGGAAGCAGCAATCATTAACTCAGCAAGAGTCCAACCGGCAGAAGGACGGTATTTTTGTAAGAGTTTTAAATAGATTTTTAACATAATTTTTCCTTATTTTTCTATTAATTTTTTACAGTTGTCACCCTTTATGGACTCATCGGATGCGCTGGACTCGTAAATTCCTGTTCTCATAATTCCTAGTCCACTACTGATAACTAGACATCTTTTTTGTCCATTTCCTTTTTTCGGTTGAACTACAACAGTTCCCGTTTCTGTTGTTGTACCTTTAAAGGAAAAAGTCACACCTCCTGGGAGGTTGGTACCATTCATGACAACATCAACGCTTTCGGGTAATTCCCTGTCCACGCCACCTAAACAACTTTGATCGTTAGGATCTGTAATATCAAGAGAAAAATGGTCATCCCCGGGCTTTTTCCTGACTATGATGGTGCATTTCTTAGAGTTGCGGATGGCTTGTTTTTGGGCATCTTGCAGGGCCAGTTTAATTTGATCAAGACCTTCTTTGACTTCATCTCCTCGTAACATTGCCATCAAACTCGGGGTCCCGATCGCAGCAATAATCCCAGTGATTACCCCAACAATAATGATTTCTAAGAGGGTAACTCCCCTATTTGCGCTGTGGGAGACCGCACTCAGCAACAGCGGCCGGTATAACCTCTGTGTAATTTTCGGCGATGATTGATATTCTGCCTGCTTCGTCATCTCGTAAATTGTCACCATCTCGATCTTCTCCTCCTTGCTCTGGATAGGGTTTTCCAACTCGATAATAAACTTGTAAAACGTCGTATCTGGTGCTTTTGTCAACCGTCATCAATCGAACCATACGATAGTTTTGATTGAGAAGATTATTTTCAAAATTTGGGTCTGATTCATCATCACTGCCGTTCATGACTATTTGAACCACAACTTTTTTGGGGTCGGGATTTGTTTTTAATTCTGGTCTCTTAGTACCATTGTTAAAAACAACATTCCCGTTGTCATCTGTTTTAAATTGCTCGAAATCTTCAGCACCGGAAAAGACTTTATTTAAATCTTTAATAGCTGGCTTAGATTCAGTGCTCTTGTCATCATCACCGTTAGGCTTTATATCCTTGCTCAATCGTCGGTCTAACTCCTTGACTAAATCGGCCCCAAAACGCGTATCTTTACTCCTCCGTTTAGGACCGCGACAAAGGTAGTTGTCTTGATAATTATTAGGGTTAAGAATAGGTTTAATATCAGTTTTTTTATAATATTCAAGACTCATATTACTGGCGGTTGCCTGTATTATTTCAATGTCTTGTTGGATCAAAAAGTTGGCTTGAGCTTGTCTTTCTGATTTAACTTGCAAAACAGCGTTAATGGTCATCGCTTGTAAGGTCCCCATTAAAAAGGCTGAGGATATTAAAATGGAGAGGCTGACTTCAAACAGACTAAAGCCCTTATTAATTCGTTGTTTTGAGCGATTTAGAATTAGGAATAACAGTGGTTTGTTCATGGTATGAGTCCCTGGAAAACAACAAAGCTAATCATGGATTGGTTTATTTTTGATTAAGTTGCCAACTGTGGGTATGGGAGGATAGAGAAGGGGGCGGTTGGTCTCTAATTCTAAGTTTTCCCATTTTTCCCCCTAAACTACCGTTATTTGTCTACAAAATTAGCAATTGACCTAAGTTGGTATTAACTGAAAGGTGAATACACCCAATTAAATTTTTGATTTTTCACCTTCTTATTCTTCTATTTGGATACTTCGGTAAGAAGAAACTTGTCCAAGGATTGTGAAGTCCTGGGGTTCTGCTGCTCCACTTGGAGCCCCCGCAGGCATAACCAGGGTTGGGCCTACATCCATTTGTTTAATGGAGCGATCGCACCCAGATCCCTTACTATTAGAAGTATCCATTGCTTTAAGCCATGCTGCCCCTCGTATTTGTGATTGAGATATTTGCACCACCTTACCCGGATTTCTCACAAATTAATTTGAAAGCCCAATCCAGAGATGAAAAATGATAATTTTTAGGACTAATAGAAATTTTGAATATAGATGAATAAAAAAATTGACTTTGATTATCCAAAAATTGAGTTTAAGAGGGAATAATTATATTGACTTTTAATTTTCTCCACGATAAATAAGACTAAATGAAAGTATCAGTCAGTCAACAACTTATGATAGATATCTTTTTTAAAAAACAACTTATTCTACTTATCCAGTATTAGGAATAGTTTTAATTCTTTTGTTAGCAATAGACAAAATATCTTGATAAGGACAAGCACTAGCTATAGCGATAATAATTCTTCTACAACTAATCTTTATTCTGGCTCCCAACTTAAGAAGATTTAGACGTATTCTTCCCACAGTTGCTTTAGCCAATGAAGTTTTTTTTAAACAGTGTTGACGAAAAGCATTTATGAGAACATAAGCCCAGGAATGTATCCATAATCTTAGTTGATTACTTTGAAATGTTTGAGTTGAAGTTCTATCAGCTAACAAGTCTAATTGTTGTTCTTTAATCCGATTTTCCATCTCGCCTCTCGGACAGTATTTTTTTGTATAAAGTTTTGAGGGTGGAATTTTTGAAGCGGGCAAAGATGTCACCACATGGCGCATTTTTAAGCCATCACTTCCATAACAAACTTTTGTCACTACTCTTCTTTGACAACTCCATGACTTTTCTGTTTTATAACGAATAGAGCGATACCAAGTAGAAATTGGTACTAATTTTTTAACTTCTTCTAAATCTTCTTTTTTCTGAAATAAACTATCCATTAATTCAGTTATTGGAGCTAGTTTTTTTTCATATTCATGTTTGGCTTTTTCAATTACATCATCCGCTCGTAACTTAAGAACGCCATTTGTTCCCATAGCTATAACATAATCAACTAAAGGCTGATTTTCACAAAAATAGAAGATTTCTTCACGGGCATAGGCACTATCACCCCTAACTAGGATATGAGTCTCTGACCATTTTTCTCTAATTAGTCCGATAATTCTTTGTAATTCGTCTAAGGCTCCATCGGCTGGATCTACATTAGATGAACGAAGTTTAGCAACTAATAAATGATGCCCACAGAAAATATATAAAGGAGCATAACATACTCCGTGATAATAACTATTAAAAAATGCCCCTTCTTGATTACCATGTACTTGGTCATCCGTGACATCCATATCTAATATAATACTTAAGGGAGGTTTTTTATAAGACTCTAAAAAAAATTCGACAAAAGATTTTTCAATGGCTTCAAAGTTGGGTTCTATTTTATGATAACGACTCGTTTTTTGGTCGAGAATAGTCTCAGGACAATATTCCAATCTATTAATTGTACTTTTTCCAGCTAACCATCCCTTTTTATCTTCAAGTTCATTAAGCTTTTCTAAAGCGATCTTAAGGGCAGGATCGTGACGTAATTTATCATGGTCATTGACATCTTCCTAGCCTAAAATAATTCCATAAAGCCTTTGTGCTAATAACTCATGAACGGAATGATCTACATAAGATTGATGACGATGATCTTGAAAACAGTTACCAAACTTCTCGGTAATTCCCAGTTTTTTATCCAACTCAGCTATCCAGACAATCCCCGCATCTGAAGTGATTAGTCCCCCATCAAAATTAGCGATTATTTCTTTTCCTTTCTGTTTACTAAAGTTGATTACTTGACGAGGGGTTCGGGGATGACTGGGACTCATTAAATCAGTTTAAGGTAAATTGCTTTAATAATTGAATTATAGCATATTTTATTCTAACAATCTAGTACTATTAGAGATTTTATTAATAATTTTTTTGGAAAAATGAGTGATTGATTTATCTTTTCATCTTTGTCTAATTCGGGTTGATTTTAACTTAAAATCTGACAACAGACTGTTGGTTGGGGAAATCTGCGATCGCTCTGTTCAAACCCACTTCCTGTAAGACTTCTGTGTTTGGCGATCGCAGATTCTGTGAGAAATTCGGGCTTAGTATTAGGGGCGTGAAGAAAACCACTGAAGATGTTTTGACCCTGTAGTTTTAGTGCTTCGTCTGAGGTTGAGCTATAAATCTCTAGTTTACTGGGATCGGTGAGATCGCCAATGTAGGCTGTTACCGTTTCTGTGCCACTTCCACTTCGACATTTAAGAGCATCGAGATATTCCTGAGGAAATTCCTTATATTTGTCCTCTCCCTCATCATAGTATTTGTTATAGTTCGTAAAGTCACTGGTTCCTGAAATACTAATGATCCCACTGGCAAAAATAATAACTTTTTTACCTGGGGGGGGATTAATTCTGATTTGTACGCTACTCAGGTTCATGGAGTCACTGCCAGTAAACTTATAGTAATAGGCATTGCCAATAGGCTCATCTGTGACATTGGGAACATTGGGGCAACTAGAATTATTGTCATTAACCCCCAGAGGAAGGGTAACATAGCAATTAGCCCAAACACGAGATCCCATATCTCTAACCTTAGGTGAACTAGGAATTGGCGGAAGGCCAGGCAAATCATTTTTGACTTGTTGAACTTTACCATTTGCCAATTTGGAGTTATTGACATAATCACTGCCAGACTTTTTCCAGTCACTTTTTTGTGTACAATCTATCCAAGTAACAGCATCAATCGGTTTCTGATTACCACTGGACTGTTTTGAGTTATCTTCGCTACCTTTTTTCCCATTTTTTGTATCACTAATCCACAATCCTGGTATCGGAGAAGAAGAAGAATCTGATGCCTCTTCCCCTTCACTTGCCTCTTCAGACCTTTCAAGGATAGGCAACCTGACACTAACTTTCCTGAGGGAATTATTCGATTTAAGATAACCGTCATTGTCCTGATCAAGTCCACGAGCTTCTACTTCTAGCTCAACCATTGTTGGTTCCGGATTGTCGTCAGGCCGATCTTCTTCTAATGGCAGTAACTTATAACTGGTTAAGCGAAATTCTCCGGCAGATGGGTCATTTTCATCAATCTCGATCCACTGCGGGTTATTCTTATCGAGTTTCTTAACCATTGCTTTAAACTCATCTTCATCAAACTCGTTTGGATAAAACTCATTAGATGAAGTCTCTGTATCAGAATTCGGTTCATCGGCAGTCTCTTCCCCTGCCTCTTCCCCTCCCTCTTCCTCTCCCCATGGAATTGGATTACCTTTACAATCAAGGGGTTCTAATTGATTACCACTGTTACTGTTATTGTTATTGTTACCGCTAACCGCAGCCGCCTTCTCAGCATCTTTAACGATTTTATCGATAAAGTCTTTATCTGACCATTCTCCCCACTCTGTTTTAATCAGTTGTTGATGTTCTGTGTGGTTCAAAAAGTGGGCAATTCTTGTTACCCCAATATCAACTTTAGCTATCCCCTTAAAAGTGTTTTTTTGTAGGAAAACTTTTTCTTTTTCGCTAGCACTTCTGAGTAACATAACCGCTCCTGTGGCTGTCATGAGAACTCCAACAATTAAAACAAATCCCATAGCAAATCCCTTATCACTTCTAAGGGAAAGACGAGAGAGAAACAAAAATATTTCTGTGTATCTTGTATTCATAATTTTTGTTATACAGTTACTATAAAAATTGGTAATGTCACCCAGTGAATAAAAAATTTTAAAAGTTTAGACTCGGTTTTCACTTGCTATCACATTTAAATTGGTGGTTAGGATTTTAATTAAATGTATTGTTGTCTCGCCATGAGATTTAGAGGGACAAACAGTATCCTAACTAATTTATGGGCTGCTATAGTTTTTTCAACCATTTTACAAGATATATTTACTATCAGCAGTGATTCAATAAAAGATAGTTGAGTGAGATTAGTCACTCCTCTATTATTACTCTCAATTATTTTTTAAAAAAACCGTAATTATCTTGATTTTCTAGGAATCTTAATTTATTTTAATCATTTTTCTGTTTATCTAATTATTGTAGATATTAACTAATTGATGTTACTGATATTTTTACTTATTTATAATGACAATTAAAGATATCAATATTCAGATTGGTGTTTTTCTCGTAATGATAAATTACACTTTAAACTGCTTAGACTGGTTGCTTTTAAGTAACAATACTTAAATATATAAATAGTCAAATTAGTAAAGTTCTCGTAATAAAAATTTAATGATACATTAATTAGATTGATTGTTCTTCCGTAATAATACTTAAATAAAGATAGCAATTGATAATAGTTGAGGGGGATAAATGTACTCCCCGTCCGCCCCCTTACCGAAATGTTCTTCTGTGGGTTGAGATTCCTCGTTCCTCGGAATGACACATTATACATATGGGAATGACATAATGATATAAGTTTGTTTGCCCAACCTATTTTCTTAATATTACGTAATGAAAAATTACCAAAAAATTGCTATTGTTCTCTTATCCATAAGTTTAACTGGATTATTAGGAAAATCCTCTTCTACTGGATCTGCCGCTAATCAATCTTTTCAAGGATGGTTTCTCAATTTAATACAAGACGAAGGGAAACGAACTCCTCAACCACCAGTTCAAACTTCAGCCATTTCTCGTTTTTTTAGCCAAGTAAACGATAAATCAAAAGAAAATTGTGAACCCAAAACCTCAGAACCTGATTTTTTAGTAATTGCTGGTGGTGCGAGTCCTGAATCTAATGAAATAGCTTTAGAAAAAAATGTTCTTTATTTCCAAAGAACCCTTAAAAATATGGGTTTTCAATCCCCATCAACCAGCATCTTTTTTGCCAATGGAAATAATGGAGAAGCTAGTATCCGTTATCTTGATCCCCAACGCAGAGAACGTTTTAAAGCACCGAATATTCCTAGTTTAGATGGTTCAGCAAGTCTCAAAAATGTTAATAACTGGATTGATAAAAATAATCAAAACAAAGTCACAAAAAAACCGATCTTTATTTATTTTACAGGTCATGGAATTCTTAATGAAAGAAACAGTGATAATAATGCCTTAATGCTCTGGAATAATACCCCCGTAACCGTAGCAAAATTATCTAATACCTTGAATAAATTACCTCAAGATAGTCATATTGTTACCATGATGGCTCAATGTTTTTCTGGTTCATTTGCTAATTATATTTATGAAAATGGTGACCCAAATAAACCCTTGACAAAACAGACAAGATGTGGTTTTTTTGCTACTATTAAGACCTTACCATCTGTGGGGTGTACTCCTGAAGTTAATGAAGCAGATTATAAAGATTATAGTTCTAGTTTTTTTGCCGGATTAAGTGGTGTTAGTCGTATGGGTCAAAAAGTAGATTCTGCTGATTATAATAAGGATGGCAGAGTTAGTTATTCAGAAGCTCATGGGTTTGCTAAAGTAGATGAAAAAACCACTGACTTACCAGTTTCTACCTCCGAAGTTTGGTTACAACAAAAGGCTAGTGAAGAAGATATTAACCAGTTACTAAATACACCAATTATTGATCTAGGAAAACTTGCTAATCCTCAACAAAAATATGTTATTAATTCTCTAGTTAAATTATTGGGATTTGATGAACAAAAATCTTATTTAGAAACATTGGAAAACATTAATCCTTATCAAAAGACAACCCAAGTAGAACAAGCTTATAGAATTAGACTTTTGATGGAACTATTAAACGTGAGAATGGAACAGAAAATTAGACAAAGTAATAATCAAGAGGAAATCGCTATTTTAGAGCGTTTAATTGACTGTGAATCCAGTTCTTGGAAATAGATACCATGTTTATTGTCGTGATATTAACAAAGATAATTATCAATTATCCATCTGAAAATAAGTGTTGACTGCTAAAGTAGTTAATGTCTACCCTATCCTAAAAAGATAACCAACGATTCTAATTCAATGATGACCTTTCGAGAAGAATTTGAACTACTGTTGCGAGCTTGTTACCCGTTAATATATATTCCCACCAGCGAAGAAGAAAGACTGGAAACTGCGATCGCCGAATGCTCCAAAACCCTACCCAACCGTAGTGTTTATATTTGGGACTTTGTAGATGGCTATCAAGATAACCCCAATAACGAAGGAGTGGGTAGACGCAACCCCCTACAAGCATTAGAATTTGTGGAACAATTGCCCAATAATATCGGAGGAATCTTCATTTTACGGGATTTTCAACGGTTCTTAGAAGACGTATCCATCTCCCGTAAACTGCGCAACCTCGCCCGTACTTTAAAATCCCAACCCAAAAATATCATCATTATTGCCCCCCAGGTACAAATTCCCGACGAATTAAGCGAAGTTCTCACCGTACTTGACTTTGCCCTACCCACAGGCACAGAAATAAAAAGCGAAATACAACGCCTCTTAGGAGCCACAGGACAGCCCTCATCTGATACCCTAGTAGATGAATTAGTTAGAGCGGCACAAGGACTATCCCTAGAGAGAATACGCCGTGTCTTAACCCGTTGTATCGCCAGTCATGGACGCATCGAACCCGAAGACGTAGAACTGATTTTAGAAGAAAAACGTCAATCTATCCGTCAAACCCAAATTCTAGACTTTTATCCCGCCACCGAACAAATTTCCGATATTGGTGGTTTAGACAACCTTAAAGACTGGTTACTAAGGCGTGGTGGAGCTTTTAGCGAAAAAGCTCGGTCTTATGGTTTACCACACCCTCGAGGACTGCTATTAGTGGGCATTCAAGGCACAGGAAAATCTCTCACCGCTAAAGCCATTTCTCACCATTGGCACTTACCCTTACTGCGTCTGGATGTGGGGCGACTGTTTGGGGGGTTAGTAGGGGAGTCAGAGTCTCGTACCCGTCAAATGATTAGTTTAGCAGAAGCCTTAGCCCCTTGTGTCTTATGGATAGATGAGATTGATAAAGCCTTTGCCGGAGTAGAAGGAAAAGGAGACGGAGGAACTACTAGCCGTGTTTTTGGAACCGTTATTACCTGGTTAGCGGAAAAAAAATCCCCTGTTTTTGTGGTGGCCACTGCCAACAATATCAAAGCTTTGCCCCCAGAAATGCTCCGTAAGGGTAGGTTTGACGAAATTTTCTTTGTGGGTTTACCCAGTCAAGGGGAACGAGAAGCCATTTTTAACGTTCATTTATCTAGACTGCGACCCCATAATCTCAAGACTTACGAGGTCAAGCGACTGGCTTATGAAACCCCAGATTTTTCCGGGGCAGAAATCCAACAAACCTTAATCGAGGCCATGCACATTGGTTTTAGTCAAAACCGTGACTTTAGCACCGATGATATTCTAGAAGCAGCTAGTCAAATTATCCCTTTAGCTAGAACCGCACAGGAAGAGATTGAATTTTTGCAACAATGGGCTGCTGCTGGAAAAGCACGGTTAGCTTCTCGTCAAAGTGGGTTGAATTCTTTGACTCCTTAACCGTATTATCCAGTAACTGCGACACAATTATAGGTTAGACACTGTTAAGCTGCTGCCTTAGCAGATCACAGTCTACTTTGCACTCCCGTAGAACCTGCATTGCCAGACCACCACCCGTCGTCTCCCCTTCTTGCAAAATGCCAAGCAGCAGATGTTGTGGGGTTATCTGTTTGTTACCTTGCTGGTTTGCCTCCTCAGCAGTTAGCTGTAGCACCCGGTAGGTACGAGGCGTAAAGGGAATTTCTGCCGGAATATCTGTAGCAGAAACGGTACACTTAGCTAACCAGTCATCAATGAGGTTTTGTGCAATGACCAAGTACACGTGCTGGTTCTTCAAAGCCTGTGCTGCTGGGGTTGTTTCCACAGTTAACAGCCCTAAAATCAGCCCTTCTGTGCCGAAAAAGTTGAGGTGTAGCTCTCGCATAGCTTCCTGGCCTCTCCTCATGACTTCACTGGTTTCAGGAGTGAGGCGATCCCACGAAAACCCGACCATCTCTTCCCGTACTGACAACAGCGCCACCGCCTTGAGAATATATTCCAGCGTGGGGGCATCTAATGTACCCCAGCTAGCGGCTTCGGCTCCCTCTTGCTGATAGAGTTGTATGAGGGCTTCGTAGAGTTGCAAGTCATCAGCAACGAATGACCGAATGTCGGAACGCCATTGCCATGCCATTTGCCGCACCTCTGGATCATTGAGGTCACGACCTTGGGTAATATGGGATTTTGCCTGTTCCACGAAATCGAGCCACTCGGCCTGCCCCTGATTCAATCGAGCTTCCAGCAAATCATGTTGTTCTTGGGTTAAATATTGTTGAGTCATAGTCAGGTTCTCTATTATCTGCATAAGATCCTCAACCGCAACAGATTCGGAGTTTTGGAGCTTTTGGGCGAGAGTGCTGAGCTTGCTAAAGAGGGACTGCTACACGGCCATCTGCTCTTGGAGTCGCGCCAAATGCAGATTTATGACATTCCCTAGGGAGAAGTCGGGATTCTCCAAACACTGGCGAATTTCCTTGAGGGCAAACCCTAACTGTCGCAACGACAAAATTTGCTGAAGTCTAGCAATGTCGGCTTCGCTATACAGTCGATACTCGGCCTCGGTGCGATGGGAAGGCATCAGTAAACCAATCTCGTCGTAGTACCGCAAAGTCCGAATGGATAATCCGGTCTGTTTTGCTAATTCCCCGATTTGTAACAGCTTTGGCATAGCTTGCCTTGACTCCAATTTCTCAGAAGATTACGGTTGATGATCTTATGCTAAAGAATGACGTAACGTGAGAGTCAAGGGGAAAAGTCAATACTACTCGGATAAATTGACCGAAAAATCAGGGGTTCAAGCCCCGCTCGTCTTGATGCAGTCGCTCCTTGATGGGAACCACCAAGACCGCGCTGCATCGCTTTAGGGCGCACAGTTTTAAAAACTATGCTAAAATGATACTGTTGGGTCAAGTATCAATCGATGTTTGTTCTGGAATACAAAATTTATCCCAAGCAAAATCAAATAGATGCCATCAATGAAGCAATTAAAACCACACAGTTTGTTCGGAACAAGGTGCTTCGCTTCTGGATGGATAATCATGGTGTGGGAAAAGCTGAGATGTTTCGATACAACACTCGATTGAGAAAAGAATATAGTTTTGTCAATGAGTTAAACTCCCATGCTTGCCAAGCTGCTGTAGAAAGAACTCTTCGTGCCATAACTCGTTTTTACGACAATTGTAAAAATAAAGTTAAAGGTAAAAAAGGTTATCCAAGGTTTAAACACAATACTCGTTCAGTCGAGTATAAAGTGTCAGGTTGGCGGTTAGAAGAAACAAAAAAGCATATTACTTTTACCGATAAAAAAGGTATAGGTATGCTAAAATTGGTAGGCTCTAGGGATATTAACTATTTTCAACCCGAACAAATAAAAAGAGTTAGGATGCTAAGACGTGCAGATGGATTTTACGTTCAATTTTGCATAAAACTAGATCCTAGATACACTATAAAACCTATTGAGCCATCAGGTAAAGCAGTAGGATTGGATGTAGGACTTAAATATTTTCTAGCCGATAGCCAGGGAAATATTGAACCTAATCCTAGATTCTACCGTAAAGCAGAAAAACGTCTTAAGAAACTTAATAGAAGAAAATCTAAAAAGTTTAAGAAAGGCAAAAAACAATCCAATAACTATCATAAGGCTAGACAACGATATGCTTTACAACATTTGAAAGTAAGCAGAAAGCGAGAAGAGTTTGTCAAGAGAGTGGCACTCCGTTTAGTAAAGTCTAACGACTTATTATTCTGTGAAGATTTAAGTGTTAAGAACATGGTGCGGAATGCACCGCCGTTTTCCACTGCCGACCCTGCTGGATTTGAAATCCAGCAGGAACGCGGCAGCGCATTCCACGCCTTGAATTGAATTCAAGGTGGGTCGGCGGTTAAAAATCGTCGTCTATCTAAGTCGATTAGCGATGCAGGATGGTTTCTTTTCCGTAGATGGTTAGAGTATTTTGCCGATAAATATGGGAAAATAGCAAAGGCTATTCCTCCTCATGGAACATCGCAAATTTGCTCTAATTGTGGGCAAAAAGTAGAAAAAACATTATCTACTAGAACTCATGTCTGTCCTCACTGTAATTATGTCGAAGACAGAGACATCAACGCAGGAAAGAATATCTTGCAAAAAGGATTAAGTAGGTTGGGGCGCAGCCAAACATACGCTTCAGGAGAGATTCCCTCTTGGTTGGTTGGAGAAATCCTGCTGGCTAACGGAAACTCGTCGAATGAAGAATCCCCTCGCCGTGATAGCAGGGGCGAACGTCAAAATCAAAAGAAAAGCTAACAATTCAAATTCAGTGGGAACAGTGGCTAAGTTACCCCTATCAACGTTAATATGCAACCTTAAGTTATCTCATATCCTGTTATCGTTATGAATCGTTTATCTGGCGTTTTTCAATTTTTATTAGGATTTTTCCTCGGTATTTTTCTCTTAGTCGGGGGAACTGCCTCCCTTGCTTATGTGGTTTTTTCTCGCATGAGTGCTAACCCCGAAAAACCTACCTTTGCCGAAGAGAAACCCCCAGAAACTACAGCTAAAGCTGAAAGTAAACCTGCTACTCAAGCAGAAACTAAAACTGAATCGGTTGAGGAAGTGGCGGCCACTGAACCAGTGATTGAAGAAGAAGAAACCGAAGAATTACCCGACGGTGCTTATCGCGCTAAAGTTACTTGGTCAACCGGTTTAAGTCTGCGATCGCAGCCTGCTTCTGATGCCGATAGAGTAGGCGGTGTTGGCTACGATGCTGAACTCATCATACTCAAAACCACTGCCGATGGTGATTGGCAGCAAGTCCGTCTCCCACGCAGCCAACAACAAGGTTGGGTTAAAGCCGGTAATGTACAGAAAATAGAAGAATAATAAGTTATATTTGGGGTGGGCAATGCCCACCTTTTTTCGGCTAATTATTTTGAAAATAATCCATTATCACTGCTTCAACCACAGGAACACTGACGGAATTTCCTAATTGTTTATAAGTAGCCCTATCATCAGGATGTAATTTAAAACTATCAGGAAAACCCTGTAATCTTGCACATTCTCTAGGGGTCAGTCTTCGAGGTCTATTATTAATAACAATCCCTAATCTATGAGCATCGGCACTGGTTAAGGTAATAGAGATACTATCAGGATCTAAAAACTTAAACACTTCAAAGGATAAATTACCACATACTGGACCATATTTATCACATTCTTCTTTAAGATAACCTTTAGCTAATAAACTTGTAATCAGTTGTTCTAAATCATCATTTAAGTAGAATATTTTTATTTGTTCCAAGGTCAAACTTTTTCCATCTTGATGAGTTCCGAAAACTTTTTTTCTCCGATTAGCAATTAATAAATTCATCAAATTTCTTTCGGCACTACTACATTCTCCCTTGATTCCTAAATCCCAAGAATGTAAAGAGTTTCCTCCTCTAAAATCAATTAGTCTTGTTCCATGTAATTTATTAAAGTTTCCTCTTACAGCACGATTGAGTAAATTAGTAAATTCTTGAGAGCAAAAGTATTTTTCTTCTACTATATCTTTTAAAATATCTTTAACTGTTAGCGGTTTAGTCGGATAATTTATAGGAGCAAACAGATCACCTTGAATAATATTCTTTTTAAAAGAATGGGAATCAATCGCTCCTTTATCTGATTTAATAGTCAAATTAGGTTGACTTCCTTTTTTTCCTACAATATAGATTCTTACTCTATTTTGAGGAACATTAAAATTACTACTGTTTAATAAGAAATATTCGACACTATAATCTAGGTCGTTTAATTTATTTATAATAGTTTTTAAGGTTCTTCCTTTATCATGAGTGACTAAACCTCGAACATTTTCTAATAAAAATCCATCGGGTTTATATTTATCCAAAATTCTTTCAACTTCAAAAAACAGAGTACCTCTAGTATCTCCAAACCCTTGATGTTTTCCTGCATAAGAAAAAGGTTGACAAGGAGATCCTGCTAAAATAAAGTTGAAAGATGAAATTTTATCTATATTTTTAATGTCTCCTTGTGGTATTTCATCAAAATTTAGTGCATAAGTTTCACAAGCTTTATAATCAATTTCAGAACTTAAAATACAACGGGTTTCTATATTTAGTTTTTTACAGGCTAATTCTAACCCTAAACGCATTCCTCCAATACCAGCAAAAAGATCAATAAAATTAATCATATTAAAACATCTCTAATAAAGTTTCCTAATAGTTGAAATTCTCTTTGTTTATAAGCAATTGTACAATCACTATATTGACAAATTTTTGTAATTGCCGAGCTTCTTGCAAAGTTTCCTGCTCCATCAATAATATAGGCAATTTTATAACCATTTTTGTGCATTACGTTTTGACGGGTTTCTGCTTGTGCCGCTTTTCTCTCAATTGTACTATTTGTTGTGACTTGGAAACTTACTTCAATTCCCAAAATGTTATCATTTTTTTGAACAACTATATCAAAGGGTATTCCTTCATCATTTTCATAACCTTCTAACTTAACTTTAGCATTACTTTTGATTTCATAGTCTTCTCCTAAATCATTTTTCAGAAATTCTATTACTGTTTTTTGTGCAACTTGTCCTAAAGTATTTGCTGTCGCACCTCCCGTGATTCTACTAACCGTAATATATTTTTGTTTAACATATCTATCAAGCTCTTGCTTCCTCCCAAATAAAGCACCGATTTCGCATTTTTATAATCCTGCTTGTTCTGATCCTTCTGTGGTACTACCATAAAGTAAAATCATAATAATATCTTTTTTTAAATCATCTAAAGATTGCTCCTTAATTAAAGTAGTTCCATCAATACCTAGTTTCCTATTATTAAGGGTTTTAACGGGAAGTTGTTTAAAATTATAAGAGTAATCTTTTTCTCTCCAGGAAAACTCCATTATAAATCTATTATCTGGATGATTTAGAGGGAAAACATTCTGAAAATTTTTATTTAATCTAGATAAAGGTTCCCCTCCATAATCAGCTAAAATAACAAGATGTTTGAGAAAAAGATTAGCCGAAAATTTAGCAGCACTGATAAGGTCAAAAACTTGTTCAGGAGTTTGATCACAAAGTGTCAGAATAGAAATAAATTGATCTTGTGTTTTTATTGGACTTTGGACAAAAAAAGTTTGTTAGCGTATATTTTACGCTAAACTAAAATCCCAAAATATCGGCTCTGTATCAGTCAATAAAATTGGCTGACAAATAGGGCTAATCTATAGATTCTGAGGAAAACTAAGGAGCTTTTAAGTTTTTAGTTGATTTTTTGCTCCCTTTCTTGATAACATCATGACGAGTTCGTGGGGCTTTTTTGTAACCTTTAATACGTCCGGAAGAAAAACCTCGACGTTTGGGAAATTTGGCGAAAGTCCCCAAGGTCGTAATTATTCTTGAAAAGTCTCTTTGAACTAGACTAGTGCAGCTTGGCGAAAGTAATCCACCAGATTTTTACAGAAACTTTCGTGACTAGCCACGACAATGTGTTTCAATGAAACTAACGGAAGAATCTCGAAGTTGATGTCCATGATAAAAGCATTGCCAATTAACCTCTCCAACCTACAGAAAACAGTACTCCAACAAATAGTGAGAGGGACAACAAACCCCTATCGCCTTGTTAGACGAGCCAAGCTAATCTTAGCCGCAGCATCAGGAGAGAGCAATAGTTCGATTAGTCGAAGATTAGAATTAGACCGAGTACAAGTGCGTCAGTGGCGATCGCGATGGTTTGAGGAGAGAGAAAAACTGAGTGCCGCCGAAGAACAACAGGTAACGGAGAAAGCATTAATGGTCTTGATCAAAGGAATTTTAAGCGATCGCCCAAGACCTGGAACAACAAAATCCTTTACGGTCGAACAAGTAGTCCAGATTGTAGCGATCTCTTGTGAAGAATGTGAAAAATCAGACAGACCAGTGAGCCATTGGACACCTTCAGAGTTGGCGGATGAAGCCATAAAAAGAGGAATTGTCGAAAAGATTTCCCCCCGTAGTGTGGGGCGTTTTTTAAAAAGAAGCGACATTACAACCACATCTCGTTCGTTACTGGTTAAATGCCAAAATTGATGATCCCTTAAAATTTAAAAAGCAAGTCAAATATATCTGTGAACTTCATCAAGAAGCTAAAACTTTGTTAGAACAAGGAATTCATTTAATTAGTACAGATGAAATGACAGGGATTCAAGCTCTTGAGAGATTATTTCCGAACAAAAGAATCAAGCCTAAACAAGTAGAAAAAATCGAATTTGAATATGAAAGACACGGAACTTTAAGCTTGATTGCGAACTGGGATGTGGCAAGAGGAAAAGTCGTTAGTCCCTCTATTGGACCGACAAGAACAGAACAAGATTTTTCTGAACATATCCAGAGAACGATTAAGATTGATGAAAAAGCAGAATGGATTTTTATTGTAGATCAACTCAACACTCATAAATCGGAAAGCTTAGTCAAATTAGTAGCAGAAAGCTGTAGAATTACTATTGATTTGGGGAGAAAAGGAAAGGAGGGGATTTTGCAATCTATGGACAGCAGAGCAGATTTTTTATCAGATGAATCTCATCGAATTCGCTTTGTTTATATTCCCAAACATACATCGTGGCTTAATCAAATTGAGTGTTGGTTTTCGATCTTAGTCAGGCGTTTACTCAAAAGAATTACTGTCCGTTCAACTGAAGAACTATCCCAAAAAATTCTCAATTTTATTGATTACTTTAATCAACATTTTGCTAAGCCGTTCGTTTGGAAATTTAAGGGCTTTAAAGATCATAAGTGACTGGTGGATTATTTTTGCTAAGCTGCACTAGGGGTGATTTTGATGGATTTATTAGTCTTCAAATACTGTTCCCAATCACGGGGTAAAACCACAGCTAATTTTCTGGCAGCCCACAAATTTACAGAAGAAAGAAGTGTTAGTTTAAACCAATTTTCTTCATGATGTACATCGGGAGTTAAATAAGATGTCATCAATAATCTTTGTTTACCAAATCGAAAAAGATGTTCCATGTCATAACGTTGTCGATAACACTGATAACAATCAACTAAACTTAACTCATCGCGCCGAGAACCAATAACAATAAGCCACATAGGTTTCCAAATACTATTTCTTTCTTGATCTCTGACAACAATCTGGAGTAAAGTAAAGGGGTGATTGTTCATTTTATAGTTTTTAGTTCCTCTCATTAACATCTGTTTCCATCCCGAAATAGTCACTGTTAATTGACGACCTTTTTTCGTTGTAAAGGGAACATGATGAACTTCATCAGGTTCAGTCCAAGTTTGGTCATCTTTAAGGTCAAATTTATCCCCATACCAACGGGGATGTCCCGAAGTTTTGGCTTGATTTGGGTCCCGAATAAATTGACGATAAAAAACTCGGTCACTTCTAACTCTTGTAATAGTAACTACGTCTTCATGCTTAACTTGTTCCCCAATAAAATCCTTTTGGCTGTAGTCACTATCAGCCACTAAGACAGATAATTTATCAGAAAATAAAGAACTTTGCCAGATTTTTTTTAGTTGTTGATTGCCTTGATTTACTCCTTTATGTTTAGAGGGGACTCGCTCTCCTGATAAGGGGACAGCCCAAGGGACTTTTCTGTGTCTATTTGGTCAGGTAAAGCGCAGACAACGGAATAACAATGTCCAATATTAATGGGTTTATTTCCCTTAATTGGATTGGGGTAATGAATAAAGGTTTTATCCGCTAACGTTTCGGCAAACCGTCGTGGACAGGGAGTTGTGTCAATACCAAATAAGTTATAATGTTTTGAAGTGGGAGGAATTGTTCTCGATACCGCTGAAAATAAAGTCTCAATTCTCTGTTCATAATTAGGGTCAGTTTGAGTGGGTAAAACTCTTGAATTCCTCTATATAAACTGTTATAATCTCTTCTAAATAAAGGATTGAGAGACAATTCAACGACTGAGTGAGCTTGTTGGTTACTGGAGAGGGCATCGAGTAATTCTATAATAGTTTCTTTTCTAGCTTTTAGTCCTTGGAAGAGGTTAGACCTCCACACCAGGAATTCCTCGACAGACGTAGCCGTTTCATTTTTGGTCATTTTTAAAATTTATTACCTTATAAATTAGCGGAATATATACGCTAACATCAAAAGAGGTTGTTTGTTACAGTTAAGGCTAATGTCATCACATTCCGAACTTAAGACCAGTCAAGATGTCCACCTGAGAGCCAAACAAATTAAGAGTCTAATTCGCTCTCTTAAACAGAAAATAAAGAAAATTGAACGGGAAGGGGAAGTAGCACCAGCTAATTGTCATATTATTCGTTATCAGGTTAATCGAAAGGGAACAATCTACTGGTATTATAAACTACAGGCTGCTGAATCAATTTTTCCTATGGCCACTAATAATGAGAAAAAAACCAAATATAAATATTTAGGACGAGCCGGAAGTTCTGCTCATATTGATGCTGTAGAAAAACTCACTAGAAGAAATCTCATTGATGAATTAGAACGAGTCATTCAATCTCTAACTGAAAGCTACTTAGATATCTATATTGGAACCGAAACTGAATGAAGCTATTTAATATTTAAAATCCCCTAAAAAGATGGAAAGAGAGTTTTTAAAATCACCTTAATTCTCTATTTTAGCTCTGGAGATATGTTTAGCGTAAAATTTACGCTAACAATTGTTTTTTATCCAAAGTCCAAGTTTTTAAGAGTATTGGAATAATACTAGCGGTTGCACTTTCTGCTCTTAACTCTTCTGGCCACCAAATGGCGGCCACATCCCTAAGTTCGTTAATGTTTCTCTTATATTTTTTAAGGTTTTTATTGGCCATTAACTTAATAGATAAATTCTCAACTCTAACCCTTAAATCTAATTAAATACCCACAATTATGTTCCCCTTCATTAATCCAGTGGGTTCGTTCTATAATACAATCAGGCAGAATGTCGGCAAACATTTCTAGCTCATGACCACACACTGTAGGATAAGATTCGGCCACATCAGAAATGGCGCAATGATGCTCAGCCAAGAGATAACCCTCATCTTGACCATTTAAGCCATTTTTTTCGTTGGCCTTGTGCATTTCAGCCATATAACCCTCTTCCTGTCGCAGTTTAACCAACTTATCCACCCTATCTTTTAAAGAACCCTCGCCAATACGTCGTCGGTACTCATCAGCTTTGCGTTGCCATTGCTTGCGTAGTACCTCTTTTACTTGAGGCTCCCCCAATGTTTCCATTAACGTCTCCAAAAAAGACACAGCAAACTCCCCATATTGGTTAGGAAAACGATCGCGACCCTGTTTACTGAGAGAATAGACATATTGGGGTCGTCCTAACCCTTCCTGCATCGGATGATGTTCTAGCAACCCGTCCCCTTCTAGATCCTTCAAATGACGACGGGTAGCTTGAGGGGTGATATTCAGGGTTTCTGCGAGTTCGTGGGCGGTAGCTTTACCTTGCTTGAGTAAATGCTGTAAAATGTCGTCTTTTGTGGAAGGGGGCTGTATAGTAGTCATTTTTTAAACTTACAATTCAGATATATTACAAATGTAACGATCGCACTTTAGAAAAGGTTACACAAAATTTTAGAAGAATGTGACTTTGACAACAATTCTGTTGTTAATCCATTGTAAGCTATAATAAAGAAACATAAATGTTGTTTTATTAACCCGATCCAGGAGACACAAGTTTGTGGGGCTAAGAACTCATCCCCCATATAACTATTTTGTTTAAATCACTTAATTCTCCAGATACTGGAGAAAAACCTTGAACTAAAACGGAGAACACAAAATCTAATGAGTGCAACCACCGTCAAAAACCTAGTCAACCAACCTTATAAATACGGCTTTGTTACTGACATCGAAACCGAAACTATCCCTCGGGGTTTAAGTGAAGATGTAATTCGTCTTATTTCCGCTAAAAAGAACGAACCAGAGTTCATGCTGGAGTTTCGTCTTAAAGCCTATAAACAATGGTTGAAAATGACGGAACCTACCTGGCCTCACGTCCACTACCCAAAAATTGACTACCAGAATATCATATACTATTCTGCGCCTAAACAAAAGAAAGAAAAATTAAAAAGTTTAGACGACGTTGATCCCACTTTAATAGAAACCTTTGAAAAGCTAGGTATTCCTTTATCTGAGCAAAAACGCCTAAGCAATGTGGCTGTAGATGCTATTTTTGATAGTGTGTCTGTGGCAACCACCTTTAAGGAAAAATTAGCCGAGGATGGGGTTATTTTCTGCTCTATTTCTGAAGCATTAGAGGAACATCCTGAGTTAGTAAGAAAGTATCTTGGTAGTGTGGTTCCTGTTGCGGATAATTTCTTTGCTGCGTTAAATTCTGCGGTGTTTAGCGATGGCTCTTTTATTTTCATTCCCAAAGGGGTAAAATGCCCCATGGAACTGTCGACTTATTTCCGCATCAATACAGGAGATACAGGGCAGTTTGAACGCACTTTAATTGTGGCGGAAGAGGGAGCATCTGTCAGCTATTTAGAAGGGTGTACCGCTCCCATGTATGATAGTAATCAACTTCATGCTGCAGTGGTTGAATTAGTAGCGTTAGATAACGCAGATATTAAATATTCTACGGTACAGAATTGGTACGCAGGGGATGAGAAAGGTAAGGGCGGAATTTATAATTTTGTGACTAAAAGAGGACTCTGTAAAGGGGTTAATTCTAAGATTTCTTGGACCCAAGTAGAAACAGGTTCTGCTATTACTTGGAAATATCCCAGTTGTGTGTTAGCAGGGGATAATTCTGTTGGGGAATTTTACTCCATTGCCTTAACTAATAATATGCAGCAAGCTGATACGGGAACCAAGATGATTCATCTTGGCAAAAACACCCGTAGCACCATTATTTCTAAAGGTATTTCTGCTGGTAACTCTAAAAATAGTTATCGGGGTTTAGTACAAATGGGACCCAGGGCAAAAGGAGCAAGAAACTACTCCCAATGTGATTCTATGTTAATTGGGGATAACGCCGAAGCTAATACCTTCCCCTACATTCAAGTTGATAATAATACGGCTAAAGTTGAACACGAAGCATCTACTTCTAAAATAGGAGAAGACCAACTATTTTACTTTGCTCAAAGAGGTATTTCTGAAGAAGATGCTGTCTCAATGTTAGTCAGTGGTTTCTGTAAGGATGTCTTGAGTGAATTACCTATGGAATTTGCTTCAGAAGCCGATAAGTTATTGAGTTTGAAGTTAGAAGGAACCGTCGGCTAGACAGTTATCGGTTATCGCTTATCAGTTATCAATCTTAAAAGATGGTAACTGATATTTATTGACAATTAACAATCAAGAAAAAAACATGAGTGACGTTATCTTATCCATCAAAAACTTGACTGCTAATGTAGAAGGAACTCCTATCTTAAAAGGAGTTAATCTGGATATAAAAGCAGGTGAAATCCATGCTATCATGGGCAGAAATGGTTCAGGAAAAAGCACTTTATCCAAGGTTTTGGCAGGACACCCTGACTACGAAATCACTGGGGGTGAGGTGATTTATAAGGGAGAAAATATCTTAGATAAAAGCCCTGATGAAAGAGCATTAGAAGGTATATTTTTAGCCTTTCAATACCCTTTAGAAATTCCTGGGGTCAGTAACCTAGACTTTTTAAGAGTAGCCTACAACGCCCGTCGTAAGCATTTAGGTTTAGAGGAAATAGATACTTTTGATTTTGAAGATTTAGTGGAGGAAAAATTAGAAGTTGTTAAAATGAACTCTGCTTTCTTAGAAAGAAGCTTAAACGAGGGATTTTCTGGGGGTGAAAAAAAGCGTAACGAAATCCTACAAATGGCTTTATTAGAACCCACATTAGGTATTTTAGATGAGATTGACTCAGGGCTAGATATCGATGCTTTAAGGATTGTTTCTAATGGGGTCAACCAGTTAGCAACTCCTGATAATGCTTTCTTATTAATCACCCATTATCAACGCTTATTAAACTATATTGAACCCCATCATATTCATGTTATGTATGATGGTCAAATTGTTATCAGTGGTGGTAAAGAATTAGCCCTAGAATTAGAAGAATCAGGCTATGACTTTATTGAAGAAAAATTGCTGGCACAAGCGTAGATTATTGGTTTTACAGAATGAACTATGCTAAGTAATGAAAGAGCTAGACAGGAGAAGAAGCGCAAGTTTTTAACTAATTATTAGGCTTGAATTATCTATCCTGTCTGGTTTTCATTGAGTTCAAACTATTTTTCAGCATAGAATACACTGGAAAACCGAATGAGAAATAAATTATCAACCAGCAACGCCCGTCAACTTGCTTTAAAAATTTTACTAAAAATTGATCGCAAAAATAGTTATACCGATGTTGCTTTAAATAGGGCTTTAAATCAAAGTAATCTTAGTTCTAGCGATCGCAGTCTATGCACAGAATTAGTTTATGGCATTATTCGTCATCAACGCACCTTAGATAGTTTAATCGATCAACTAGGTAAAAAAAAGGCGCAACAACAACCCCCAAACTTAAGACGTATCCTACACATTGGACTCTATCAACTACGATACCTCGATCATATTCCCCCTTCTGCTGCTGTTAATACCAGTGTGGACCTAGCCAAAGACAACAAATTGCAACGACTTTCAGGGGTAGTTAACGGCATTTTACGGCAATATATTCGTAGTATTCAAGGCAACCACGACCCTTTAATTTTACCCAATGATACCCTAAAAAAACTCGCTATTCAATACAGTTTCCCCGACTGGATCATCGAAACTTGGCTGCAAAAATGGGGGGAAGAAACCACAGAAAAAATGTGCCATTGGTTTAATCAAAGCCCTAACATTGACATTCGTGTTAACCCCTTAAAAACCAATTTGGAAACCCTACAAACTCAACTAACCTCAGCAGGAGTTAACGTCACCCCTTTAGGCCGTTTTCCCTGTGCTTTGAGACTAAAAGGGAAAATAGGAACTATCCCTACCTTACCAGGGTTTAGCCAAGGTCATTGGACAGTACAAGATACTAGCGCGCAACTGGTGAGTTATTTCCTCGATCCCCAACCTGGAGAAACCATTATCGATGCCTGTGCTGCACCAGGGGGAAAAACAACCCATATCGCCGAGTTAATGGGGGATCAAGGCACCATTTTCGCCTGCGATCGCACCCCTTCCCGTCTCAAAAAAGTACAAGAAAACGCCCAAAGACTAGAATTAAACTGTATTGAAACAGTTGTGGGGGATAGTCGTTATTTGCAACAGTTTATCAATAAAGGAGATCGAGTCTTAGTGGATGTTCCCTGTTCCGGCTTGGGAACCCTGCACCGACATCCAGACATTCGTTGGCGACAGACTCCTGAGAACATCAGAGAATTAACCAGTTTACAACTAGAGATTTTAAACCAAGCCGCCCAATGGGTCAAACCCCAAGGAACCCTAGTTTACTCAACTTGTACCCTTAACCCCCCAGAAAACCAAGAAATCATCCAAACCTTTTTAAGCACTCATTCCCATTGGAAGATCGAACCACCTAACCCCCATTGGGCTTTTTCTCCCTTTGTGACATCATCACAGTGGATACAAATGCTCCCCCATAAACAGGATAGTGACGGTTTTTTCATGGTGAAGTTGAAGAAAGGTTAATAGAATACCTATTTATACCAAATATATTTCATGATAAAGACAGGAAAAAACACCTCGGTGATTAACAATGAATGAGCAAAATAAAAATAAACAATTGCTAAAAATTCTCATTGGTGCAGCTTGGATCGATGGCATTATTCAGGCAGAAGAAAGGGACTATCTAAAACAAATGGCTCAGCGTCATGGTTTATCTGAAGATGATGATCTCAAGGATCTTTTATCAGAATTGAAACCCGTTCAACCCCATCAATGTTATCAATGGTTAGAAGAATATTTAGGGGATAATCCTAGCAGAAATGACTATCAAAAATTATTGGAAACCTTAAGTGCTTTAGTTTATAGCGATGGGGATATTCAAATGCAAGAGGCACAACTTTTAACTAAATTACAACTACTTGATCCCGCTCAAGATTCACCTCAATCAGCTTTTGATAAAATTCTCAAAACTATTCAAAAAGTTTATAAAAAAGCGGTTGATCAAAAGATTTAACTCTTTTAATACAAATTGTACAATGAACAATCTGCCAATCTCTTAATATGAAAACCTTAGAGGATGGTTCCAGTAATACCCGTTTAGCAGTTTTAATCGACGCTGAAAATGTCAGCGCAAATATTATTGAACACTTATTACAAGAAGTTGCTAAGTATGGAACCGCTAATGTAAAAAGAATCTATGGAGACTGGACAAACAGTCAATTAAATAGCTGGAAAAGTAAACTCAATAAATTAGCACTACAACCCATCCAACAATTTCGATATACAACGGGAAAAAATGCCACTGATAGTGCTTTAATTATTGATGCAATGGACTTACTTTATACAAATAATTTTGATGGCTTTTGTTTAGTTTCTAGTGATAGTGATTTTACTCGTTTGGCCTCTCGCATTAGGGAATCAGGACTTATTGTTTATGGATTTGGAGAAAAAGTCAAGACTCCAGAAGCTTTTGTCGTTGCTTGTAACAAATTTATTTATACCGATATTTTAGCTTATAAACAACCTTCTGGCAATCAAAAAATAACAACAAATAAACAATTATTAGAGTTGTTGAAGAGTGCCTATGAATCCGTAGCAGATGAAGAAGAATGGGTTCATCTTGGTCCCTTTGGTTCACAATTAACTAAATTATCCCCTTCCTTTGATTCTCGAAATTATGGCTATAAAAAATTGAGTGAATTAGTCCAGTCACTGGGAATTTTTACAGTCAAAAAAAATCAATCTCATATCATGATAAAACTAAAATAGGAATGATAAATGAAAAAAATAAGACTAGCAAACTTAGAAGACTTGGAAAAAATTGTTAATATTTATAATGATAGTATTCCCAGTCGTATTGCCACAGGAGATTTACAAAAAATAACGGTAGAAAGTCGCTTAAAATGGTTCAAAGAAAGAGACACTAACCATTATCCTATTTGGGTGATGGAAGATCATAACCAGTCGTCAACAACAGGGGTTAAAAATCAAGTGGTTGGTTGGATTAGTTTACAACATTTTTATTGTCGTCCCGCTTATAAAAGTACAGCAGAAATCAGTTTATATATTGCTGAAAAATACCGAGGTCAAGGAATTGGTAAAAAACTATTAGAATATGTCATAGAAGAAAGTCCAAAATTGGGATTAACTAACTTACTAGGATTTATTTTTGCCCATAATAAACCCAGTTTAAACTTATTTAAAAAATATAACTTTCAACAATGGGGTTACTTGCCAAAAGTAGCTCAATTAGATAGGATTGAAAGAGATTTGATTATTATGGGACTACATTTAGATTGTAGAAAGAACAACATATAACTGAAAATAAATTATGACTCAATCCCCCATTACTGAAGACCAAATACTCAACCCTGAAGAATTAGAAAAAGAAGAGGAGTCAGATTATTTTGATTACTTTTTTGATGAACCTGGTAGCGAACCTGGAAAGTTAAATATAGAACCAGATGCGAAACCTTCTCGTATTGTTTTAATTGATTACGATCAGTCCCATGCTATACGAAAAGTAGATGTTACCCCCAACGCTTTAATCCCCTATTTAGGAACAAATACCATTTCTTGGATGGATATTCAAGGGTTAGGAAGTGAGAGGGTTCTTAAATAAATTGGAGAAATTTTTAAGCTTCATCCCTTACTTTTAGAAGACGTGGTTAATGTTCCTCAAAGACCTAAACTAGAAGATTATAACGAGCAATTAGTATTAATTGTACAGATGGTTCGCCCCAAGGACAATGAAGAGGGATTTGAAAGCGAGCAAGTTAGTTTTGTTTTAGGAACTAGATATTTACTTACTTTTCAAGAAGAAGAAATAGAAGATTGTTTCGATATTGTTAGAGAAAGAATTAAGGCAAATCAAGGCAAAGTCAGACAACAAAAAGCAGATTATTTAATGTATTTATTGTTAGATTCTATTATTGATGGTTATTTCCCCGTATTAGAAGACTACGGCGATCGCATCGAAGATATAGAAGACGAGTTGGCTATTAGACCTAATACTAATCAACTAAAAGAAATTTATTTAATTCGTCGGGAATTATTAGCCTTACGTCGTGCTATTTGGCCTTTACGAAATGTGAGCAATATGTTAGTCAGAGGAGAAAGTTCTTTAATTAGCTCCGAGGCACAAATTTATTTTAGAGACTGTTATGATCATTTTATTCAAATTTTAGATATTGTAGAAACTTATCGAGAGTTAGCCTCTTCTTTAATGGATGCTTATCTATCTTCTATGAGCAATAAAATGAATGAGGTGATGCAAGTTTTAACCGTTGTTTCGACGATTTTTATTCCTCTGACTTTTATTGCTGGGGTTTATGGGATGAACTTTGAATATATGCCAGAATTAAAGACTCGTTGGGGTTATATAATTTGTTTAGGGTTCATGGGAGCGATCGCAGGAGGTTTAGTCTTATTTTTTTGGCGTAGAGGTTGGTTTGAACCGTTTGCCCGTCCTAACATCCCCTTATCAAAAAAAGATTAGATTGACACTCTCGCCGCCCGCGCTACGCGCTCAACGGGAGATTCTTAAATTCACATTTAAGAGTTCCTGTTTCACAGATTGGTAACTAGGCGTTACCGCCCCCGTCCCATCATCTCCACAGGCATTTTCTAACACGCTATGCCCTAGCGCGTATCCTTCTAAACCTTTGAGGTCTGCTTTCCACCTGGAATCTCAGTCCAGGTGGGTCAGACCTCGATTTCTGATAACTTGTGCGGAGGCCACGTCTCGATGGGTTGTGTAACCACATTCGGGACAAATATGTTCTCTAACATCAAGAGTCTTCTTACCTGTCTCACAGGAGCACTGAGGGCAAATTTGGGGAGTGTAGTTCTTGTCCACTTCAGCAACGAAAACGTCGCGCTTCCAAGCCACCCATTTAAGGATGGTCACAAATTGCCCAAAGGCAGCGTCAAGACAATGCTTAGACAGCATCCCCCTAGCCCACGACCTAAAATCAATATCCTCGATAAATATTGATTGTGCTTGGTCACAGAGGTGATGGGCTAACTTAGGGTTTGCTGAATAAAAGCAAAACCCTATTCTTTAAAAGGTTACACCCATATTCGCGATCGCAAAAAAGATCAGCTTTGTCGGCTACAAACCGCTATAATTGGTAGAAACACCTCCCAGTTGTTGGTCAAGAACAAATGTATCGAAAAGAGGAGCAACCTTTACCGCCCCCAGAAAAATTTGAATTACCTTTCGAGGGCAAATTGTCCCCCAATAATCGTTGGGTAATCATGGCAGAGTTGATACCTTGGGATGATTTTGAGGAAGAATATGCTAAACTTTTTTCAGCAGAAAAAGGTGCGCCAGCCAAACTATTTAGAATGGCATTAGGGACATTAATTATTAAGGAAAAATTAGGAACAAGTGATAGAGAAACTATAGAACAGATTAGAGAAAATCCCTATCTACAATACTTTATAGGTTTAAATTGTTATCAACAAGAGCCACCACTGGAATCTTCAATGCTAGTTCATTTTAGGAAAAGAATTGATGGAGAATTGATAAACAAAATCAATAAAAAAATAGTAAAAAGAGAAATAGACAAGAGTGATAAAGAAGTAAAAAAAAAGGATTGTCTCCAAGAAAAAGGAGAAAAAATAAAAAATAAAGGTAAACTAATTTTAGATGCGACTTGTGCGCCAGCAGACATCAAATACCCAACGGATTTAGGCATATTAAATCAAGCCAGAATTGAGACAGAAAGAATAATAGATAATCTTTATAAACCATTAAGAGTAAAATTGAGAAAAAAGCCGAGAACTTCTAGAAAAATTGCTAGAAAGGAATACTTAAAAGTAGCTAAAAAACGAAAAGTATCTTATCAAGAAAGAAGAAAAGCTATCGGGAAACAGTTAAAATACCTTAAGAAAAATTTAGGAAATATAGAAGACTTAATTCAAGCTGGGGCTTCCCAGGAAAATCTGAGTAAAAGACAGAAAAATTGTCTAGAGACTATCAAAAAAGTTTATGAACAACAACAGTCAATGTGGGAGAATAAGACCCAGAGTGTTCCTCAAAGAATTGTAAGTTTAACTCAACGGCATATTCGTCCAATAGTGAGGGGAAAAGCAGGAAAACCAATAGAGTTTGGAGCTAAACTCTCAGTAAGCTGTGTAGATAACTATGTGTTTCTAGACAAAATAAGTTGGGAAAACTTCAATGAATCTTGTCATTTAAAAGAACAAGTAGAAAAGTATAAAGAAACGTTTGGCTATTATCCCGAATCCGTCCATGTAGATAAAATTTATCGAACTAGGGAAAACAGAAATTGGTGTAAGGAAAGAGGGATAAGAATCAGTGGTCCGAAGTTAGGAAGACCTCCGAAAAATGTCAGTGAAGAAGAAAAGAAACAAGCCCACTCCGATGAATGCTTCCGTAATGCTATTGAGGGAAAGTTTGGACAAGCTAAACGAAGATTTAGCCTAAATCTCGTGATGACAAAACTCCCTGAAACCTCCATTACATCTATTGCTATTACATTTTTAGTTGTCAATCTTTCTAAACTTCTGAGGCAGTTTTTGTCGCTTTTTTTGTCCTTATTTACTAATAATAGAACAGGGGAACTCATCAAACCGCCTTTCATTAATTTTGATTATACTTTAAACAATTTTTATGTACTAAAACTTATTGATTTGTCAGAAAATTCTTGGTCAAAAGTGGCATAAATTTTGGAGAAACTTTTTCAGCAAACCCAACTTAAAATGCCAATCTTTGCGAGTATCAGAAATTCGTTGGTGTAATCTAGCCCAGATTCCGCACTTCAAAATGTAGTATAAAAAAATACATAGTTTTAAAAAGTCCGAAAATCATACCTGGGCAAGAATATTTCTCTTTTCATTAAATTTTTAGGAAAAATAATCAAATTAAGAAGATTTATACTCATTGAAAACTTAGCAAGACTCAGCACAAACGAAGGAGAGTTTCCTCTTCTCATTTGATATCATTAGACTCTTATTCTTTTATTATTTTTGCTTTATCCAATTCAATTTATAGATAATATCTTTGACAAGATGCAGGTAATAAACTCAATATAAAACGCCTTTCTTCTGTTAAATTGACAATTTGTTTAACTCCGTTTAAAATCACATAATGAATACCTTGAAAACATTGAAATATCCACCTCAAAGTCGGACGCAATGTTACTTTCCCTACTTGATTATTTATTGCTTTTTCGACTCTTTTTAAACAATTTCTTAATTCTCTTTGCCCAAGTTATAAATCAACAAACACAAAGACATTAAAAATAACATTGTTTCTATTCTTTCTGGTTTTCCAACGAAGAAACTATCAGTAAAAAATAAGGGATCTTTCAAAAATCGAAATCCTCTTTCCGTAGATTGCTGGTTTTTATAAGTTATCAGAATTTCACTAGCTTCTAATTTATTTTCCTCTACTAAGTTAGTTGCTAAAATAAATTTTCCTGCTTCTTTAGTCTTTCTACTTATCTCTTCATCTTTTTTGATGATCAGACTAATCATTTTATAAATCTTTTCCTTTTTTTTCGAGTAAGTTTCAATCAGTTCAACTTCTTTTATTTCCAACAATCTCAATTTTTTATTAATAGCTTTTAATTTATATCGAGCAGCTTGAGGATGTTCAAATTCTTCAGATTGTATTTCTTTAAGAAATTTTTGGGATTTCTTCTCTTCTTGGGAAAGTTGTTTTTCTAGTTTTTCCAAATCACTTTTCTGTCTTTTTTCACTCAAGACTATTAACCAAGTTTGCTTGATTCCACCATAAGTAACAATTTCTTCTTTCCAGGTATAACTTTCTAAATTTAGGTCACTTCTTTTTTCTTTATCTTCATCTTTTACTTCTTCCACCTCTATATTTTGCACTAATTCTTTTGCTTTTTTTATGGTCATTGGAACTCTCGTTATCCATTTTAAATGTTGGATTAGTTGGAGATTTTCTTGACCATATAAAGCACTATCACAAACCATGATACTATCAAACTTTATTTGCTTTTTGAATTCTACTAAAACTTTTCCAAATACAGCTTTATCAGATTCATTTCCATCTCCTACTCTCACAAATAATGGAATATCTCCATCTTGGCTTGTTATTAAATCCAAGACACATTGTTTTAAGTCTGGTCTATGATCCCGAGAATATCCTTTCTTAATAAAAATTGGTCTTTCTTTAATAATTTTTTCTTCTTCCTGTTTCTCTTTATCTTCTTCCCTTTTATATTCTCCATCTAAATGAAATGATGTGGAATCTAAATGGGAGTATTTAAGGTCTATTTTAAATTTTTTAATTACTTCTAAAACTACTTCAATAAAAATATCATTTAGTCCATATTTATATAATTCATCCATTACTCTCCCAATTTTATCATCATTAAGGTAATCAGGTTTAATTCTTTCTCCTAACAATTTCTCAATGGCTTTATCTTGAAAAAACTGACTGAATAAAGATAGAGGTCTTGAAACAAATCCTAGTCCATTGATTAAAATAGACTTAACTACTGTACCTGCTGAGATTTTTTCTCTAACATCTATTCCTAATTTATTATTAATTATTTTGACTATTCCTATTTCATCAATTAAACCAGTTACTATCCCTAAATGGTCTAAATTTTTAACTTGTATTTCTTCTAAATAAGACATTTTTCGCTCTTTTTTTACAGAGGAAACAACTTAAGCAATTATCCCACTTTTTTGTCTTCAAGAGCTTAAGCAATTATACTTAATTATTAACCCCAGGCTTGTAGTATTTAATGCTACTTTTTGAAGTGCGGAATCTGGGATCTAGCTATCTTTAGGTTTAACTTGTGTCTATTATTAGAGCCTTTTTTCTTATTCCTTAATCTACGTTGCAGCAACTTCCGCTTGCGTTGTAGTCGGTTTAAGAAGCGAGGTCTATCAACAAGTTCTCCATCTGAAGTAACTAAGAATTTATCTAAACCTAAGTCAATACCTAATGGGTGTCCAATCCCCCCTTTCATTCCCCCCTTCATAAGGGGGGTTAGGGGGGATGGAATATTGACATCTAATTGCATGGAGAGCATCACAAAGTAGCCCGATGCCTTCCTAACAATACGAGCTTGTTTTATCTCAAAACCATCAGGTATCTTTCTAGATTTTCGAAACTTTATCCACCCTATCTGCGGTAACTTAATCTGATTACCCTTGAGACAATCTTTTAGCATCTGAGGGTAAACAAAAGACCGCATTCTATACCTATTCTTAAAACGAGGAAAGCCAAAGTTTTTCGACTTCATATCATCAAAAGCCCTGTCTAAAGCTCTAAGAACTTGCTGTAGAACTTGGGCGTTAACTGACTTAAGAAGCTCGTTATTTTTCTTAGCTTTTGTTAGGGCTAAGGCTTGATTGTGGTAGCTAGGATAAGGAGTATCTGGAGGTATAATATACTCTTGCTAAGAAGAGCATTGCTGTACAGGAGATTTTCTAGAGTTTAACCAATCCTTACGCTCACGCAAAGCATGATTCCAGACGAAACGGCAAACGTTTAAGGTGTGTTCTATGACCTCAATTTGCTGCCTGTCTGGAATGAGCTTGTACTCGTAAGTTAAGGTTAGCAATTTCTCGACCCCGTAATCATGCTTTTATTAGCTTATCATAATCTACACGATATTTAAAACCGTGTAAATCGTCTCCCGTTGGTTGGTTTATTTATTGGTTGCTATTCATGAGGGGCTGTGGGCGGAAGTGGTTCCGCCCACAGCCCCGTCTCGCCGTTAAGCTACGCGCTCAACGGGAGTCCAAGGCGCAACAATTAAGATAGAATTAGAAAAGAGTTGGCGCGAGAGTTGCGCATGGGTCATTTTAACCCATTCGAGGAAAGTCCGGACTCCCGAAAGATCAGACTTGCTGGATAATTCCCAGTGCGCGTGAGCGTGAGGATAGTGCCACAGAAAAATACCGCCTATGGCAACGTAGGTAAGGGTGCAAAGGTGTCGGTAAGAGCGCACCAGCAGTATCGTGAGGTACTGGCTCGGTAAACCCCGGTTGGGAGCAAGGTCGGAGGGGCAAAAGGTTGGTCTTTTTCCTGTCCCGTTTTAGGTGTACCGCATGAGGCGTTTGGTAACATACGTCCCAGATAGATAACTCTCCATTGAACAGAATCCGGCTTATGTCCAACTCTTTTCTTTTAATCATTCTATCAAATTTTTAATTGTCATTCCGAAGAACGAGGAATCTCTTTAACAATTAACAATGAATAATTGTCATTCCGAGGAACGAGGAATCTCAGTAACTTCCTAAGCATAATAGATAATATAATAACAAATCATAAGTTATTAATCAATGCTTGTTTAAAAGTTTCTGCCTCTTTAAAATGTAATTCAGGATTATCCTGTAAAGCAAGATCAATAATATTAGCTAAAACATCAGGAATATTAACATTTCTTTGACGAATAGACACCGGAGAATCTTGTAAAATAGCTAGAAAAGGATCTTTATTATTTAAGTCACGGGGAAAGTATCCTGTTAACATATAATACAGAGTTGCTGCCGTCGCCCAAATATCCACTTCTGGTTGTACATATTTGAAGTTTAACACCTGTTGACGACACATAAATAGGGGAGTCCCTGCTTTATTTCCCGTCATTGTTCGTCCGCTTAAACCAGCTAAATCAAAGACTTTTGATAATCCATAATCTGCTAATTTTACTATATTTTTGCCTTGACTTTTTACTAAAAATATGTTAGCAGGTTTAATATCTCGATGAACTAAACTTTGACCTTGTTTGATGCTTCCATCAGCTTGTTTTATGTTAGGAATATCTGCATGATGAGCATAAATTAAAGCATCCAAAACCTGATAAATAATGTTGAATGCTTCCTCAATATTTAGTTTACCACCTCGTTGCTGCATTAAGTCTTCTACTGTTCCCCCATTGCAATATTCTAGGGTAAAGAAAAAGGTTCCTTGATCATATCCTGTATCTCGTAATTGTACAATATTGGGATGGTTTAAAGCTTTAGTATTTTCTGCTTCTCTTAGGAATGATTGTACAGCATAATCATTAGCAGCAACTTGGGTAAGAGCATTTTTAAAGCAACCTTTTCTCCCGTCTGTTTATTCCTAGCTAAAAATACTTCACTAAAACCCCCTTCTCCTATTTTTTCGATAATTTAATATTCTTTTAAATTGCTTAAATTTTCTTCTGTTTGCGCACGTTTTAAGAGATTTTGTAAGAAGTTGAAAAAGTTAAATTTATTTGAGTTTTCTATGGGATCAGGTTTCCAAGTTGTAGCGATTTTCTTTTCTATTTCTATAGAGACTTGAAAAATAGTTTTACTTAGTTTTAACTCATCTCCTCTTTTTAAATCATATTCAGGAAATTTTATTTTTGCTGCTTCTTCTGGGGTTTGGTTTGCTTCTCGTTGTCCTATTTTTTTATTGTTAACATAAGTCCCATTTTTACTCCCAAAGTCTCGTACTCGAATATCGGGGGGATTAATATCTAATAAACAATGATAACGAGAAATTGTGTTATGATCTGCATCATCAGGAAGTTTGGGATAACAGTCAAGATGTCGACCTATAATACAAGTTGTTCGATCTGTAAATTCAAAGGTTTTTCCTTTTAACTTTCCTTCAATTATTGTTAATTTTACTTTATTCATTGTTCTTTTTTAATCATCAGGTAAGGTTAAAATTTCATCTCCAATTAAATCAGGTAGATTTTCGGTATGTACTTTTAAATGAGTGATTGCACCAGTTAATTCTGCTAAGATATCACCTTTTTGATCATCGGTAAGATTGGACAGTCTTAGTTGACTGAGTAAAAATAAAACTGTTTCACATTCTTCTCCTAATTCTAATAATAAAGTTGCTAGTTTTGAATTTACTTTTAAGGGTTTTCCATCAATATTAGATAGCATTATTTACCTCTTTTTAATCTTTTTTCTGCTTGTGCGATACTTTTTTCTAATCCCATAATTTCTTTTCTACAATAATTAATTAAGTTGTGATAAGGAGACTCTTTCTTTTCTTCATCAGCAATTTTTTGATGATGTCTGAGAATTTGATAACGAATACTTTCAACAGATAAACTAGACTCCGGTAATGCTTCGATTTCTACTATGATTTTTTCTTTAGTATTCATCGTTAATTTTTATTTTGGCTGCTTTTAAGTTTAATTATACAATATATTTTTTTAGGAAAGTTGACTTAATAACGTTTGAGTCGTCCAAGTTGGACATCCACACCCGAAAAAATCATAATCCTGTGTCCAAATGGATGCTGGTAACGCTAAAGATAAAGCAACTGTTTCCCAGTCATTAGGATCTCTGGGAATGCGTTTTCTAGCTTCTTCTTCAAAAGATTGATAATAAGATAAGGGAATAGTCGTTATTTTCTGATTAATTAAAGTTAAAGATGTTTCTAACTGTAATTAACCTAAATATTCCGTTAAATCTGTTTTATTAACTATAATTTTTATCCGCTTTTTTAGCGCATATTCAACTTCATTTCTCATCTTTTCAGCTAAAAATAAGTCTAGCAAATCTGAACTAATCAAGTCTCTTCCTCGCTTTCTCAGAAGTTCAGATATTAAGATATTTGTATCAACAACTAAAGGTATGAGTTTTCTTGTACATTCATAAACATTGAAAGATATTCATCTTCAGTTAAACCTGTCTTAGCTAATACTTTTTCCATAATAGTATCTAATTTTTCTTTAGCTACTTTAACTTTATCATGATCAATAGCAGGATAATAATAGCCTACAAATTTTCCGTTATGCTCGATAGAGATAGGTTCTTTTTGTGTTAATAAAGCTTCTTTTGTTAACTCATCCAATTTAATGTTTTTCATTATAATTAATAAAATTATATAAACAAATGATTCTAAATACTATTATTATACAACACGATCAAATATTAATCAGAATTAACCCCTGATAGACAACACATAAAATGATGGGCTTAACGAAGTCAGAAGTCAGAAGTCAGAAGTCAGAAGTTGTTTTTGAAACAGAGATTTATGCTCCGCTTCAAAAACTATGCGCCTTAAAAGGCGGGGTTTTAGACCCAACTATTTTCGATAATAATATTATGCCCCTACAAACATATATTCTTAAAATTCATCTACAAGCCTTATATGCTAAACTTTACAAGTCTTCACGCGAGAGAAGAGATGTGATAAAACCTCCATCACCACCTACTTCGACTATAAAATAGAAAAAAAATCTAAAACTCGGAAGGTGTCCCACTGGTGCTGATGTATTATATGTAATATGATCGTGCCACAACCAACTTCCTCCTTTACACCATCCTACCGCATCACCGAAGGCTATCCATATTTCCTCGTTATAGTGTCTTGTGCCTCCTAAACGGTGGTAAATTTCCTTTTGGACAGAAAAGCCAAACTTACCCCCACTATAGTCTAACCAAAGCTGATTGATGGTGCGTAAATCAGTACAGGGCAGGTTATCTATATCCTTATGCCATCTAGCGTTCACACCTTTGCGATTTGTTGCTTTATAGATCACTCCCACCGTACATATATCTGCTTCTTCCCATTTTCCTGCTTTTAATAAGTCTCTTAACTTACTATAATCTACACCCCTATCTGATGATAAATCATCCTTTTTGGGTTGAGGTATTTGTACAGGTTTAGGTAATAATAAATATAAAAATTCTTGAATGGTTTGCGGACGACTTTCGGGTTTTAATTCCATCCCTTTAAGAATAGCATTATTAACGCGATCGCTTATTTTATTATTAAACTGTTGGGGAGGAGGTAAAGTAGCATAACTACGAAACTGTGCAGGAAGAGGAACCTCATCGGTTAATAAGTTATATAAGGTTGCTGCTAAAGCATAAACATCTGTATAAATGCCTCTTTTTGCTCGTTCTTCGTATTGCTCAGGAGGCGAATAACCATCCTTTCTATAATTAGTATGGGTTTTGGTTTCTCCTGCGGTAAACTCCCTCGCTATACCAAAATCAATTAATTTAACAGTATTTATAGACAATAAAATATTATTGGGTTTCACATCTCGATGCAAAAAACCTTGAGAATGAATATAACTTAATGCTTCTCCTATTTGTTGAATAATTGGTAAAGAACTCGCTTCATTAAACACACCGTTTTTTTGTAAGTAAACCGCTAAATCATCCCCTTTGATATATTCCATGACCATATACCAAAATCCATCCTTCTCAAATACATTATGAACGCTAACAATATGAGGGTGACTACATTTTGCTAATAAAAAAGCTTCTTTAATAAACTTATTTTGTAAATCGAGAAAGTTGTCTTTTCCTTGTACTGTTGCATTTAATGTTTTAATAGCTATTTGCTCATTTGATGGGTTTTCTGTTGCTAGATAAGTAATCCCAAAACCACCAGCACCTAAAATAGAATTAATTGTATAACGTCCATTTTGGAGATTTTCTCCAGTATTTAGATGTCTCATAGAAAATAAAAATTAGTAAATTATTCAATAAATACAGTAAATTTTAAGATAATTGTAGGGTGTATTAGCTTAGGATAATACACCAACATTAACCATCTATTATGAAATAGTATAAATAAAATTTTTGAAAATATGAGTCTTATTTATACTATTTACTTTGTTTTAGATAGTTAGAAAATTCAGATATTTTTTATCCATTAAAACTCATCGTTTCCTCCTGAATAACCACTGACTAAACCAGGCTCATTATCTCTTTTAGAACCCAATAAATCTAAACGAGAAACATTAATAACAGGTTTAGAACGTTCAGCATTTGTGTTTCTATCTGTCCATTTTTCGATTTTTAAGGAACCTTGAACAGCAATTAAACGACCTTTCTTGACATAATTAGCTGCTACTTCTGCTGTTTTATCCCACATCTCTAAATTAAACCAGTCCGGCTCATCACTATTACGAGAACGACGATTAACTGCTAAGGTAAAAGTACATTTTACTTTTCCTGATTCAAAATATCTGACTTCGGGATCAAAGCCGACACGTCCCACTAAATTAACAACATTTAAGCTCATAAATCTTTGCTCAACTTTATTGGTTACCAGTATCTCTATTATATCATTAACAAAGGTTGAGTAACACAGGGAATATCGGGATATTATTATGGAAAAGATGATATTCTAATTAATAACGTATCTTTAACCTTTCACCCTCAAAAGACTATGGAAACAGTTGTTGAACTACGAGCCGCTAAAATACCTTTTATTGGTTTTATTGCCGTTCATTACTGGTATGTTATTATCAGAGGAAAGCAAAAAGATCGATGGGAAGTTTGGCAAACTCAGTCTCTTTCTCAAGATAGTTGGGGTCACTTACATAAAAATTTAATGCCCTCTGAAAATGGGGTTGGTAATGGGGCAAGTTGGTGCGAAACTATCTGGACAGATACTTTAGGGAATAAACTAGCTGAAACTATTGAAAATAGTCCGATTATTTATCCTTATAATTACTCTTATCGATACTTTCCCGGCCCTAATAGTAATACCTATGTTAAGTGGATTTTAAAACAAGCAAACTGTGATTATCGACTAAGTATTAAAGGTATTGGTCAACACTATTGATTTTGTAATTCATGCCAGGAACAAAAATAAGTTTATCTTAGTCTATCATGAAGTTGTTGATTATTTATCCCTGTTCATTAATTAATTAATTTGGAACATTGTGAAAATTTTAGATGTCATAGAAACTGTACTATTTGAACAAATTAGTAGACTTAACCTTGTCATTTACTATTATTTCTTCAACCCCCGGTCTCACAACAAAAGAGAGAGTTATGAACTTAGTCTCAACCCATCCTGAAGGGATAACTGCAAAAATATTGAGCGCTCGCTTAAATCGTCCTATTTCTATGATAAACTACTGTTTAAAAGACTTAAAAGGAGCAAAATTTATACAAGGAAAATTAAACAAGGAAAATCAACAATGGATTTATTATCCTGTTAGTTTTATTAATTAATTTATCAATAAAATTGGAATTAAAGTATTATATATTATTATTTTATCATGGACTAGATAAACACAAATTAACCTATGTCTGTAGTAAGTCCTTTAGGACAGAAAAAGCTTGTAGTGAAGGCTTAAGCCTTCACTACAAGCTTTTTTATTTTTAATACTTATTGCCTCATTTTCTCTTCTTCTTCTTTTTTCGTGGTGGGGTTTGATGAGAGCCAAAATACTTTTCACTCCGATAACGCAGCCAAACTCTCAACACTTGGGGTATTTTTTCTTTTTCTTGTTTACTTAAACGATTATATAATAGTAATGCCTTTTCTCTTTCTCGTCGACAAGCTCTATTATTATGAGCATCCCAGTAGCTTCTGGCAACTCGAATACGACGACAAACTTCTTTAATCAAAGCTTCTCCTTTTAAGGGGTTTTCTTCTTTAAACATAGACATTTTTAGATAATATTTTTACTTCAATAATGACAAAAATTATAACTCAAGGAGAAACCATCGCAGCGATCGCCACGGCCATTGTCCCTCAACAGGGAAGCATTGGTATCATTCGTTTATCGGGAAATAAAGCTCTGAGTATCGCTAAAACCCTATTTATCGCCCCAGGAAACCCAAAATGGCAGTCTCATTCCATCCTTTACGGTTATATTCGTCATCCCCAAAGCCAACAGGTGATCGATGAAGCCTTACTATTAATCATGTTAGCTCCTCGTTCCTACACCCGTGAAGATGTGATAGAGTTTCACTGTCATGGGGGTATTATGCCCGTGCAACAGGTGTTACAGTTATGTATTGAACAAGGTGCTACCTTAGCCCAACCCGGAGAATTTACCTTGCGTGCTTTCCTAAATGGTAGAATCGATCTCACCCAGGCTGAAAGCATCAGCGAATTAGTCGGCGCGCGATCACAACAAGCATCCCAAATGGCACTGGCCGGGTTACAGGGAAAACTCGCTCAACCCCTGCAAAAATTACGCCATCATTGCCTAGATATTCTCGCCGAAATTGAGGCCAGGATCGACTTTGAAGAAGATTTACCACCTTTAGATAAAAAAGCCATCTCTCAGGGCTTAGAGACGATTTTAGAGCAAGTACAGACCATTTTAAACACCGCAGAGCGAGGGGAACTATTGCGCAATGGTTTAAAAGTAGCTATAGTTGGTCGTCCCAATGTGGGAAAATCAAGCTTATTAAACGCTTGGAGTCGTAGCGATCGCGCCATTGTCACCGACTTACCAGGCACAACCAGGGATGTTATCGAGTCCCAGTTAGTGGTAGGGGGTATCCCCATCCAAGTCTTAGACACAGCAGGTATCCGTCAAACAACGGATCAAGTAGAAAAAATAGGGGTTGAGCGATCGCAGTTAGCGGCCAGTCAAGCGGATCTCGTTTTACTCACCGTTGATGCTACTGTGGTATGGAGTAATCAAGACAATGAAATTTATCAGGCAATAGAGCATCGTCCCGTTATTTTAGTAATTAACAAAATTGATTTAGCCACCCCAGATTTAGCTCAATTTCCAACACAAATTAGCGAAATTGTCAAGACTTCTGCTGCCAATAATCAAGGAATCGAAGCCTTAGAAACAGCTATTTTAAAAGCCATACATCAGGATAAATTAACAGCTAGTAACCTAGACTTTGCCATTAACCAAAGACAATCGGCAGCCCTAACCCGTGCCAAAATTTCCCTAGAACAAGTACAAACCACTATCAAGGAAGAATTACCCTTAGATTTCTGGACTATTGACTTACGCTCCGCTATTCAAGCATTAGGAGAAATTACAGGAGAAGAGATCACAGAATCTGTTTTAGACAGGATTTTTAGTCGTTTTTGTATTGGTAAATAGTTGATTAATAAAAAATTAACATAATAACTTATTTCTTAACCTAAAAAGCCCTTCGATATGACTGAATGTTAAAGAAATCTGGAAAAATCATTAATGACCTTGCATTTAAGGAAAATTACTGATAACTTGTAGTCAATTTCAACGAAAGTTCATAGAAAATTGAATCATGAACAAAAAATATGTAGCTGAATTTTTTGGTACATTCTGGCTAGTGCAGCTTAGCAAAAATAATCTACCAGTCACTTATGATCTTTAAAGCCCTTAAATTTCCAAACGAACGGCTTAGCAAAATGTTGATTAAAGTAATCAATAAAATTGAGAATTTTTTGGGATAGTTCTTCAGTTGAACGGACAGTAATTCTTTTGAGTAAACGCCGGACTAAGATCGAAAACCAACACTCAATTTGATTAAGCCACGATGTATGTTTGGGAATATAAACAAAGCGAATTCGATGAGATTCATCTGATAAAAAATCTGCTCTGCTGTCCATAGATTGCAAAATCCCCTCCTTTCCTTTTCTCCCCAAATCAATAGTAATTCCACAGCTTTCTGCTACTAATTTGACTAAGCTTTCCGATTTATGAGTGTTGAGTTTATCTACAATAAAAATCCATTCTGCTTTTTCATCAATCTTAATCGTTCTCTGGATATGTTCAGAAAAATCTTGTTCTGTTCTTGTCGGTCCAATAGAGGGACTAACAACTTTTCCTCTTGCCACATCCCAGTTCGCAATCAAGCTTAAAGTTCCGTGTCTTTCATATTCAAATTCGATTTTTTCTACTTGTTTAGGCTTGATTCTTTTGTTCGGAAATAATCTCTCAAGAGCTTGAATCCCTGTCATTTCATCTGTACTAATTAAATGAATTCCTTGTTCTAACAAAGTTTTAGCTTCTTGATGAAGTTCACAGATATATTTGACTTGCTTTTTAAATTTTAAGGGATCATCAATTTTGGCATTTAACCAGTAACGAACGAGATGTGGTTGTAATGTCGCTTCTTTTTAAAAAACGCCCCACACTACGGGGGGAAATCTTTTCGACAATTCCTCTTTTTATGGCTTCATCCGCCAACTCTGAAGGTGTCCAATGGCTCACTGGTCTGTCTGATTTTTCACATTCTTCACAAGCGATCTCTACAATCTGGACTACTTGTTCGACCGTAAAGGATTTTGTTGTTCCAGGTCTTGGGCGATCGCTTAAAAT
>Ga0064013_1017_pt1 | contig 176810 bp, 152 predicted proteins | sample CrowatWCoCulture_FD_61583 | JGI IMG/M metagenome (GOLD analysis project Ga0064013, IMG submission 61583) | Marine cyanobacteria communities from the University of California, Santa Cruz, USA, analyzing cyanobacterial DNA methylation -... | ecosystem: Host-associated > Microbial > Bacteria >...
TTTTTCCCATAATTACCAAGGCGAAACTTACATTGATTTAACTTATTTTCATGATGTTGTTCCTGTTAAAAATTAACAATTATTCTTTCAAGTTTTCAACCAAGCTATTGCTTCAGCTTTTTGCTCATGGGTAAAAATGTCTAACCTGGATACTAGGAAATAAAGGATCTGCAATTTCTATCCATCTTTCAATCCATTTTTTTTCAGTAATAACTGCTTTTTTACTAAATCGCTTAAAATTGGGAAGGGCAAATTTCAAATCCGCTATTAGTGCATCTAAAGTAATTCCCCCAAAGGTATCAACTTCAACAAATACTCACTTGCTCAGACTGTAAAAATTTTCCTCAACCGCCTTAATTACTTCATTAATATCTGATTTATTTAATTTTCCTGATACCTTAATAGCGATGGCCTTCTCAATATCCATTGGTAGTAGTTTAAGCATAATTATCGAGACAATAGGGTCTAAAACCTGGCTTTTTAAAGCGAAACGTTTTTGAGGCGAGGCTTAAATCCTCGTTTCAAAAACAACTTCTGTACGATAGTGCCGGAACGTAGTGAGGAACTCCTGACTTCTGACTTCTGACTTCGTTAAGGCCATTTCGTCAGTGGATTAAAGTTAATTAGGGTTTGCTGAATAAAAGCAAAACCCTATTCTTTAAAAGGTTACACCCATATTCGCGATCGCAAAAAAGATCAGCTTTGTCGGCTACAAACCGCTATAATTGGTAGAAACACCTCCCAGTTGTTGGTCAAGAACAAATGTATCGAAAAGAGGAGCAACCTTTACCGCCCCAGAAAAATTTGAATTACCTTTCGAGGGCAAATTGTCCCCCAATAATCGTTGGGTAATCATGGCAGAGTTGATACCTTGGGATGATTTTGAGGAAGAATATGCTAAACTTTTTTCAGCAGAAAAAGGTGCGCCAGCCAAACTATTTAGAATGGCATTAGGGACATTAATTATTAAGGAAAAATTAGGAACAAGTGATAGAGAAACTATAGAACAGATTAGAGAAAATCCCTATCTACAATACTTTATAGGTTTAAATTGTTATCAACAAGAGCCACCACTGGAATCTTCAATGCTAGTTCATTTTAGGAAAAGAATTGATAGAGAATTGATAAACAAAATCAATAAAAAAATAGTAAAAAGAGAAATAGACAAGAGTGATAAAGAAGTAAAAAAAAGGATTGTCTCCAAGAAAAAGGAGAAAAAATAAAAAATAAAGGTAAACTAATTTTAGATGCGACTTGTGCGCCAGCAGACATCAAATACCCAACGGATTTAGGCATATTAAATCAAGCCAGAATTGAGACAGAAAGAATAATAGATAATCTTTATAAACCATTAAGAGTAAAATTGAGAAAAAAGCCGAGAACTTCTAGAAAAATTGCTAGAAAGGAATACTTAAAAGTAGCTAAAAAACGAAAAGTATCTTATCAAGAAAGAAGAAAAGCTATCGGGAAACAGTTAAAATACCTTAAGAAAAATTTAGGAAATATAGAAGACTTAATTCAAGCTGGGGCTTCCCTGGAAAATCTGAGTAAAAGACAGAAAAATTGTCTAGAGACTATCAAAAAAGTTTATGAACAACAACAGTCAATGTGGGAGAATAAGACCCAGAGTGTTCCTCAAAGAATTGTAAGTTTAACTCAACCGCATATTCGTCCAATAGTGAGGGGAAAAGCAGGAAAACCAATAGAGTTTGGAGCTAAACTCTCAGTAAGCTGTGTAGATAACTATGTGTTTCTAGAAAAAATAAGTTGGGAAAACTTCAATGAATCTTGTCATTTTAAAGAACAAGTAGAAAAGTATAAAGAAACGTTTGGCTATTATCCCGAATCCGTCCATGTAGATAAAATTTATCGAACTAGGGAAAACAAAATTGGTGTAAGGAAAGAGGGATAAGAATCAGTGGTCCGAAGTTAGGAAGACCTCCGAAAAATGTCAGTGAAGAAGAAAAGAAACAAGCCCACTCCGATGAATGCTTCCGTAATGCTATTGAGGGAAAGTTTGGACAAGCTAAACGAAGATTTAGCCTAAATCTCGTGATGACAAAACTCCCTGAAACCTCCATTACATCTATTGCTATTACATTTTTAGTTGTCAATCTTTCTAAACTTCTGAGGCAGTTTTTGTCGCTTTTTTTGTCCTTATTTACTAATAATAGAACAGGGGAACTCATCAAACCGCCTTTCATTAATTTTGATTATACTTTAAACAATTTTTATGTACTAAAACTTATTGATTTGTCAGAAAATTCTTGGTCAAAAGTGGCATAAATTTTGGAGAAACTTTTTCAGCAAACCCTAATTAGAATTAGGATTAGGGTTAGTTTCAAAAGGAACTAATGGGTTAGAGTTTTCTTCAGGAATTAATAAAGGATTAGATTCTTCTTGAGCCTCTGGAATAATTAGAGGAAGGGGTTCTTCCGACTCAGGAGCAACTGCTTCTGGTTGGGTAGGAGAAGGTGCCGTTTGAGCTTGTTGTTGAGCTTGTTTCAACTGTTGCAAAACTTGTTGATACTGCTCATTATCAGGCACTAAAGCTGCTAGTTTTTCCAGAGGAGGAATAGCACCTTCTAAATTTTGGGCTTGTATTTGCCTTGCTATCAAAACTCTAAGTGCTTCTTCTAATCCTTGTTTAGCAGTAGGATTATCTGGTTCTCTTTCCAAGACAGTTTCATATCCTTCAATAATTGATTTTAACCTTTCCTCTGGGGAAGGAGCAGTTCCAGAATTAGCTTGTTCCGGGGAAGAAGACGGGTTTTGTCTAAAGGAAAACCCAGCAGCAGTCATACTCACGAGTAGGGCTAAACCTGATACTATAACGATTATTTTCTGAGTAGATTTATTCATTTACCAGTTTGTATAAAGTTAATTCTAAGTTCTTTCAGTGTATCGTAGTATTACTTATTTTTTGAGGGTATAAACTGAGCCGCCCAGTTAACTTGTCGTAAAATACTCGTAATAGGGCAACTTCTTCTGGGGTTAAGTTAGCTTTATTGTAGAGTCTGCGAAATTTCTCTAAACGGGCCTTTGCCGTATGGGGATAAAGATAACCAATTTTTAATAAAACCTCTTCTAAGTGTTGATAATATCCCTCTAATAGTTCAAAAGATGCCCCCTCAAAGTATGAGTCTGTTTCACTTTCCAGGGGATCTTGTGCAGCTTGATACAGTTCATAACTACAAACCGCCACCGCCTGTGCTAAATTCAGGGAAGGATAGTCAGGATTAGCCGGAATAGAGACAAATCGCTGAGCATATTTGAGTTCTTCGTTATTTAAGCCCCGATCCTCCGTTCCAAACATTAAGGCACTGTTTAACCCTTCTGCGAGTAACCAGGGTAAAGCCCCCCGTGGGGTTTCTAAATGGGTTGGCAGAGACAGCGATCGCCCTGTGGTGGCAATAATACGCTGACACCCCTGCAACGCTTCGGGAATCGTCTCCACCACTTGAGATTGTTCTAACACATCCACCCCATGAACCGCCATCAGTCTCGCTTCATCCCCGAGGCGATCGCAATGGGGTTTGACTAAAATTAGCTGATGTAAGCCCATATTCTTCATCACTCGGCTACCGAGCCCACATTTAACGGTCCTGCTGGCTCGACTAAAACTATACGAACTCTAGCTAAAGCAGTCTCCTTCATCGGTAAGTTTCAGCCTGATTAATGGTGAGAAGTTTCTCTAAATCTTCAAAAGTAACCCCATAAGAAAGGGTTGGTTTCTCATAACCTTTAAGATTAAGGCTATATTCAGAGAAGATGCTGTCAATGTTCTTTAATTCTACTGAATGAATATAGGTTGCTTCTCCGATAGCCACATCCACCCCTAACTCTTTGGTGGCTGACTCTAAACGAAAGGCGGCGTTAACCGTGTCTCCAATGGCAGTATAGTCCGGGTGATCCCCACTGCCAGTATTCCCCACCATAGAATAACCCGTGTTGATGCCGGCTCCAATCTTTAATTCAAAGGGAACTGGATACTCTTGACTTAGCTGCTTTGTCATCTGATTGAGATCCCGTACCGCTTGGAAAACTTGAATCATATCAGTTTTGGTGACTTCATTTTCCCCATGAAACCAGATGGCCATCACCGCATCACCAATATATTTATCTACCCAACTTCCTGCATTACGAATAATCTCACCAGACTGACGAAACCAATTCCCAATTAAGGATGATAATATTTGTTCATCTAATTGTCGTGTTAGGGTTGTAAAGTTCCTCATATCTATTACCAATACAGAGGTTAAGCGACGTTCATGCAAAACCATCGTATCGCGATCGGCGAACTCTGGAGGGGTGATATCATTGTTATTACGTACAGGGGTATGAAAAGCAACCTCAGTCTTGCCAAATTTTACTTTATCTCCACTTTTTAGGGTAATAGGAATACCTACACGGCGATCGTTTACAAAGGTTCCGTTACGACTGCCTAAATCAATCAACAAAAAATCCCCTGTTTCTGTGCATTGCGAAATAGCATGGTTCCGAGAGATACAATGGTCACCAATGGCAAAGTCGTTATCTCTTCCTCGTCCAATTGTCCAATAGTTTTTGCCCGCTAAAGTAAAATAACGTTTACCCTTAGCGGTATTGAGCAACAGATGAGGTGTTTTGGCGAGATTATCCACAGACGTTTGATCGGGTGGGGTTAGGACAACAATCTAACAGTGATAGCCTATTTCATTGTAACCACTTACGCCAAAGAGGCTGCAAACCAAAATAAACTATCCACTAAGATTGTACTCAATACCGCGCCTCCTAATGCCCACCAATGGTGATCAGATTTTTGCATCGCCCATAAACCCATCCCTAACAAACAATTACCTAAAACTACTGCCCAACTCATTCCCCAAGGGGTTTGCACTTGTTCTAAGGCCGATTGGAAAATAGGGGTGGCTAAACTGGGATCAACTTGCATCAGTTGTCGCCAATGGGGAATTAATCCGGTTACATAAAAATAAGCATCGGTGATGGCTGTGCCTAACAATGAGCCAACATAAAAGAAATTACCCACTTGTCCCCATCCTCGCCAAAGACACCACAAAGCCACAGGAACACCTATAGATTCGATGGGAAGATGGATTAAAGGTTCCCAACGAAACCACCCCCAATAAATAGCGCCGGCTAACCAACTCCAACTAAAACCAAATAATAAATCTCCCCATAAATGGGTTTTAGGTTGCTTCATTAAATAAAAGGCTAACCATAACCACCCTGCGGTCATTATTACACTGATCTCAGGACAAAAGCGCACTAGAGGGGCTTCTATAAATACAGGGACGGACACTAAAAAGCCCGATGCTAGGAATGTTAACCAATTTTTGATGGTTTGACGGCTAAAAAAGCCTTGACCCACAGATGAACGATCCGAGGGGGTTAGGGGTTGGCTGGTGACTGTGGATGGAGGAGAAATCAACGTTCTGTTAACCTTTGTATCTGTTTATGAGTTTTTCTTTACTTTACTTAACTTATCGCAAAAATTGCTTTTAGGGTATATCCCCTGGGGGGGGAGGGGATATGTTTTATACTAACTAACTTTTCTGGGTTAGTCAATGGGGAAGCAATATACAGGAGTTCTCATACTTGTGAGGTACAGAGGTTATCACTTTGGTAGTGTTATTTAGGTATTATTAAAAATTCTGTCTAAACTATAGATAATTTCCCAGATTTGAAAACTATTTGCACCCCTTCCGCTGATTTTGATAGAAAATCAGGCAAAATTAGACTTTCAGCACTTATGATGCACTACCCAAAATCCTTTCCATTAACTTATCTAGATTAGGTAAATCTTTTCGTACTGCTAAGATATCTGTCCAACCTGAAGGTGATTCCATTACATTCTGAGAAAAAGTAATAAAAGAATCCATTTCTTCTCCAATAAAACTAAACTTCCACTGTACATTTTGATCAAGCGTTCTCATATTAAATAATTTATAATCCTTACTCAATTTATCAAGAACTTCTTCCCCCGGCATGAAATTCTTGAGGTCTTTAGGATCATACTCCAGAATAAGCATCACAACATCATAGTTTAGCAGCTTATTCATTCCTTGTAAGACCTGAAAATCACTACCTTCAGCATCAATTTTAACCAATAAAGGAGAACGAATTTGATGTTTTTCAACATAATTGTCTAACGTCATCCCATCTACCAAGTGACAGGAAGCCAACTGTAAGTCAGGATAAAATTGACGAAGCTCCTGTGTGCTATTAGACTCGGAGTGTTCTAGCATACTTTTAATAACAATTGGTCTATTTTGATTTCCGAGAGCAATTTTTTCCGGTTGAATGATATCAGATAATTGATTAATTTTAACGTTATGTTTAAAAAGCTCATAAACAAATCCAGGTTCAAAGGAAATAATAGGATTATGTTGTCCATATTTTTTGAAGAATTTTGCTGCTGGAATAGCTGTATTCCCATAATTAGCACCAATGTCAATAAAGACAAAATCAATCTCATTTAGCCATAGATGTAGAAAAAGGATATGCTTTAACTCTTGCTCATGAAGATGGGGTTTATCAAGTTCCAAAGCATAATAATCCTGTTCTAAATTTCCTGTATTTATATAATCCTGAGAAAAATCTGCAGCCGTTGGTTTGTAATTTTTAATAACAAGAGGTTCAGGAGAAAGGGAAATCCATTGGTAAGAGATATCTCGGGTGTACCAAAAGTATAATGAACCATAATAACGAACTAAATCAACTTCTTTTAGCACTGAATAATTATAAAGAGAATGTAGTTGGTTAAGTGCTTTCTGATAAGTTGATAAGGTGTGTTCAAGACTGTTTATTCTGTCATGTAACCCCGTAATTCCCAAAGCTTCTTTTAGCTTATTTTTTAATTTAGAAGGAAGAAATCGCTTAATCATGTTGATTTTTATAAGACTTTTAAATGGTCTTAGTTACACTAGCACATACTTCTGTCAATGTCCAATAAATTTGAATGTTGTCTTATGGTGTGTGAGGAATAATTTTACCCCCATCAAAAGCCATAGATTAAATATCTGAACTTCCCCCATACGTTTAATTATTAACTGTTAATTATTAATTGCTGAAAAATATGGGAGATGCTATATATGGATTTAGCTGAATAGTTAGGGGTTTAAAGGGGAATAAATACCCCCCTTTTTTTGTGGTAATTAAAGAAAACCATCAAGGAATGATTATCAATAATTAGCTATTTAATCAATACGAGAAAATAGCATTTCTCCTTGGGCTGCCAACTCTCCATCAACAGTTGCCTCACCTTTCATTTTGGCTATTCTCTCCCGTTTGAAGGCTAATAATTCCACGGTAATGATTAATTGATCTCCTGGGATAACCTGACGACGAAACCTGACTTTATCGATACCAGCAAAGGCAAAAAATATCCCTTTCATCCCTGGTAATAAGCTCAAGACAATCCCACCAACTTGCGCCATTGATTCCACGATTAAAACCCCTGGCATAATGGGAAGGGGAGGAATATGACCAGGAAAAAACGGTTCATTAATGGTAACATTTTTGATACCAACCGCTTTTTTCTCCGGTACATAATCAATGATGCGATCGACTAAAGCAAAAGGGTAACGATGGGGTAATAATTCTCGGATTTCTTGAACCGTAAAAGTGGTCTGAATGGTACTACTTTCAGGGGCGTTATCAACAGGGTTTTCGGTGACGTCAGACATACTAATTAAACAACCATAAATACAAATAATCCTTTCTCATTATTTCATCATTCAAGAAAATTTCTAAATAATTTTATATTTCTTTATTCCTGTCTTGACTGGAGAGTATGATAAATTCCTAGCTAAACTAAACAAATAGGTCAGTTTTTCTCATTAATGAGTTACAATGCTTAATAAGCGATCCCATGATAATCGGCGAGTCGTTGGATCTGTTAATATTAAATAAGGGTAAATGCTAGATAATTCAGATTTAATTTTAGTTGCAGGTGCTACTGGTGGTGTCGGTCAATTAGTAGTAGCTAAATTATTAGATAATAATCTTCCTGTTCGTGCTTTAACTAGAAATAAAAATAAAGCTAAACAGATGTTTGAAGATAGGGTAAATATTGTGGTTGGGGATCTTCGTTATCCAGATACTCTGACTTCAGCTATAGAAAATGTTACTCATATTATTTGTTGTACTGGCACCACGGCTTTTCCTTCTCAACGGTGGGATTTTGTTAACTTTTTCGATGCTAAAAATAGCCCTCAAATAGTGGAGGGAGAAGGGGTAAAAAACTTGATTTTAGCTGCTACTAAGAACCTGAAAAGATTTGTTTTTGTCTCTTCTTCTGGCGTTTTGAGGAAAGATAGTTTACCTTTTAATATTCTCAATATATTTGGTGTACTTGATGCCAAACTCTATGGAGAAAATGCCCTGAAAAATTCGGGACTACCTTACACAATTATTCGTCCTGGAAGATTGATTGATGGTCCTTATACCTCCTACGATCTTAATACTTTACTCAGAGCCAAAACCGATGGAAAAAAAGCTGTTGTTATAGGAACTGGTGATACTCTAAATGGAGAGACTAGCCGAATTGATGTAGCTAATGTTTGTGTTGAATGTTTGAACTATGAGCTAACAATTAATCAAGGCTTTGATATCATTAACTCAGGGAAAAGACCAGAAGTTATTGATTGGCAACAACTTTTTAGTCAAATTAGTTAATAGATTAATTAATTTAAAGGTTGGAAAATATGGAGTTGAAACTGTTGGGATAACTCCTCACAAACTTTGATTCCGCGAATACTATTACCCCGTTTATCAAGAGGAGGAGAAAAGACACCAATTCCCATTACTCCTGGAACCACTCCCAAAATACCACCTCCAACACCACTTTTAGCAGGGAAACCCACCTTATAGCACCATTCTCCAGCAAAGTCATACATCCCGCAAGTAAACATCACACTGAGCAAATCTTTGACATATTCAGGGTTGATAGCGCTTTGATCTGTGATGGGGTTAATTCCTTGATTGGCTAAAGTAGCGGCCATCACCGCTAAATCTCGACAATTAATAATAGCAGAACATTGTTGTAGATAGAGATCAAGAGTTTGTTTAATGTCCCCAGAAATCATGCCAAAATTACGTAATAAATAAGAGATAGCCCAATTGCGATCGCCTTGATTTTGTTCGGAAACCACAGCAGAAGTATCAACATAAACAGGATGACCCACATAACGTTGATACATTTTTAAGAGACGATTGAGCTTATGTGCTGGACTTTTTCCTTTAATTAAACTTGTCATAGCGATCGCCCCAGTGTTCACCATACAATTGTAGGGCCTTTTGGAATTTTCTTCTACCTTAATAATAGAATTATAACTATCTCCTGTGGGTTCCACTTCCACTTTTGTTAAAATGTAGTCCCTGCCGTGATCTTCTAAAGCCATTCCATAGGCAAATACCTTAGAAATCGATTGAATTAAGAAAGGTTTTTCGCTCTCTCCTACGGTATAAACTGTACCATCGACAGTTACAATACAAATAGAAAAACAATTAGGATCATGCTCTACTAAATCAGGTTCACTAACATAAATTTTTCCTTCTTGCAGTGGTAAATACTTGTCGTATAAATGCTGTAAAAAGCTAGGTAAATAATCTTGTTTTTTGAATAGAGAAGAAATTACTTTTTCTTTTTATTAAGGGGATTATTAGAATAGTCGGGCTTAAAAATATGCAGTTTAAACCGTTGAGAAATTTCCTCAAATATTTTTACTCCACGAACACTTTTATTCTGGGTTCCTAGAGGAGGGGAAAAAACAGCAATTCCCATTTTATTAGGAATCACCCCAATGATCGACCCGGATAAACCACTTTTCGCTGGGAGACCAACACGATAAGCCCATTGACCTGAAAAATCATATAAGCCACTGGTAAACATGACACTGAGCAAATTTTTGGTATAATTTCATTGATTGTTCTTTGTCCAGTAATAGGATTTAATCCTTTATTAGCCAATATGGCAGCTATTAACGCCAAATCTTGACAATTTACCAAAATTGAGCATTGTTGAAAATAAAGGTCTAATATTTCTTCAACATTTCCTTCAATTAGTCCAAAATTAAGCATCATATAAGCAATGGCACGGTTCCAACTATCTCCTGTTTTTCTTGACCAAAAAATTGACTCCTTAAGATTAACATTTCGCCCCAAATAACGGCTAAACATATTAAATAACTTTTCCTGTTTTTCCTCCAATGTATCTCCTTTAATTAGACTGGTAGTAATAATGGCTCCAGCATTAACCATCGGATTATATTTTCTTTCTTGAATTTCTCTAGGTTCCATAATATCATTAAAGGGTTCTCCCGTTGGTTCAACCCCAATTTTATTAATAACATATTCCTCCCCCAATTCTTCTAAAACCATGCCATAAACTAAGGGCTTAGAGATAGATTGAATGGTGAATAATTCTGAAGTATCTCCTATGCTATAAATTCGTCCCTCTGTGGTCATAATACTAATGCCAAATAAGTCAGGATCAGCTTTGGCTAGTTCGGGAATATAAGTTGCATTTTCTCCCTCTTTGACCTCCAGAAAACGTTGATATAAATCTTCCAATAAGTCCGTAAAAAAATCCTGAGACCCTATTTCTTCAGGAGCCAAAATTGACCATTCCTCACCCATCTTTATATTTTCCATTTTTTAATTGAAGAACCCCAGGTTTCCGAGGCTGATAAAACTTCTAATATCTTAATGTACAAATTAGTAATAAAGGAGTAATCTACAAGAGGAGCAAAACCTCAGTGTTCTTGTATTGCCCTTAATGGCAATCTTTGCTGTTTATTTAGAGAAAGATCAATGAAACCAGCTAACTCCAAAGAGTTTAAGACTTACACTCAAGCTGTCAAAGAAGGGAAATATGATTTATATGTTGGAAATTTGTTTGGTAAATACGATAATGTTCGTACCTATTGGGAAGATCAACTAACTCGCATCGTCTTGCGCCCCTTTTTACGAAACCTAGTAGAAACTAGACGTAGTGAAGGAAAAGGAGTGAGAATCGTTGACCTAGGTTGTGGTGCGGGCCAAGGATACGATATTATCACGAAAATTGACTACAATGACCTTGATTTAGGTTTACAACATAAACGGGTCTTACCGGATGAAGACATTTCCTTGTTTTTGGGTTTAGATATTAGTCAGGCTATGGTGACCAAAGGCCAAGACCTGTTTTCTGATCGACCCCATGTAGAATTTAAACAAGCGGATCTTTCTCAAGGTCTAGGAAACATTAAGGATAACGAATCTCCTTTTGATCTGTATTTTTCTTCCTATGGTTCCTTATCCCATTTAGCTCGCAAAGATTTAGTGGCGTTATTAGAAGATGTTGCTCATCATGGTAAGGATGGCAGTGTGATGGTGATGGACTTAATTGGCCGTTATTCTATCGAATGGCCTGATTTTTGGCACGGGGAGTCGGAAGACGAGAAGGTTCGTCAATATAATATGGGTTATCTATATTCCGAATCTGTTCGTCAAACCACAGATATTGAGTCCTTTCCGATTCGGTTTTGGACGGGACAAGAAGTTAGGGAATTAGCCCAAGAAATTAGCGAAAAAACAGGAGTTACCCTAGAAGTTAGCAAATTGGTCGATCGCTCCCTTTTAGTGGGTCGTCATACAGATACGAGACATTTTAACTCCAGACTTAAACCAACTCGTCGCTTGATCAATTCCCTTCATGAAGATTATATGCGCACGAATTTGGAAGAATTACTGTTAGATGCAAGTATCTTTCCAGAACATCCCTTTATTAGTCCCTTGCTAAAAGATTTGATTAGCTCGTGGAATATTTTAATTGAGTTTACCCAACACCGTCTTTCTCATAATTTTTCCCTTCCCGATGTAGCAGGATGGGATGAATTTCCCAAACCCTTACAATTTGCTTTAATGACCATTGATCGGGTAATAGCAGATGTGGGTTGGATGTGGTACGGTGACCCTCGGGCTAATATTATCGAACCCCAATTAGGTTATGCTTTGAGAACCCTGGAGTATGAAATGCAGCAAGGATGGGGGTGCGGTCATGGATTAATAGCCGTGTTGACAGTGAAAAAATAAGAAATTGATATCTTATGACAAAAATGCCTACCTACAATAACTGTAGGTAGGCCAAAATTTACCGTTCAAAGTTGTTTATAACAGCTTAGTATGCACGGTTGTTGGGCTTATGAACGATGAAACTCATGGTTTGACACTGTTTGATGTTGTCGAAACCAATTACACGAATATAAGCGTTAGGATACTCAGAACGACATTCCCGTACTTCAGCTAACACTTCTTGAGCAGAAACAGCATTAAACAAAGGTAACTTCCACATTGTCCAGAAGTGAGTGGTTGGGCTGGGATCTTCTTCAAACTCAACCCCAGGAATCATCCCTTGATCCAAGACATTCTGAACTTGGAGCAGAATTTGTTGGTCGGTTAAAGGGGGTAAATAAGAAAGGGTTTCGTAACGACGCTCTTTGGGTAATGTTTTCATTGTTGGTAGATTCCTATCTCAAGTTAATCACTATTAGGTTTTGAGTCATCATTCTCTGACTCAGAAGCAGTTGAGGACATTGAGGGAGAACCGGTAAGCCTTTCCAATAGCTGACGACGATGTTCTACATTAGCCTGATTGATATTATGCCTCACCATTTGGGGCATAAATTCCATCACCTCAGAAGCTAGATATTCCCGCACTTTGAGAATACGTAAGACTAGCTCTTTATCTTCCGCCATTAATCCCTCAATAAAGGCTTCTCCTTTTTGGATATTCTGGGAAGAGGCATATTGCCTCAGCCAAATCCCCTTTTTCGGGTTGGTTTCCGATAATTGGTCAATGATCAGACGCACCGCTTGATAAGTTAGGTAATTTTGTATTACTTCGGCAGTCTCATTCGCTATTTTTTTGGGATACATAGATACTTACCCGTCCCTCCTCGGACACAGTTGTCAGTTTTTAGTTTTTGATATCTTCTAAAAACTAACAACTATTCCCAAATTAGAGTGTATCCATTGCCTCAAACTCGAATTTAATTTCTTTCCAGAGTTCACAAGCAGCGGCCAACTCAGGACTCCACTTACAAGCTTCGCGGATAACTTGGTTACCAGCTTCACCAGATAAGGAACGACCTTCGTTACGAGCTTGGATACAAGCTTCAAGAGCTACACGGTTAGCGGTTGCACCAGGAGCGTTACCCCAGGGGTGTCCTAAAGTACCACCACCGAACTGTAAGCAAGAGTCGTCGCCGAAGATTTCTACTAAGGCGGGCATATGCCATACGTGGATACCACCGGAAGCAACTGGCATGGTTCCAGGCATGGAAGCGTAGTCTTGGGTGAAGAAAATACCGCGAGAACGATCTTCTTCCACGTAGTCTTCACGCATGAGGTCAACAAACCCCATAGTGATGCCTCTTTCCCCTTCTAATTTACCCACAACGGTTCCAGAGTGGAGGTGATCACCACCAGATAAACGTAAACACTTAGCTAAGACGCGGAAGTGGATACCATGATTTTTCTGACGGTCAATTACCGCGTGCATCGCACGGTGAATGTGGAGTAATAAACCATTGTCACGACAGTATTTTGCTAAGGTTGTGTTAGCTGTGAAACCACCAGTTATGAAGTCGTGCATGACGATGGGAGTGCCGATTTCTTTGGCGAACTCAGCCCGTTTCATCATTTCTTCACAAGTACCAGCGGTGACGTTGAGGTAGTGACCTTTAACTTCGTTGGTTTCAGCTTGGGATTTTTCGATAGCTTCTTGTACGAATAAGAAGCGATCGCGCCAACGCATGAAGGGTTGAGAGTTGATGTTTTCGTCGTCTTTGGTGAAGTCTAAACCACCACGTAAACATTCATAAACCGCACGTCCGTAGTTTTTAGCGGATAGACCTAATTTGGGCTTAATGGTACAACCTAAGAGGGGACGACCATATTTGTTTAATTTATCCCGTTCAACGGTGATCCCGTGAGGAGGTCCTTGGAAGGTTTTGATTAAAGCAACGGGGAAGCGGATATCTTCTAAACGTAAGGCACGTAAAGCTTTGAACCCGAAAACGTTACCTACTAAAGAGGTGAGAACGTTGGTGACAGATCCTTCTTCAAATAAATCTAAAGGATAAGCAATAAAACAGAAATACTGGTTATCTTCGTTGGGAACAGGCTCGATGTCATAACAACGACCTTTGTAACGATCTAAGTCGGTTAAGTTATCGGTCCAAACCGTTGTCCAGGTTCCTGTAGAAGATTCTGCTGCTACTGCTGCACCGGCTTCTTCTGGAGGAACACCCGGTTGGGGAGTCATGCGGAAGCAAGCTAAAAGATCGGTGTCTTTGGGTGTGTAGTCGGGGGTGTAGTAGGTTAAGCGGTAGTCCTGAACACCCGCATTAAACCCTGCTTTTGTGGCCTGTGGCATTTTTTTATTCCTCCATGAGTGGACATCGTTAATTTCTCATTTATCAGTTTGTAAGTCGGTTTCCCCTGACCTACCGGTAATAGAGAAAATTTTAGAAAGTTATGCGGTCGCTCAAAGTCGCTTGTAGCAAACCGTTTATTCACTTATCTGCTTTTCGAGTCCTTATCATATCACGATAGTTAGACCCTTTTAACATTCTTTTTTCTCTTTTTTCGGGAATTTTTTATTACAATTTGTAGACGCTCTGATTAATTAAACTAATGAGTCTTTATACCCTCATACCTCTTTCCTCATTTAGTTTTCCTCAATATCAGATATGGGGTCATTTATCCTAAAATATTTATAAATAGTTACATAAGTTTTATTAATACACTGAGTAAGATTGCTTAATTGTTGAGTGATAAGCAATAATATTAGTTCTCACCATTACATTCTTTACTAAGAACTTTTGTTTTTTATCTTAATAGCGATATACTTTGACTATGTATGCCACTCAAAAGAATCAACTTATTTGTCTCTTAAGAATCCACTCGCCATAAGGGCAGTGGAGTTGTCAACCTGCTTTGATGCAACGCCAAATAATAACATCCCTAACCTTTCGTAAACCCACCCTTAAGGAAAGTTAATATGATGATTCCACGTCGCTCACAAGCCCGACAAATCCGTGAAGATGCCGCCGAATTCGCTTATTTACGAGAACATCCCCCCCATATTAATAACGGGGAAGAATTTAGGTATCGTAGGGATGATAATAATAATACCCCCAGTCATATTGCTAACTTTACCAAAGGGTTACCCCACGAACCTAACACAGGATTATTACTTAATTCGGCAGATTATCGGGCTTTTGTATTAAGCATTCAATCAGGTAATACTACAGATTTCGCACGAACTCCTCTAGGACCGGCTGACCCCAACCTCACAGTTGTTCCCAGGACCCTCTATGTTGCTTTGATTACTCCTCAAACGGCTACTCCCAATAGTGTTAATGCTTGGCAATCAGCGATCGCTCAAGGTGCAGAGGGAGGCAACGGGGCCAACGTGCGAGCATGGGAAAGTGCAGGTGCTGGTTTAACCTTTGATTTAGAAGGCTTTGACGCACAAGCCTTAACGATGCCCCCTGCACCCACCCTAGATAGTCCTGAATTGGCGGCAGAAATCAGTGAAGTCTATTTACAAGCCTTATTAAGGGATGTTCATTTTTCTCAATTCCGAGATCCTAGTGCAGCTTGGCGAAAGTAATCCACCAGATTTTTACAGAAACTTTCGTGACTAGCCACGACAATGTGTTTCAATGAAACTAACGGAAGAATCTCGAAGTTGATGTCCATGATAAAAGCATTGCCAATTAACCTCTCCAACCTACAGAAAACAGTACTCCAACAAATAGTGAGAGGGACAACAAACCCCTATCGCCTTGTTAGACGAGCCAAGCTAATCTTAGCCGCAGCATCAGGAGAGAGCAATAGTTCGATTAGTCGAAGATTAGAATTAGACCGAGTACAAGTGCGTCAGTGGCGATCGCGATGGTTTGAGGAGAGAGAAAAACTGAGTGCCGCCGAAGAACAACAGGTAACGGAGAAAGCATTAATGGTCTTGATCAAAGGAATTTTAAGCGATCGCCCAAGACCTGGAACAACAAAATCCTTTACGGTCGAACAAGTAGTCCAGATTGTAGCGATCGCTTGTGAAGAATGTGAAAAATCAGACAGACCAGTGAGCCATTGGACACCTTCAGAGTTGGCGGATGAAGCCATAAAAAGAGGAATTGTCGAAAAGATTTCCCCCCGTAGTGTGGGGCGTTTTTTAAAAAGAAGCGACATTACAACCACATCTCGTTCGTTACTGGTTAAATGCCAAAATTGATGATCCCTTAAAATTTAAAAAGCAAGTCAAATATATCTGTGAACTTCATCAAGAAGCTAAAACTTTGTTAGAACAAGGAATTCATTTAATTAGTACAGATGAAATGACAGGGATTCAAGCTCTTGAGAGATTATTTCCGAACAAAAGAATCAAGCCTAAACAAGTAGAAAAAATCGAATTTGAATATGAAAGACACGGAACTTTAAGCTTGATTGCGAACTGGGATGTGGCAAGAGGAAAAGTTGTTAGTCCCTCTATTGGACCGACAAGAACAGAACAAGATTTTTCTGAATATATCCAGAGAACGATTAAGATTGATGAAAAAGCAGAATGGATTTTTATTGTAGATCAACTCAACACTCATAAATCGGAAAGCTTAGTCAAATTAGTAGCAGAAAGCTGTGGAATTACTATTGATTTGGGGAGAAAAGGAAAGGAGGGGATTTTGCAATCTATGGACAGCAGAGCAGATTTTTTATCAGATGAATCTCATCGAATTCGCTTTGTTTATATTCCCAAACATACATCGTGGCTTAATCAAATTGAGTGTTGGTTTTCGATCTTAGTCAGGCGTTTACTCAAAAGAATTACTGTCCGTTCAACTGAAGAACTATCCCAAAAAATTCTCAATTTTATTGATTACTTTAATCAACATTTTGCTAAGCCGTTCGTTTGGAAATTTAAGGGCTTTAAAGATCATAAGTGACTGGTGGATTATTTTTGCTAAGCTGCACTAGTTTAGGCACGCAATTTGCTCCCCCAGTTGATTGTGAAAATAGTAATACCAGTATTGCCGATGCCATTCATATCCTAAATAAAGTCACAATTGACAATCGTAACTGGTTTAATTCCGATGGCACTGATTTTCGTGATTTGTTCGACAATACCAAGCTAGAAGCCGCTGTGGGGAATTTATTTTTCCGAAGTATCAATTTAACGGAAGCAGAAGCCAAGCGAAAACGGTCAAGGGTGACTGTTAATAACCTATTTCGAGGAATTGCGCCCGGGGATGAGGTGGGACCTTATTTATCTCAATTTCTTTTGGTGGGTAATCGTGGGGTTAACGGAAACGACACAGTTCTCAAGCGCACTGATGGCCTCATCCGCTATGGTTCAGTTCGGATTGATCATCGGGTTCGGACGGCAACTCCGTGCAAAAACTATATGACCACTTTCCCTGAATGGTTAGATGTGCAGAATGGGGCGGATGTTCGAGGATTGGAGACCTACACTAACGGAACTGGGGCGAATGCGCCTTATCGTTTTATTACCACGCCTCGGGATTTAGCCACCTATGTTCATTATGATGCTCTTTACGAAGCCTATTTGAATGCTTGCTTAATTTTACTTGGCATGAGGGCACCTTTTGATCCTGGTATTCCTTTCCAAGATCCCGACGTGGAGGACAAACAACAAGGATTTGCCACTTTTGGGGGGCCAGTCATTTTAACCCTTGTCTGTGAAGTGGCAACAAGGGCATTGAAAGCGATGCGCTACCAAAAATTCAACGTGCATAGCCGTCTGCGCCCTGAAGGGGTGGGTGGCTTAATTGATCGTTATTTGACCATTCCTAACTTACAGGATGGAGAGTTAAAACCCATTGCTCCTCTTGTTGAAGCTTTACGGAATGAGAGATTACTGGATAGGGTTAATCAATTTAATAATGGTCAAAGCTATCTATTACCAATGGCATTTCCTGAAGGTTCACCGATGCACCCCTCCTATGGCGCAGGCCATGCTACTGTTGCAGGAGCTTGTGTAACTATACTGAAAGCTTTCTTTGATCATGGTTGGCAATTACCCCTTGGTAAAGATGAAACTACAGGTAGATATATTGCCTACGAACCTAATGCAGATGGGAGCGGTTTAGTTGAGGTTCTCTTAGAGCAACCTTTAACCGTTGAGGGGGAATTGAACAAAGTAGCGGCTAACATCTCTATTGGACGCAACTGGGCAGGTGTTCACTACTTTACAGATTATATTGAATCCTTACGCTTAGGAGAACAAATTGCCATCGGTATCCTCGAAGAACAGAAATTCACCTTTGGGGAAAACTTTACCATGACTGTTCCGCTTTTCGACGGAGGTGCCAGACAAATATAGGTTCCTAGTATTAATTAATTAATAGTTATGTGGTGGGCAAACATTAACAATCTCTCAGCTAATTTTAAATAGTTATTAATTTTGCCCACCCTACAATTTATCTTATACAAAGAGTAGTAGAATATTTATTGAGTAAAGATATATAACAAGTTATCAATTTAGTCACAACATTGATGTATTGCTGAACACAAGGCGCATTTTTTCTAAAGAATATTTGATATAATCTTTGAGTTGTTTATCTTCTCTAGTTAATTAAGTTATGAATGATAGAGTCTTGGATTTTTCTCAAGGATCAAGGAGTAACTTAAGGGATGTTATCAATAAGCAATTATTAATATTTTTAGAAGCTAAAAACTACGAAGCAGCTAAAACTTTATTAATTCCTGTTGCTTCTGTGGATATTGCTGAGGCGATCGCAGATTTGCCAAAAACTATGCAAATTATTGCTTTTCGACTCTTAAATAAACAAGAAGCGATTGAGGTTTATAAATATTTAGACAAAGCAACTCAGCAATCACTAATTGAAGATTTTAAAGACACAGAAGCGGTGGAAATAATTAATAATATGTCTCCTGATGAGAGAGTAAAATTATTGGATGAATTACCCCCTCAATTAGTGAGAAAATTGGTGGCACAATTAACCCCACAAGAAAGGGAATTTAATGCTTTATTGTTGGGTTATGATGCCAATACAGCAGGTAGAATCATGACTCCTGAGTACATTTATGTGAAGGAAAATATTACAGTCACCGAAGCACAAACTAAAATTAGAAATCTCGCTAACGAAATCGAAGTTGCTTATTATATTTACGTTACGGATGACAATAAAAGGCTTAAAGGAACCTTATCATTAAAAGATTTAATTATCGCTAATCCGGAGACAATTATTTCAGAAATTATGACCATAAATATTATTTATGCTTATACTAATACAGATCAAGAAGAGGTTGCTAAATTAATTCAAAGATATGATTTAATTGCTTTACCAATTGTTGATCAAGATGAGAACTTATTAGGGGTTGTTACTGTTGATGATGTTATTGATATTTTAGAAGCAGAAGCAACGGAAGATATTTATAAAATGGGTGCCATTGAAGCAGCAGAGGAAGATGAAAATTACTTTAAACTAGGATTTTATAAAGTTACTAAAAAACGTATTCCTTGGTTACTGATCTTATTAGTTACTAATTCTGTTACTGTCTTTTTAATGAGTAATTTTGAGGAAGTATTAGAAGAAGTTGTAACTTTAGCTTTCTTTACGCCATTATTAATCGATGCAGGGGGAAATGTTGGCGCACAATCATCTACTGTTATTATTCGAGGTTTAAGCACAGATGAATTAAGAGATAAGCAACCTTTTCCTATTATTATTAAAGAGTTAATCACGGGGGGACTATTAGGAATTATTTTGGCTATCTTTGTGATCGTTTTGATTTTCCTCTTGTTGGGTAAACTAGAAATTGGTTTAACAGTAGGATTTAGTTTAATTGCGATTACAATTATTGCAGCAACAACAGGAGCAGCGTTACCTTTTCTTTTCAATAAAATGGGATTTGATCCTGCTTTGATGTCTGCGCCATTTATTACAACCGTTGTTGATATTTTGGGTATTTTTGTTTACTTTTCTATCGCTAAATTGATCTTGAATATATAGAATTATTATGATAGTTTATGTTATAAACAATTTATTTTAAATATTTATTGAGTAAAGATAGATAACAATATATTTATTTTACTCATCTATTTGTAGTCGATAAATAATAGTATTGGGTTCAACTTGATTAATAATATTTTTAATAACCATACTTGGTCCTATATCTCCCCAACTACATCCTTTTTCTAAATATTCTTGTGCTGCTTTCCCAATAATATAAGTCCCATAAGCTGCGAAACCACCTTGCATGATAGCGGTACTTCCATAAGTGGTTAAAATAGCAGGATTTTCGATAAAACTTGATACTGCTAAAGCTGTTTTTCCTAAACCTAAGATTAAACCTGTTGCGATTTCTCCCAATAACAAACCCCCAGAACTTAGTAAAATTTTGCGCCATAATTTTCCTGCTTCATGATTAGTTATTGGTAGTCCGTACAATCGAGCTAAAGACCGAATTAACATTAAATCTGTTATACTTCCTCCCATAATATCCAGAAAACCAATAGGGTTAAAAGCAACAGCTACAGACTTGTATTTAACATATTTCCAGATAATGTTTTCGGCTTCTTTTTCTCTATTTTCTATTGTTTTTCGAGCAATACTTTCCTCTGCCTTTCTCGCTTTGTGTAAAGCATTCAAACACAATAAAGACTTTCCTTCTTTATTTAAAATAGACAAAATATTGCTTCTCAATTCATCAATTTGTGGTGGGGTTGTTTCCCATTTCTCTGCTGTTTTACCATCGGGATATTTAACTAAAATAGGTATAGGTTTAGGAGAAGCTGCCACCCTAACAATATCTTCAGCAGCAATCAATAATTTCTGGTCAATATTAGAACTTAGTCCAATTTTATGTAATTGTTTGTAAATAGTTTCTATATCTTTATCAGGATAGAGATCAATTTTATTAAAGACTAAAATGATAGGTTTCAGTGCTTTTTTAAGGTCTAATAATGCCTCGTATTCGCTGCGAGTAATATCCTCAGAAATAACAAATAAAATTAAGTCAGCTTCATCGGCAATATTTCGAGACATAATTTCCCGTTCTCTACCATCGATTTCATCTAATCCAGGAGTATCAATAAACTCAACTTTAACCTCACCGTTGGGAGGAGTCCAACAAACAGATTGAGGCCATTTAGTTACCCCATGAATCGGTCCACTTTCGAGAATATTTTGACCAATCAAGGCATTGATAACAGCAGATTTACCCCGACTAACTAAGCCAAAGGTAGCGATTTTAATAACATTATTTTCTATTTTCTCTAGAGAAGCTTTTAACGCTTGTAAATCTTGTTTTACAGCAGCTTGAAGTTCTAAATTGGGGGGATAATTCCAATGACGGCGTATGCTAGTGTACCAGGATAAAGCTTGTTGAAGACTAGCACGAGTTTGTTGAATATGAGTATCTTGTTGAGTCAATTTTAATTAAAAGATAATAGTTTATACAGGCAAAATTTTAAAAGTTATGATAACTTAAAAATGTTATTTATCAATGTTATCTATGCGTTTATTTATTGCCCTGGTGTTAGGAACTTTTTTAGTGGTAATGGGGTGGCAATCAAATCTGTTTGCTACGGAGACACAGTTACCTCCTCGAGATAATTATGCAGACTATATGTGGCAAGTTCATCAAAATGAGCGACCCCTTCCTACGGATATTTTAACGCAAGCACCAACGGAAGATGATGGCATGAGCGCAGAGATGGTAAGCTATGGGACTTTAGAAGGAGAAGCGATCGCCGGTTATCTGGCCTCTCCCAAAGATAGCGATCGCCCCTTACCTGGGATTATTGTCATCCACGAATGGTGGGGACTAAATGATAATATCAAAGCCATGACCCGTAAAATTGCAGAACAGGGTTATACAGCCTTAGCAGTAGATATGTATGGGGGAGAAACAGCCCAAACCCCTGAGAAAGCCAGAGAATTAGTCACCGAAGCCAGAAATAATCGCGATCGCCTCCAAGAGAATCTTATCTTAGCCTATGAGTATTTAGAACTAGAAACAAACGCCCCAACCATAGCTTCTATTGGATGGTGTTTCGGGGGTAGTTTATCCTTGCGAACCGCCTTATTATTCCCTAAAACCCTAGATGCTGCGGTTATTTATTATGGGGGAGAGTTGGAAACAGAGCCAGAGGTACTAAAACCCCTAGAAATGCCAATTTTAGGGATTTTCGGGGAGTTAGATAAACGGCCATCTCCTGAAACCGTTAAAGAGTTTGAAACGGCTTTGCAGTCTCTTAACAAAGAAGTTGACGTTTATATTTATCCCAACGCCGATCACGCTTTCGCTAACCCATCAGGGGAACGTTATAACCCAGAAGCAGCAGCCGATGCTTGGGAAAAAACCCGAGAATTTTTCTCTGAATATCTGAAATGAGGGTGATATCCAAAAAGATGTTAAATATAGTGACTAAATAAGGGTGAAATGTCCCAGAGTTCCCAAACTCTTGTAAAATAAATCTTGAATTTATAAGCTCTAAAACCCTTTCATGATTTCTAGTAACGATTTTCGGACTGGGACTACCATTGAATTAGATGGTTCAGTGTGGCGCGTTGTTGAATTCCTCCACGTTAAACCGGGTAAAGGTTCGGCTTTTGTGCGAACCAAACTAAAAAATGCTCAAACCGGAAACGTGGTTGATAGGACTTTTCGTGCAGGAGAAACCGTACCCTCGGCCAATCTGGAAAAACGCACCATGCAACATACCTATAAAGAAGGAGAACAATATGTCTTTATGGATATGGAAACCTTTGAGGAAGTGCGTTTAACCCCTGACCAAATGGGAACAACGGTGAACTATATCAAAGAAGAAATGGAAGCGGATGTTCTCTTCTGGAACGAGACTGTCTTAGAAGTACAACTACCTACCTCGGTTTTCCTAGAGGTAACAGATACCGATCCAGGGGTTAAAGGAGATACCGCAACCGGAGGAACAAAACCAGCTACTGTGGAAACAGGAGCGCAAGTAATGGTACCTCTGTTTATCTCTATTGGTGAAAAAATTAAGGTAGATACCCGTGATGGTTCCTACTTGGGACGAGAAACCTAAAGTGGCAACGGTTGTCTCCGGGCAGACAACCTCTTTGGATTAATAGACTATGGGATGGAGAATTTGTGTCAATTAATTTTAACGAACTACGAGAGTTGTTAGGGGCGATCGCTCACACCGATATTGCCGAAGTCAGCCTAAAAACAGAAACCTTTGAGTTAACAGTCCGTCGAGACATAACAACGACGGCCATTCAATCCCCCACAGCAACTACCCCAGAAGTGTTAGTGCCTCCTTCTGTTGCTCCTACAGCAACCCCACCTCCCGAACCAGTCCCCTCTCCAGCAGACAAGGAATGGGTAGCGATTACCTCCCCCATGGTAGGAACTTTTTACCGAGCGCCAGCCCCCGATGAACCACCCTTTGTGGAAGTAGGAGATCGTGTCGGAAACACTCAAACCGTCTGTATTATCGAAGCGATGAAACTGATGAACGAAATCGAAGCGGAAGTTACCGGAGAGGTGATGGAAATCGCTGTTACCAACGGGGAACCAGTGGAATATGGTCAAACCCTAATGTGGGTGAATCCTAGCTAAAAACAAAAGTAAAGATTACAAAATCCCCGAATCAGCACCCTAGGGACTATAGATTATATAATGGAGAGTTTGTAAAAAAATTAGGAGACAGCCTCATGGCTCGGATGTATTACGATGCAGATGCCAACCTTGATCTATTGGCAGATAAAACCGTGGCGATCATTGGCTACGGTTCTCAAGGTCATGCCCACGCCCTCAACTTAAAAGATAGTGGCATCAAAGTGGTGGTGGGGCTGTATCCAGGTAGTAAGTCACGACAAAAAGCTGAAGAAGCAGGGTTAAAAGTTCTCAGTGTGGCTGAAGCTGCTAGTGCTGCCGATTGGATCATGATTTTGTTACCGGATGAGGTACAAAAAACGATTTACAAAGAAGAAATTGAACCCAACTTAAGAGACGGTAAGGTATTATCCTTCGCTCATGGCTTTAATATTCACTTTGGTCAGATTGTTCCCCCGGAAACCGTGGATGTGGTGATGGTTGCTCCCAAGGGACCAGGGCATTTAGTCCGTCGTACCTACGAACAAGGGGAAGGGGTTCCCTGTTTATTCGCCGTTTATCAAGATGCCAGTGGACAAGCTCGCGATCGCGCCATGGCCTATGCTAAAGGTATCGGCGGAACCCGTGCAGGTATTCTGGAAACCACCTTTAGAGAAGAGACAGAAACAGACTTATTTGGGGAACAGGTCGTCCTCTGTGGTGGTTTATCCGCTTTGATCAAGTCTGGTTTTCAAACCCTAGTGGAAGCTGGTTATCAGCCAGAATTAGCCTATTTTGAATGCCTCCACGAAGTCAAATTAATTGTAGATTTGATTGTAGAAGGTGGACTGGCGAAAATGCGTGACAGTATCTCTAATACAGCAGAGTATGGAGACTTAACAAGAGGTCCTCGGATCGTTACCGATGAAACTCGCGCCGAAATGAAACAAATTCTTGCAGAAATTCAATCCGGTCAATTTGCACGGGAATTTGTCTTAGAAAATCAGTCCGGTAAACCCGGGTTTACTGCTATGCGTCGTCAAGAAGCAGAACACTCCATCGAGGAAGTGGGTAAAGATTTACGGGCGATGTTTAGCTGGTTGAAAGAAGGTTAAAGAAACAGGGTATTTTATCCTAATAGATTCCTAGAAAACCCTACCGTATAAACGGATAGGGTTTTTCAAATTTGTTTCTAAACTAAATATTGATATTCTGAAAAACAATATATAACCCAGATTCCGCACTTCAAAATGTAGTATAAAAAAATACATAGTTTTAAAAAGTCCGAAAATCATACCTGGGCAAGAATATTTCTCTTTTCATTAAATTTTTAGGAAAAATAATCAAATTAAGAAGATTTATACTCATTGAAAACTTAGCAAGACTCAGCACAAACGAAGGAGAGTTTCCTCTTCTCATTTGATATCATTAGACTCTTATTCTTTTATTATTTTTGCTTTATCCAATTCAATTTATAGATAATATCTTTGACAAGATGCAGGTAATAAACTCAATATAAAACGCCTTTCTTCTGTTAAATTGACAATTTGTTTAACTCCGTTTAAAATCACATAATGAATACCTTGAAAACATTGAAATATCCACCTCAAAGTCGGACGCAATGTTACTTTCCCTACTTGATTATTTATTCCTTTTTTGACTCTTTTTAAACAATTTCTTAATTCTCTTTGCCCCAAGTTATAAATCAACAAACACAAAGACATTAAAAATAACATTGTTTCTATTCTTTCTGGTTTTTCAACGAAGAAACTATCAGTAAAAAATAAGGGATCTTTCAAAAATCGAAATCCTCTTTCCGTAGATTGCTGATTTTTATAAGTTATCAGAATTTCACTAGCTTCTAATTTATTTTCCTCTACTAAGTTAGTTGCTAAAATAAATTTTCCTGCTTCTTTAGTCTTTCTACTTATCTCTTCATCTTTTTCGATGATCAGACTAATCATTTTATAAATCTTTTCCTTTTTTTTTGAGTAAGTTTCAATCAGTTCAACTTCTTTTATTTCCAACAATCTCAATTTTTTATTAATAGCTTTTAATTTATATCGAGCAGCTTGAGGATGTTCAAATTCTTCAGATTGTATTTCTTTAAGAAATTTTTGGGATTTCTTCTCTTCTTGGGAAAGTTGTTTTTCTAGTTTTTCCAAATTACTTTTCTGTCTTTTTTCACTCAAGACTATTAACCAAGTTTGCTTGATTCCACCATAAGTAACAATTTCTTCTTTCCAGGTATAACTGTAACTGCTCACCGCAACAAAAAAGTCTTATTGAAAAGCACTACAAACAACATCAGTTGAGTCAACAAAAATATAAGCCCTGTGATTTAGCGTAAAATTTAAGCTAATTTATTACGGCTATTTTAATGACTAACATTCCCAGAATCAAGTCTTTTAAAAACCTCAAATAAAAACAACAATATGAGAAAAAAAAGAATAGTAAGATAGTTTTTTGTTAGCGGAGATTATCCGCTAATCCTGTGTATTTTTGTGCAGAGAGATAGGGCGATCAAGAAAAATCTATCCCCCATCGGCTCCGGAGCCTTTTACATCTCTAATCCTGGGGGACTCCGACCAGCTAATGAAAATAATTCGCATAATTGGACAATGGCATTTTGCCCCTGTAATCTCATGGTCTCTAAAAAACTGAACATTTGGGTGACTAACTCTGCACCCCAGTCGCTTCTTGCCCCCCCACTTACTTTGCGGTGAATGACAATGGGACGTAAAGCTCTCTCAGCATCATTATTATCTGGTTTGACTTCAGGATAAGTTAGAAAGGTGAACCACTCTTCCCAATGACGTTTGAGACGGTTAATCAATCTTTGTGCATCATAAGGCCATCCTTTTTTGGGAGTTGCTTTAAAAATCTTTTGCAGTGAGTTCTCGACTTCTGTTCTTTTGGAGCCTAAGTCTTCAAGGGTTAAATTTCGAGCATGATAATGACGATAATGGATACGGGCGGTTGCTAAAACTTGCTGTACATCGGCAGCAAATTCTCGATTCGCTTGAAAACGACTGGTTTTAAGGGACTCTAACTCTCGTTCTAAATGTGCCAGACATTTCTGTTTGGCCATCGCACTTTGTCTAAAGTAGGCACTATAGCAGTCACTGGTGAGGATGCCCTTAAAATCTGCTCCTAACAATTTCTCGACTTCTGCGGAGCTTCTAGTGGGAGCCAACATCAACACACAGACCTCATTTGATGTGGCTACCCAAACCCAATACTTGATGCCATCGATGCAATAACTGGTTTCGTCAACACATCGGATTCCTGGCTGCTGGATGTACTTTAACCACTGTTGGGTCAAGGGTTCTAAACTTTCTTGAAACCATTTGTGCATTTTGGCAAGGCTCCCTTGAGAAATGGGAATGCCAAAGACATACTCTATAAAATGTTCCTGTTTACGCCATGTAAGATTACCCCCATAGCCAAGCCAGCCCACGATGCTACTTAATCGCGCCCCATAACTGAATCCTTCTTTAACTCCCAATGGAACAGGACTGTAATCTGACCATCCACAACTAGGACATTTATAGAATCCGCGACGATATTCCCTGATTTCTATGGGTTGGTCTACTACTTCAGCCACTTGCTGGACTTTTTCAGGAACTACTTCATCTCGTTCCACTGAACCCCCACAAACAGGACAGTTTTCTAGTTCTAAAGGGACTATCTTATCGGGCTGACCAAAACCATTACGGGTCTTCCCTGGGTGGTCATATTTTGGTCCGCGTTTAAATCCTTTTTTGCGTTTCTTTTTGTCAGAAGGCTTTTTTAGTGGGTCTGATGATGGGGGGACTGAACTGTTTTTTGAGTTACGGTTTTTTAGCTTATCTCTCTCTTCTTTCAATTTTTCAATTTCTTGCTGTTGTGTAGAGATTTGTTGTTGTTGCTGGTCAATCAGTCTTTGTTGAAGAGATAACTGTTGTTGTGCCTTGACTAGCCACTCAATCATGAAGACATTGTTCGCCAACTGTTCATCGGCGATAGCTCTAACTAGCTTTGAATCAATGGTAGCATTTGTGGTCATAACCCCCACTATACATAAAAATCCCCGATTTTACCTTTATGTTGTCAAGACAGATTCTTTATTGCGGTGAGCAATTACGTATAACTTTCTAAATTTAGGTCACTTCTTTTTTCTTTATCTTCATCTTTTACTTCTTCCACCTCTATATTTTGCACTAATTCTTTTGCTTTTTTTATGGTCATTGGAACTCTCGTTATCCATTTTAAATGTTGGATTAGTTGGAGATTTTCTTGACCATATAAAGCACTATCACAAACCATGATACTATCAAACTTTATTTGCTTTTTGAATTCTACTAAAACTTTTCCAAATACAGCTTTATCAGATTCATTTCCATCTCCTACTCTCACAAATAATGGAATATCTCCATCTTGGCTTGTTATTAAATCCAAGACACATTGTTTTAAGTCTGGTCTATGATCCCGAGAATATCCTTTCTTAATAAAAATTGGTCTTTCTTTAATAATTTTTTCTTCTTCCTGTTTCTCTTTATCTTCTTCCCTTTTATATTCTCCATCTAAATGAAATGATGTGGAATCTAAATGGGAGTATTTAAGGTCTATTTTAAATTTTTTAATTACTTCTAAAACTACTTCAATAAAAATATCATTTAGTCCATATTTATATAATTCATCCATTACTCTCCCAATTTTATCATCATTAAGGTAATCAGGTTTAATTCTTTCTCCTAACAATTTCTCAATGGCTTTATCTTGAAAAAACTGACTGAATAAATATAGAGGTCTTGAAACAAATCCTAGTCCATTGATTAAAATAGACTTAACTACTGTACCTGCTGAGATTTTTTCTCTAACATCTATTCCTAATTTATTATTAATTATTTTGACTATTCCTATTTCATCAATTAAACCAGCTACTATCCCTAAATGGTCTAAATTTTTAACTTGTATTTCTTCTAAATAAGACATTTTTCGCTCTTTTTTTACAGAGGAAACAACTTAAGCAATTATCCCACTTTTTTGTCTTCAAGAGCTTAAGCAATTATACTTAATTATTAACCCCAGGCTTGTAGTATTTAATGCTACTTTTTGAAGTGCGGAATCTGGGTCAGAAGATTGGCGATCGCTCTTTAAACATCAGGTTTCTAACTGTTTCGCTATAGTATGATTTTCCAGAACACAGGCGATCGCTCTTTAAACATCAGGTGATTAACTGTTACGCTATAGTAATATTTTAGAAGTTTCGCATTGACAGAAAATAAAAATTATGCTGTCAAAGAATTAGTGGGAGATAATTGTTCTAAAATAAACTCCCGTGCCACTTTTAAAGAAAGCTCTCTTTGGAGAGAATACCAAGACTCTATAGTTGCTTTAATTCTCATCAGTTCCAATTGACAAAATGCTCTTAAAGAACAGAAAATATGAGTAACAATAGCTTTTGTCGTTCTTACTTGAAACTTAGATAATCCACACAATTGTTTTAAAGCTCTATGATAGCATTCTATTCCCCAATGAATAGTTTGTAACTCTCTAAAATCATCGCGCTTCCAATCCATAAGTTTAGATTCATCATATAGAAAAGTAGCATAATAACGACAACTTCCGTGTTTAAAAGTCCTCTTAAATATTTTTACTTTTCCGAATTTTTTGATAATTACTATCAATCCATTATTAGGAATTTCCAACTCCTCTACTCTTTGATATTTACCTCCTTCTACTTTTACTTGTCTATTTTTGGCTATTCCTACTTGAAAATTCAGTTCTTTGTCTCTAAAAAATCTTAAATTCTCTTTAGAAGAATACCAACAGTCTGTCGTTATAGTAGAAGGTTTTACCCCCCACTTGATTACTTCTACGATCATCTCTCTTAAGTAATCATTTTTTGTTTTATTATCTAGAGGATCATAAAGGCGATAATTAATAGGCATTGATTTTCCATCATAGTCAGTATAATACAAAGTAATTAAGTTAATTCCTTTGATGGCTTTTTGATGTTTTCCTGACCAATAATAGTTGATTAAATGAGCTTTTCCTACTTGAGAGTAGTGTTTTTCAATAACGGTATCATCCCCACTTAACACTCCTCCAATCAAATTAAGGTTTCCTTGAACTTCTCTAAATAAATCTATTGGTTCATATTGCTCTCTTAGTAAGAATCTATTGGTGCTATGACGAGAAATTTCTAAAATCTCAGCTAAACGGCAGCAACCTGTGTATTTTGGCTCTGAGAGCAAGAAGTATGTATATTGATCTAGATTACATTGGGCTGTTGATGGTTTACTCCGAAGTCTTATGATTTTTCTCCTTCATTAGCGATCACCTGAAAACATCATCTGCATATTTACGCTCTTTTGTCAATGCGAAACTCCTAATATTTCTCAAAAGATAGGCGATCGCTCTTTAAACATGAGGTGATTAACTGTTGCGCTCTAGTAAGCTTTTCCAGAAGATAGGCGATCGCTGTGCAAACATCAGGTTGTTAACTGTTCCGCTATAGTAATATTTCTCAGAATATAGGCGATCTCTTGAGCGTGTATTAGATTTAATGGAGTGCAAGCATCTTGCAAGCTATTTTTGCAGCTAGTGAGCAAGATGCTCACATTCCTATTACCCCATTCTAGCTCAAACAGTGCGATCGCTTTTTTAGGTTGGGTTAAGGGAACGAAACCCAACAAATCAACTATTTTCTTTAAAATAACGTAACAAAAAAATAAAATATATCATTATCGTTAATTATAATAAGAAAAGATAAAATCAAACTATAATGCCAACCGAGTCACAATTATTAAAATGTCTTGTTCTCTGCCAAATTCTCTCCAATTGTTATCAACCCATCCAATTAATTCGATATGATGAAACAAGAAAAGAGCTATTTATTATTGCAAGAGGAGAAGGAACGATTGAAATAACTATTTTTCAACAAGGACAATGGAGATATGGTGTCACCGAAACCTAACTTTAAATAGATGAGTCTTCACCAACTCAAAAAGTATATTTTATCCCACAGAGATGATCAAGAAGCATGGCTTGAATTTACCCATCGAGAACGGCCTAATGCTGTCTATTTTGACACAGATGTACCTTTAGCAACACAGAAAAAAAGACTACAAGAACTGATAGAAAGCGATCATTTGTAGCGATCACTCCTCATGTAGTGCGATCGCCGATCTTGTAGTTGGGTTTCGTTCCCTCAACCCAACATATCAAGTTTTTTCTACATCGGGTTTCTAACTGTTGCGCAATAGTAACATTTCCCAGGAGATAGGCGATCGCTCTTCAAACATCGGGTTTCTAACTGTTGCGCAATAGTATGATTTTTCAAAAGATAGGCGATCGCTCTTTAAATATCAGGTTGTTAACTGTTGCGCAATAGTAAGATTTCTCAGAAGATATGCGATCTCGCTCTTTAAATATCAGGTTGTTAACTGTTGCGCAATAGTAAGATTTCTCAGAAGATAGGCGATCGCCCTTCAAACATCAGGTTTCTAACTGTTGCGCTATAGTATGATTTTCCAGAATATAGGCGATCGCTCTTTAAATATCAGGTTGTTAACTGTTGCGCTATAGTAAGATTTTTCAAAAGATAGGCGATCGCTCTTTAAACATCAGGTGATTAACTGTTGTGCTATAGTAAGATTTCTCAAAATATAGGCGATCGCCGATCTTGTAGAACGAAACCCAACAACTCAAACTATTTTCTTTAAAATGTGGTTATACTGAGTCTAGTTTAATGAACTAAGTTCTAACAAAGATGGAAATCATCAATATTCACCAAGCCAAAACACAACTATCGCAACTATTACTGCGAGTACAACACGGGGAAAAGATCATCATTGCCAATCGAGGCAAACCAGTTGCATTATTGAGTCAATATCAAGAAGATAAACAGCCAAAGCGTCTGCCAGGACGTTTACGGGGTCAATTCACTGTCCCTGACAATTTTAACGAACCTGACGAAGAGTTGATTAGCTTATTTGAAGGAGAAGAAGATTGAGATTATTACTGGATACTCACTGTTGGTTATGGTGGTTAGTCGAACCAGAAAAATTGAGCCAAACAGCGCTTGATGAGATTATGGGTTTCAATAATGAACTTTTGTTATCTGTAGCTAGTATCTGGGAAATCGGCATTAAATACAAAATAAACAAGTTAAAACTACCCCAAACTCCAGAAATTCTGATTCCTCAGCAAATGCAAATGGATGATATAGAAACTTTGTCCATTAAAGTATCTCATGCACTCAAAGCAGCTGCCCTTCCTCTACATCATAAAGATCCTTTTGATCGGATGTTAATCGCTCAAACTCAATTAGAAAAAATTGTCATCTTGACTAATGATATTGCTTTTGCTTACTACGATGTCGAGACTTTGTGGTAAAGTGCGATTTTAAAGCCAAAGTAAAACTATAAATTTTTACAATACAGAAAAAGCTAAAACCGAACTCAGATAATTAAGGTTGTTCCACCAATCGATCGCGGTTCCCTTTGACTCTTTCTTCCAAATCATCCACCTGTGCTTCCCTCTGTTTACTGGGTTTCTCAAAATCCGTGTCTGGGGTAAAACTGAGAAAAATATTATTAACGTAAGTACGAGCGTTTTTACTCGCGGTACTTAGGGGTTTAGGCAAAAAAGTATCCCCAACAGCCACAAAAATTAAGCCTAAAACTAATATAATTGATCCAATTGGTTTCATAGGTAAGTTCGGGTAACGACAACTCTACTATTATTAATGTTCCCAAAATGCTAATAAAACACTCCTCACACAGAAAAAGAAGTTACAAACTAACATTAAAAGCGCGACGATAGGGACTCGTTTGTTGTTGTCTTGGAGAGTTGGCAAGAAGGGATAGATCGGAGTTAAGGGTTAAAGTCAGATCACGCTTGGTATCGATAACCACCTCTCGATGCTCTCCACCCCCAATAATTTGACCTTCTGGTAAACCCCATCCTAACAGAGTTCCTAAGGCCGCACCTCCTAAAACTTCTAAAGGAGCAATTCGGCGATCGCCTGTAGTTCCTGCCAAAATGGTAGCTGTACCAGCACCAGCAAAGGTTCCTGATAAAATATTACCAACGGTTGCTCCATCGTTGACTATTTCGGTTCGAGAAACCACTTGAGAGGTGGCATCCAGGGGAACCCATTGATTATTAAGCACCATTTCTCGTGCTACAAAGCGAGTTCCTTGTCTAGTGGGTTCGAGTTGCCCCCTAATTTTTGTCCCGGCAGGAATTAATAAACTACCATTACTATCCCGTAGATTAGTGGATATTTGTAACTCTAAAGGTAAATATTCTCCTTGTTTAACACGAATTTGTTGTGATTGAGGATAAGTAACGGGAAGTAAGGTTCCTTCGGGAACACGAACCCGATAAGTGTCTGTTGCAGTGGGGTTAGGGGTGGGAAAACCTTGAGCAGAAACGGTTGTTACGGGTAATAACGATGTAGTCGTCGTAATAGCAACTAACAATGCACTCACTGTGGAAAACCCTGTTTTTTTCAGCTTAAGTGTTAGCATTTTTGTTTCCCTCCTAATACTTTCTCTATTTTCAGCATAACTCTTACCTCTAGAGATGTCAGTCCCAAAAATAAGGGAAAAATGGATAAGCTTTGAGGAAAGATTAGGAGAAAAAAGTAGAAATTAAGGGACACATTTCCATAGAGGTTAACGGCCGTTAACCCCTACTAAAATATTGAACTAATTCTTTGGTCAATCCTTCTAAGGTGTATTCTTTAGCTTCTAGATTCACTCTGTCTAATAATTCATGACAAGTTTTTGAAGTTTGGGGACCAATGGAGGCAAGACAAACATTATCTAGCAAGGATAAAATATCGACTTTACTGCTAGTATTGAGGGCTTTTTGTAATAATTTATAAAAGTTTGTTACTGTTTTGGAACTGGCGAAAGTAATAATATTAATTTGCTTATTTTGTAAAGCTTCCCATGCTTGAGCATCAATCTTATCTGGACATCCTGACTGATAGGCAGGAACTTCAATAATATTAGCTTCTTGTTTTTGTAATTCTTTGACTAAGATTTCTCTTCCTCCTGTTTCTACACGGGGAAATAATATTTTTTGATGCTTTAAGCTCTCAGGAAAATGGTCAATTAATTGATCGGCGATAAAGTTGGGAGGAATAAAATCAGGAGTGAGATGATATTGTTGTAAACAAGAGGCTGTTTTTTTACCTACTACAGCGATTTTAATATTACCTAAAAGCCGAATATCTTTCCCTAATTCTTTTAGCCGTTGAAAGAAAAAGTTAACCCCATTAGCTGAGGTTAAAATTAACCAATCAAAGGAAGATAAGGTTTCAATAGCTAAGTCTAGTTGATCCCAAGACGACGGGGGCAAAATTTCTAATGCTGGCATTTCTATAGTTTTTGCTCCCTGTTGTTGTAAGAGCAAACTAAACTGACTAGATTGTTCTTTGGCACGGGTAATTAATATAGTTTTTTGGGCTAAAGGGAGGGGAGAAGATGAAGACATATAGCGTAAATTAACAACGTTTCCAATAACAATAATAGCCGGAGATAAGGATAGTCCCGATACTTGTTCTATTATAGTCTTTAGGGTGCCTATATAAACTTTTTCTTGCTCACTTCCACTATTTTGAATAATGGCAATAGGTTCATCAGGCGATCGCTCATGACTGATTAATTTATTAACTATTGTCTCGAGATTTCTTGTACCCATTAAAATAACTAATGTATCTATTTTTGCTAAAGTTTCCCAGTCTAATAAGTCCGGTTGATGTCCTGTTAAAACGGTAAAACAATGACTGTTTTCTTTATCAGTTAAAGGGATTCCTGTCAAGAGAGGAGCAGCTAAAGCGGAGGAAATACCTGGCACCAATTCATGGTTACAATTAGCCTCTTGTAAAGCCTTAATCTCTTCATTAATACGACCGAAAATTATAGGATTACCACTTTTTAACCTGACAACTTGTTTACCTTGTGAACAGTAATTTATCAACAAATAATTAATTTTATTTTGTTTTGTACTGGGTTGACCTCCTCTTTTGCCAACATTAATTATTAGGCAATTATCAGGTACTAAATTAAGCAAATTATTATCTACCAAAGCATCATAGATTAACACCTCAGCTTGAGACAAAAGATTATAAGCTCTCAAGGTTAAATAGTTTATATTGCCGATTCCTGAACCCACTAAATATACTTTACCATTCATTATTTTCTTAGCCTCTTAAAACATCAAAAAATACTAGAAAGTAGTTGGTAAATTAATTTAAACAGGGATGCAACTGCTATTAAACCTGCTCCTCCAACTAATCCAGCCATTAATAAAAATGAAACAGAATTCCATGCTAAACCACCAAAAACTAAAGCAATCATCAACGCACATACTGTTATTGTTCCAATGAGTAATAAATCTTTTTTATCTAGTGTACGACGATACTGAAGATACATTAAACCACTAACTATCATAAACCCAATAACAACTCCTGGAGCAGCCAAAAACTTTTTTAAACTAAAAATCAGTATCACTGCTTCAAATCCATTAAACCCTGAATAAATTATTAAGTCTATACTAGAAAAACCCTTTTTAGGACTAGGAGTAATAGGAGAAGGATTAGGAACAGAAATAGTTGGGGGAGAGGTAGGAGGTAGAGAAGAAACAGTAGAATTTACTGGAGTTTGAATGGATGTTTTCGTACCAGAAGAACCCCCATAAAGTTGAGATGAAGGTAACGCTTGTAAAACCTCTGATGCACTTTGAAAGCGATCCTTAGGACTAGGTAACAATAATCTATCTAAAATGTTAGCTAAACCATCACTAATATTACTAACATGAGGTTTCCAATTCCAACAATTATTATAAGAATCGTATAATTCTTCCGGTGGTTTGCCTGTTAATAAATTTAAACAAGTCGTTGCCAAAGCATATAAATCTGTTGCTGGATAAACTGCTGAACCCTGCATTTGTTCGGGGGGAGCAAAACCAGCAGTAAAAATTCCTGTTGAATGTTTTTGAGGGTTTCCTACAGTAGCGGTAACTTGTTTAACTGCACCAAAATCTAATAAATATAAACGACCTTTTTTATCTCGCATAATATTAGAAGGTTTAAGATCGCGGTGAATACAATTATTGTCATGAACAAACTGCAAAACCCATAAAATTTTATCGAGAACTTCTATGATTTCACCCTCTGTAAAAATCCCCTTTCTCTTTAACTTTGTTTCTAAATCTTCCCCATCAATAAACTCTTGAACTAAGTAAAAAAACTGTTCTTCTACTTTCGTAAGATGATTAGGAACTATCAAAGGAAAAAAGGCATACAACTGAGGAATTTGTCGATGTTTGCTGCCTAAGTCCTCTAAAATAACAGCTTCTCGTTCAAATAATTGTTGAGCGATCGCCAAAGCTTGAGCATTTAAGTTTCCTTGTGGTTGAAACTGTTTCACCACACATGAACGCATGGTGGGGGTAAAGCGATCTTTTGCCAAAAATGCTGCACCAAACCCCCCTTTTCCCAATAACTTAGAGGGTAAATAACGACCACCTAAAATAAGAGGCATTCCGCAATTGGTACAATATTTTTGTGGTACAGTTTTTAACTTTGAAGGATCATCAAGATCAGCAAATGAATTTTCGGGACGAGTACATCCTGGACGAGTACAAAGAAGTTCCATCTTCAATGGATAGGGTGATAATTTTCTTTGCTTTTACTTTAACAAATTAATCTTTATAATACCAATCTTTAAATGTAGACTAAGAAAGTGGCCATTAAGTTTCCTCCTGCCAGTGCTATTGCATCATCTAAAAACCTTAATTATTTATTTAGGTTTTATCCTAGAGGTCAAAACTTCACCGAAGAATTAATTATTAATTGTTAATTGTTAATTATTAATTGTTAATTGCTTAAGGGGTATGGGGTCTAAATAAATGATTATGTTGAGGATGATAAAGTTGAGAACGATAATTTTGCTCAGTATTTAAAGCAGGACTAATAATATATAAAGTTGTCCGAATTAAGTTTTCTTCTTCAGTGACTTCTGCCATTTTTTCTAAAGGAACAATTAGTATTTTTTCATCAGACCAACCAATACGGAAACAAATAGCGACAGGGGTATTAGCAGGATAATATTGTAGTAACTTTTCTTGAGATTTCCTAACATGACGGGCAGCTAAATATAAACATAAACTTGACTGATGTGCTGCTAAACTTTCTAATTTTTCAGCATCAGGAACTTGAGAAGCACTACCACTAACACGAGTTAAAATAATGGTCTGAACTAGATCAGGGATAGTCAACTCTGTACCTATTTTCGCTGCTGCTGCCTGGAATGCACTAATTCCTGGTATTAATTGAAACTCAATGTTTTCTTGTAAAAGCCTTGCTATTTGTTCATTGATTGCACTATATAAAGTTAAATCCCCTGAGTGAAGACGAACCACAGATTGATTATTTCTAACCCTATCAATCATAATTTTCATGATAACTTCTAGGGTTTTATTTCCTGTAGCAATTAACTCACAATTATCACGAACATCTTTTAAAACTTGCTTAGGAACCAAAGAATCAGCATACAAAATAACATCAGCTTTGCTAATAATTTTGTATGCTTTTAACGTCAATAAATCTGGGTCACCAGGCCCGGCACCGATAAAGTAGACAGAAGGGGTTAAATTAGTCATTACTAGGAATAATATTACGGGGATAAATAGCTCTACTTCTAGCAGATTTACTTCTATTAAATAACTCACTAAAAGGAATTTCTGCATCATCTTGAACTAGATGAAGAGGATTAGGTTCTTTGCTAATATAATAGGCATAACTAGAGGTCAAATAAGGACGAAACTCCTCATTTTTTGCCGTATAAACCTCAGCAAAAGCCACTAATAAAGCGTTACCATAAGTGTCAATTACTTTTTGATTAGGAAGGGTTAAATCTGGTAAAGAATCTAAGACTGCTTGCATTTGTGCATCCAACTTAGTAAAGTTAACATGAGCTTGTCCTTCCACTAAAGCAAAGTATTTGTCATCAGTATTAATCCAAACAAACGCTTGTAACTGTTCAATAGCTGCTGGTGTTGCTGGATCACTACTTCCGGCAGCTAAAAGAACAGGAATGCTTACTTGAGAAAGTCCTTCTGGCCCAAACACTGCGCTAGTAACAGGATTAATAACCAAGGTAGAAGTAATACGCTCCTCTCGAAAATCATAGTCTTTGCGAGGTAATTCTAAAGCCCGACATTGCAACAGTAAAGATAAATTAGGTCCCCATAAGTTACGTCCACAAATCTCTTCTAAGCTATCAAAATTTAGCTTAGCTCCTGCTAAAGCCAAAGCAGTATATCCCCCAAAAGAATGCCCCATTACACCTACATTATTTAGATCCAAACGCCCTTCAAATTCTCTTCTATTGCGTCTTTCTAATTCATCAATCACATAACTAACATCTAAGGGACGATCAACATATTCATCGACTTTAACAATCTCCCGAGAAAACCCTTGTAACATTTCTTGAAGCTGATTAAAATCACTACCAGGATGTTGAGGTAAAGCAACCACATAACCATAAGAAACCAACTGTAAGACATCCTCCTTAAAATCTTCCGGACGGGAGGCTAAACCGTGGGAAAAAATAATCACAGGAGTTTTGCCCTCTCGCCATCGTTGCGGTTGTACCAAAACCACATCAAACTCCCGTTGGCGACTTTCATCAAATAATCTCAGTCTACGGGAAGGGCCAACCCCATAATCTCCCCGTTGGCGAATATCTCTGATATTGCTAAAGTTGGGGACAGTCTCCTGTTCCCTGGTTTGAGCGGAGATCGATTTCATTTCTGTGACAATAGCATTGGTTCCCTGTCCCAAAAGTTCCAGATAAGTAGCGGCTCTGAGGATTTCTTCCAGGTTAAACTGCATATTAACTGGCAAATGACGCAGAAAATTCAGTAAAGTTAATCCTTCTTCTTCGTCAAAAGCAGCTTGAACCATCGCCCCTCTAATAGCATATACTCCATTGCGTCCCCCTTGAATAGAAAATAAGTGGCCAACTCGTTGTAAAAGTTCTTGTCCCATGGGACTATTGAAGAAACGAGACACCTCTACAGGGTTGAGATCCGCCTTTTTCAGTAATGCCTCTCGAAAAGCCTGTTTTTCTTCGTCATTAACCCCTGCTAAATTCATATAATAGGCTAATTCTTTGTTAATCACCCCTTCATTAGCAAACAGTTCCAAGGAATCAATTCCTAAAGATAAATTAATGGGGGGATAAATGAAAACAAGTCTTGATTGTGCATAGACAGGTAAAACAGTTAAGACAGCTGCGAGAGTTCCTAAAGTGATATTTTTGAGATTTTTTTCCGCAGAAACCTTGAGAGAAGACAGAAAACCAAACATATTTTCTTTAAAAGGCCATAGCCATTAACCAATTTGTCTCTTAATATAGCATTGCCTTATAACTTTCTGTTTTTAGGATTAAACTGGTAACTGTTCACTGGTAACTGCCTTAACATTAATCGATAACAACTTCTCACACCCATGAACTCAAAAACATTTACTTGGTACCCTTTAAAATCTTTACACCCACGCAGCGATACTTGGCTTAATCTTTATTCTTGGGTGGGTTTATTGGCGATCGCCCTAATTCTCTTGGGATCTAACCTAAATAGTCCACCCCTATTAGACCCAGAGCGCATTATCGGCCAACTGGTTACAGAAATGGCACAAACATCCTTTTTATCAGGAGATTGGCTATTTCCGACCCTAGAAGGTCAACCCTATCACCAGCATCCGGTTTTAGGGTTATTTTTATTGACCTTAACTAATGGTCAAGAGGAGTTAACCCCGGGAAGTCTTCGTTTAGTTGGAGCGATCTTTGCTTCCCTTTCTGTCCCCTTATTGTATGCAGTGGCACGGGAAATTTTTGTCCTCTGGCGACCTGCTATATTGAGTGCTTTAGTTTACTTGATGCTATTTCCGATAGTTAGGTGGAGTCGTTTAGCTATGTTAGATGGAATTGTCCTATTTTGGTCAATTCTCACCGTATTATGTGTATTACGTTGTCGTCGTGATTTTCGTTGGTCTTTGGGGGTTGGTTTAAGTTTAAGTGGGTTATTCTTAACCCAAGGATTAATTGCTTGTTTATTTACAATTACTCTAATAGTTTTTTTGGCTTGGGATACCCCTAGACTTTTGAGTTCTGTCTATTTTTGGATGGGGGTAAGTCTGGGTATTTTACCGGCTTTAACCTGGTATTGGATGGAATGGTTAGTCTATGGAAGCCCCTTTTTAAATGAGATTTTTTTCCACTCTTTTCAAGGAGGTTGGCAGAACTTTTTTGTCTCTTTGACCTATTATCCTCTAGCTATTATTAAATACTGTTGGCCTTGGCTAATATTTACCTCTTATGGAATCAGACTAACTTGGCAATCCCCTAACTGGGGCTGGGCTAAATTAATCCTGGTTTGGGGTGCTTGTTACGGGGGAATAATTATGCTCCTTCCTTTAGATAGCATGAGTTATCTTTTACCTTTTTATCCTGCTTTAGCTTTGGCTAGTGGGATCATTTTCCATGAAGTTAATCATTGGCCTGATGATCTTGCCTATCCTAAATCTTGGTGGATGACTTTATTGAGTTTATCAGGGATAGTGAGTATTGTTAGTCTTTACATTATTTTAGATTTTCCTTTCGCTTTGGTTTTAAATGAGTTCGATTTAACTAGACTATCTGAGAGTTTATCCTTAGTCTTAACTTTAATAAGTGTTGGTCTAACTTGGGGTGTTACAGCTACTTTAATTATTCGGAGAAATTCCCAATTTATTACAGTTTTGTTATGGGGAATGTACGTTAGTTTGCTGTTGGTGATTGGTTCACCCTATTGGATGGGTAATAACGTTTACTTCTGAAAAATTTTCCCCAGCTTATTCTAGCCTTTGAACTCCTGCACTACCATCGCATTGCGCTTGTGTTCCTCCTGTTACTGCAGCAACACTACCTGTGCCAGTAGTGGTACCAGTCGCTCTTAAACCAAGAATAGTATAGTTATTGTCCTCATCAATGGAACGACAAATAACCGTACTATAGCTTCTGTTTTCAGGATCATAGCCCACTGCCGCCACATAGTCTCGAGTGCCTTTATTTGGATTATCTATTCCTTTTGCCCCTTGTAAACCTCCTACCGTAACACTGTTCCCTTGATTGACAAAAACAACATAGTGCAGCTTAGCAAAAATAATCCACCAGTCACTTATGATCTTTAAAGCCCTTAAATTTCCAAACGAACGGCTTAGCAAAATGTTGATTAAAGTAATCAATAAAATTGAGAATTTTTTGGGATAGTTCTTCAGTTGAACGGACAGTAATTCTTTTGAGTAAACGCCTGACTAAGATCGAAAACCAACACTCAATTTGATTAAGCCACGATGTATGTTTGGGAATATAAACAAAGCGAATTCGATGAGATTCATCTGATAAAAAATCTGCTCTGCTGTCCATAGATTGCAAAATCCCCTCCTTTCCTTTTCTCCCCAAATCAATAGTAATTCCACAGCTTTCTGCTACTAATTTGACTAAGCTTTCCGATTTATGAGTGTTGAGTTTATCTACAATAAAAATCCATTCTGCTTTTTCATCAATCTTAATCGTTCTCTGGATATGTTCAGAAAAATCTTGTTCTGTTCTTGTCGGTCCAATAGAGGGACTAACAACTTTTCCTCTTGCCACATCTCAGTTCGCAATCAAGCTTAAAGTTCCGTGTCTTTCATATTCAAATTCGATTTTTTCTACTTGTTTAGGCTTGATTCTTTTGTTCGGAAATAATCTCTCAAGAGCTTGAATCCCTGTCATTTCATCTGTACTAATTAAATGAATTCCTTGTTCTAACAAAGTTTTAGCTTCTTGATGAAGTTCACAGATATATTTGACTTGCTTTTTAAATTTTAAGGGATCATCAATTTTGGCATTTAACCAGTAACGAACGAGATGTGGTTGTAATGTCGCTTCTTTTTAAAAAACGCCCCACACTACGGGGGGAAATCTTTTCGACAATTCCTCTTTTTATGGCTTCATCCGCCAACTCTGAAGGTGTCCAATGGCTCACTGGTCTGTCTGATTTTTCACATTCTTCACAAGCGATCGCTACAATCTGGACTACTTGTTCGACCGTAAAGGATTTTGTTGTTCCAGGTCTTGGGCGATCGCTTAAAATTCCTTTGATCAAGACCATTAATGCTTTCTCCGTTACCTGTTGTTCTTCGGCGGCACTCAGTTTTTCTCTCTCCTCAAACCATCGCGATCGCCACTGACGCACTTGTACTCGGTCTAATTCTAATCTTCGACTAATCGAACTATTGCTCTCTCCTGATGCTGCGGCTAAGATTAGCTTGGCTCGTCTAACAAGGCGATAGGGGTTTGTTGTCCCTCTCACTATTTGTTGGAGTACTGTTTTCTGTAGGTTGGAGAGGTTAATTGGCAATGCTTTTATCATGGACATCAACTTCGAGATTCTTCCGTTAGTTTCATTGAAACACATTGTCGTGGCTAGTCACGAAAGTTTCTGTAAAAATCTGGTGGATTACTTTCGCCAAGCTGCACTAGTTATCGGTATTGACTGCCCACTGCTCACTTTCATTCTGAGGAAACGAGGAATCTAATTTTTTTTGAGAAACCCCTTGCAATTTTCTGTAAGTTGTTGTTATACTAATAAAGGCGACGCGGGATAGAGCAGTCTGGTAGCTCGTCGGGCTCATAACCCGAAGGTCGGTGGTTCAAATCCGCCTCCCGCCATCTAATATAAACATTGTAGGGGTCAACGGCCGTTGACCCCTACAATGTTTATGACTTCTCAGTTTTAGGCATTGCTCCCTAATATTGTTGATTAGCCATAGGTATAATTGAAATACAAAAAGTGTGTTAGTCTGTCGGTTCAGAACTTATGATGGACTTGACAGGCTTTTCTGTATAAAAAGTCTGTATTTTGGGTTTTAGATATCTTCAGATATTCCGGCAATATTATTGAAATATTCTTGAAGTTTTAGGTAAGCCTGAATAATCTCCGAATTTCCCCAGTTTTCATGCGGTTGCAAACGAATCATCTCATAAACACTATTTACTAGGCAAATATTAGGTTCCCAGAACAATAAATTACTAAGTGTTTGATCTACTTCCTCAAAAGAAGGTACTGAAGCACAGTTCAATTTCAAAGATGTCATATTTTTTAACCTGTTGTCAATATTTTTTTATTGTAGCATCTTTTTTTCAAAAGTGATTCTTACTTTAGGAAACTATTAACCAAAAAAGACTTCATGCTTAAGCAACTCTATTATTTATCGTTTGGGGAGGACTATCTTATGCACTAAGGATATTTTTTGTTGCATTTCTTAACACTTACTATAGCGTTCCTCTATACAATTTTAATAATCAAGGTTATAATAGAGGGGTTTGTTTTTTAGGAAAGAAAAACCCTAAACTATATTTAATTTAGTGGTTAATCAAGGAAAAAATGGCGAACCCCAACCCGAACCTTAAAAATTTAGAGAAAGGAAGAGGAAAAAAACCCAAGTTAGGACATAAAGCTTTTTCTGTTAAGTTAGATCCTAATGAAAAGGAGATATTGGAAGAAATAGCGAAATCATATAATTGTACTTATGCAGGAAAAGGCTCAATTTCTGGTCTTTTATCCAAGATTGCTCAACAAAACTTAATGGTTGTACCTGCTCCACTTTACACACCATCTACAAATAACATTATATCTATTAATAAGGGAAAGGTGGATATAGAGTCAGGAGAAGAACCTTTGTCACCATCCGATCCTATCCAAGAAATCCTTGACGATGATCTTCTCAAAACAGTTGAGGGAAATAAGGATGAAACATCTACTTTGTATAAACCAACAAAAACATAGTGTTTTGTTGGTTTATATAGTGTGGTGTCAATTTTTGTTTAAGTTCGGTGTTTGTGGTTTTCATTACACTATATTCCACTTTTTTCTATGTGATGTCCCTATAAGAATCTAGAAAATACAGCAATGATGGGACTGACGTCACCATTAGGCTAACCATACCATAGAGGAAGTAGAAGTTCATCTGACTATTCCCATGTTTCCCCAAGACTCTAGATCCTTTCAACATATTGTACCTGATGTTAAATCTCTTCTATTTTTAATAGCTTTTGATTTGATGATGGAAACTAAAATCATTGAGTCTAATGAAGCTGTTATTAAACTTCAGAATAATCTTTACATATTACATAAACTTATTAATAACGGGGAAATTTATTTAGAATGTTCTTGCTCAATTGTAATGTCTTGTATTCGATATTTAGAAATCCAAAAATATAATTCTTTGATAACTAACAACAAGTTAAAAGAATACATAGACAAGCTGTTAGAAATCGTAAGAGTTAAAGACAATCATTATGACAGCTTACTCCTGAAAGCTGATAGATTAATACCTTATTTAGAAGGCTTAACATTTGAAGATATTTTTGGTCTCGTTCATGCTGAGTATCTAAATGAAGGAATTATATTAAATAATAATAAAAATCAGCTTAAGCAGTGGGTTGATAATAATAAAGAATATATCGAATCAAGTTATTGTGATATACAAATACATTATATTTATTCATTGGTTAAATTTATTCAGGAGCAAGACCTTTTTAGTGATCTTCTTAACAACAGAAATATTATCATAGTTAATACGCCAGACAACGATCCGATTGAGTTGCCATCAGGTTCAACTACTATTGATTTTGTCTATAAACTCCATAGTTCTATTGGACATCGATTTTCAAAAGCCGAAATCAATGGAAAAGAAGTGCCCATAAATACTGTTATTCACGATCAAGACAATGTTAAAATAATTACCAAAAATACAGAAAATCCTGATTTACATTGGTTAAATCATATTAAAACTGATTATGCAGCTAAACAGATTAAAAAGTGGCATAAAAAGTTTAATATAGAAAGAGGAGAAAAGCTTTTAAAAAAAGAATTTGGCAAAAGATATTCTACCAATGGTGAGGTGTTGAATTATGTGGCAATATATTTAAGACAAAAGACAACCTTAGAACTACTAGAACAACTAGGAAAAGGTGATATCAACCTTGAACAAGTTAAACAAATTATTACAGAATATATTTCAATCAAGGAGAAAAGAATTCAGTTAAACGAAATAAAATCATGTAATCGTAAAAACTGCAAGCCCATCAAAGGAAAACAATATGATAATTATCAAATAGCTAGATGCTGCAGTCCTTTTCCTGGGGATGAAGTGGATATAATTGGCATTGTGAAAAAACATCATAATTCTCCTTATCTTAAAATTCATAACATCGACTGTGAAAGTATTAAAAATATTCCTGACGAAGAAAAAATTGCTATTGAATGGAATTGTAGTTTTTCTACAGTTTCTATAAAACTCATTATGAAAGACAAAGAAGAAATGTTAAGAGCGACCCTCAATGAAATAGCTTCTCAATGTTATAAATATAATGTTCGTAAATCTAACCCATCAAATAGTTATGCAAAATTATCAGAAGCTATTGCCATAATAATGATTGATGTTTTAATTAACTCTACAATTGAGCTAAAACACCTTGTTAACCAAATAAGAAAAGCTCCTGGCATTTAAAATGTTGATGTTAAGGGAATTTATCCTGGAATCACTAAATAGGGTTTGCTGAAAAAGTTTCTCCAAAATTTATGCCACTTTTGACCAAGAATTTTCTGACAAATCAATAAGTTTTAGTACATAAAAATTGTTTAAAGTATAATCAAAATTAATGAAAGGCGGTTTGATGAGTTCCCCTGTTCTATTATTAGTAAATAAGGACAAAAAAAGCGACAAAAACTGCCTCAGAAGTTTAGAAAGATTGACAACTAAAAATGTAATAGCAATAGATGTAATGGAGGTTTCAGGGAGTTTTGTCATCACGAGATTTAGGCTAAATCTTCGTTTAGCTTGTCCAAACTTTCCCTCAATAGCATTACGGAAGCATTCATCGGAGTGGGCTTGTTTCTTTTCTTCTTCACTGACATTTTTCGGAGGTCTTCCTAACTTCGGACCACTGATTCTTATCCCTCTTTCCTTACACCAATTTCTGTTTTCCCTAGTTCGATAAATTTTATCTACATGGACGGATTCGGGATAATAGCCAAACGTTTCTTTATACTTTTCTACTTGTTCTTTTAAATGACAAGATTCATTGAAGTTTTCCCAACTTATTTTTTCTAGAAACACATAGTTATCTACACAGCTTACTGAGAGTTTAGCTCCAAACTCTATTGGTTTTCCTGCTTTTCCCCTCACTATTGGACGAATATGCGGTTGAGTTAAACTTACAATTCTTTGAGGAACACTCTGGGTCTTATTCTCCCACATTGACTGTTGTTGTTCATAAACTTTTTTGATAGTCTCTAGACAATTTTTCTGTCTTTTACTCAGATTTTCCAGGGAAGCCCCAGCTTGAATTAAGTCTTCTATATTTCCTAAATTTTTCTTAAGGTATTTTAACTGTTTCCCGATAGCTTTTCTTCTTTCTTGATAAGATACTTTTCGTTTTTTAGCTACTTTTAAGTATTCCTTTCTAGCAATTTTTCTAGAAGTTCTCGGCTTTTTTCTCAATTTTACTCTTAATGGTTTATAAAGATTATCTATTATTCTTTCTGTCTCAATTCTGGCTTGATTTAATATGCCTAAATCCGTTGGGTATTTGATGTCTGCTGGCGCACAAGTCGCATCTAAAATTAGTTTACCTTTATTTTTTATTTTTTCTCCTTTTTCTTGGAGACAATCCTTTTTTTTTACTTCTTTATCACTCTTGTCTATTTCTCTTTTTACTATTTTTTTATTGATTTTGTTTATCAATTCTCCATCAATTCTTTTCCTAAAATGAACTAGCATTGAAGATTCCAGTGGTGGCTCTTGTTGATAACAATTTAAACCTATAAAGTATTGTAGATAGGGATTTTCTCTAATCTGTTCTATAGTTTCTCTATCACTTGTTCCTAATTTTTCCTTAATAATTAATGTCCCTAATGCCATTCTAAATAGTTTGGCTGGCGCACCTTTTTCTGCTGAAAAAAGTTTAGCATATTCTTCCTCAAAATCATCCCAAGGTATCAACTCTGCCATGATTACCCAACGATTATTGGGGGACAATTTGCCCTCGAAAGGTAATTCAAATTTTTCTGGGGGCGGTAAAGGTTGCTCCTCTTTTCGATACATTTGTTCTTGACCAACAACTGGGAGGTGTTTCTACCAATTATAGCGGTTTGTAGCCGACAAAGCTGATCTTTTTTGCGATCGCGAATATGGGTGTAACCTTTTAAAGAATAGGGTTTTGCTTTTATTCAGCAAACCCTAAATACTGTCAGCATTAAAGCAGACAACCCAGAAAAGTTCGGAAACCCGTACCCAGACGACTATTGCCATGACTCCCCTTATTTCGCTAAATTAGCACTCGTAAGGTTAGAGTGCTAAGCATCTCAAACAAGCCCTCATTCCTAATTATAAACTTCAGGAGGATTCGTTCATGGCAGCAATTAGTATCAACGTCTCTACAGTTAAACCCCTCGGCGATCGCATTTTTGTAAAAGTTAGCCCCGCCGAAGAAAAAACCGCAGGTGGTATCTTATTACCCGATAACGCCCAAGAAAAGCCCCAGATCGGTGAAGTTGTGGCAGTTGGACCCGGAAAACGCAACGACGATGGCAGTCGTTCTGAATTAGATGTCAAAGTTGGCGATAAAGTGCTTTACTCCAAATACGCCGGCACCGATGTCAAACTGTCTGGAGATGACTACGTATTACTATCGGAAAAAGATATCCTCGCTGCCGTTGCTTAATCAAAGCAGAGAAGACTTGAGAGCGACTTTATTGATTATTGATTGAGAATTGACCAAAAAGAGGCATAACCTATGGCTAAATCCATTGTTTACAACGAAGATGCACGTCGTGCTTTAGAAAGAGGTATGGACATCCTAGCTGAGTCTGTGGCCGTTACCCTTGGACCTAAAGGCCGCAACGTTGTCCTAGAAAAGAAATTTGGCGCCCCGCAAATTATTAATGACGGGATCACCATTGCAAAAGAAATTGAATTAGAAGACCATATCGAAAATACCGGAGTTTCCTTGATTCGTCAAGCAGCTTCTAAAACCAACGATGTCGCTGGAGACGGAACTACCACCGCTACAGTTTTAGCCCATGCGATCGTTAAAGAGGGTTTACGCAACGTTGCGGCCGGTGCTAACCCCATCGCTTTGAAACGGGGTATCGATAAAGCTACCGACTTCTTAGTAGAAAAAATCGCGGCCCACGCTCAACCCATCGCAGACTCAAAAGCGATCGCTCAAGTCGGTGCCATCTCCGCAGGAAACGACGAAGAAGTTGGTGCAATGATCGCCGAAGCGATGGATAAAGTAGGTAAAGAAGGGGTTATTTCCTTAGAAGAAGGAAAGTCCATGTTCACCGAACTGGAAATCACCGAAGGGATGCGCTTTGATAAAGGGTATATTTCCCCTTATTTTGTCACCGATGCTGAACGCATGGAAGCAGTATTTGAAGAACCCTGCATCCTCTTAACGGACAAAAAAATTAACCTCGTACAAGACTTAGTGCCTGTTTTAGAGCAAGTTGCTCGTCAAGGTAAGTCTTTAATGATCATCGCCGAAGATATCGAAAAAGAAGCCTTAGCAACCCTGGTGGTTAACCGTTTACGGGGTGTGTTAAACGTAGCTGCGGTGAAAGCTCCTGGATTTGGCGATCGCCGTAAACAGATGCTCGAAGACATCGCTGTTTTAACTGGTGGTACTGTTATCAGCGAAGATGCTGGCCTCAAGTTAGAGAATGCCAAGTTAGAAATGTTAGGCTCTGCTCGTCGGGTAACTTTAACTAAAGACGACACAACTATTGTTGCCGAAGGCAACGAAGAAGGGGTTAAATCTCGTTGTGAGCTTATCCGTCGTCAAATGGAAGATACAGAGTCTTCCTACGATCAAGAGAAGTTACAAGAGCGTTTAGCTAAGTTATCCGGTGGTGTAGCTGTCATCAAAGTGGGTGCTGCTACTGAAACCGAAATGAAGGATCGTAAGTTACGTTTAGAAGATGCCATCAACGCCACAAAAGCAGCCGTAGAAGAGGGTATCGTCCCTGGTGGTGGTACCACCTTAGCACACCTCACTCCTACCCTAGAAGAGTGGTCTAACGGCAATCTAGCTAACGAAGAGTTAACCGGTGCTTTGATTGTTGCTCGTGCTTTAACTGCACCCTTAAAACGTATTGCTGAAAATGCTGGTCAAAACGGTGCGGTAGTTGCTGAGAGAGTCAAAGAACAAGACTTTAACACCGGTTACGACGCTGCTAGTGGTCAGTTTACCGATATGTTAGCTGCTGGTATCGTTGATCCTGCTAAAGTGACTCGTTCCGGTTTACAAAATGCTGCTTCGATCGCAGGTATGATCCTCACCACCGAATGTATTGTGGTGGATAAACCTGAGAAAGAAAAAGCACCTGCTGGTGGTGGTGGAGACTTCGACTACTAAACCTTAAACCTAAAATGTGGATATTGTAGGGGTCAACGGCCGTTGACCCCTACAATATATCTAGGCAGAATCAGTCATGATATGTGAAAAGCGAGAATATATAGCAATCAGTTATCAGTTGTGAGAATTAAGTGAATTCTGATCCACCCTAACCCCCCTTACTAAGGGGGGAACTAAAGGGGGGATCATAAGGGGGGAACTAAAAGGGGGGATCTCGATAATCTCACGAATCATTACTGATTGCTATATATCAAGACATAATAATATTATGTCCCTACGAATGCGTCCTTGTAGGGGTTTAACACTGTGTTTTACCCTGCTCAATATTTTCTCACAACTGAAACCTGATTGCTATATTGTTAATTAAAGTAGACGAACTAGGAGGATCTGTGGTGCAACTCCATTCTGGTGCAGTCATAGAAACCCATAATTTAGTATCTTATGAATCTTTGGGAGTTAATCGTGGTTTCACCTTAACTTATGACTCAGAAAGAGCAGATTCTCGTCCTATTTTACACTTTGATTATAGCAATGTCGTCTTTAACGAAAATCGCCGTTTAATGGCAGAATTAACGGTACAACAAGGGATGTTTGAGTATGAAATAGCAGGAGGGACTAATTATTGGTCCATTCCTGAAGAGGGTGGTAATATTGAAGCGGCCTTACAAGGGGATATGCGTGGGTTAGGTTCGGGGCGTTATGATTATCAATTAAGTACAGGATTATTGCAACTGAATGGGGAAACCTTGAATGGTTCAACCATTACTTATACTGGGGACATTATTCACGTTAACAGTATTGGTAGTATTTTCGGCAATGGTTGGGGTTTGTCCGGTTTGGAGGAAATCGTCGAAAATGTGGATGGATCGGTGTTAATCATCGATGGAGACGGGGGAGAATTGTTATTTGAAATCCTGGAAGAAGGTGGTTATGACTCGCCTCCAGGGGATTTTTCTGTGTTGGAAAAATTGGAAGATGGGACATTCCGACGCACCATGACGGATCAGATGGTTTATAGTTTCAATGCGGATAATAAAATTGCTAGTGTAAGCGATCGCAATGGAAATACTACTCAATATATCTACAACAATGAGGGGAATATTAGCACCATTATCGATCCTGTGGGTTTAGAAACTAATTTTAGTTATACCAATGGTTTAGTTACCAGTATTAGCGATCCGGGGGATCGTGAGACAGTGTTAGAGTATGACACAGCAGGAAACCTGATCCGTTAATTTCTATAATAATACCTACAACCAAATTGCTGTTAGTTCTAATGGTTTACTCAGCTTTGGCGGAATCAAGTCTCAGTATACTAATACTGATCTAATGACTGGTGGTGTTGGATTATCTGATTTACCTTCCATCTTACCATTCTGGGATGATTTAGAAACAAGAAGTGATGAAGGAGCTATTGCTGAAATTTATACTCAAACAATTAGAGAACCAGATAATCGCCAATTTATTGTACAGTGGCATCAAGTTGAAGCTTATCCATATCTTTCTGAAACTGGAAATATCACCTTTCAAGTGATATTGAGTGAAGGCACTAACTCAATTCAATTTAATTACCTTGATGTTAATTTTGAGCAATCTACTGATGAGGAACATAGTGCCGGAAAATCAGCCACAATTGGTATTTGGAATAATCAGAATCAGTTTCAACAGTACAGTTTTAATCAGGCTAGTTTGCAAAATGGCTTATCCTTAATTGTTACTGAGCAGGGGATTACTGAAGCAACCGGAACCTCTATCGGTCGAGGATTCAAGAGTTTCACCTATGACCCAACTTTCAATCAATTAACCAGTTATACCGACGAATTAGGTCATCAAACTCTCTACGATATTGACCCCAATAATGGAAATGTTCTCTCCATCACTGAAGTCATTGGAGAAGTAGGAGGAAATGACGATCTTATCACTCAATTTACCTACACTGCTAATGGTTTAGTTGATACGATTACTGATGCTTTAGGTCGTATCACTGATAATGATTATGATACATTTGGTCGTCTTATTTCTATGACTTATGCAGTAGGAACAAACGACGAAGCAACCAGACAATTTGAATATGATACCGTAGGCAACCAAACCGCTATTATTGATGAAAATGGCAACCGCACCGAGTTTGAATATGATGCTTTAAATCGTCTCATTTCTATCACAGAAGCTGATCCTGATGGTGAAGGTTCCTTAACTTCTCCTATTACCAGTTATACCTATGATGCTGATGGAAATTTACTCACCACAACCGACCCAGAAAATAGCATTATTACCAATGAATATGATGTCTTAAACCGTCTCATACAAACCACTGATTCTCTCAATCAAGTTACAACCTTTACTTATGATTCTATTGGTAATCTCTTGTCAGTTGTTGATCCGTTAGGAAACGAAACCCAAAATATTTATGATGAACGTTATCGTCTCATTGAAACAATTGATCCGGAAGGAATCATTACCCGATTTGATTATGATCTAGACAATAACCTAATTACAGTGATAGAAAATTCAGTTTTAGGAACAACAAATTGGATTAAGTGAAGTGGTCAAGTGAAAATGGAGGAAATGATCAAACTTATTTGATTACAGACAATGTAATGACTTGGGAAGAAGCAGAAACAACAGCACAAGAATTAGGAGGTCATTTAGTTGCTATTAATAGTGAAGCTGAACAAGAATTTATCGAAAATAATATTTTAATTGGTCAATACGAACGTTTACCTTTATGGATAGGAATTAATGATGTAGAAAATGAAGGGGAATATGTATGGACAACAGGAGAAACATTAGACTTTACTAACTGGAATGAAGAGCAACCTAATGATTCTGGTGATTATGGTACAATTAATTGGCATCACTCACGGTTTGATACTAATATTAAAGGAACATGGAATGATGTACCCTTAGAAGGAACAGTGGGTTTTGAAGGGTTTACAGATGGTCTTTATTTTGGATTAATTGAACTTGAAATTAATGACCTTTCTAACAAAACAACTTTTGAATATGATGCCAGAAATCGTCTCATAAGTGAAACCGATCCTTTCAACAATACAACTACCTACGAATACGATGTAGTTGATAATTTAATTGCACAAACTGATCGAAGCGATCGCAGAATTGAATATCAATATGATGACATCGATCGCCTAATTCAAGAAACCTGGATAGATACTGAACAAGTTATTAATTATAGTTACGATAAAGTTAGTAATTTAACCTCAGTTGTGGATCAATATAGTTCCCTAACTTATACCTACGATAACCGCGATCGCCTGATTGCTGCTGATAATTTAAACACCCCCAATACCCCCCATGTAACCCTCAATTACACCTACGATGATGTGGGTAATATGTTGTCAGTGGTTGATACAATAAATGGGGTAGAAGCTGGCACTAATAACTACAATTATGATGCCCTGAATCGCTTAATTGAATTAACACAATCTGGTAATAATGTCAATGATAAAAGTGTTAATTTTGCTTACAATGCCTTAGGACAATATACCTCAATGAGTCGTTATAGTGACTTAGCTGGAACACAATTAGTTAACCAAACAAACTACAATTATGATGACTTAAACCGTCTCACCAATATAGGTCATAATAACGGTACAAATGACATTGCTTTCTACAATTATGCTTATGATGCTTCCAGTCGTATTACTCAGATAACCGATGTTGATGGAGTAACAGACTATACCTATGATGACAGAGATCAGCTAATTGGTGCAGAACGTAGTAATGATAATCTTGTCGATGAAACATACGAATATGATGCCAATGGCAACCGTATTAGTTCCAGTTTGCACGAAAATGGCTATGAAACAGGGACAAATAACCGTTTATTGTCCGATGGGGTTTATAACTACGACTACGACAATGAAGGTAACTTAATCAGTAAAACAGAGATAGCCACAGGAAACAGCCAAGAATTTATCTGGGATTATCGTAATCGTTTAATCGCAGTCATTGACAAAGATAATGAGGGAAATGAACTACAGCGCGTCGAATTTGTTTATGATGCGTTTAATCGACGTATTAGTAAAACAGTAGATACAACCCCCTCAGATGAAGTTGCAGGAGTTGTTACTCATTTTGTTTATAACGCAGATGATGTTCACTTAGAATTTGTGGATAATGACGGAATCACAGGGGAAAATGAACCTATTTTAAGTCAACGTTATTTACACCCCAGATTCCGCACTTCAAAATGTAGTATAAAAAAATACATAGTTTTAAAAAGTCCGAAAATCATACCTGGGCAAGAATATTTCTCTTTTCATTAAATTTTTAGGAAAAATAATCAAATTAAGAAGATTTATACTCATTGAAAACTTAGCAAGACTCAGCACAAACGAAGGAGAGTTTCCTCTTCTCATTTGATATCATTAGACTCTTATTCTTTTATTATTTTTGCTTTATCCAATTCAATTTATAGATAATATCTTTGACAAGATGCAGGTAATAAACTCAATATAAAACGCCTTTCTTCTGTTAAATTGACAATTTGTTTAACTCTGTTTAAAATCACATAATGAATACCTTGAAAACATTGAAATATCCACCTCAAAGTCGGACGCAATGTTACTTTCCCTACTTGATTATTTATTCCTTTTTTGACTCTTTTTAAACAATTTCTTAATTCTCTTTGCCCCAAGTTATAAATCAACAAACACAAAGACATTAAAAATAACATTGTTTCTATTCTTTCTGGTTTTTCAACGAAGAAACTATCAGTAAAAAATAAGGGATCTTTCAAAAATCGAAATCCTCTTTCCGTAGATTGCTGGTTTTTATAAGTTATCAGAATTTCACTAGCTTCTAATTTATTTTCCTCTACTAAGTTAGTTGCTAAAATAAATTTTCCTGCTTCTTTAGTCTTTCTACTTATCTCTTCATCTTTTTTGATGATCAGACTAATCATTTTATAAATCTTTTCCTTTTTTTTCGAGTAAGTTTCAATCAGTTCAACTTCTTTTATTTCCAACAATCTCAATTTTTTATTAATAGCTTTTAATTTATATCGAGCAGCTTGAGGATGTTCAAATTCTTCAGATTGTATTTCTTTAAGAAATTTTTGGGATTTCTTCTCTTCTTGGGAAAGTTGTTTTTCTAGTTTTTCCAAATCACTTTTCTGTCTTTTTTCACTCAAGACTATTAACCAAGTTTGCTTGATTCCACCATAAGTAACAATTTCTTCTTTCCAGGTATAACTTTCTAAATTTAGGTCACTTCTTTTTTCTTTATCTTCATCTTTTACTTCTTCCACCTCTATATTTTGCACTAATTCTTTTGCTTTTTTTATGGTCATTGGAACTCTCGTTATCCATTTTAAATGTTGGATTAGTTGGAGATTTTCTTGACCATATAAAGCACTATCACAAACCATGATACTATCAAACTTTATTTGCTTTTTGAATTCTACTAAAACTTTTCCAAATACAGCTTTATCAGATTCATTTCCATCTCCTACTCTCACAAATAATGGAATATCTCCATCTTGGCTTGTTATTAAATCCAAGACACATTGTTTTAAGTCTGGTCTATGATCCCGAGAATATCCTTTCTTAATAAAAATTGGTCTTTCTTTAATAATTTTTTCTTCTTCCTGTTTCTCTTTATCTTCTTCCCTTTTATATTCTCCATCTAAATGAAATGATGTGGAATCTAAATGGGAGTATTTAAGGTCTATTTTAAATTTTTTAATTACTTCTAAAACTACTTCAATAAAAATATCATTTAGTCCATATTTATATAATTCATCCATTACTCTCCCAATTTTATCATCATTAAGGTAATCAGGTTTAATTCTTTCTCCTAACAATTTCTCAATGGCTTTATCTTGAAAAAAATAACTGAATAAATATAGAGGTCTTGAAACAAATCCTAGTCCATTGATTAAAATAGACTTAACTACTGTACCTGCTGAGATTTTTTCTCTAACATCTATTCCTAATTTATTATTAATTATTTTGACTATTTCTATTTCATCAATTAAACCAGCTACTATCCCTAAATGGTCTAAATTTTTAACTTGTATTTCTTCTAAATAAGACATTTTTCGCTCTTTTTTTACAGAGGAAACAACTTAAGCAATTATCCCACTTTTTTGTCTTCAAGAGCTTAAGCAATTATACTTAATTATTAACCCCAGGATTGTAGTATTTAATGCTACTTTTTGAAGTACGGAATCTGGGTTACACGGTAAGAACTAAGCCGATCTACCTTCCTCAACGGGGGATTGAGGGGAATTTTTACAAAATTGATCCTCACTTGGTCAACATTTGGGGTAAGACCAGGGGAGATTTTGGAATACACTTTGATGCCAATGCGCCCGGTAGTGCTGGTTGTGTCGTTATCAGAAACAAGCCAGCATGGGAAGCTTTTCAGCAGATGATGAAAAATTATGAACTAGCCGGATTAAAGACCGTCCCCTTGATTGTTGAATATCAACGTTAGCAATTATCCTTGAGGGGTATCTCTACACAGAATAATATGGCTACCTTTTTGACGCTTTATGTAAAATCCTACCTTTCCCAATGTTTTGATACACTGTTTGCCAGAAATTTGAGGTAATTTACTCATAAAGCAAGGGTAACTGTTTCAACGTTATCTTCAGGAATCACACGACCTTCTTCTTGGAGAACCTCCATATATAATTCTATTGCTTCTTGAATATTAGCGATCGCCTCTTCTTTTGTTTCTCCTTGACTAATACAAGGAGGTAAACTAGGACATTGAGCAACCCAATAACCATCTTCTCCAGGATAAATAATTACTTGTCTCATCTGTACCTGTTTGATGTGAATGAATTTGTCCCCATTTTATCATTGAAATGCGATCGTCTGGATAAGTTTTCTCTTAATTCCCCCCTTTAGAAAGGGGGGTTAGGGGGGATCAAACCCTCAGAGAGATCGCCTGGATAACTTTTCTCTTATTCCCCCTTTTCCAAGGGGGGTTAGGGGGGATCAAACCCTCAATAACAGCAATAACCCCCTCTAAATTATGCAAAACTTCTTCATTAGTAAATCGAATAACTTTTAAACCTTGGACTTTGGATAAAAAACAATTGTTAGCGTAAATTTTACGCTAAACATATCTCCAGAGCTAAAATTAAAATAGAGAATTAAGGTGATTTTAAAAACTCTCTTTCCATCTTTTTAGGGGATTTTAAATATTAAATAGCTTCATTCAGTTTCGGTTCCAATATAAATATCTAAGTAGCTTTCAGTTAGAGATTGAATGACTCGTTCTAATTCATCAATGAGATTTCTTCTAGTGAGTTTTTCTACAGCATCAATATGAGCAGAACTTCCGGCTCGTCCTAAATATTTATATTTGGTTTTTTTCTCATTATTAGTGGCCATAGGAAAAATTGATTCAGCAGCCTGTAGTTTATAATACCAGTAGATTGTTCCCTTTCGATTAACCTGATAACGAATAATATGACAATTAGCTGGTGCTACTTCCCCTTCCCGTTCAATTTTCTTTATTTTCTGTTTAAGAGAGCGAATTAGACTCTTAATTTGTTTGGCTCTCAGGTGAACATCTTGACTGGTCTTAAGTTCGGAATGTGATGACATTAGCCTTAACTGTAACAAACAACCTCTTTTGATGTTAGCGTATATATTCCGCTAATTTATAAGGTAATAAATTTCAAAAATGACCAAAAATGAAACGGCTACGTCTGTCGAGGAATTCCTGGTGTGGAGGTCTAACCTCTTCCAAGGACTAAAAGCTAGAAAAGAAACTATTATAGAATTACTCGAGGCCCTCTCCAGTAACCAACAAGCTCACTCAGTCGTTGAATTGTCTCTCAATCCTTTATTTAGAAGAGATTATAACAGTTTATATAGAGGAATTCAAGAGTTTTTACCCACTCAAACTGACCCTAATTATGAACAGAGAATTGAGACTTTATTTTCAGCGGTATCGAGAACAATTCCTCCCATTTCAAAATATTATAACTTATTTGGTATTGACACAACTCCCTGTCCACGACCGTTTGCCGAAACGTTAGCGGATAAAACCTTTATTCATTACCCCAATCCAATTAAGGGAAATAAACCCATTAATATTGGACATTGTTATTCCGTTGTCTGCGCTTTACCTGACCAAATAGACACAGAAAAAGTCCCTTGGGCTGTCCCCTTATCAGGAGAGCGAGTCCCCTCTAAACATAAAGGAGTAAATCAAGGCAATCAACAACTAAAAAAAATCTGGCAAAGTTCTTTATTTTCTGATAAATTATCTGTCTTAGTGGCTGATAGTGACTACAGCCAAAAGGATTTTATTGGGGAACAAGTTAAGCATGAAGACGTAGTTACTATTACAAGAGTTAGAAGTGACCGAGTTTTTTATCGTCAATTTATTCGGGACCCAAATCAAGCCAAAACTTCGGGACATCCCCGTTGGTATGGGGATAAATTTGACCTTAAAGATGACCAAACTTGGACTGAACCTGATGAAGTTCATCATGTTCCCTTTACAACGAAAAAAGGTCGTCAATTAACAGTGACTATTTCGGGATGGAAACAGATGTTAATGAGAGGAACTAAAAACTATAAAATGAAAAATCACCCCTTTACTTTACTCCAGATTGTTGTCAGAGATCAAGAAAGAAATAGTATTTGGAAACCTATGTGGCTTATTGTTATTGGTTCTCGGCGCGATGAGTTAAGTTTAGTTGATTATTATCAGTGTTATCGACAACGTTATGACATGGAAAATCTTTTTCGATTTGGTAAACAAAGATTATTGATGACATCTTATTTATTGGACTTTGGACAAAAAAAGTTTGTTAGCGTATATTTTACGCTAAACTAAAATCCCAAAATATCGGCTCTGTATCAGTCAATAAAATTGGCTGACAAATAGGGCTAATCTATAGATTCTGAGGAAAACTAAGGAGCTTTTAAGTTTTCAGTTGATTTTTTGCTCCCTTTCTTGATAACATCATGACGAGTTCTTGGGGCTTTTTTGTAACCTTTAATACGTCCGGAAGAAAAACCTCGACGTTTGGGAAATTTGGCGAAAGTCCCCAAGGTCGTAATTATTCTTGAAAAGTCTCTTTGAACTAGACTAGGGGGGATTTTGATGGATTTATTAGTCTTCAAATACTGTTCCCAATCACGGGGTAAAACCACAGCTAATTTTCTGGCAGCCCACAAATTTACATAAGAAAGAAGTGTTAGTTTAAACCAATTTTCTTCATGATGTACATCGGGAGTTAAATAAGATGTCATCAATAATCTTTGTTTACCAAATCGAAAAAGATGTTCCATGTCATAACGTTGTCGATAACACTGATAACAATCAACTAAACTTAACTCATCGCGCCGAGAACCAATAACAATAAGCCACATAGGTTTCCAAATACTATTTCTTTCTTGATCTCTGACAACAATCTGGAGTAAAGTAAAGGGGTGATTGTTCATTTTATAGTTTTTAGTTCCTCTCATTAACATCTGTTTCCATCCCGAAATAGTCACTGTTAATTGACGACCTTTTTTCGTTGTAAAGGGAACATGATGAACTTCATCAGGTTCAGTCCAAGTTTGGTCATCTTTAAGGTCAAATTTATCCCCATACCAACGGGGATGTCCCGAAGTTTTGGCTTGATTTGGGTCCCGAATAAATTGACGATAAAAAACTCGGTCACTTCTAACTCTTGTAATAGTAACTACGTCTTCATGCTTAACTTGTTCCCCAATAAAATCCTTTTGGCTGTAGTCACTATCAGCCACTAAGGCAGATAATTTATCAGAAAATAAAGAACTTTGCCAGATTTTTTTTAGTTGTTGATTGCCTTGATTTACTCCTTTATGTTTAGAGGGGACTCGCTCTCCTGATAAGGGGACAGGGAGTTGTGTCAATACCAAATAAGTTATAATGTTTTGAAGTGGGAGGAATTGTTCTCGATACCGCTGAAAATAAAGTCTCAATTCTCTGTTCATAATTAGGGTCAGTTTGAGTGGGTAAAAACTCTTGAATTCCTCTATATAAACTGTTATAATCTCTTCTAAATAAAGGATTGAGAGACAATTCAACGACTGAGTGAGCTTGTTGGTTACTGGAGAGGGCATCGAGTAATTCTATAATAGTTTCTTTTCTAGCTTTTAGTCCTTGGAAGAGGTTAGACCTCCACACCAGGAATTCCTCGACAGACGTAGCCGTTTCATTTTTGGTCATTTTTAAAATTTATTACCTTATAAATTAGCTGAATATATACGCTAACATCAAAAGAGGTTGTTTGTTACAGTTAAGGCTAATGTCATCACATTCCGAACTTAAGACCAGTCAAGATGTCCACCTGAGAGCCAAACAAATTAAGAGTCTAATTCGCTCTCTTAAACAGAAAATAAAGAAAATTGAACGGGAAGGGGAAGTAGCACCAGCTAATTGTCATATTATTCGTTATCAGGTTAATCGAAAGGGAACAATCTACTGGTATTATAAACTACAGGCTGCTGAATCAATTTTTCCTATGGCCACTAATAATGAGAAAAAAACCAAATATAAATATTTAGGACGAGCCGGAAGTTCTGCTCATATTGATGCTGTAGAAAAACTCACTAGAAGAAATCTCATTGATGAATTAGAACGAGTCATTCAATCTCTAACTGAAAGCTACTTAGATATCTATATTGGAACCGAAACTGAATGAAGCTATTTAATATTTAAAATCCCCTAAAAAGATGGAAAGAGAGTTTTTAAAATCACCTTAATTCTCTATTTTAGCTCTGGAGATATGCTTAGCGTAAAATTTACGCTAACAATTGTTTTTTATCCAAAGTCCAATATTTAACTCCCGATGTACATCATGAAGAAAATTGGTTTAAACTAACACTTCTTTCTTATGTAAATTTGTGGGCTGCCAGAAAATTAGCTGTGGTTTTACCCCGTGATTGGGAACAGTATTTGAAGACTAATAAATCCATCAAAATCACCCCTAGTCTAGTTCAAAGAGACTTTTCAAGAATAATTACGACCTTGGGGACTTTCGCCAAATTTCCCAAACGTCGAGGTTTTTCTTCCGGACGTATTAAAGGTTACAAAAAAGCCCCACGAACTCGTCATGATGTTATCAAGAAAGGGAGCAAAAAATCAACTGAAAACTTAAAAGCTCCTTAGTTTTCCTCAGAATCTATAGATTAGCCCTATTTGTCAGCCAATTTTATTGACTGATACAGAGCCGATATTTTGGGATTTTAGTTTAGCGTAAAATATACGCTAACAAACTTTTTTTGTCCAAAGTCCAATTAAACCATAACCTTGTAATATTTCAGTTCTTTGACTATCGTATTCCTGAGCATTTTCCCTGTAATGACTATCACCATCAATTTCAATTACCAACTTTAACTTAGGACAATAAAAATCAACAACAAAATTATCAATAGGCCGCTGTCGATAAACACGATATTGATAATTTATTAAATATTTGTACCAAATTTTTTTCTCAGCTAAAGTCAGATTTTTTCTTAATTCTTTAGCCCTTGATACTAGGTTTTTATTGTATGGTAAATAGTTCATAAGATTGATCCCCCCAACCCCCTTTACTAAGGGGGGCTTTTAGTTTGATTTTATATAAAATCCGAAAATTTGTCGCCACCAAGGGACATCTTCAAAGTCAATAAAATCAATTTTTTTACGAATATCATAAATATTCCATCCTGTTAAACGAGATAGAGTTATAGCTTCTTTGTCTTGTCTTTCTCGAACAGATTGATAATAACTTTTAGCTGCATCACAGTTACGTTTTTCTCGAAAAGGACGACGAATAATATATCTTCCTTGAAAGAACTGATTATTAGCCGTTTCTTGAAACTTCAAATCTTCAGGAAAATTTTCCCGTTGATAACGAATATGAAGAAGGGTAATAAATACATTATTAAAACGGTTATTATTCAACCAAAATACTCCTGTTTTTTTTAACTCTTCACGGTTTAAAGGTTGTGCCGAACAAGGATCACAATTAGCCATGTTCCAAGCATATTCAATAAAAGCTACTTTTTTGCCATTATATTCATAACTTTTGCTAAACATAGCTTTATAAAAAGGAGCAAATTCTTGTTGAACAAACTCGGGAATTTTTAAATTAGAAGGAACTTTAACTGTGCGATAATTGGTTAATTCTATTTGTCCTTTAGGGGATAACAAGTAAACGATTAAATCTTGTTCTCCCTGAGCATTCAACATTCCTAAACGAATGGGTAACATAAATTTAGGAGATTCGTAGGCCATCATCAAAGGACGAAGAGATTTAAACCCTGTATTTTCGTATTCGGTTAAATTTACTTTAGCTACAAAAAATTTGAGATTTTGCTGAATATAAGGACGTAAAATTGTACTCGCTCCGTTAGGAATTTTATAGCCATTTTCCCTTAACCAAATTTCTAAACCATTGGATTCTTTTGCGCTCAAAATAACGATATCATACTCTCCCACGGTAAACTCTTCTTCAACCGTTACCTCCAAAGCATTATCACGACTGGAACTCATTTCTGGAGCAGATCGAGGAGCCGTCGGAGCCCTTAAAACTTCGTCTTCTAAATAGGAACGACCACAAGGATCTTCACCAAAGTATTCTACTAATCTGGGCGCACTAAAAGCATCCAATCTTTCAATAATTTCTGGTTCCCCTACCTTGACTTGTTCTTCTTTTAAAATAACAGGAACTGGAACCACCATGGCAAAGTCATCAACCTCCCCTTGATAATCATTAGCCATAGTTAAAACAGTGCGTTTTCCGTCCCTGGCAATAACCACCTGAGAAGCTTGATTATAGAGATTACTATCAGCTTTTGCCACATAAAAACCACAAAAAGCGGCAGCAGAGTTCATAGAAATCAATAAGAACAAAAAAATCAAACAGAAAAGAGTTAAACTACGACTTAATTTCATGGTGTCATTCCTATTTTTGCTGCCTGGGTGAGCTTTTTCTAGAAGACGAAAACCTAGACAATCCTAGATAGGGCATTAATTATTCTTGGGGCAATCGTGCTATCAATGATAACAGTAGTTACAATAACAAAACTAAAAAAAATATTAACAAACTGGAAAGTCTTGTGTCATGGGCATTTTTCCCCTACTTTCCCCTGATCGTATTAGAGATTCAACTGAAACAAGCTCTAATAGTAGCTATCATGTAAAACTAAAACTCTATACAATAGTAGCATCTATATTAATATTATTAAAATGTTATGGCTCCCCCAATTGTTAAACGATTTGCTATTTCTTTCCAACAAAACTACTGGTTAGGATTTTTGACCCTGGTAGCGGGTTGTGGGGTATCGGGTTTAATCGCCTTACAACCACCTGCACCACCCCCAGCCCCTACCTACTCAGCGTTTGGACAATTGATCCCTAAAGAACTACCACCGGCTTTCACCACCACAGGAAACGAACTACAAGCTCAAGGACGGGGAATATCCTTGAGTAAAGGAACCCTCTTGTCTGGACGGGTATTTCAGAGAGCTACAAATAGACTGGAGAAAAATGGGGTAAAGCTATCACCTCAAGAGATTCGTAAGATGCGAGAAAGAAATTTAGTTGTAGACGTACCCGAAGAAGGAGAAGTAGGGAGAATTAGATTACAATACACCGACAGGGAATCCCCCACTCGTGCCACACTAATCTTAGAGGTTTTTATGGAAGAGATGGTGGATAATAGCCGTTGGTTAAACACATCTGAATTGAGAAGTCGGATTGATGCCCTGAGTAGACGACTAGAGCAAGTTAAAAATGAGTTAACTGAAGCAGAAAACCGCTTTTATCGCTACGTTTCCCAGCAAGGTTCAGATTTACTGGCTATTCAATATGGTAGTCTTGTCAGTGGAATTACCAGCAGTCAACAGAGACAACGGGAATTAGGATTAGCCCTACAAGAAATCGATGGTCGAATCAACAGTTTAATCAACCAATTGGGGTTGACACCAGAGCAGGCTTATGCCTCAGTTGCCTTGAGTGCTGACCCGATTTTAGCGGGTTTACGGGGGCAAATTCTGGGGATAGAACAACAACTCGAAAGATTAAAACTAGATTTGCGACCGGAACACCCCACTATTGTAAAACTCCTTAAGGAAAAACAAGTCAATGAAACCCTTTTTCAACAAAGGGCGCAAGAATTAATTGGAGCCAGAGACTTAGCTCCGGTTCCTATCAGTCAAATTCGTCAAGATAGTAGTTTAGACCCCAGTAGACAAAGGTTAGCCAATCAACTCTTAGCCCTGGAAACCAGACGTGCTGGATTATTCAGACAATTAAATTCAGTAATTGCAACAGAACAAAAATTACGGGAACAGTACGAAAAATTTCCAGATAAACAGTTACAACAAGCAAAATTGGTTCAAGAAGTTGAATTTCAGAGGATTGTTTATCAAAACATTCTGACGGCATTAGTGGATGCACAATCAGCAGAAGCCGAAACAGTAGGCAGTTTATCAGTGGCGGTTCCTGCCAATTATCGCCCCTCTCCTCCCCCACAACCCGAACAAAAAAACAAAGTATTAATTATAGGACTTGGCGGTGGTGTTGGTTTGGTCGCAGGGTTAGGGGTCATTCTCCTACTGGCTTTAATTGACGATCGCCTACACACACCCCAAGAACTGCGAGATTCTCTGGTTGACCGTGAAGTTCCAGTTTTGGGTCAATTACCATTTATCTATAGTTCCCTTTACCGAGAGGATCTTAGTCCTGCTTTATTGGATGGAGACGCAGGTGATTTAAGTTTCTATGAGCGGTTTCGTAGTAACTTGCGTCGCTTGGGGTCGGATGTGTCTAAAGTTGTGATGATCACCAGTGTTAGTAACGAAGAAGGGAAAAGTGCAACGGCTTATAATTTGGCTATTGCTTCAGCACAAGCAGGAAAACGCACTTTGCTCGTAGAAGCTGACTTAAGATCCCCTTCTAAAGCCCAATGGTTAGAAGTTACCCCCAACCCCAATAATCATTTAGAACCCCTACGTTTCTACAATAATCGCACTGATGCCGTTAGTTTAGTCCCTGGAGTGGCTAATTTATACCTCTTACCTAGTCCCGGTCCCCAACGTCAGGCAGCAGCTATCATGGAATCCAGTGAGCTACAATTACTCTTAAAGGATGCCAGAGGACGCTACGATATGGTGATTATTGATTCTCCATCCCTCTCACGCTGTAATGATGCTCTGTTATTAGAGTCGTTAACCGATGGCTTAGTTTTGATCACTAGACCCGGATTTACTCGCTCTAGTTTGTTAAACGAGGCTATTGATCAATTATCGGATGCAGAGGTTCCTGTTTTGGGGGCAGTGGTCAACGGTATAGAAGATTTAGTTGCACCAACGGTGGATATACCAGAGACAGACAATAATGAGGATGAAAATGGGAGAGGTAATGCCGATATCAGAGAAATTCCTGTACTTAGAGAAAATCCGATCTAAACCCTCTTGTGTCACGTCACAGAATCTTGAATAATAATTCAACAACCCTAACTGAACGAAGCTACGCTGCGTTGAAGTTAGGGATTGCCAAACCCAAAGTTAGCAACGTTAAGTGTTGAATAGCCCTTTTTCGCCTAATCTTGGCACAAACTTCCAAATACTTCTCTAGTTTGGATTATCTTTAAGTCTTTTTGGGAAGACGGGCGTAATGGCAAGACATCTTAGATTAGGTGGGCAAAGAGACCACAACTTTACTCTTGAGGATTATCTCCATGTTAAGAGTCCCTGTTTTATCACCAGACGGAACCCCATTAATGCCGACCAAAGCAAGTCGAGTTAGACGATGGATATCTGACGGGAAAGCTGTCGGAAAATTCAACGATTTAGGGCAGTTTTATGTTCAACTTTTAGTCAAATCATCTGACACCAAAACTCAGTCTGTTTCTGTAGGAATAGATCCAGGTAAGCATTTTTCTGGTATTGGTGTTCAATCCTCAAAATATACTTTATTTACAGCACATCTTGAACTACCTTTTAAGAAAGTTCGAGAACGGATGAATAATCGTCGGATGATGCGACGAGGAAGAAGAGGGAGACGCATTAATCGTAAATTACCTTTTCATCTAAGAGCGCATCGTCAAAAGCGATTTTCAAACCGAAAACAAAGTAAGTTACCACCGTCAATTAAAGCTAATCGACAACTTGAGTTAAGAGTTATTCAACAACTGTGCAAAGTATTTCCTATTACTGATATTTACTTTGAGTACGTCAAAGCAGATGTTGATTTAACATCTGGACGGAAAGGAGCTAAGTCAGGGAAAGGATTTTCAGCCGTTATGGTAGGACAGAAATGGATGCTCAAACAATTAGAAAAGTTGGGCAATGTTCATACTATTTACGGTTGGCAAACTTCTAATCTTAGAAAACATCTTAGGTTAGATAAATCTAAAAATAAGTCTAAACAAACAGCTAGTTCCCATGCTGTAGATGGTGTTACCTTGGCTTGTTATCAATTTCTTGAGTATAAAGCCCATTGTTCGGGTAATAATCATGGACATATTTGGCAAGGCAATGTAACTATTACTGCTTGTCAATTCATGGTAATTAAACGTCCTCCTATTAGTCGTCGTCAACTTCACTTAATGTTACCAATTAAAGGAGGTAAAAGACGAAAGTACGGAGGGACAGTTACTCGTCATAACATCAGAAAAGGAGATTTTGTTAAAGCTATTAAGGCTGGGAAAGTCTTTTATGGCTGGTGTTCTGGTGATACGGCTAAACAAGTCTCAGTTTCCAATTTTGATTGGAAAAGACTAGGACAATTTACTGCCTCGAAAGTAGTGTTGCTCCAACGCTCTACGGGGTTAATTTGTAAACAGGAAGCGGACTTCGTTGGAGCAACTGTTTGTTAGTTGATGCTCGTTTCCTCCCCGACGTTTTCAGACGACGGGGTTTCCACTCGCATATTTCACGATGACGATTTGTCATGAGGGGTGCTGTGTCTCTTAATCAAAAAAAGTCCCGTTCTTTAGTGAGTATTGCTGGCCTTGTAGCTGTGGCTACCCTGGTTAGTAAAGTGTTTGGTTTAGTCCGTGAACAGGCGATCGCAGCAGCTTTCGGGGTAGGCTCCGTCTATAATGCTTACGCCTACGCTTACGTTATCCCTGGTTTTTTATTAATTTTACTGGGGGGTATCAATGGACCGTTTCATAGTGCCTTAATTAGTGTTTTAGAGAAACGAGATAAGTCAGAAGCTGCTCCCTTAGTGGAAACGGTAACTACCTTAGTCAGTCTGGTTTTATTGTTGGTTACGGTGGTTTTAATCGTCTTTGCGGATACTTTTATCTCTATGTTGGCCCCGGGGTTGGGAGGTGAGGTTAAAGCGATCGCTGTTCAACAATTACAAATTATGGCCCCATTAGCTTTGTTGGCAGGGCTGGTTGGCATCGGTTTTGGAACCCTCAACGCTGCGGATCAATATCTCTTACCCAGTATTAGCCCCTTGTTTTCTAGTGTGGCCATTGTTATTGGTGTTGTGACCTTAATGTGGCAGTTAGGAACTAATCTGAATAACCCCGAAAATTGGTATTTAGGGGCCATGGTTTTAGCCGGAGGAACTTTAGTAGGAGGGGTTTTACAGTGGTTAGCGCAACTATGGGCCCAATGGCAAGCAGGAATGGGTAAACTAAGGTTACGCTTTAATTGGCGTATTCCTGGGGTGATGGATGTGATGAAGGTGATGGGCCCGGCTACTCTATCATCAGGGATGTTACAGATTAATACTTATACTGACTTCTTTTTTGCCTCGTTTATCCCCAATGCAGCGGCTGCTATGCGTTATGCAAATTTTATTTATTTAACGCCTTTGGGTATTATTTCTAATATGATTTTAGTGCCGTTTATGCCGGTTTTTTCTCGTTTAACTGCCCCTGAAAATTGGCCGGAATTAAAGGTAAGAATTCGTCAAGGGTTATTATTAACGGCTTTAACTATGTTACCGTTAACGGCTATTTTTATAGCCTTAGCCCCTGTTATTATTCGGGTTGTTTATCAACGAGGTGCTTTTAAATCTGCTGATGCTGATCTGGTTATTCCTGTTTTAATGGCTTATGGAATCGGAATGTTTTTCTATTTGGCTAGGGATGTTTTAGTTAGGGTTTTTTATGCTTTAGGGGATGGAGAAACACCCTTTAGAATTAGTATTTTTAATATTTTTCTCAATGGTTTTTTAGATTTTCTGTTATATAAACCTTTTCAAACTCCTGGTTTAGTGTTTGCAACTATTGGGGTTAATATAGTTTCTCTGGTTATTTTCTTAGGCATTCTCAATAATCGTTTAGGGGGTTTACCTTTACAAGAATGGGGTAAGGCGTTATTGGCTTTAACAGGAATTAGTTTTTTAGCTGGTGTAGGTAGTTATGGTGTTAGTTGGGGTTGGGAACAGTTTTATCCTGATAATAATTTCTTCTTACAATTGTTACGATTACTGTTATCTGTGGTTACTGCTTTTACTATTTTTATAATCTTATCCATTCAATTAAAATTACCAGAAGTTTATATGTTACTGTCTCGAATTAAAGGAAAATTGAAAAAATAGAGTTGCTCTTTTGATTGTACAGATAAAAAATTATCATGTTTTCAATATTTCTGACCTCTAAACTAACATCTTGCACTTTCGCTCAAACTAGCTAGTTTGCTGATCTATAGCAGTACAAAAAAAGATTAGGACATTATTTTAAGGTGGGGAGTGCATCGGCCTACAAGGTTTTGCAATTTTATAGATGTCCTAACCATAACGCGTAGTGCTATATCCTTATAGCTACAGAAAAAACGATCGCCTCTCATCAAGCGATCGCCTCTAAAATTTAATCAGTTTCTTTAGCGTCTTCGTCTCATACTACGGGAACGGGAACGACGACTACTACCAAACCCGGAGCGACGTTGAACGTTAGATCGGGACTTACCACTACTATCTAAGCGACTGGAGCCAAACCCAGAACCACTGGACTTACTAGCATTAGGAGACTGTCTGTTACGGGTGCTAGTGGAACCAGAAGAGGAACGGTTGAGGTTTCCGCTTGTCCGTAAGGTTTGACGATTTTTTACGGCTGCAGGAGGTGCATTATACTTACTTTGGTAGCGTTGACTAGCTTGGGTGAAAGTATTGCCATAACCACCATAACCAGTCATCACCCCTCCAGGTTGGTACATGGGGGGTACATAGTATTGTGGCCTAAACAACAGACTACCCAACGCTTGACCAGCTAATGCACCTGCAAAGGGGGTCCAAAAATTGGATTCTCGACGCACAACAACTGTTTGAGGTTGTCCTGTTTGGGGGTTAGTTTGGGTTTCGGTGACAGTGTGAACGTACTCTATTTTAAAATCTTCGGTGAGGTACATCACTGCTTCATCCCCCGTCACTTCTAGATAAGTGGTTTCCCCTTTTTCGATGTCTTCGGGGGTTAACCTCGCCATTTGTAAGTTTTGAGTCTTATAAATGGGGGGTTTTCCTGCAGGAGTATTTAACAACATTAAACTGTAGGTTCCGTCACCATCATCATATTCTGCTTGTTGAACCGGATAACGTCCCTCATTGACTTGGTTGGGAGGGGTTACAGTGGCGTTATTGTTTCGAGGAGCAGAAGATTGAACGGAGTTGGAAGAACCACAACCAACCGTGGTCAAACACAGGGTTATGGATAAGAAAATGGCTAGTAATTTACGCATTATAAGGGTATGAGTTCAGAAAAATTCATTAATAATTGATCATTGGTGAGTTGGTCCCCAAACTGTGCCGGGGAATAGTGAACCTGTATGGCTTCTAACCGTTGGCTATAGTGAAGGTTTATTAAGGCTTTTAATCCATATTCTAACGCTTCTCTATCGGCTAAATTTGTTTCTAAGTCGGGTTCTTCCCCCTTAAAAGCTACGGTTATCATCACTACCAAGTTACGAGTCACTGGCAAAGATAAAGGGGTGTTTTCATCTTCTGAGGAGGAGGAAACTTCACTTAGATAACGTTGGGCCGAGTCGGTAAACAGTTCGTTAACATAGTCCCCTGCTTCTCCCTCTTTCCAAAAAAAGTCTCCCTCATTCCCAGCAGATTGCCAGTAAAGGCTCATTTGTAGAAGATTTTGAGAAATTTCAACTAAACCCTCTCCAATCACCTCTAAGTCCCCTTCTGCGTCGATGGCGTTTCTTCCTGCGCGGTTGAGGACTCCTAATAACGGAGCAATATCATCTCCGGCAAGATGCACAAAGATGCGACAAACCACATAACGGGTTTTTCCAGTAAATTTGTTCAGGCGATCGCCCCAAGCACTCATAGGTTATTCTTAAGATGTTTTAAATAATAAACTTTATCTTCAAGCCTATCATTTTTCCAGTTTTGATAACAAGTTCGGCCTGATCGTAGGGTGGGGTAGTTCAATGGGATAAAAACATTATAAGTTTTTATCTGCACCGTAACCCACCATTTTAACTATGTAGTTTTTTACACTTTTAAAAACACACTTTTGGGGTCTTTTATTCTTAGTTTATTTCTGTGACCCCTGCTGCTGCCAATGCTTCTAGAAACTGGGTTTCGGAGAGTTGAGCAATGCCGAATTTTTTGGCTTTTTTTAGCTTATCTCCAGGGTTTTTCCCAACAACAACATAGTTGGTTTTAGAACTTGGAGAACTGGTTAAATTTCCTCCTACTTGCTGCACTAAAGATTTAGCTTTTTCTCTATTCATACTGTCTAAACTGCCAACAATTACCAGTTTTTTCGACTTTAAAACAAGTTCACTTTTAACTTGTTCTTTACTTTCTTCTACTTCGGCCGATTCACTTTTGACTTCTGAAATAGCTTCACCTTTCTCGTTGTTAGTTAACTGTTTTTGCTCTAAACCATTGTCCTCCTGGGATATAGTTTCCTCTTGTTGAGTTAAACTATTGTCTAAAGATTGTTTTTCCTCAGTAATAGTTTTAACTTGCTGTTGTACTTCTTTCTCTAAACCATTGTCCTTCTGAGATATAGTTTCCTGTTGTTTGCTTAAACTACTTTCTAAAGATTGTTTTTCCTCAGTAATAGTTTTAATTTGCTGTTGCAGTTCTTTTTCTAAACTATTTTTCTCCTGAGATGTAGTTTCTATTTGTTTCTCTAAAGAAGATATAGTTTCCTGTTGTTTGCTTAAACTACTTTCTAAAGATTGTTTTTCCTCAGTAATAGTTTTAATTTGCTGTTGCAGTTCTTTTTCTAAACTATTTTTCTCCTGAGATGTAGTTTCTAGTTGCTTCTCTAAAGAAGATATAGTTTCCTGTTGTTTGCTTAAGCTACTTTCTAAAGATTGTTTTTCCTCAGTAATAGTTTTAATTTGCTGTTGCAGTTCTTTTTCTAAACTATTTTTCTCCTGAGATGTAGTTTCTAGTTGCTTCTCTAAAGAAGATATAGTTTCCTGTTGTTTGCTTAAACTACTTTCTAATTCTTCTCGTTTAGCTATAACTATTTTTAACTCTTGGTTTAAAGAACCATTATTTTGAGTCGCTTCTTGTAACTGACTATGGGTTTTCTTTTGTTCCTTTTTGACAATTTCTAGTTGTTGGTAAACCTGAGTCAACTCTTTCTTATAAGTTAGTTGCAACTGCTCTTTTTCTCCATACAAAGATTGATTTTTTTGTTCAGATATAATAAATTTATCTTGTTCCTGTTTAAGTATTTTTGATAAACTATTTTTCTCTCCATGTAATTGACTAATATTACTTTCTAATACTGTTACTTTTTCCTTGATGTAACCATAATTTTCTTGTAAATGCTCATTTTTGTCGGTCAACTCTTGATTAATGCTATCAAGATGATCTAATTTTTCTGTAAGATTTCCTTTTTCTTGAGTTAACTGTTTTTGTTGATATAATAGAGTTTCTTCTCGTTGTAAATGACTCTTACGAAACCGTAGATAGGTGATAGCAAAAACACCTGACACAACTATTAACGAACTAATTTCGTAAACTAATGGGTTAACCATCTAATATGTCTCCTACTAAACAAATAGCAACTAGCCAGTTCCAGTGTCGAGCCTTGTAGCGTCCTAGCTGCAATCAAGACTGTCTCATGTTTCTACTTATATCAAAATGCGATCGCTTTCTTAGAGAAATCTGTTTAATGCTTACAAATCTTAACGTCCTATTAATTACCAGCACATTCGAGCGTATTTGTCAACTCTATATTTATTAGTGATCAAGATCATGAAATAGCGCTGATCTCTTGCTTATCTTTGTTTAAAAAGTTGAGATATTCTGAAAAGGATTAGGTTTTTTAAGAGTATCATGAATTTACTGAAATCAAAAGCATCTTATCTCAGCTTACTACTTCTTGTATCCATATCTTATCCCGTTAATGCTCAAAATACGGAAACTCCTCCTGAGTGTGAGGAACAATCTTCCCAAATGAATAATAGAATTGGCATTGTAGAAAATCCTGTGAATGGGGCAACTTTGGCCTGGAAAAAAACCAATATTGTTATTAGTAAAACAGAGGATCAACTAGGTTTAATTGAATCTGGGGCTAAGGTCAAAATATTATGTGAACTGTCAACAAATAGCATTCTAAAATTCGTCACACAAGTCGAAATTTTAGAAGGAAGGTTAAAAGGCGAAATCGGTTGGGTATCCTCTTCTATGATTAAAATTAGATAAGTTTAACCTCGTGCTGAACTTAAGGAAGGTAAAAAACTAACAAGAGAAGGGAAAATAATAATTAACATTAAAACCAAAAGTTGTAGTAGAATAAAAGGAATAGCACCGCGATAAATATCTTCTGTTTTTAGATCTGGTGGTGCTACACCTCTGAGGTAAAATAGGGCAAAACCGAAAGGAGGAGTTAGAAAAGAAGTTTGTAAGTTAGCAGCTAAAATAACACCGTACCACATCAAATCTACCCCTAAGGTTTCAGCAACAGGTTTAAAAATGGGAATAACAATAAAGGCAATTTCAAAGAAGTCAATAAAAAAGCCCAAAATGAATACTGTAAACATACTCACGGCTAAAAATCCATATTGTCCCCCTGGTAAATTTGTTAAAATTTCTAACATAAAATGATCCCCATTAACTCCTCGAAAGACTAAACTAAAAGCAGTTGAGCCAAAGAGAATAAAGATCACCATGGTACTAATGCGTAAGGTTGCATCACAAACCTGTTTTAAAGTTAGCCAATTTAATTCCTTATTAAAAGCAGCTAAAATAATGGTTCCCAAAGCACCCACTGCCCCTGCTTCCGTTGGTGTAGCAACGCCAAAAAAGATACTTCCTAACACCAAGAAAATCAATAATAAAGGAGGAAGCATGGCTTGAGCAACCTGTTTTATTAATGCTTTTTTACCAATATTTTGTTCTTCTGGAGGCAAAGCTGGGGCAACATCTGGGCGAATTAAAGATACAATAATAACATGAAGGGCGAAGGCACTAGCCATCATTAACCCTGGAATAATTGAGCCAATAAATAAGCTACCCACGGGAATACCTAATTGATCAGCTAACACAACCAAAACAATACTCGGAGGGATTAATTGTCCCAAAGTTCCTGAAGCAACGATCGCCCCTGCGGCCAACTCTTTGTTATAACCATAACGCAACATAATCGGCAAAGAAATTAACCCCATCGCCACCACAGTTGCTGCCACAACCCCAGTAGTTGCTGCTAATAAAGCCCCTACAATAACCACAGCTAAAGCTATTCCCCCGCGCAACCTACCGAATAAAATTCCCATCGTTAATAGTAATTTTTCGGCAATACCTGTCTTTTCTAACATCGAACCCAAAAATATAAAATAGGGAATAGCTAGAAGAGTATAGTTCCCCATGATGCCAAAAATTCGACTAGGTAAGGCACTCAAAAAAATGGGGTCAAATGCTCCGACAATAACTCCAATAATAGCAAAAATAATAGAAACGCCACCCAAAGAAAAAGCAACAGGATAACCAAAAGAAAGTAAGATTAAGGCCGCAACAAACATTAAAGGGCCTAACCAATCATACGCTAGGATCATGGTGTTCCTCCTGGGGATTTAATTTACCGGTAAAGATGGCCCAATTTTTAATAGCTTCAGCGATTCCTTGAAAAATCAGTAAAACATAACTAACAATAATCATGGACTTGATAGGATAACGGGGAAGTCCCCCAGGATCAGGAGACATTTCTAAAATTTTCCAAGAATTAATAATATTGCCCCAAGAATAATAAATAATCATTAAACAAAAAGGAATTAAAAAGATAAAAACTCCGATAAAATTTGCTAAAGCTTTGCGTTTTGGTGACCAATCTTTATAGAAAAGATCAACCCTAACGTGTTCATCGTGTTTCAGGGTATAAGCAGCACCCAAGAGAAAGACAATATCAAACAAATACCATTGCACCTCAATAAAGGCATTAGAGGTTAAATTTTGTCCAATCAATCTCCCTAAATATCTTCCGATAACGTTCCAAACCCCAACCAATATCATGAGAAGAAGTAACCAATAGGTTAATTTTCCCACCCATTCGTTGATAGTATCGATAATTTTGGCAATATTTAGTAACTTTTGCAAAGGTTGACCTCGATTTCAACTGATTAGCATTCTAATATACAGCACAGGGGAAATCGTGGCAATTTTATATATTTTTAATAGTTTTGATAACAATTTTATGTTAATTTATCCTCAATTGATGGCGGCTAAAGCTTCTGATAAATAGTCCGCAGTTGACTCTACTAAGGGGATTGTATTTTCGTATAACATTCGAGTAGGTCCAATTAATCCTACACTTCCCACAGGAACATCTCCTTGACTATAAGTAGCCGAAATTAGACTACAGGGACGCATAGACTCTAAAGGGTTTTCTGTGCCAATTTTTACTGTAACTCGTCTATTTGATAATTCAGATTCAGGAATATCTAAAATTAAAGGTAGCAGTTTATCTTGTTCTTCTTCCAGTAAATGTAACAACATTTGAACCTGTTGTAACTGTGAAAATTCTGGTTGTCTCAGAACTTCTGACACTCCATGAATCATTATCTGTGTAGAGATAGATGTTTTTAAATAAGTTTGGAGTTGTTTGAGTAACCCTTTCAAAAAGTCAGCATAACTAACAAAGTTTTGGTCTATTTGCTGCCAATCTAAATTACTTAATTCTAATAGAGATTTGCCTTTTAATTCACTGTTTAAAAAATTGGAAAGGATATTTAATTCTTCCTCTAACCACTCTTGAGCTTCTTCATTATCTCTAACTAAAGTAGCAGGAAGGTCAACTAAAATAGATTGTGTTTGATAACTATCTGTTACCACCAGTAACATCACTTGTTTTGAAGAAACGGGGATAAATTGCAGATGACGTAGTTGATTAGGAGAAGTTTGGGGTAGAGTAATTAAGGCAATATAGCCACTCAGGTTGGCTAAAATTTGCGTTGCTCTTTGTAAAGCTGTTTCAAAATTATAGGTTTTTTGTTTGAGTTTTTGACTAAGATTTTGTTTTATTTGCTTAGCACTTTTTTGATCAGGTATCATTAAATTATCTACATAAATTCGATAGCCAAAATCAGAAGGAATACGACCTGCTGAGGTATGGGGTTGATACAAAAAACCAGCTTTTTCCAGTTTTCCTAAAGTGTTACGAATAGTGGCAGAACTCACACTAAAATCGTATTCTGTTACTAAAGTTTTTGAGCCAACCGGTTCGGCCGTGGCAATATAATGTTCTACTGTAGCTCTTAAAATGTCTTGATGACGTTGATTTAATAAAGTGGTAACTTTCATAATGGTTAGAGCAGTCAATCTAAGACTTGATCAAATTATTGTTAATATTAAAGCAGTTTTTAGTCATTAATATTGAGGTATCCTCCTATCAACTTTAGCAGAGTATGCAGCAATACCTCCCGTTATATTTTTAACATTGGTAAAACCGTTGTTGAGTAACCAAAGACACATTTGTTCCGATCGCATTCCATGATGACAGAGAACGAGGGTTTCTTTATGGGGATCAAAATTCTGAGCAATTTCTCGTGACCATTGTTCAAATTTACTTAAAGACAATACTTCAAATCCTTCGATATAGGCGATCTCCACTTCTTGTGGTTCTCTAACATCAATTAATTGTAACCCATCAGGGTCTTGGTCTAACCGTATTCCTAGTTCCTCGACGCTAATGACAGGAGGGGATTGAAATTGATTCATTAGGCTATTACATGGTGAATAGATTTAAGTACAGATTAACAGATTATTAAACCAATTTTCTGGACAGGATTGCTAAAGACAAAAAATAGCCAAGAAATGAGCTAAAACGAACTAATTATGATCAGTTTCGGTCGGGGCGTTAGTTTAGGGGAATTTATGGGAATGCTAAAGATGAAATCCTAAATGATATCTAATCTCTGATTCTAGAGAAAAAACCCCAATGAATCAAAATATATACACCCCGATGACATCCCTCTCCGTCGACTCTCATAGTAACGTGCCTTGGTGGAATCATTCTGTGATAGGAAAAGATAGTCTGCTAGAAGACTTGACAAGACAATTTAGTAAACCAGAAGTCTCAGAAAGTGCAGTGTTTTTGTATAGTCGGGAAATGATGAGTCTGGCAGTCTTTGCGAAAACTATAGAAGCTATTGACAGTGAGAAGTTTGGCAAAGAAGAGTTCTTAGTCTTTGTTAAAATGAAGTATTTATTGAGTTAAGGAATTAACGAGTATCAAGGAATCTATGAGAGTTTAAAACTGCTTAAAGTAGCTATTGATGCTAAAGATTGCTTTATCGCCATTGACCAAACAGAGTTACAGTATCGTGGAAAAAAACAGCAAGAGTTTTATCAGTTTGTGGAAAGTTTATTATGGGATCACAAAGATAAAGCAGCATTTAGAAAACAAGTTCATCTGAAATTAGCTGATAGTCTCCCTCAAATCAAAACAGAGGAAGGCAAAACTGCTTTGCAAAGCTACGCTGAACATATCGAGCAATTATCAGATAATGAATTAGGATTAAAATTATTGTCTCTTTTCAAAAGATATCAACTAGCTGACTATTCCATTTTACGAGTTATTTCTGAAATTATCCAAAGTCTAGGTAAACGGGATTTATTGGACTTTAACGGGTTACTTTCATTGGTAAGAGTTAATTATGATGTTTTTGAAAAATTACAGAATATCATTGGAATTACTGAACAACAAAGTACCCCAGAAACCTACGGTTTAATGATTCAGTATATTGGTTTATCCAATCGACATGGTCTTTCTAATCTGAAGTTTAAGGAATTAATGAATGTGATGAAAAAGTGGGATTAAGCTTACCAAACTTTGATTGGTATTCGCCAAGAACATCCCCCCAGTCAATATAAGCAACCTAAAGCTTTTAAACAAGCTATTCCAGGGGTGAAAATTTACGCAAAGTACAAGAAGTGGTTAACCGATAAGAAGACAGGTATGGTTTTTCTTGATCTTGGGGATGAAAGTTAATCAATTAGACTGTTTGTAGATCAAAATGTTACTTCCTGGTAATTTATGAGAACAATAAGACTACTGTATCAACCCTAGCCATATTTTAGTAAAAGGTAAAAACCTGGGTGCTTTGATTAGCTCAAGTATCTTGATGGCTATTTCAAGCGACTCGTGATGAATTCTAATTGATATTTATATCTTTGAATCTAGAAGAGAAACCCCATGAATAAAAGCACTGATACTCCCGTAACATCTATTTCCCAAAACTCCGATAAAGAGGCACCTTGGTGGAATCGTTCCGTTATGGGAAAAGATGGTCTTATGGATGACTTGCTAGGAAAGATTGGTACCCAAGAAGTCCCAGAAGATACCCTCCTCTCCCATACCCAGCACATGACTGAGCTTAAGGTTTTTGGGAAAACGGCCCAAGCTATTGATGATGAGAAGTTTGCTGAAAAAGAGTTTTTGGCTTTTGCCAAGATAAACTATTTAATGCGCAACGATATCAATGAGTATGAGGGACTTTATGAGAGTTTACAATTGTTGAAAGCGGCCATTGATGCTAAACATTATTTTATCTCTATTGATCAAGTTGAATTGCGCTATCGTGGTCTCAAACAACAAGAATTTTATAATTTTGTAGAACGTTTATTAGATGACCATGAAAATACAAATGCGTTCCGTGAACAACTTCAGATTAGATTGACTGATACTTTACCCGAAATTAAAACAGAGGAAGAAAAAATAGCCTTCCAAAACTACGTTAAATATCTTAATAAATTATCGAACAACGAATTAGGGCTACAATTGTTATCCCGTTTTAAAGCCTATCAACTGGATGACTACTCTATTTTACGGGTCATCTCTAATTTTATTCGTAATCTAGACAAACGTGATTTATTAGATATTAAGGATTTAGTTTCCTTGGTAAATCATAATTATAGTATGTTTGAAAAATTACGGGATGTTATTGAACTCGATCAAAACCAAAGTACCCCAGAAACCTACGCTTTAATGATTCAATTTATAGCTCTATATAATCGTCATGGAATTCTCTATTTAAAGTTTAATGACTTAGTAAGAGTGCTGCGACAATGGTATAAACCTTATCAAGCTATTCTCAGTATTCGTAAAGAGTATCCCTTCGGGACATATAAACAGCCTAAAGCCTTCAAAGAACCCATTCCAGGGATAGATATTTACGAGAAGTATAAAAAATTGTTGAGCGATAAGAAAACAGGGATGGTCTTTATTAATTTTAGCCATGAACATCAAATTTGACGTAATTAACTAAAATGTTTTACGATAATAGATTGTGTGTCTGATTCGATGCTCGGATCAGGTTATGACATAACTAAAAAGCACAAAGCTATCAAAAAGTTTAGCTTTGGGCTACCTGTACGGCAACTACAACAAGAACAAAATTATGAGTTATGCAATCATTGAGGCTGGAGGAACTCAACTCCGTGTTGAGCCTGGCCGTTTTTATGATCTCAATCGTCTCACTGCCAACGAAGATGGTTCCTATGTTATTGATAAGGTCTTATTGATCAACAATGACGATGAGGTAACCATTGGACAGCCTTTTATTGAGGGGGCAACGGTAGAAGGAACGGTGATGGAAGAACGACGGGGACGTAAGATAATCGTTTATAAAATGCGTCCTAAAAAGAAAACCCGTAAAAAACGGGGTCATCGTCAAGAATTAAGTCGTTTGATGATTAATTCTATCAGTGTTAATGGTTCTGTTATTGTAGATACTGCTCCAGACACTACTCCAGAGACAACTCCAGATACCACCGAGGGAGAATAACTCTAAAATAGAACTAATATTACAAGAGAGATAACTGAATTATGGCTCACAAGAAAGGAACAGGAAGTACCAGAAACGGACGGGACTCTCGCGCCCAGCGACTGGGGGTTAAACGCTATGGTGGCCAAGTGGTCAAAGCAGGGAACATCCTCATTCGTCAACGGGGAACTAGAGTTCACCCAGGAAACAACGTAGGGCGGGGTAAAGATGATACCCTTTTCTCTTTAATTGATGGTATTGTTACTTTTGAGTATAAAACCAAAAGTCGCAGAAAAGTCAGCGTTTATCCTGTAGCTGCTGAATAACCGCAACTTGTAGGGTGGGCAAGCATTTTAGGGCTTTATGATGGCTTTGAGTCTATTCCTGACTTGCCCACCTCTAATTACTACTTAAATTATTCCTTAACTTCCTAAACTTGGGTTGTCTTTTTTCATAACCTATGGACTAATTGGTATATAGTGTTTTAATATATATTATTTATCAGAAATCTTAACCAAATCAAAACACTGCACTGTTGTTCATTTCCTTCCCTGACAGTTAACACCAAATTTGAAACCTCCAAGGATGATGACTCATGAAAGGATATGTAATTATGAACGAACTGGGAAATTACCCCTTATATGTTTGTTTGTCTAAAGAACAAGCGGAAAACATGGTCAGGGAGATCAATATTTCTTGCTATGTTCTAGAAACTCAAGTGATAGAAGAAAAACCACAATCTAAGCCCAGCAGTATCCCCTCTCATTCCATGTTACAGGTATGTTAAATAATCAAAAAGTCTGTATGACTTTCATTTGTGCGGTAGGCAAGCTTCAATGATGGATAATTAATCATTACTAGGCGTTCGCCCTTTGTTTTACCCACATTTTAACTAAGAGAATTTCAAAGTCATATAGACTATCTATTTCCTCAATAATGTGATGTCTTAACATATATTGTAAAGCTTTTTCGCTGATATCATCTCTATTCTTATTCGGTTGTTCTCCTTTAGCTAACTTCAACAGTAAACTTTGTCCTGCTAAAATCTCCTCTTCTGACTCACCGGTAAACTCTGTCCAAATATTCGTAAAATAGGGTTCACCCTTAATAAAACCGTCTTCGATAGCAGCTTTTAATGGTTCTGGGGTGATAGTATCGGTGTGATGAAGATTAGCTTGAGTTACCATTGCGGCCCCCAAAAGTTGCAATAAATAGGGTTGACAACGGGTCAGTTTCAACACTTCTTCCACAATACCTTCATTGTAACGCAATGTAAAGTCTGGATCGGGATCTAATAGTAATTCTCTTGCTTCCTCTGGTTCAAGATAAAGCATTTCCATGGGAACCACACTGATAAAATAACTACTCCAGTTTGGTCCTATTTCTTTTAGGGTTTTGACACCAGAAAAAAGAAACCATAATTGATCGTAATGTTGAATCAGATGACGCAGTTCATCAAACAATCTTAAGCTTATTTGTTTTTCATTAATAGCTGTACCAATCTTTTCAAATTCGTCTAAATTAAGTAACAGTTGTCTATCTTCTAGTTTCTCCAATGCTTCATCTAACCAGTCTTCTAAAACAGTGTAAGGACTCTCTTGAAACTGGTTACGTTTTGGAGGTGTGGGTAATAAAACCCCTTGACTTTTGCTATCTTTATAAATAGCCCGGACTAAACCTTGACAAAAATCAGCTTCACTGCTGGTAATGGCTGCGCTTTGCATATCCAGGAATATAGGCAATACGTCACTGGGAAACATACGGGGAAGGTTATATAAAAAAGAGGTTTTACCACAACGACGAGGCCCGTAGAGGATGAGGGTGGGGCGATCGCGATTCAGAATACGGCGTACAATATCATCAGCGAACTTGCGGCGACCTTTAAATAAGCGATCGCGATTAATACGGACAGGGTTGCCAACCTGAAAGGGGTTGAGTTGTTCTCCTTGGGACTGTTTTTTCTGTTCTTCTAGTTCAAGTTCAATGACTCGCTGCCATCTAGTAATCACAGGTTGCCAACGCTTGATCTCAGGTGGTTTCAGTCCTAGTCCTGGGAGTTGCATAGATAACCTTTCTAATTTCTAACTGCATTACGAGAACGCGCTCTAAACCCCGTTCTCGTAAGGCTGCATTACTTGCTTCAAGGGCTGCCTCAACATCCCTGGCAATCCCTTGTAAGCGAGGGAAAATGATAGAAAGTTCTGCTTTAATATAGGGTGAAAGTTCTGATTTAGGAGCGTTTTCTCCTTCATTGTCTGATTGATAAAAGGTTGGAACGAGTAACGGTAATAAAGGATGTTCTGCCTTGGTAACAGATACCAGTTCAGCCAAGGTTTTGACGGTGGTTAATTGATCGGCAATAATTTGGGGTAAGGCTTGTTTTATGGTGCTTTGGAAACCAGGTAAGGGTTGGCTTTGCATTTGCCTAAAGGTTTCCATTGCTGCTGAAACATCTTGACGGAAAGCAGCCGCTAAAATGCGATCGTGATTCGGTAAAGGTAGCCAGAGTAACTCTGTTGTGTAGGGCGGAAGCCGTTTTAAAGTTTGTAGGGGTTTGAGGGCAAAACGCTTAATGAAAGGGAGTGATGGGAAGACGCTGATAGTTGTTAAGAGTAAATAATCTGGAAACAGTCGAGAATAAGTGGCTAATGTGATAGGAATGATTAACAGTGAATTTAAACCGAATTTTTCAAAGCCAAGAGCAGTTAATGTTCCGGCTATGATCATCCCTAACCATTTTCCTTGTACTGGTGCAAGACTAAAAGCGACTAAAATGCAGATCAAGATAAACAGGGGGAAGGGTAAATTTGTAACTCCCACCACTCCGAACGCAACAACGACTGCCATTCCGACTGTAACGAGAGCTATCATTCCGACTGAGGCAACTAACGCCATTGCTATAGTCGCTCCGACCATAACAACGACTATTATTCCTGGTATCAAAATGATCGCCAAACCAGCATTACCAGCGTTTCGTTTATCCTTATGAAAAAAGAAAAAGAAGCTGGACAACCAAGTAATAATAGTAATGATAAATAAAAAAAAACTATTGCTGTATCCACACTGACTGGGATTGACGGTATGAATAGTCTAGGTAAAGGTGCTATAATTTCCTGTGCTTTGTTTAGTCCATTTAAAAAAAATTTCAGGTTGCTCAAGATAAACAATAAACCAGATTAGTTGAAGATAAACAATAAACCAGATTAAACGAATAAATAAGCTAATAGTTAAAGTAAAACACCAAAAACTAGCACCATAACCTGCTAGTAAGACCAAGAGTATGTGCAACAAATTAACATTTTGACTGTTGACAGCCATGTTTATAAGTATAGGAAGACTGAAGACAAGTAATAATAGAAAGTACTGAGCGAGGAAACGAAAGTTAATACGCAATTGAAGCTTGGAAGGACAAAACATTGCCCAATAAAATAATTCCCAAGTTTCGCGCAGAAAACGATTCATAGAATGTTTGTTAATAAAAGATTGAAGGTAGTGCGAGCATCTTGCTCGCTGGTATAGTTAATTTCAATAAAAATGAGACAAAATTTATTTCTGTTCTTGTTAGTATAGTGAGCAAGATACTCACATTCCTATTGACTCATTTTAGCTGAGACACTTCACTACAATTATATTCTCATCCCCATTTTTCAATGTTCCTTGAATCATAGTGTATCAGAAACCCCTGTTTCATTAATTTGAAAGAGAAACGTTTTCTTATTGGGGTAAATTTGACGTATTTTCTTAAGAAGATTCATTTTATCTTGCTCAATTATATAGCTGCCACCTTCGGGTTCTATTACTATGTACCAATTATAGTGAGTTTTAATTAATTCTGGCTGAAGACGATTAAAAATTGATTGGCAACGCTGGCGATATTCTACTATTTCAGTTTTCCACTGATCAAGTTTTTCTTGTGTCCATTGATTTTCAGTAAATATTCTTTTTGTGGGAACCTTCGGAGTTAATTTTGTTTCAGTCATAATTTTTTTCTTGTATCCCTTCTTTAGCTAAAATAATAAGTTTTGTAGTAAGGACTTTAGTCCTAAAGCACTGGGTAGTGGACTTTTTAAGGCTAAAGCCTTTACTACGGACTTGGGATACTGCATTAGCATTATTTTATCGTTGATTTTTGATAAACTCTGCAAAAACACTACTAAATAAACCACCCTCTTGACGCAATAAACCATGACGTTTAAGTATATCAATAATAGCTCTATTGCGAACTGTTAACCCTGAAACATCGGCAGCATACCGTAAAGCATGACGTTCAATTTCTGTTAAATCTTTCCAAAGTTCCTGAAATCTTGGCGTTGCTTGGAAAATAAACTCTTTTTTTGCTTGTTCATCATCCCTATATTGCCACCATAATGAGGCTGCCATCTGCACATAATAAGGCAGTCCACCAGCTAATTCATCAATCCATGATAACGGTGCAACATCATTATTAAAGCCATCTTCTACTAAATTATGCCAAGCTTTCTCTTCTAATGGACCGAGAATAGTGGTACTGAAAATATTGGCAAAAGGAGAGGTTAAACTTAAGCTTTGATAAAGTTCACTGACAGGACGTTTACTAAAGATTACCATGGTCAAAAGACCGGCACAACCTTTAGATCGCCACTCTTCCCCCCAGTCATTAAATGTTTCCAGTCGTCGACTAATTGCTTCAAATTCATCTAACATAACAATCAAGCGATCACCGTGATCCACTAATTCCTGTAACCTATCTTCTATCTCAAAGGTTGGACTTTGGATAAAAAACAATTGTTAGCGTAAATTTTACGCTAAACATATCTCCAGAGCTAAAATAGAGAATTAAGGTGATTTTAAAAACTCTCTTTCCATCTTTTTAGGGGATTTTAAATATTAAATAGCTTCATTCAGTTTCGGTTCAAATATAGATATCTAAGTAGCTTTCCGTTAGAGATTGAATGACTCGTTCTAATTCATCAATGAGATTTCTTCTAGTGAGTTTTTCTACAGCATCAATATGAGCAGAACTTCCGGCTCGTCCTAAATATTTATATTTGGTTTTTTTCTCATTATTAGTGGCCATAGGAAAAATTGATTCAGCAGCCTGTAGTTTATAATACCAGTAGATTGTTCCCTTTCGATTAACCTGATAACGAATAATATGACAATTAGCTGGTGCTACTTCCCCTTCCCGTTCAATTTTCTTTATTTTCTGTTTAAGAGAGCGAATTAGACTCTTAATTTGTTTGGCTCTCAGGTGGACATCTTGACTGGTCTTAAGTTCGGAATGTGATGACATTAGCCTTGACTGTAACAAACAACCTCTTTTGATGTTAGCGTATATATTCCGCTAATTTATAAGGTAATAAATTTTAAAAATGACCAAAAATGAAACGGCTACGTCTGTCGAGGAATTCCTGGTGTGGAGGTCTAACCTCTTCCAAGGACTAAAAGCTAGAAAAGAAACTATTATAGAATTACTCGATGCCCTCTCCAGTAACCAACAAGCTCACTCAGTCGTTGAATTGTCTCTCAATCCTTTATTTAGAAGAGATTATAACAGTTTATATAGAGGAATTCAAGAGTTTTTACCCACTCAAACTGACCCTAATTATGAACAGAGAATTGAGACTTTATTTTCAGCGGTATCGAGAACAATTCCTCCCACTTCAAAACATTATAACTTATTTGGTATTGACACAACTCCCTGTCCACGACGGTTTGCCGGAACGTTAGCGGATAAAACCTTTATTCATTACCCCAATCCAATTAAGGGAAATAAACCCATTAATATTGGACATTGTTATTCCGTTGTCTGCGCTTTACCTGACCAAATAGACACAGAAAAAGTCCCTTGGGCTGTCCCCTTATCAGGAGAGCGAGTCCTCTCTAAACATAAAGGAGTAAATCAAGGCAATCAACAACTAAAAAAAATCTGGCAAAGTTCTTTATTTTCTGATAAATTATCTGTCTTAGTGGCTGATAGTGACTACAGCCAAAAGGATTTTATTGGGGAACAAGTTAAGCATGAAGACGTAGTTACTATTACAAGAGTTAGAAGTGACCGAGTTTTTTATCGTCAATTTATTCGGGACCCAAATCAAGCCAAAACTTCGGGACATCCCCGTTGGTATGGGGATAAATTTGACCTTAAAGATGACCAAACTTGGACTGAACCTGATGAAGTTCATCATGTTCCCTTTACAACGAAAAAAGGTCGTCAATTAACAGTGACTATTTCGGGATGGAAACAGATGTTAATGAGAGGAACTAAAAACTATAAAATGAACAATCACCCCTTTACTTTACTCCAGATTGTTGTCAGAGATCAAGAAAGAAATAGTATTTGGAAACCTATGTGGCTTATTGTTATTGCTTCTCGGCGCGATGAGTTAAGTTTAGTTGATTGTTATCAGTGTTATCGACAACGTTATGACATGGAGCATCTTTTTCGATTTGGTAAACAAAGATTATTGATGACATCTTATTTAACTCCCGATGTACATCATGAAGAAAATTGGTTTAAACTAACACTTCTTTCTTATGTAAATTTGTGGGCTGCCAGAAAATTAGCTGTGGTTTTACCCCGTGATTGGGAACAGTATTTGAAGACTAATAAATCCATCAAAATCACCCCTAGTCTAGTTCAAAGAGACTTTTCAAGAATAATTACGACCTTGGGGACTTTCGCCAAATTTCCCAAACGTCGAGGTTTTTCTTCCGGACGTATTAAAGGTTACAAAAAAGCCCCATGAACTCGTCATGATGTTATCAAGAAAGGGAGCAAAAAATCAACTGAAAACTTAAAAGCTCCTTAGTTTTCCTCAGAATCTATAGATTAGCCCTATTTGTCAGCCAATTTTATTGACTGATACAGAGCCGATATTTTGGGATTTTAGTTTAGCGTAAAATATACGCTAACAAACTTTTTTTGTCCAAAGTCCAAAAAATTTGCTACCCAGTTCATTAAATTTAGTTTATGAAGAATAATCTGTCTTGCCTCTGCGATCGCAGCTTTAGCTTCGTGCCAAGCATCCAAGCTCGCAGTCACTTCTTTGATATATTCTAGACCTTTTTCATCCAAACTAGTGCAGCTTGGCGAAAGTAATCCACCAGATTTTTACAGAAACTTTCGTGACTAGCCACGACAATGTGTTTCAATGAAACTAACGGACGAATCTCGAAGTTGATGTCCATGATAAAAGCATTGCCAATTAACCTCTCCAACCTACAGAAAACAGTACTCCAACAAATAGTGAGAGGGACAACAAACCCCTATCGCCTTGTTAGACGAGCCAAGCTAATCTTAGCCGCAGCATCAGGAGAGAGCAATAGTTCGATTAGTCGAAGATTAGAATTAGACCGAGTACAAGTGCGTCAGTGGCGATCGCGATGGTTTGAGGAGAGAGAAAAACTGAGTGCCGCCGAAGAACAACAGGTAACGGAGAAAGCATTAATGGTCTTGATCAAAGGAATTTTAAGCGATCGCCCAAGACCTGGAACAACAAAATCCTTTACGGTCGAACAAGTAGTCCAGATTGTAGCGATCGCTTGTGAAGAATGTGAAAAATCAGACAGACCAGTGAGCCATTGGACACCTTCAGAGTTGGCGGATGAAGCCATAAAAAGAGGAATTGTCGAAAAGATTTCCCCCCGTAGTGTGGGGCGTTTTTTAAAAAGAAGCGACATTACAACCACATCTCGTTCGTTACTGGTTAAATGCCAAAATTGATGATCCCTTAAAATTTAAAAAGCAAGTCAAATATATCTGTGAACTTCATCAAGAAGCTAAAACTTTGTTAGAACAAGGAATTCATTTAATTAGTACAGATGAAATGACAGGGATTCAAGCTCTTGAGAGATTATTTCCGAACAAAAGAATCAAGCCTAAACAAGTAGAAAAAATCGAATTTGAATATGAAAGACACGGAACTTTAAGCTTGATTGCGAACTGGGATGTGGCAAGAGGAAAAGTTGTTAGTCCCTCTATTGGACCGACAAGAACAGAACAAGATTTTTCTGAACATATCCAGAGAACGATTAAGATTGATGAAAAAGCAGAATGGATTTTTATTGTAGATAAACTCAACACTCATAAATCGGAAAGCTTAGTCAAATTAGTAGCAGAAAGCTGTGAAATTACTATTGATTTGGGGAGAAAAGGAAAGGAGGGGATTTTGCAATCTATGGACAGCAGAGCAGATTTTTTATCAGATGAATCTCATCGAATTCGCCTTGTTTATATTCCCAAACATACATCGTGGCTTAATCAAATTGAGTGTTGGTTTTCGATCTTAGTCAGGCGTTTACTCAAAAGAATTACTGTCCGTTCAACTGAAGAACTATCCCAAAAAATTCTCAATTTTATTGATTACTTTAATCAACATTTTGCTAAGCCGTTCGTTTGGAAATTTAAGGGCTTTAAAGATCATAAGTGACTGGTGGATTATTTTTGCTAAGCTGCACTAGGCAACCGTAAAAAACTACCTGGGGGCAATAATTTATCTGCGGCACTGCCCCCGTAATAAATGGGTAAACACCAGCACAACAAAGCATCCCATAATTTTTCACTCGCATACCATTCATTATCGGCATAATTTTCGATAGACAAGTTGTAATAGTAAGGAGCCATACCGTGCCATTTGTTTTCTAAGGTTCCTCGACTTTTACTGGACTCAGGTAAATTCCTCCCATAAAGATCAAACTCAAAATTATTATCTCTTAATAGCTGTAAAAAAGCGAGACGACGGCGATGGTTTTCTGTGCGATTAATCCCGGATGTGATCCAACTACACCGTTTCATTTTGTCAGGGATATTGCCCTTATCTAAAAAATCAAACTCATGATTAACATACCAGATGGCCGGCATATAATCGGGGTGAGGCGCAAAGTTATCAGGGCCTGAAATATAGCCACAATAACGACTTGCATCCTTATAATTAGCGCAGTTTCTCTTAACAACTTCTTGTAGAGGGGGTTCTCTTAATAGATAAATAATCCTCTCTTGAGGAACACCCCTGAGTAAGGAAGGAATATTAAGGGGTGGAGTTTGGGATTTTCGCCAACTTTTCCACCAAGGTTTAGGGGGAGGTGGTAAGGGAAAATCAAATTGATATAGTAACAGAAAATCAGGGTTAGGAGCATTCCCTAACATTTGAATGTTATCCCAAACCCCAAAGGGGTGAGGAGTTTGTTTCCATAACCAATCTCGCCTATTTTGTAACCCTATATAACTGCTCAGCATTGCCACAATTTTTTGGCTCACACAATGATTCCTCTGGTTAGTGTTTACAATATCATCCTTGTCCCTGTAACTCGGGAGCATCCCAAAGTTGCAAATTCTCCTTTATTGATAATAGTTGATCTGATTAATTTCCCCATCTCCCCGTCAAACTCCATTCATCTCGTTTTTTGCAAAAATGGGATGCTCCCTGTCACTCAGTCTCCCCGTCAGCAGCATTTATTGAGGAGAACTCTCAGAAGAATTTTCTTCTAAGGGTGTAGTTTCTGTGCTTGGCACTGATAAATCTGGTTCGGGTTCTCTAACTTCAGGAGAGGGGATAAAGAACAAAGCAAAAGCCATCACCACTAAACTAGCAATACCCAGAGTGGCAGGAACCGCTCGTTGTGCCAAGGGTTCATCAGGAGGACGATAACGACGGGATAGTGGTTTTAATTGTAAGGTTAAATTGGGTAGGGTAACACTATCAGCAACAAATTGGTCGATGGCTTCAACTAAGTCAAATAGCTGTACCGTTGTTAAGGTCATTTCTACGGGATTATCTGTTTGAGAGGAAGGATGCCAAGTCAAGCGGTGAAGATTTTTACCAGGAACTCTCTCAAGGTTGATCTTATCCTCGTCTGATGGACTCTGAACAGGATGAGGAATACCACTAAGGTACCCTTGAGCATATTCACTTACAGTTTTGACTAAATTCTCCAATAAACTAGATCCCCCTTGGAGTTTCTGAGAAATTCCCAAGAATCGACATTCAGTATTGACTAAAATCGAGAGTATAGGTCGAGGATCACTCCCATCCGTGGGAGTATTATTGGTTAACCCTTCCAAAACGAGGGTACAATTGGGCAAATTATACTGACGTTGAACGTTCACGCAACCTCCCCATCAAATAAACTAATCCAAAAGCGTTGCATTCCGGCAGTGCCTGTACAAAATAATAGCTGCTCTAGCAAAAATAAAGCAAGTTCGTTTAACTCTTGTTCTGAACTCAAATAAACCGACACCTTAGCCCGACGAGAGTTCATCCGACTGCGAAAATGGGCGCGGAATTGATCCAAATATTCCGCTAACAGAAAATGACAAGTGACCGGTAAACCTTTCTCGTGCATTTGCTGTTCTGCCAGTAATAATTGGCGAATTTGCACGGTTAAGGGTTTGACTCGATAATTAGCGATGATTACTAAAGCTTTGGCTTGTTCTATGGTTAAATTATCTCGTGTATATGCCCGTCGCCAGGGATTAGTGGAACGCAATCGCCACAGGGCAATACGATTTTTAATAATTCTTTCAAGGTCAAATTGCTTGACAGTGGCTAACATTTGCTCCGATGCGCCTAATTCTAATGCTTCAAGGGCAAGTAGTAAAAGGTCGATGTGTTGTTGAATACGACTGGCACACCGTTGTCCAGAAATTGTAAAATCTGGTAGAACATCTAAAATAATCGATTTTGATTCAACAGAGGGATTGGAATCGGCCATTGTACCTAAAAGTTGGACTTATCTTACCGTAGCATCAGACATCATATCTCTAAATTAGACATAATCTCCGCATTTTCACTTATCATAGCCAAAAAAAGAAAAACTTTGTAGTACGTTTCTGAAAGCCCCATTCTTTCCTTGGCAATTTGGCTTAATTGTTATACACCTTGACTTTGTTGACCAATATTTGTGTTATTGGATACACTTTTTTAAGTAAAAAGGCAGTTATGGTAGTGTAATTTAAGTAGTAAAAATTAATCTAAGTTCATAGCATTTTCTCATTATAGTGATGGATAAAATCTAAAATAGTCCCTTCATGACTAAAAAAGTTTTTAGAAAATGCTAGGTTTTTTCCTTAGTGATCCTGATCATGATTGATGGTGACGAAAATTACAAATGGAACAAAAACAGTATCACTGTAAGATTAGTATTTAAAGCCTATTTTAGTAATGTGAGTTCATTCAGGGTAGTTCAAGGAGGTAATTCCTGTGTTTAAGCGAGACGTTAAAAAGCCTGTTCAACTTAAATCTAATCTTCAAGAAGAATGGCAAATTTCAGTTATCGAAGTTTTAGAACTCGACCCTTGGAAATACTTTAAAAAACCGGCTCTTGCTTACGGTAAAGTGAAAGGTTAGACTAATTTTTAACAATTGCCCCAAAATCCGCTAAAACTCGCCCGTGATTACGAAGAACTCCTAATAAATTGAGACGATTTTGTTTTATATTTTGATTGTCGTCCATTACTAAAACGCTATCCTCTCCGTCGAAAAAGTTGCTAACCTTGGGAATGATATCTAGCAAGCCCTCTATTAATAACTGGTAGTCTCCCTCATCTTGTGCTTGTGTTGTCTTAGATACTAAAGCCATTAAACCGTTAAACAGTTCTTGTTCAGAGGACTTCTCAAATAACTCAGTACGCACCACTTTACTGGGATCTAACTCTGTATATTCTAAGTCTCCTTTCGCTGCTAAACGGGTTGAACGGTTGATTGTTTCATAGATTCTATCTAACATTCCATTGCTACGAATTTCTTGTAAAAATTCTGAGCGATCTTTGACATCTAAAAGGTTTTGTAATGCCCTCTCCATATATTCAGCATCCGCTTCACCTAAAACGGCATTAACTAAGTCATAATCAATGTTGAAATCGTCTTGTAATATGTTTTGTATTCTTTGGATAAAGAAAGTTTGTAACGCTTCTAGGGGAGACTCTTTGTCGCCATGATCTGCCATAAATGCTTGACACCCTTGTAATAGTAATTGGGCTAAATTAATGGGTAACTCAGCCTCCCAAGTAACGGTGATAATAGCATTGGCAGCCCGTCTTAGGGCAAAGGGATCACCTGATCCGGTGGGTATCATTCCTAAACCAAAAATACTGATTAATGTATCCAAGCGATCGGCAATACCCACCACTTGACCAGTTAAGCTTTTCGGCATGATATCCTTAGCTCCACGGGGTAAATAATGCTCAAAAATCCCTTGGGCAACTTCTTCTGATTCTCCACTGGCTAAGGCGTATTTTTGTCCCATTATTCCTTGTAATTCGGGGAATTCATAGACCATTTGGGTAACTAAATCAGCTTTACATAAAAGGGCTGTACTTTCAATTTCTTCTTGTTCTTGTTCCCTAACTTCCAATTGTTCAGAAATTTGTTGCGCCATGTCCATGATGCGATCGACCTTGTAGCGCATGGTTCCTAATTCTTTCTGGAAAGTGACGTTTTCTAGTTGGGGTAAATAACTATCTAAGGGTTCGTCACAGTCGGAGGTATAGAAGAATTGTGCATCTGCTAATCTAGCTCTTATTACCCTTTCATTACCTTGAGCAATGATGTCTTTTTTGTTGGGATCGCCGTTGGCAATGGTGATAAAATTGGGCAGTAGTTCCTGAGCCGATTTTTTCACAGCAAAATATCGCTGATGTTTGACCATTACGGTAATAATAACTTCCGTGGGAAGGTTCAAAAACTCTGGGTCAAACTTTCCTGCTACAGCGGTGGGATATTCTACTAGGTTGATGACTTCTGTTAATAAATCTTCGGGAATATCGGCTGTTCCTGTTAATTGTTGGGAGATAGTTTCTATGTCTTTTTCAATAATTTGCTGACGCTGTTTGGGGTCAACTTCTACATAGACTGCTCGAAAGGTTTCTCTATATTCGGCTGCTTGAGCAATACTAACAGTATCTGGGTGTAAAATTCGATGTCCCCGTGATAGGCGATCGCTGGTTATAGTGCTATCTCCATTAACAATTTCTAGGGGTAAGATTTCTTGATCACACAAGGCTACTAACCAACGAATGGGTCGAGAAAATCTCAATTCTCCATTGCCCCAACGCATGAATCGTCTCCCTTCTAAGCTGTTAATCCAATTGGGAATCGATTCTTGTAAAATTTCTTTAGTTTGTCTTCCTTTGATCTTTTTTTCGATAAAAACAAAGTCGCCTTTGTCCGTGGGACGAATTTCTAGATCATCGAGAGTTACTTCCTGTTTACGGGCAAACCCTTCTGCTGCTTTGGTGGGTTTTCCGTCTTTAAAGGCTGCTTTTACAGGGGGCCCTTTTATAACTTCATCTCGATCTTTTTGTTGCTCTGGAAGTCCAGAAATTAATATGGCCAGTCGTCTAGGAGTACCGTAAACTTCTAAGTTCTCTGGGGTTAAAAAGTTCTCTTCTAAACTCTTAGGAATGATCTGTTGCCATTGAGCGATCGCTTCATCAATAAAGTCTGCTGGTAATTCTTCTGTACCGACTTCCAATAAAAAGAACATATTGACTTCAATTTGCTAAGTTAAATTAGATTATGCTGACACACATCTTTTTATATTATCATCATTAGCTTTTCGGATCTATAAAATTATTATTTTTAAGATATTTTTTACTTTTTTATTGATAGATTTTAATCAGTAGGATAGGATTAACCTACCCTAAATTGATACCTAAAAAACACCTGAAATGTCATCAACTTATGACTTAATTGTAAACCCATAAACTTTAATTAGACGTTAATATTTGTTACAGAATTGTCTATTAGGGGTTAACGGCCGTCAAACTAGTGCAGCGCGGCGGAAATAACCCGCCAGTTACAAAATCCTGAAATCCTTGCTAATCAATCCTTTTGCCTTTTGCCTTTTGCCTTTTGACTTCCGCGTAGCGGCACTAGACTTTTTAAAATTGGGATCAGACACGGACATTGCTGTATCTAAATGTTTGATTAAAGTTGCTTCAGGTAAAGGGCCTTTCAGATGACTCCAGGGTAATATTTGTTCAGTTTTCCAGTTATCATGAACATAATAATCTAAAGGGGGTAATTTTCCTTTTAATTCCTTGAAAGCCCTTTTATAACTGCCTAATGAGTCCCCGTAGGATCGAGTTAGTTGTAATAATTTACTGAGACGGCGATCGCCTCTTGAAATTAATGCTTGAATTACAGACCAATTATAACTTTCGGGACGAAACTCTATACCTTTTTTGCCAAGTTGTTTCTCTAAATATTTAAGTCTTTTTTTTGCGATTTTATTCACTCCAAACCATTGAAATGGAGTGTGAGATTTAGGAACAAAAGTGCTACAACCAAAGGTTAATCTTAATCCTGGTACTGATTTTTTAATCGTTTCTAACATCATAATAGTTTCTTCAATATCTTCTTCCCTTTCTTCTGGTATGCCCACCATTCCATAGAGTTTTATATTTTTTAATCCTCCATTTTTAGCATTTATTGCTGCTTGGATAATTTCTTCATTTTCTAATTTTTTGTTGACAATTTTTCTAATTTTTTCTGAACCACTTTCAACGGCAATAGTAACAGATTTTGTTTGACGATCGCTTAATATTTTTGCTAGTTTTTCGCTCAAAGTATTGGTTCTAACGGAAGCAATACTAACTCTAACATTTTCATATTTTGGTTGATAAAGATAGTCTAATAACTCATTAAATTCGGGATGCTGGGTAACAGATGCACCTAGTAAACCGATTCTATTAGTTACTTGTAAACCTTTTTCAATCGCTGGTATTAAAGATGATTCTAAACTAGCAGTACGAAATGGTAAAGTTAAATAACTTGCTAAACAAAAACGGCACATTTCTGGACAACTTCTGACAACTTCTACCATATAAATGTTTTCCCAAGCTGCTTTTTCTGTTACTACGGTAGAAGCTGATAAGATATTACCTTTATATGTTTGTTTTCAACAATGGCAGGAATATTATTATTAATGGGTTTAATTGATTTTATTTCACCATCAGGACTATCATAATAAACCTCGTATAAACTAGGAACATAAATTCCTGGAATGGTGGATAAATATCTTAATTTTGTTTCTCTGTTTTCGTGTCTAACAGTTTTATAAGCATTAATAAAATCACTAATTAAATTTTCTCCATCTCCCAATAAAATGATATCGAAAAAATCTGCAAAAGGTTCAGGGTTAGCTGTTAAAACAGGACCTCCCCCAAAAACTAGAGGATGATGGTCATTGCGTTTATTTGCTTGCAAAGGAATACTTAAAGATTCTAAAATATTCAGGATATTAACATAGTCTAATTCCCAAGAAAAGGAGAACCCTAGTAATTCAGGATTTTGTGGTAACGACTCTTGAATATCCGTAAATAAGCGACTAACATTAACATCAGACCGAGTAGCAAAGGTTGCCCAAATAAGTTGATAACCTAAGCTTGTAATTCCCACATTATAATCATTAGGAAAGGCAAAGATTAAAGGAATAGCATTATTGTCAGAAGAGACAGGGTTAAATAATAATTTTTCTTGGTGAAAGTCAGTCATAGGTTAGAAAAAGTTGTAGTCATTAAGTCCATAGCTACCGGGAGCATCCCATTTTTGCAAAAAACGAGATGAATGGAGTTTGACGGGGAGATGGGGAGACGGGGAGACGGGGAGACGGGGGAAATTCATCAGATCAACTATTATCAATAAAGGAGAATTTGCAACTTTGGGATGCTCCCTAGCCACCTCTAGTAAAGGATACTAATTATCCAAAAAAGTAAGATTTTTTTCAGCAAAATCAAATTAAGGGTATATTTTTTTTAAATGTGGTAAAAGAAGAGCAAAAGCTTTACCTCTATGGGAGATATCTCGTTTCAGTTTTGGTGTCATTTGGGCAAAAGTTTGTTGATGTTGAGGAACATAGAAAATGGGATCATAACCAAAACCCTGACTTCCTTGAGGAGTTTTTAGGATTTCTCCTGGACAAATACCTTGAGTTTCTAGGGCAATAGAACCATCGGGACTAGCTATAGCAATAGCACAAATAAACTCAGCTTTTCTATTCTCATTCTCCCCTAATTCTCTTAAAAGTCTGTTAATTCTTTCTTCATCCGTAGCACCATATCGAGCAGAATAGAGGCCGGGTGCGCCATTGAGAGCAGCGACAGCTAAACCAGAATCATCGGCGATCGCCCATTCTCCTAGTCCTTTAGCCACTTGGGATGCTTTGAGAATAGCATTTTCTCGAAAAGTTTGACCAGTTTCTTCGATTTCAATTTCAGGGGGTTTGAGTTTTAATTTCCAGTTTAATCCTATTAAATATTCTTGCATTTCTTGCAGTTTACCAGGATTACCGGTAGCAACAATTAAATTTTTCATTATGTAGTGCTTGCTCTTAATTCGTTTACCATTGTTACCTAATATTAGCTAATAATATTAACAGCTTTGAGGTAGAAAAAATCAGGTAAATTAGAGTTCATTTACTGGACATTTCTAATTATTGCAAAAAAGAACGGAACTCTCAACCCTAGTTTTACTTCTATTTTGACAGGAGGTTTCCTACTCATTGTGGGAAATGCTCTTGTCACTAAAAATCCCTATGTACCCCTTTTGATGAACCACTGAGATAGCTGTCTTATTGTCAAAGTCATTATCTCTTATCTCCAGGAGGGGTTTTTCTAATCATTGATATCATCAGTGAGTGGCAATTTTCAATGGTTTCCTCTACACTGTGATATCGGTAGCAATCACTGAATAATTCATGAGACCCTCAAGATACCGATTGTTATAGAAACCCACCTAAAACCAAATTTCTCTAGACACCATGACTAAAAGTCCCATTAAACCATTCTATTTCGACGTTACAGAAGCAGAAATCGATTTTTTCGCCGAAGAGTCCAAAAAAATACTTAAGTCTGGTAGGCTCATTTTAGGGGAAAACACAACGGAATTTGAAAAAGCGTTTGCTGAGTACGTTGGGACAAAACACGCGATCGCAGTCAATACAGGTTCTTCTGGTTTAGAAATTATTTTACGTCTGAAAAAAGCAGAAGGGACAACGGTTTTAGTCCCCACTAATACCAATTTTGCCACGGTTGCTGCTGTGTTGAGAGTGGGGGGAGAGGTGCAGTATCTAGACATGGATGAGAATACTTTTGCACCGTCTCTACAGATGGTAAAAGATGCGGTAGAAAAAGGGTCAACTCCGGCCATTTCCGGGGTGTTGTGGGTACATATTGGGGGGGTTATTTCCCCTGAGTTTCCCGAAGTTGTGAAATATTGTCACGATAATGGCTTATTTGTCCTAGAAGATACGGCACACGCCCACGGAAGTCAAATTAATGGGGTTCAAGCTGGAAACTTAGGAGATGGTGCAGCGTTTTCCTTTTTCCCTACTAAAATTATGACTACTTTTGAGGGGGGAATGATTACTTTAAACGACGATGAAGAAGACTATATCGCGCGATCGCTGAGAAACCAAGGGAAGCGAGGAATGGACTTCGGGGGGTTACATACGGACTTTGGTAATAGTACCCGTATCAGCGAAGTTCATGCGGTTTTAGGACGCATTCAACTGGCTAAGTTATCCCAGATGATAGCACGACGACAAAGCTGTTATGAGTTAATTACTGCGCCTTTACGAGAAGCAGGGATCAAGTTTGTTTCCACTGATCACATGGATCAGGCTGCCCAATATAAATTAATGATATTACTCCCAGAAGGAAAAACTCCTAAAGAGGTAAAAACAGCATTAGCAGAAGAGGATATTTTTTTAGGGGGAACGGTTTATGAGATACCTTGTCACCTGCAACCTGTTTTTGAAGGAGTTTGTAAAGGTGAAAGTTTCCCCAAAGCAGAGTATTGGTGTCCCCGTCATATTTGTCCCCCGTTGACTTCAGGGATGACAGATGAGGAGGCGAAAATAGTGGGAGATGCTTTAGTTCGACATTTATCCTAACATTACTGTAGGGTGGGCAATGCCCACTTTACGAGGGTTTTGTTTTAAAGTGGACAATCTTCAACATCCACAGGAGAACAACGGCCAGCATCATCACAAGTCCCAATTACAACTTGACCACTGGGTCTCCTTTGTAAAAGAAAATTATCAGCAAAGTAAGTAGGGTTTGCTGAATAAAAGCAAAACCCTATTCTTTAAAAGGTTACACCCATATTCGCGATCGCAAAAAAGATCAGCTTTGTCGGCTACAAACCGCTATAATTGGTAGAAACACCTCCCAGTTGTTGGTCAAGAACAAATGTATCGAAAAGAGGAGCAACCTTTACCGCCCCCAGAAAAATTTGAATTACCTTTCGAGGGCAAATTGTCCCCCAATAATCGTTGGGTAATCATGGCAGAGTTGATGCCTTGGGATGATTTTGAGGAAGAATATGCTAAACTTTTTTCAGCAGAAAAAGGTGCGCCAGCCAAACTATTTAGAATGGCATTAGGGACATTAATTATTAAGGAAAAATTAGGAACAAGTGATAGAGAAACTATAGAACAGATTAGAGAAAATCCCTATCTACAATACTTTATAGGTTTAAATTGTTATCAACAAGAGCCACCACTGGAATCTTCAATGCTAGTTCATTTTAAGAAAAGAATTGATGGAGAATTGATAAACAAAATCAATAAAAAAATAGTAAAAAGAGAAATAGACAAGAGTGATAAAGAAGTAAAAAAAAAGGATTGTCTCCAAGAAAAAGGAGAAAAAATAAAAAATAAAGGTAAACTAATTTTAGATGCGACTTGTGCGCCAGCAGACATCAAATACCCAACGGATTTAGGCATATTAAATCAAGCCAGAATTGAGAAAGAAAGAATAATAGATAATCTTTATAAACCATTAAGAGTAAAATTGAGAAAAAAGCCGAGAACTTCTAGAAAAATTGCTAGAAAGGAATACTTAAAAGTAGCTAAAAAACGAAAAGTATCTTATCAAGAAAGAAGAAAAGCTATCGGGAAACAGTTAAAATACCTTAAGAAAAATTTAGGAAATATAGAAGACTTAATTCAAGCTGGGGCTTCCCTGGAAAATCTGAGTAAAAGACAGAAAAATTGTCTAGAGACTATCAAAAAATTTTATGAACAACAACAGTCAATGTGGGAGAATAAGACCCAGAGTGTTCCTCAAAGAATTGTAAGTTTAACTCAACCGCATATTCGTCCAATAGTGAGGGGAAAAGCAGGAAAACCAATAGAGTTTGGAGCTAAACTCTCAGTAAGCTGTGTAGATAACTATGTGTTTCTAGACAAAATAAGTTGTAATTGCTCACCGCAATAAAGAATCTGTCTTGACAACATAAAGGTAAAATCGGGGATTTTTATGTATAGTGGGGGTTATGACCACAAATGCTACCATTGATTCAAAGCTAGTTAGAGCTATCGCCGATGAACAGTTGGCGAACAATGTCTTCATGATTGAGTGGCTAGTCAAGGCACAACAACAGTTATCTCTTCAACAAAGACTGATTGACCAGCAACAACAACAAATCTCTACACAACAGCAAGAAATTGAAAAATTGAAAGAAGAGAGAGATAAGCTAAAAAACCGTAACTCAAAAAACAGTTCAGTCCCCCCATCATCAGACCCACTAAAAAAGCCTTCTGACAAAAAGAAACGCAAAAAAGGATTTAAACGCGGACCAAAATATGACCACCTAGGGAAGACCCGTAATGGTTTTGGTCAGCCCGATAAGATAGTCCCTTTAGAACTAGAAAACTGTCCTGTTTGTGGGGGTTCAGTGGAACGAGATGAAGTAGTTCCCGAAAAAGTCCAGCAAGTGGCTGAAGTAGTAGACCAACCCATAGAAATCAGGGAATATCGTCGCGGATTCTATAAATGTCCTAGTTGTGGATGGTCAGATTACAGTCCTGTTCCATTGGGAGTTAAAGAAGGATTCCGTTATGGGGCGCGATTAAGTAGCATCGTGGGCTGGCTTGGCTATGGGGGTAATCTTACATGGCGTAAACAGGAACATTTTATAGAGTATGTCTTTGGCATTCCCATTTCTCAAGGGAGCCTTGCCAAAATGCACAAATGGTTTCAAGAAAGTTTAGAACCCTTGACCAAACAGTGGTTAAAGTACATCCAGCAGCCAGGAATCCGATGTGTTGACGAAACCAGTTATTGCATCGATGGCATCAAGTATTGGGTTTGGGTAGCCACATCAAATGAGGTCTGTGTGTTGATGTTGGCTCCCACTAGAAGCTCCGCAGAAGTCGAGAAATTGTTAGGAGCAGATTTTAAGGGCATCCTCACCAGTGACTGCTATAGTGCCTACTTTAGACAAAGTGCGATGGCCAAACAGAAATGTCTGGCACATTTAGAACGAGAGTTAGAGTCCCTTAAAACCAGTCGTTTTCAAGCGAATCGAGAATTTGCTGCCGATGTACAGCAAGTTTTAGCAACCGCCCGTATCCATTATCGTCATTATCATGGTCGAAATTTAACCCTTGAAGACTTAGGCTCCAAAAGAACAGAAGTCGAGAACTCACTGCAAAAGATTTTTAAAGCAACTCCCAAAAAAGGATGGCCTTATGATGCACAAAGATTGATTAACCGTCTCAAACGTCATTGGGAAGAGTGGTTCACCTTTCTAACTTATCCTGAAGTCAAACCAGATAATAATGATGCTGAGAGAGCTTTACGTCCCATTGTCATTCACCGCAAAGTAAGTGGGGGAGCAAGAAGCGACTGGGGTGCAGAGTTAGTCACCCAAATGTTCAGTTTTTTAGAGACCATGAGATTACAGGGGCAAAATGCCATTGTCCAATTATGCGAATTATTGTCATTAGCTGGTCGGAGTCCCCCAGGATTAGAGATGTAAAAGGCTCCGGAGCCGATGGGGGATAGATTTTTCTTGATCGCCCTATCTCTCTGCACAAAAATAAACAAGGTTAGCGGATAATCTCCGCTAACAAAAAACTATCTTACTATTCTTTTTTTTCTCATATTGTTGTTTTTATTTGAGGTTTTAAAAAGACTTGATTCTGGGAATGTTAGTCATTAAAATAGCCGTAATAAATTAGCTTAAATTTTACGCTAAATCACAGGGCTTATATTTTTGTTGACTCAACTGATGTTGTTTGTAGTGCTTTTCAATAAGACTTTTTTGTTGCGGTGAGCAGTTACAATAAGTTGGGAAAACTTCAATGAATCTTGTCACTCACGGGGTGACAAGTAGGTTGAAAAGTAAGTCCAGAGCGGTTTTTCTCTGTTACCCGACCCTAAACAATTGTCGGCAACCAGAGAGCTTATTGAGAATGAACGATAATGATAATCATTTGCAAATGGGGGGGGAAGACGTGGCATTTGCCACGTCTTCCCCCCCCAAACAGGGCAATCGCATTAAAATCTGAGATGCGTGATCCAGTAAAGATTTTAGAGTTTCAGTACAAATGAACGGCGATCGCAAAACCTCTTATGCAGTCAGCTTTTCAAAAATTAAATGCGATTGCCCTGCCCCCCCAAACTGTTTTGATGCGCGAGCGTCAACTCCTAAAAGAGAGAAAACAATCCGATTTTATGCTAATAATAATCAGATTGTCCTTAATCGTTTTATAACTTAAATCATGAGCTTTTTAGCAGTTTATGAATCTCATTTTACCAAACATTTAACACAAACACAGTTCGAGGCTTTTAGAATTTTACTGTGGTTGCTGACAGTACATAAACAGGTTAGAATAGAAAGGTTAGCAGCTTGTTTTCCTTTACCAATCCTTTATCAAAGTCGTCGTAAACATATCCAGAGATTCCTAGTTTTGTCAGCTTTAGCCATTCCCAGATTCTGGTTTCCTGTGATTAAAGCTATTATTTGTAAAGAATTTAAGACTGGCTCTCGTCTGATTATAACAATTGACCGAACCCAATGGAAAGATAAAAATGTTTTCATGGTTGCTGTTATCTGGAAAAAGCTGGCTTTACCCATCTATTGGACACTTTTAGGGAAAAGAGGAGCCAGCAGATTATCTGAACAACAGGCATTAATTCAACCTGTTCTTTGTCTTCTAAAAAACTATGAGTTAGTCATTCTTGGAGACCGAGAATTCCACAGTGTTAAATTAGCTTATTGGTTGAAACAAAAAAGTAAAAAACAAAAGTTATTCTTCGCTTTTCGTCAGAAACAAGGTACAAACCAGAAAAAAGATGATGAAGATTATCAAACTTTTTCGCAGTTAGGAATGAAACCTGGGATGAAGATGTTTTTAACTGGGGTTTCAGTCACTAAAAATAAAGGGTTTGGAAACTTTAATGTGGGAGCATATTGGAAAAAAAAATACAAGGGCAAACAGGAAAAAGAGCCTTGGTTTATTCTTACCAACTTAGACAGTTTATCAGAGGTCTTGAAAGTCTATCGAGCCAGGGCAGGTATTGAAGCTATGTTCAAGGATTGTAAGACAGGGGGTTATAATTTGGAGGGAAGTAAAGCCAATAATAAACGACTAAATTCCTTGATTTTATTAATAGCGATCGCTTACACTGCTACTTCTTTAAAAGGCAAAACATTTCGACAAACCAATCAAGGAAAATATATTGCTCGTCTAACTGAAAAATCAAGACGTGACCGAAGACATAGTAATTTTTGGATAGGACTTTATGGCTCTCTTTGGATTCACGCTTGGGAATTTTGCTCTGATTTTATTTCAATTATGATGAGCAATAATCCCCAGAAACTCAACAATTATAAAAAAGGGTTACAAGCCATGTCCATAATAGATAAGACGGCTTAATTCCCCTATTTTATCTTAACATAAAATAACCAGTGGAAGATGATTTATTTTAGATGTAACTATCCAAAATAAACCAATTTTTATTATTTAATAAAAACTAATATTGCCCAAGGGGTTGATTTTGAGCATCAACCCTGTGGGGGGGAGGACGGTGTAACCCTCCTCCCCCCCACACACACGGCAAGAATGATTATCATTATTGTTTATTCTCAATAAGCCCTCTAGTTTTTGACAATTTATAGAGCGATCGCCACGGCTGAAACCCTCTTTCAATCAGGGTTTTAACGGGCTTGTCACCCCGTGAGATAAACAGGGCATTAATATCAATGTTTCCTCCGTTTCCTGATCCTCCTGTGGTTCCTGCGGTGGTAGAAATGCTACTTGCACGACGTAAGCTTAAAAATTGCTCCACATCGAGGCTAATATTTCCCCCTTCTCCTGAAGCAGTTTCGGCTGATAAACGACTACCATGATCCAAAAAGATATCTCTAGCTTGTATATTAATATCCCCGGCATTACCTAACCCAAAACTACTAACCGTAACTTCTGAATCGTTATTAACGGTTAGATTATCGGTGGTAATGGTTAAACTCCCTGCATTGGCTAAAGCATTATTTGATTCTAAAACTTCTGGCTCAAAACCCAATTCTAAGGCGGTTTCTGGATCTAACGCTTCACTGGTAGCAGTTAGTTGACTTTTTCCATCCAACAAAATAGCTCCTGCATTCAGTGTTAAATTACCCCCTTGACCCGTTCCAATGCTTCTAACAGCTACTTCTGAGCGGTCATTCAGCGTTAATCGATCCGTATGAATGGTTAAATTTCCTGCATTTCCGGTTCCTTCAGATGATGCAGTTATAACTCCTTGATTATCTAAAAAGATATAATTAGCGGTAATATCGACGTTTCCTGCATCACCTTGACCTAAACTTCCTGCTGAAATAATGCCATCGTCAGTAACTATTAGTTGATTTGTGTTAATGGTTAAATTACCCCCTGGAGAAAATCCTTGTAAATTGAGATCCGTAAAGCCTGATTCAGTTGAAATTCTACTTGGAGCTGTGACCGCTTGATTGGGGACAAACCCACTACCAATGACCTGTATCGATTCAAAAGCATTAATTGTAATTGTTCCACCTTTGCCAGTATCTACAGCGGTTACTGCTAGTATCTGTCCACCATCCTGTAGAATCAATCGATCAGTATTAAGGTTAATTTGTCCACCATTTCCTGTACCACCGGTGGAAGTTGTTAGGATACTAGGAGTAGAAAAACCCGTTCCAATCAGTTCAATAGATTCTGATGCGTTTATCTCTAATTGACCACCCTGACCTTGTCCAAGGCTAACAGATGAAAGAACTCCCCCATCTCGGCTAATAAACTTTTCGGTTTGAATCTGTATATTCCCCCCATCTCCACTTGCATTCCGAGTTGTTCGAGCCTCTATTCTTCCATTTGATAATTCTTCCCTTGTCCCACCAAGAATTTCAAAGGATTCTGAGGCATTAATATTAATATCTCCGGCTGGTTCTGAACTATCCGTTTCACTAAAAATCTGTCCTTGATTTAACTTGATTTGTCTTCCTTGTAACTGAACGTTGGAATTATTTGCTTCAATTAATGCGCCTTGAGATAAAGAAATATTTTTAAAGTTTTCAACACCATCATAATTTATCTCAAATCCTATAGTAGTCAATCCCAATTGAACTTGACTATTGCTGCCGACACTTCCAAGTTCAGGTTGAGTCGAGGGGAGCTATTATGCTCCGCCCCTCTCGTTTAGATCCGGACGTGCGTATTTCTACGCATCCGGCTCCCGACAAATTAGACTTTTCCAGTCTTGCCCATGTGGATATATTGGTGACAGCTATGGTGGACTGCCATTAAGTTTTTGGGTTTCCAATTATCGTGGTTTCCGTCTATGTGATGTAGGTGAACCCTCTCATCGTCCATAAACTTTAATCCACAATGTCCACATGAATGGTCTTGTCTTTTCAGACATTTAGAGGTTATTCCGTCATAGAGCTTGTTTTTACGCTTACTCCAGTAAACGGTGTCTCCATCGTAGGGTGATTTATTTCCTTTGACGTTGACATGACGGTTTTCACTATAAGGTACTGTTGGAAAAGCCTTCTTGATAAGTTCTGTTGCCGTGTGTCGGTTCAGTTTCTTTTCTTTGTTGAAGACTTTGAAGGCTTTATGTGATGTTCCCCATAAGGAGAAGCGAGAGCCGTCCAATTTACAATACCTGTGATAATTTCGCCATCCTCTTACTAGGGGGGCTAATTTCTTAGCTTTAACCCTAGCCCCATAATTCGAGCAGTTGACTATGTTTTTAACTTTCTTACGGAATGCTTTGTAATTGTCCTCTGATGGGACGCATCTGAACTTTCCGTTGGAATGTACTTTGAAGTGCCATCCTAGAAAGTCAAATCCATCTGTCGATTTGACTAACTTGGTTTTCTTTTCACTCACCTTTAGCCCTCTGTCCGCCAGGAATTCTTGAATGTCTTTGAGTATCTTGTCTGCATCGTCTTTAGGCTTTAGAATAACAACCATGTCATCCGCATAACGGATGCTGCTGTGGATGTCTTCTATACCGTCCAATGCGACGTTAGCTAATAGTGGACTTACCACCCCCCCTTGGGGGGTTCCTTGTTCTGGAAAGTGAGGGTTAACCCCTGCTTTCAGGCATCTCCATATACCTGTTTTTATTGTTTGTGGGGCAATTATCCTTTCCATAATAGAGGTGTGGTTTATCCTGTCGAAGCACTTTTCTATATCTAGCTCAAGTATCCTCTTATTTACTCCTTTTGCGTGGGAGTTTAGATTGATTTGTAGAATCTTTTGAGCGTCGTGCGTTGAGCGTCCAGATCTGAACCCGTAGCTTCTGGCGTGAAATAGTGCTTCATGGGCTGGTTCTAGGGCGTATTTAACGAGGCATTGCCACGCTCTGTCAGCCATAGTTGGAACCTTTAGCATTCTGGTTGTTCCGTCCTTTTTGGGGATGGGTATTTCTCTCAGCTTTGAGTGTTTCCAGTCATGTGCTTTGAGTAACCTTTCTGCTAAGTCGAACCGTTGTTTGAGGTTGAGGGATTTTACCCCATCAATTCCTGCGGTCTTCTTACCAGTATTTAGCTGTGATACTTGTCGGACAGCGAGTAGTCTAGCTGCCTTGGATTTCAAGATAAGTTTCTGAAGATTCCTAGCTCGTCTAGTGTCTTCTGCTTGAATGGCTTTAAACAATCTTCTTTGGAGACGAAAAAGATTTCTGCGAAATTTCTTCCACGGAAGGCTTTTCCAGAGTTCACTAAAATCTTTGATTTTGTGTCTAACCATGTTCACCTCTGTTAATCGTTTTCTTTTTGCCTCGAAGCAATTACGCTTCGTCCTACCCGAATCTAGAGAGTTCCGCATCTCGTCTTGCCTACTCAGGGTTCGACTATCTCCTGAGACTCTAGATTCGTTTTTATTCGTTCCGTCCGATGATTGATTGTCCCTTTAGATGGAACCACTTTGACTATCGGAAACCCAAGTTTATGTCAGTCATAAGGGTAAGTGCTGACGGGTTACATTGCTCCGATGGGGTCAGGGGGTGCTATTCTTTCTGCTTTCCTGCCCTCAAGTAAGTCACTTTTCTAGGTTCTGTTTCATCATGGGGACTCCTGTAACGCCAGTGTCACCAGCAGTCGGTGTCTGATTGCATCCTATTCCCAGCTTCAGCCTCCAAAATTCCGAGTTTGGTCACTGTGGGTAGGTCTTGAGTCAGCCGTAACCTTCGGCGGTGGGACTTGCACCCACATCATTCGGACAGTTACTCAGAACCCCTTCTAGGGTATCTGAGCGAGTCACACGCTGTACCTTTGTCTAGGACTGGGTATCAGTTTTCTGACTCATCGAATCGCACACCCTTCCTTGAACAACCGTGAGATTACCTCCTGGAAAATCAATATCCCCACCCACTAAAGCAAAGGTGTTACCAGGGTTTAAGTTAAGGTTATTTGCCCGGTTCACAATTGCCCCTGGATTTGAGCCAAATTGCAACCCCACAGGACTACTCATAGTTAATAGGGGGTTAGGTTGTAAATTGGTTGCGCTAAACTGCACTCCATCAGCAAAGATCATACTCTCAGCAGTGGTTGCGAGGAATGACCCCTTAATATTTATTTGAGCATTAGGACCGAAACTAATGCCATTAGGATTAATTAAGGTGATTTCTGATAAAGGAGATCCCTTACGATCCCCCCTAACCCCCCTTAAAAAGGGGGGAATAATTGGAAAAGCAGGTATATTCAAGTGTGGAAATCACCTAAAATAAAATTGGCTGTACCATTTACTGTGATCGTTCCTTCAATGTTAGACAATGAAGATCCAGTAACACGATTAATAATATTATTGATAGTTAGGGAATTCTGAAAATTAACGGTAGTGCCGTTGGGAACAGAAAATTGCTCAAAACTGTGAAAAAGATTTTTTCCCCTTTGTTCACCCCCTGTAATCGTCAATATCCCGTCCTTGGTTATATGTTCGACTTCGGTTCCAACTGTATGATCTGTAGTAATTTGAGCTAATGCACTGGGTATGGTCAGGGTTTGGTTAATAATAACACCGACACCAACAATGCAAGGATAAAACGATTTAATTATATTAGGGGCTTTCATCGGGATGAGTCATACAAAAAACTTCCTTGACCCAATTATAATCAGAGTTTTAACTTAAGCGTATAATGTCAACTTAATTCTTATAGATAATTAATTTTCACTACTTAAATTACACTACCCACTACCCGCCTCAGCACCAGGGAAAGCATTTACTTCCTTGAGAACCTTCTTGAGAGGGCTTAGTATTTTTATCAGATTTATTATTTTCAGTTGTTTCAGTTCTATTTTCTTTAATAGTTTCAACGTTAACTGGTGCAGCGAATGCAGAAACATTAATACCAGCAGTTAAAGCGACGGTTAAGATAGCAGCGAAGGTGTTGTTAAATTTCATTTTGATTGGCTCCTGTTGTTTTCTTGTTGTTTTTATAATAGTCGGTTTCTTTGGTGAAAGACTACCGAACAAATGCGTGAATTCTTAAGAAAAAGTTTTTTCTTATGTACGTACGGGAACCTAAGTATTAGCTCAGGATACGGTTTACACAGAAAAGTAAAAATTTTGATAAAGTCGTCTAGATGATTGGACTTTGGATAAAAAACAATTGTTAGCGTAAATTTTACGCTAAACATATCTCCAGAGCTAAAATAGAGAATTAAGGTGATTTTAAAAACTCTCTTTCCATCTTTTTAGGGGATTTTAAATATTAAATAGCTTCATTCAGTTTCGGTTCAAATATAGATATCTAAGTAGCTTTCAGTTAGAGATTGAATGACTCGTTCTAATTCATCAATGAGATTTCTTCTAGTGAGTTTTTCTACAGCATCAATATGAGCAGAACTTTCGGCTCGTCCTAAATATTTATATTTGGTTTTTTTCTCATTATTAGTGGCCATAGGAAAAATTGATTCAGCAGCCTGTAGTTTATAATACCAGTAGATTGTTCCCTTTCCATTAACCTGATAACGAATAATATGACAATTAGCTGGTGCTACTTCCCCTTCCCGTTCAATTTTCTTTATTTTCTGTTTAAGAGAGCGAATTAGACTCTTAATTTGTTTGGCTCTCAGGTGGACATCTTGACTGGTCTTAAGTTCGGAATGTGATGACATTAGCCTTAACTATAACAAACAACCTCTTTTGACGTTAGCGTACATATTCCGCTAATTTATAAGGTAATAAATTTTAAAAATGACCAAAAATGAAACGGCTACGTCTGTCGAGGAATTCCTGGTGTGGAGGTCTAACCTCTTCCAAGGACTAAAAGCTAGAAAAGAAACTATTATAGAATTACTCGATGCCCTCTCCAGTAACCAACAAGCTCACTCAGTCGTTGAATTGTCTCTCAATCCTTTATTTAGAAGAGATTATAACAGTTTATATAGAGGAATTCAAGAGTTTTTACCCACTCAAACTGACCCTAATTATGAACAGAGAATTGAGACTTTATTTTTAGCGGTATCGAGAACAATTCCTCCCACTTCAAAACATTATAACTTATTTGGTATTGACACAACTCCCTGTCCACGACGGTTTGCCGAAACGTTAGCGGATAAAACCTTTATTCATTACCCCAATCCAATTAAGGGAAATAAACCCATTAATATTGGACATTGTTATTCCGTTGTCTGCGCTTTACCTGACCAAATAGACACAGAAAAAGTCCCTTGGGCTGTCCCCTTATCAGGAGAGCGAGTCCCCTCTAAACATAAAGGAGTAAATCAAGGCAATCAACAACTAAAAAAAATCTGGCAAAGTTCTTTATTTTCTGATAAATTATCTGTCTTAGTGGCTGATAGTGACTACAGCCAAAAGGATTTTATTGGGGAACAAGTTAAGCATGAAGACGTAGCTACTATTACAAGAGTTAGAAGTGACCGAGTTTTTTATCGTCAATTTATTCGGGACCCAAATCAAGCCAAAACTTCGGGACATCCCCGTTGGTATGGGGATAAATTTGACCTTAAAGATGACCAAACTTGGACTGAACCTGATGAAGTTCATCATGTTCCCTTTACAACGAAAAAAGGTCGTCAATTAACAGTGACTATTTCGGGATGGAAACAGATGTTAATGAGAGGAACTAAAAACTATAAAATGAACAATCACCCCTTTACTTTACTCCAGATTGTTGTCAGAGATCAAGAAAGAAATAGTATTTGGAAACCTATGTGGCTTATTGTTATTGGTTCTCGGCGCGATGAGTTAAGTTTAGTTGATTGTTATCAGTGTTATCGACAACGTTCTGACATGGAACATCTTTTTCGATTTGGTAAACAAAGATTATTGATGACATCTTATTTAACTCCCGATGTACATCATGAAGAAAATTGGTTTAAACTAACACTTCTTTCTTATGTAAATTTGTGGGCTGCCAGAAAATTAGCTGTGGTTTTACCCCGTGATTGGGAACAGTATTTGAAGACTAATAAATCCATCAAAATCACCCCTAGTCTAGTTCAAAGAGACTTTTCAAGAATAATTACGACCTTGGGGACTTTCGCCAAATTTCCCAAACGTCGAGGTTTTTCTTCCGGACGTATTAAAGGTTACAAAAAAGCCCCACGAACTCGTCATGATGTTATCAAGAAAGGGAGCAAAAAATCAACTGAAAACTTAAAAGCTCCTTAGTTTTCCTCAGAATCTATAGATTAGCCCTATTTGTCAGCCAATTTTATTGACTGATACAGAGCCGATATTTTGGGATTTTAGTTCAGCGTAAAATATACGCTAACAAACTTTTTTTGTCCAAAGTCCAATAGATGAAAATATCTAGAACTTGTTAAATTTAGACTTAATCCTGTTTAACTTCTGGAAAGAAACTCAATGTTTTCTAACTGTTAAGCATTGTAACAAGAAAGTGTAAGATAAGTCTGTGATTCAATCTATTTTGAAACTTTGTCGTGGATCACAGTTTCTGAGTGATTACGGTAATAGCACCATCGTTGTTACCATAGAGGTAGTGAACAGTGACCAGTGAGCGGTGAGCAGTGAGCAGTGAGCAGTGACCAATAAGCTTGACTGATAACTGGTCACTGAATCACATAAAATTTTTTGGGAGCCGCAATCTATAATGGTAGAAAATCGTCAATCAACAGTAGTGATTACAGGAGCCTCATCAGGGGTAGGGTTATACGCTGCTAAAGCCCTGGCTGATAGAGGTTGGTATGTGGTTATGGCTTGTCGAAATCAACCGAAAGCCCACCAAGCAGCCCAGTCTTTAGGAATAGCTTTGGATGCTTATACTGTGATGCACATTGACTTAGGTAATTTAGACAGTGTCAGACAGTTTGCTCAAGATTTTCGGGCTACTGGCAAGACTCTTGATGCTTTGGTGTGCAACGCAGCTATTTATATGCCTCTACTCAAAGAACCCCTACGCAGTCCTGAAGGCTATGAATTAAGTATGACCACCAATCATTTAGGTCATTTTCTCCTCTGTAATTTAATGTTAGAGGATCTATCACACTCCTCTGCCCCGGAAAAACGGATGGTCATTTTGGGGACTGTTACCCATAACCCCGATGAATTAGGGGGTAAAATTCCACCCCGTCCCGACTTAGGCAACTTAGAAGGGTTTGCTGATGGCTTTAAAGAACCTATCTCTATGGTCGATGGCAAGAACTTTGAACCAGTAAAAGCTTATAAAGATAGTAAAGTTTGTAATGTTCTCACCATGAGGGAACTTGATCGACGCTATCACGAAAGTACCGGGATTGTTTTCACCTCTCTTTATCCAGGATGTGTGGCGGATACACCCTTATTCCGTAACCATTATCCCCTCTTTCAAAAAATCTTCCCTTGGTTCCAGAAGAATGTTACAGGGGGTTATGTTTCCCAAGAGTTAGCTGGTGAACGGGTGGCCGATGTGGTCACCAAACCTGAATATGGCGAGTCTGGATCTTATTGGAGTTGGGGAAACCGTCAGAAAAAAGATCGTCAAGCCGCTTTTGTGCAGAATGTTTCACCCCAAGCTCAAGATGAAGCAAAAGCAGAAAAGATGTGGAACCTGAGTGAAAAATTAGTGGGACTTGCCTAAATACAATAAGAAAATCGAGTTATGAATTAACTCGATTTTCTTCAGAAATTTGGTATTTTTTCCCTAATGTTAGTTTCTTGGGAAAATTAGGATAAAAGACAAGAAATAGAAAGTCCATGCAAAATTTATTCAAAAATCAGTTTGTACAAGCTTTAGGCGTTGCTGCTTTAGTGTATTTAATTTTTCAAGCATTGGGATGGGGCGTAGAGTCTATTCTCAATATTCTGGAAAGTTTCTCTAGATGGTATAGATATTTAAGAAAAGGATTCATTTATTTGGAGTTGACCATAACAATAAATCCAAGTTAACTATGATTAAACAACACTATTCGCAACAAAATATTTGTTTAACTTGGGAAAGTCTATGAGTAAAAAAAATAAATGCGGATGGCGAGACTTGAACTCGCATGGCGTGAGCCACACGCCCCTCAAGCGTGCGTGTCTACCGATTCCACCACATCCGCTCCTTCGCGTATTGCAGTCCTCATAGTAGCACATATTAACGGACAGACAACATAAAAAAAGAATTAATTTTTGGCAAATAAGATACAATATTCAGGGGTCTAGAAGACATTTTTTCAAGAAGCAAGATATAATCATCTGCAAAAGCGTTAATAATGTTAATTAGATGAGTAACCCTGTTCTCCATGCCTTCTTTTTAGGGCGAGCCTTTGCCGAAGTTGTCGGTGAGAAAGTAGAAGAGTCCCTGACCAACGCCGTGAGCGATTTAGGGAAATTTGATGCCGAACAACGGGAAAATCTCCGTCAGTTTATTGAAGAAGTGCAAACGCGCGCCGAACGGGATGTTACCCAAGGCAACACTAGCACCACTACTACCAGCACCACTGATAACGGCTCACCTACGGATCTCCAAGAAACTATCGACGATTTAAGAGCCGAAATCGCCCGCATGAAAGCGGAATTGAAAAATTATCGCGACCAAAACGCATAATTCTTCGCTTAACTTTTAAATTTATTATATAAGCCCAAATTAGTAAAACCCAAAGAAACCGAGTGTCTGCCCTGTCATCAAACACCAAATCATCCCTAGTTAAAAAGCAGGGGGCTTCTGCCTCCAGAAAGCTTACCAAGCTAGAAACGGCTGAAAAATACCGTTGGAACCGTGAAAACTATTCTATTGCCCGCCGTCGTATCGATATTTGGCGGTTTGTTCTTTCCTTGCTCTTCCGTTTTTGGCGCAATGGCAAAAAATGGAGTTATAAGGGTGGCTTTACCCAAGAAAAATTAGATGCAAGACGCAAAATACAAGCGGTTTGGATACGGGAAAATTTGTTGAATTTGGGTCCAACCTTTATCAAAGTCGGACAACTATTCTCAACCCGTGCGGACTTATTCCCGGCTGAATATGTTGACGAACTTTCTAAGTTACAAGATGAAGTTCCGGCTTTTACCTACGAACAAGTGAGCAAAACCATCGAAAAAGACTTAGGAAAACCCTTATCCAAGCTTTTTCGCAATTTTGATCCTGTCCCCATCGCTGCAGCTAGTTTAGGTCAAGTTCATAAAGCTAAGCTCCATTCTGGGGAAGAAGTGGTTGTTAAGATCCAACGTCCTGGCCTCCAGCAACTGTTTACTATTGATTTGGCTATTTTGAAGAAAATTGCTTATTATTTCCAAAATCATCCCAAATGGGGTAAAGGAAGGGACTGGATTGGTATTTACGAAGAATGTTGTAAGATTCTTTGGGAAGAAACAGATTATCTCAATGAAGGGCAAAACGCTGATGCCTTTCGGCGCAATTTTAGGGGTGAAAATTGGGTGAAAGTGCCAAGGGTGTACTGGCGGTATACTTCCCCCCGTGTGCTAACTTTAGAGTACCTTCCAGGGATTAAAATTAGTCATTATGAAGGATTAGAAGCAGCAGGGTTAGATCGTAAGTTATTGGCGAGATTAGGGGCTAAAGCTTATTTGTGTCAACTGCTCAACGACGGCTTTTTCCACGCTGATCCTCACCCTGGAAATATTGCGGTAGATACAGACGGATCGTTAATTTTCTACGATTTTGGCATGATGGGGCGCATCAACACCAATGTCAGGGAAAAATTGATGGATACCCTCTTTGGTATTGCTCAAAAAGACGGCGATAGGGTAGTATCCTCCTTGATAGCTTTGGGTGCTTTGAGTGCTACAAGTGATATGGGGCCGGTGCGTCGTTCGGTACAGTTCATGTTAGATAACTTCATGGACAAACCGTTTGAGGAACAATCTATTGCTGCTATTAGCGATGATTTATATGAATTGGCTTATGATCAGCCTTTTCGCTTCCCTGCTACATTTACCTTCGTAATGCGAGCGTTTTCTACCCTGGAAGGGGTAGGTAAAGGCTTAGATCCTGATTTTAATTTTATGGAAGTGGCTCAACCCTTCGCCTTAGAGTTAGTGGCGGATCTCGATGGTAGCACGGGCAATAGCATAATAGACGAACTTACCCGTCAAGCTACTCAGGTGAGTAATACAGCCCTTAGTCTCCCCAGACGCATTGACGATACTATAGAAAAGTTAGATCGGGGTGATATTCGTTTAAGAGTCCGTTCCGTGGAATCTGATCGTTTATTACGTCGTCTTGGTATGATGCAAATGGCTACAAATTATAGTGTGTTTGTCAGTGCTTTAGTTATTTGTGCTACCCTTTTATTTATCAACGGTTATATCAGAATTGCGATCGCAGCAGTTATGTTAGGCTTAGTTCCAGCATGGGCCTTGGTTCGTCTTCTGCGTCGAATTAATCGTTTAGATAAAATGTTTTAGCTTACCGCTTTGGTGTCGAACTAACTGTGATCTAGGATGGGGTGGAATTTCACTCCTGTGGTATAATCGAGACAGTGGAGTTTTTAACTGCATTATAAGTTTTTGTTGCCTGCTCAGACCCTTTTTAGGGCGAGAGAGTAGGGGCAATTGGTATCGCCCAGGGAGCAGTAGTGGTGTACTGGTTCGTGTTTTCACCTTCCTGAAGTATACTCGCCGTAAAACGGCGCGGGAGTATCAGCTAAATTAACTAACTAAATAAATTGATCAATGATGAATCGTCGCTTCACCGGTTTAACTGACACAGGACTGTTGAGATCGGTCAATCAAGATAACTATTATATCGATCCTGAGGGACGTTTTTTCGTGGTGGCAGATGGGATGGGTGGCCACGCCGGAGGACAGGAAGCTAGTTTGATAGCAACCCAACAGATTAAAGCGCATTTAGAACAGTATTGGGAGTCTGAAGCATCTTCCCATGATATTTTAGAAGAGGCAATTTTAAAAGCCAATGAGGGCATACTAGAAGACCAACAGCAACACCCTGAACGGGGAGAAATGGGTACCACTGCGGTTGTGGTACTATTTCGTGGAGAGCAGCCTTTAAGGGCTCACGTAGGAGACTCTCGACTCTATCGTATTCGTGAAGGGAAATTGGAACAAATCACCGAAGACCATACCTGGGTAGCTCGGGCCTTAAAAATGGGAGATATTGACCCCGAACAGGCAAAAACTCACCCGGGAAGGCACGTTTTATTTCAGTGTTTAGGTCGTAAGGATACTCAAAAACCAGAAATTGGCAGACTAGATATTGAACCCGGCGATCGCCTTTTACTGTGTAGCGATGGTTTGACGGAAGAGGTTGCCGATCCCGCTATCCAAGAAATTTTTGACCACAGCGAATCTTGTGATGAGATTGCTCAAAATTTGGTCGAAGCAGCTAAGGATGGGGGCGGTTCAGATAATATTACGGTGGTGGTGGTGGTTCAAGAATAATACCTCGTCGTTAATGATAGGGTTGAAATTCAACAAATTAAGCGAGAGTCCCCACGCTCAGGTACGGCGTGGGGAGGTAGAGCTTGGTGATTGAGGGATTCGATGTCCCGAAAATCACCAAAAGGTTCTTAGAGTTGCGGTGGAGTCTAGATGCAAGCCTCGATTTCAGCGTTAGCGAATCGAGGTAGTTGACATACTCAGGTAAAATAGAAAGTTGTGCTTAAAAAAACCTTCGTGAATCCATGAATACTGCCACTGATGATAAAACCATTGTCAAGGATTACTTTAATGCCACAGGATTTGACCGTTGGCGTAGAATTTATGGTGATGGAGAAGTCAATAAAGTCCAAAAAGATATTCGCGTCGGACATCAACAAACCATTGATACAGTGGTAGGCTGGTTAAAAGCTGACGGCAATCTCCATAGTCTCTCTCTCTGTGATGCTGGTTGTGGGGTAGGCAGTTTAAGCCTTCCTTTAGCCCAGGAAGGAGCTAAAATATTTGCCAGTGATATTTCTGAAAAAATGGTCACAGAAGCCAAAGAAAGGGCGCAAAAAGACCTTAAAGATGCCAGCAATGTAACGTTTGCGGTACAAGACTTAGAAAGTTTAACGGGACAATATAATACGGTTATTTGTCTAGATGTCTTAATCCATTATCCCACCGAGGATGCAGCTAAGATGATTAATCATCTAGCATCTTTGGCTGAAAAACGTTTAATCCTTAGTTTTGCTCCAAAAACCCTTTGTTTAACCCTTCTCAAAAAGATTGGTGAGTTTTTTCCTGGTCCAAGTAAAACCACTCGGGCTTATCAACACAAAGAGAAGGATATCATAGAGATATTAGAAAACAATGGCTTTACCATTCAACGTAAAGACATGACTAGCACTCGTTTTTATTATTCTCGCATTCTTGAAGGAGTCAAAGAATAAGCCATTGCTGATAATTATTGGTTCTAGGGGCTTAATATATTAAGCCCCTACATATAAGGCAGGTTTGGAATATCATGGGACTAACGACGCAACAATTAATCTCTTGGAAACAACAAGGCCGTCCAATTGTAGCCTTAACGGCTTGGGATTACGCCTTTGCTCAATTATTGGACAAAGCCGGTGTTGATATTATTTTGGTGGGTGATTCTTTGGCTATGGTAGCTTTGGGCTATGAAACCACCCTACCAGTTACTCTGGATGAGATGTTATATCACGCGGCCGCTGTTCGTCGGGGAGTCAAACGGGCTTTGGTGGTGTGTGATTTACCTTTTCTAAGTTACCAAGAAAGCATCAGTCAAGCTATTCATGCCGCCGGAAGGGTTTTAAAAGAAACAGGGGTACAAGGGGTTAAACTCGAAGGTGGACACCCTGCCTCCCTAGAAACTGTTGCTCGTTTGAGTGATATTGGGATTCCAGTGATGGGCCATGTAGGGTTAACCCCTCAGTCGGTGCATCGTTTGGGTTATCGTCAACAGGGAAACACCGAGGCTGAGGCTGAACGTATTTTATCGGAAGCGATCGCTTTATCGGAAGCGGGGGCTTTTGCTGTTGTTTTAGAACATATTCCAGCTAACCTCGCGAGAATAATTACTACAAAGTTACCTATTCCTACTATTGGTATTGGTGCCGGAGGCGACTGTGATGGGCAGGTTTTGGTAACAGCAGATTTATTGGGACTCTCGGAGAAAAAACCGCCTTTTGCTAAATCTTATCTCAATTTAAGAGAAATAGTTATTGGAGCGGTTAATGATTTTTCCCAAGAAGTTCGAGAGAGAAAGTTTCCTGAGAGTGATCAATTATAGAGATTCTTCGTTCTTCGGAATGACAATTATCCATTACTGTTGAGGGGGAACTTGTTCAAGGGTAATAATAATCATTTCAAAGAAATCTTTAATCCTCTGGGAGTCAATGGGAACAACTCCATCTTCTCCAAAATAACGATTTACTATTTCTACATAACGGGGATCACCATTAATATAACCATCCATCATTTTACCAATGGTTAAGTTAACTAAATCCAAAAAAGTAGAATCGTGTTGGGGAACCATACAAGCAATTCCATGCCTAAAATAAGCTTGTTCAGGAACTACTTTATAATCATCTGGTTCATCTAAAGTTTGTCGCATTCCTTCCAAAATAGTTCCATCAAAGGCAAATCCATCCACTTCCCCGTCTTCTACCGCTTTAAGTCCTGCTTCTATACTATCAACCATAACAATATCAACCTCAGATTCAATCACTTTTATTGCATCGGGACGCAGAATATTTTCAATAAGAGGAATACGTTTATCTTCAAAGGAATCTGGAGATGACAAGTCACTATTTTCCCTGACTAAAACGTTCAGGTTTTTCTGTGAGTGGAGCAGGGGATATTAATGGAGATGGCTTTGATGATATTATTATTGGGGCAAGAACAGCCGACCCCAATGGCAATGAGAGAGCAGGAGAGAGTTATGTGGTTTTTGGTGCTGTTGGTGGGTTTAGTGGCAGTTTAGACTTATCATCCCTCGATGGTAACAATGGCTTTGTTATTAATGGGATTGATGAATATGACTTTTCAGGGGAATCTGTTAGTGGAGCAGGGGATATTAATGGAGATGGCTTTGATGACATTCTTATTGGCGCTGCTAATGCCCCCAATGGCATATATGATGCAGGAGAGAGTTATGTGGTATTTGGTTCTGCTAGTGGTTTTAGTGCCAGTTTAGACTTATCATCTCTCGATGGTAGCAATGGCTTTGTCATTAATGGTATTGATGAATTTGACTTTTCAGGGGAATCTGTTAGTGGAGCAGGGGATATTAATGGAGATGGCTTTGATGACATTCTTATTGGGGCAAGCTCTGCCGACCCCAATGGCAATTATGATGCCGGAGAGAGTTATGTGGTATTTGGTGCTGCTAGTGGTTTTAGTGCCAGTTTAGAGTTATCATCTCTCGATGGTAGCAATGGCTTTGTTCTTAATGGTATTGATGAAGATGACTATTCAGGGAGTTCTGTTAGTGGAGCAGGGGATATTAATGGAGATGGCTTTGATGACATTCTTATTGGGGCAAGCTCTGCCGACCCCAATGGCAATGAGAGAGCAGGAGACAGTTATGTAGTCTTTGGTTCTGCTAGTGGTTTTAGTGCCAGTTTAGAGTTATCATCTCTCGATGGTAGCAATGGCTTTGTTCTTAATGGGATTGATGAAGATGACTTTTCAGGGAATTCTGTGAGCGGTGCAGGGGATATTAATGGAGATGGCTTTGATGACATTATTATTGGGGCATTAGGTGCCTCCCCCAATGGCAATAGATCAGCAGGAGAGAGTTATGTGGTCTTTGGTGCTGTTGGTGGTTTTACTGCCAGTTTAGAGTTATCATCTCTCGATGGTAGCAATGGCTTTGTTCTTAATGGTATTGATCAAGGTGACAATTTAGGGGTTTCTGTGAGTGGAGCAGGGGATATTAATGGAGATGGCTTTGATGACATTATTATTGGGGCATTAGGTGCCTCCCCCAATGGCAATAGATTAGCAGGAGAGAGTTATGTGATCTTTGGCAGTGCTGACTTCGGTGATCCTGTAATTCCTGATAACATAGCACCTCTATTAACAGAAATTAACTTAGTCTCTTCTACCAATGATCTCACCCTTCAAATAGGATTTAATGAGGCAATCTCCCGAAATAGCCTGAACTCTAATAACTTCCAATTGTTTGATTCTCAAGGTCAAATCATTCCTCTGGAAGATATTCTTCTTCGTAATGAAGATCGTATCATTGAATTGAGTTATGACACTAGACTGGAAGGGGATTATTCTTTAATCATCCAACAATCTGAAATCACCGACTTAGCAGGTAATGCAGTAGCTGATGAAGATTTAAACCAAACAATTACCGTTACTGATGTTTTTATCCCCATAATTGAAACAAATCTCATCAACGATACAGGAAATAGTAACAGCGATTTCATCACCAATGACCCTCGCATAACAGGTCAGATTGTTGACAGTAGCACCATTACTGAATTTACTGCGCTATTTGATAGCCCAGAAAGTGGTAATTTTGTCAATATCTTAGAACAATTAGGGTTTGCTGAATAAAAGCGAAACCCTATTTAATATTTAAAATTCCCTAAAAAGATGGAAAGAGAGTTTTTAAAATCACCTTAATTCTCTATTTTAGCTCTGGAGATATGTTTAGCGTAAAATTTACGCTAACAATTGTTTTTTATCCAAAGTCCAATAGTGGAGCAGGGGATATTAATGGGGATGGCTTTGATGACATTCTTATTGGGGCATCTGGAGCCGACCCCAATGGCAATAGATCAGCAGGAGAGAGTTATGTGATCTTTGGTTCTGCTAGTGGTTTTAGTGGCAGTTTAGACTTATCATCTCTCGATGGTAGTAATGGCTTTGTTCTTAATGGTATTGATGAATTTGACGGTTCAGGGAGTTCTGTCAGTGGAGCAGGGGATATTAATGGGGATGGCTTTGATGACATTATTATTGGGGCAATATTTGCCGACCCCAATGGCAATGAGAGTGCAGGAGAGAGTTATGTAATCTTTGGCAGTGATGAGTTTGGAGGGGGTAATAGTTGAAGTGAGATCTCCTGTAGGTTAAGTTAAACGAAATCATTATCCGCTTTTAGAAACTTACGATAATCAATATAATCTATGATTATCTGTTCTATTCCTGCTTCAACTAGGAGAGTCGGCTCTTAACTATCCACAGGCTGACACGGACTAGCTGTCCGCCAAAGCTGCTAGGTTTCTAGCAGCGTTAAGATCACGGTCTAAAGAGAATCCACAAGACTCGCAGTTAAAGGTGCGCTCTGACAAACTAAGTTTATCTTTCTTAAAGCCACAGTTAGAGCAGGTCTTACTACTAGGAAACCAAGGGTCAGCTAGTATTAGCTCTGACCCTACAAGCTTACACTTGTAGGTTAGTTGTCTTCTAAACTCGTAGAAGCCCATATCCTGTACCGCCTTGGCGAGTTTACGGTTAGCTAACATTCCAGATACATTAAGATCCTCGACAACTATCTTGCTGTGGTTCTTAGCTAGATAGGTAGTGAGCTTATGCAATGTATCTTTACGGATGTTAGCTATCCTTCTATGCAGCCGAGCTATCTTAATCTGGGCTTTCTTGCAATTGTTAGACCCTCGGAGCTTGTGGCGATTTAACCACTGCAATCTTGATAGTCTCTTCTCGTAAGAATTGTAAGACTTTGCTCCTTCTACTACCACCTCAGTTGATAGAGTGGCTAGAGCCTTAACGCCAAGGTCAACACCGACCACATCATTACTTTTGGGTGTATCTAATGGTTCCACTTCTAGCAGCCAGCTAATAAACCATCTGTCAGCTTGGCGGCTAATAGTACAACTTTTAGGCTTAAAGCCTTGAGGTAACCTTTCGTAAGTTCTTAAAACTCCAAGCCTCGGAACTTGTATCTTATAGTGGTCTACTACTTTGATAGTTCCGTCTAAGGTAAAGCTGTCCCTTCGACCCTTTTTCTTAAATCTAGGTGGTTTGGAAGTTTTCTTGAACGCCCTGTCCCACGCCTTCCTTAAGTCTCTAAGAGCATTTTGTGGGGCACACTTTGATACTTCGTAGTACCAATCTTTCTCTGATTTAACGTATTTGACTAACCACTTATGCAGGTCGATAGCAGAGGGGAACTTTATGTTATCCTCTGGGTTAGCTTTGTTATAATCTAATACCTGTTTGGTCAGGGCTAAGCCGGCGTTCCAAGCGTGTCTTGCTATCCCAGCGTGTTTATGTAGCTGCGTTCTTAGCTTGTTATTTAAGATAATTTCGGTCTTAAATCCAAGTAGCATGGTACACTTGAGTAAATACTACTCACATATTAACTTATGCCTAGTGCAGCTTGGCGAAAGTAATCCACCAGATTTTTACAGAAACTTTCGTGACTAGCCACGACAATGTGTTTCAATGAAACTAACGGAAGAATCTCGAAGTTGATGTCCATGATAAAAGCATTGCCAATTAACCTCTCCAACCTACAGAAAACAGTACTCCAACAAATAGTGAGAGGGACAACAAACCCCTATCGCCTTGTTAGACGAGCCAAGCTAATCTTAGCCGCAGCATCAGGAGAGAGCAATAGTTCGATTAGTCGAAGATTAGAATTAGACCGAGTACAAGTGCGTCAGTGGCGATCGCGATGGTTTGAGGAGAGAGAAAAACTGAGTGCCGCCGAAGAACAACAGGTAACGGAGAAAGCATTAATGGTCTTGATCAAAGGAATTTTAAGCGATCGCCCAAGACCTGGAACAACAAAATCCTTTACGGTCGAACAAGTAGTCCAGATTGTAGAGATCGCTTGTGAAGAATGTGAAAAATCAGACAGACCAGTGAGCCATTGGACACCTTCAGAGTTGGCGGATGAAGCCATAAAAAGAGGAATTGTCGAAAAGATTTCCCCCCGTAGTGTGGGGCGTTTTTTAAAAAGAAGCGACATTACAACCACATCTCGTTCGTTACTGGTTAAATGCCAAAATTGATGATCCCTTAAAATTTAAAAAGCAAGTCAAATATATCTGTGAACTTCATCAAGAAGCTAAAACTTTGTTAGAACAAGGAATTCATTTAATTAGTACAGATGAAATGACAGGGATTCAAGCTCTTGAGAGATTATTTCCGAACAAAAGAATCAAGCCTAAACAAGTAGAAAAAATCGAATTTAAATATGAAAGACACGGAACTTTAAGCTTGATTGCGAACTGGGATGTGGCAAGAGGAAAAGTTGTTAGTCCCTCTATTGGACCGACAAGAACAGAACAAGATTTTTCTGAACATATCCAGAGAACGATTAAGATTGATGAAAAAGCAGAATGAATTTTTATTGTAGATAAACTCAACACTCATAAATCGGAAAGCTTAGTCAAATTAGTAGCAGAAAGCTGTGGAATTACTATTGATTTGGGGAGAAAAGGAAAGGAGGGGATTTTGCAATCTATGGACAGCAGAGCAGATTTTTTATCAGATGAATCTCATCGAATTCGCTTTGTTTATATTCCCAAACATACATCTTGGCTTAATCAAATTGAGTGTTGGTTTTCGATCTTAGTCAGGCGTTTACTCAAAAGAATTACTGTCCGTTCAACTGAAGAACTATCCCAAAAAATTCTCAATTTTATTGATTACTTTAATCAACATTTTGCTAAGCCGTTCGTTTGGAAATTTAAGGGCTTTAAAGATCATAAGTGACTGGTGGATTATTTTTGCTAAGCTGCACTAGACTAAATGTCAACGTTTCTAAGAAAGAACATTTAATACTAAAAAGGTTTTGCCAGCAAGAGGAGCGCACCCAAAGTGATGTATTAAGGGAGCTAGTCAGAGGATTAGAGCAGAAAATCATAGATAATACTAAATTATCATAGATTACTACTTACAGTTAGTAACCCTAACCCCATCGCTCATCAAAGATTTTAACCACAATGAATCAAGCAAAACCAAATCTAGAAATTACAGCCTCCCGTCAATTTACATCCTGGTTATATGAGCAAAAAGTAAGCCTTGTTTTTACCACTTATCAAGCAGGAAAAATATTTTTTATTGGATTACAACCGGATGGAAAACTATCAGTCTTTGAACGAATCCTAGATCGTTGTATGGGTTTATGTCTTGACGACAATAGTTTATATGTTAGTACCCTCTATCAACTATGGCGATTTGAAAATACCTTAGAAAAAGGACAAATTTACAACAACTATGATGCTATTTATCTACCCCAATTATCATACGTAACAGGGAATCTTGATATTCATGATATTAGAGTAGCTCAGAACAATAAAAAACCGGTCTTTATTAATACCCTCTTTAGTTGTTTAGCAACAGTGAGCGAAACCCATAGTTTTAAACCCCTTTGGAAACCCCCTTTTATCTCTAAATTAGCGGCCGAAGATCGCTGTCATCTTAACGGTTTAGCTATGAGAGAGGGAAAACCTTATTCTGTAACAATGGTAAGCCAATCTGATGTTGCTGACGGGTGGCGAGAACATCGTATTAACGGGGGTTGTGTCATGGATATTACCAATAATGAAATCATTGCAGAAGGATTATCTATGCCTCATTCTCCTCGATGGTATCAAGAAAAATTATGGATTTTAAACTCAGGAACTGGTGAATTAGGATTTATTGAAAAAGAAACAGGTAAATTTAACCCCGTTACTTTTTGTCCTGGTTATTTACGAGGATTTTCCTTGTACAACGATTTCGCTGTGGTGGGAATATCTGAACCTAGACACAATAAAACCTTTCATGGGTTGCCTTTAGACGAACGTTTAAAAGAGAAAAAAGCCAATCCTCGTTGTGGATTACTCATTATTGATTTAAGAACAGGAGATATTGTCCATTCCTTACGTATTGAAGGAGTAGTAGAAGAATTATATGATGTAGAAGTATTGCCTCAAATTAGACGACCGATGGCTATTGGTTTCAAAACAGATGAAATTAGGCGTTTCGTTACAACCCAAACCTAAAAAGCTGTGAGTTTCTTCTAGAAGACAAAAACCTGTACAATCCTAGACATACCTGTACATAATGTCTAGGATATCTCGTCCGCTCCACGAAAATTGTCAATTCAATAGAGCATTTATTCAGATATAATAAAATATAAGATAAACACTATTCATATATGTACGCAATCAAAAGGGAATTAAAGCTAAATAATCAAGAAAAGAGCTTTTTTGCTGGCTGTGCTGGCTTCTCTCGCTTTGTGTACAATCATGGACTATCTTTACTAAAATCCACCTGGGATATTCCCGAAATTTGTGGCAGTGACTCAAAACGGTTAGATGCTATCAAGAAAGTCTTTACAAACATTACTAAAAAGCAGACAGAATATTTATGGACAAATAAATATTCATCTCGCATCTATCAGAATGCGTTTAGAGACTTGAAAAAAGCATTTTCTCGTTGGAGAGAGCCTAAAATAAAAGCAGACTTACTTCGTTTTAAAAAGAAGAAACATAACTGTAGTTTTACAGTAGATAGTTCTCATGGCAAGGTATTAGTCCAGGAGGGAAAAAAGATAAAAATTCCTACCTTGGGAACTTTCTCCTTAAAAGAAAGCATCCCTTATAACTGTGTTTCTCAAACCTTTACTATCTCGAGAGAAGCAGGGAAATGGTATGTAAGTTTTGCTGTTTCAGCATCTTATATACCTGAGATGAAACACAGCTATAAAAAAGTAGGAATTGATTTAGGAATAAAAACTTTTGCTACTCTTAGTGACGGAAACACCTTTGAATCTCCATCTTCCATAAAAAAAGCGAAAACCAAGCTAGGAAAGATACAGTGGAGAAACAGGAATAAGGATGCTCACCAACCGTCGTTCTGGAATAGAAGCATCTAAAAATGCGGTTAAATATTACCAGAAACTAAGAAAAAAGCATAAAAGAATAAGCAACATTCGAGAAGATTTTCTGCAAAAAACCACCACATTATTAGCTAAAACTTATCAACATATTCTCGTAGAGGACTTAAACGTTAAAGGCATGATGGCTAACCACAAATTATCTGATGCCTTATTTAATTTAGGATTATATCGTTTTCGAGAATTATTGAGTTATAAACAAGAATGTTTTGGTTTTTTGCTAACTATAGTAGATAGGTGGTTTCCCAGTTCAAAAACTTGTTCCGTGTGTGGAAATATACAAGATATGCCCTTATGTGAAAGGGTTTATCACTGTCAAAATTGTGGTCAAGTTATGGATAGGGACTTAAATGCGTCAATTAATCTCGAAAATTGGACAAACAATGCCGATGGCTTATCGGTAAACCCAGAGCGACTTGTCCTGAGCGAAGTCTCTAGAAGTCGAAGGGTGAACGTCTGTGGACAAGAAGGAGCCGTCTCCCTTGGTTGAAGCAGGAATTGAACATCAAGCCTGTCTAGGTTTGTCTAGGTTTCATGAAGCAGAACTCAATCAGGTTATGATGGTAGATAGGAAAGATTAATCACAAGGAATATTTATGGGCTTTCTGGCTGTTATTGACTATGACATGGGTAATCTGCACTCCGCTTGTAAGGGGCTAGAAAAAGCAGGAATTCAGCCAAAAATAACCAATTCTCCCCAAGATATTGCAGAAGCTGAGGCCATTGTTCTGCCCGGAGTGGGTTCGTTCGATCCGGCGGTGCAAAATTTACGATCGCGTAATTTAGAGGAACCTATCAAAAAGGCGATCGCTGAAGGTAAGCCATTCTTAGGTATTTGTTTGGGTTTACAGATTCTTTTTGATGGTTCAGAAGAAGGGAAAGAACCAGGGTTAGGCATTATCAAAGGGATGGTACGTCGTTTCAAATCCGAGCCTAATTTAACCATACCCCACATGGGTTGGAATCAGTTACAATTGGCTCAAGCAAATTTATCTTTATGGCAAGGGTTAACCCCCGATCCCTATGTCTATTTTGTGCATTCCTATTATGTCGATCCCGTTGATGCTGAGATTAATGCTGCTGTTGTGACTCATGGGAGCCAAACAGTTACAGCAGCGATCGCCCGTGATAATCTGATGGCGGTACAATTTCACCCGGAAAAATCATCGGATAATGGATTACAGATTCTTTCCAATTTTGCAGCAACGCTCCAGAAAAACTTGATCAATTGACATCCTCACGCGCCGTAAAACGGCGGTGATTCCTAAACCTCACGATTTAGGTTTCTGCTTCAATGCAACTGCCTCTACCCACAAGGAGTTTTATGGCCTTACGTTCGCTCCACAGACTATCCCCGCAAGCCCTGCGATTTTTATGTGTTGAAATCTCAAACACGAGAGTTCTTATGTTTTTTGATTCTAGGGATGCTTATACCCATTGCCCTATCCTCTTTTCCCGGTCTACCGATTTTTCTGCGCAGCCAGTCTAACTGGACTTCGCTCGTTAGGCTTTCTGAATCCATCGTCTCGGGTGGGTACTTGGCCATTTACATTCTAATACAAAGCCGTCGTAGAACGACGGGGTTTCTACCCAAATTTTCTGATGACTCAATCTAATCATCCCTCCCACGGATTACGTCAACGAGAGTTATGCGAATATCTAGGAATGAACTATCGTGAAGTTGCCCAAACGGCTCGAAAGCTGGGACTTAGTACCCATGCTTATGTACAGCAGCAAACAGGTTGGCTATTGTACAAGGAGCTTTATTATCCCCCTGAAGCAGAAAAACCTTAAAGCAGTGCCGTACATTCCAAAATCAATTTTTGATTGATTAAAGCATAGGGTTGTACCTCTAACGCTTGACGAAAGGCTGCGATCGCATCTTGGTAATTTCCCAAGGCTAGTAAACACAACCCTAAACCGTGTAAAGCCCCAAAATGATACGGTATCAATTGGATCACCTGTTCACAGTCTTTTTTCGCTTGTTCATACCTTTCCAGGGAGAAATAAAGTACAGCCCTTCGATTCCAAGCTTCAGCAAAATCAGGATAATTTTTGATCGCTTCTGTTAGTAACTCTTCAGCTTTTTGGAAATTTCCCTTGTCTAGAAAAGATTGAGATCGCCGCAACAATTCTCGGCCAATTTCTCCTTTCTGTGTAAACCATAGTTGCCACAATTGAGAGGTAGCCCTTTGCCGGGCTACTTCATCCGTTTTTTTCAAGTCTTGTAATAACTGATCTATTTTTGTAGACTTCACGATAATAATTCAAGGATTATTCAATATTTTTTCAAGAAAGTTTGAGCCGCTAATCTATGAATTACTATCCGCAGGTTCCTCTGATTCTACATCGGGGATGTAATCGGGCTTTTGTGCATTTTCCCAGCCGGCAGGACGTTTTGAATTATACCAAGCAATAGAGCCAATGGTGACAGCAGCGATGAAACCTACAACATAGACGATGACAAAATAGGTGGGGAATTGTCCGGAGGTTGCTAATAACAAGTTCATTTTCTTTTAGTTTCTTTTACTGATTGTTTTCTATTTTACCAAACATTGTCCCTTGATTCAAAATAGAACGACTAATCAGTTATTTTTGAGCTAAATTTGACAACTGTTCAATCTATTAATCAATAGGGTTAACCATCCTCTCAACCCCCAAAACTGCATTCCTAGCATGGGTAAATGACCTTGAGGGGCCCAAAGATTAAAATTAAGGTCTGTGTAAGATAGCCAGTTATCGTTTTTTCTCCAACCCACTTTTTCCCCAAAAGCACACCAGATTTTAGGGTCATAATAATGCTTTCCTCCTAAATCTTGATAGAGTTTTTTCTGCACTGAAAAGCCAAAATATCCATTACTAGCTTCATACCAAATTTGATTAATAATTTTCAATTGATGACAAGGTAAATCTGCAAGATGCTCTTGATATAAGCATCCTTGTTTTTCTCGGTTGGTTAATTTTAAGATGATTTGTGCTGTTTTTTGATCTGCTTCTTTTAACTTACCTAGCATTAGTAATTCTCTTAATTTTATACAATCATCTTCTGAGTTGTAAATAGCCACTATCTGTGAACTTTCTTGAGGTTTTATTGTTTGTTTTCTGGATTGAATAATAGATGTTTTTGGGGCTTTTTTTACGGAATTTTGAGAAACTTTTGCCGTGGGTAATTGCTCCTTTTTGGCAGGATCGAGTATGATTTTCCGAGCTTGTCTCCAATTACATCTTCGACTACTTTTGGCTTTTTTTTTGGTAATAATTTTAGCCATTCTTGGATCAATTGCGGTCTCTTTTTTGACCGCAATTCCATCCCTTTAAGAATAGCAAGATTAACAGTATCACTGATATGAGGATTATGCTGTTTTGGAGGAATAAGATTAGCTCCTTGTTGACGAAAAGGGGCAGGGAAGGGCAACTTTAAGGTGAGAACATAGTATAAAGTTGCAGCTAAAGCATAAACATCGGTATAAGATCCCCGTTTAGCTGTTAATTCATATTGTTCTAAAGGAGCAAAAGATTCTGTCCTATAATTGGTGTGAATTTGGGTTTTATCTTGTACAAATTCTCTAGCTAAACCAAAGTCAATTAAAATAGCTTGCATATCCTTTTTACGAAGCATAATATTACTAGGTTTAACGTCTCTATGAATAAATCCTTGTTCATGAATATAGGTTAAAGCTGAACCTATTTGTTGAATATATTTTATTGCTTCGTCTTGGGAAATACCATGTTTATAATTAACATATTGTTTAAGGTTTCCTCCTGCGATATAGTCCATAACCATACACCAAATGTGTCCTTCTTGACAGACGTTATGAACTTTAATAACATGGTTATGATTACATTTTGCTAGACAAAACGCTTCTTGGATAAACTGTTCTTGATGTTTATTAAAATCAGGTTTATTTTGAATAGTGGCATTGAGGGTCTTGAGCGCAACTGGATGTCCATAAGGATGTTCTTTGGCACGATAGGTAATTCCTGAGCCACCATATCCTAAAACTTTATGAATTTCATAACGACCATTTTGTAATCTTGTTCCAGGTTTCCAATTACTCATAATAATTTTTAGTAGGGTAAATTGATGACATTCATGGTTAGGTGGCTTTTCATCCAAGTCTTAAAATGACCTGGCTTTCATGTTCTGCTGTTTTTTTGGTAACTATAGTTAGTATTCCCAAAATTTTCTCAAAGTGTTCACCTAGAGTTTAAGAATATTTAAGCACGACTTCGGAAATCGAGATTAGAGATCAAATACAGTCTTAGCTCCCTACAAAGATATACTTGTAGGGAGCTACTACCATTATGGCTTAATATAGTAATCAGTAATCAGTTGTGAGAATTAACTTTGAGGACAAGGAAACAGCAAACAGAGAACAGATAACAGATAAACAAAAATCATATCTCATGAATCATGATTGTCATTGCTATATATGTTAACTTCCTAGATATAATTACTGGTTGCTATAGTTCAGTTCATTTTTTCTTGAATTAGTTGTTGACATTCTTCTACCGATGCCCGTCTTTCCATCAATTTCACTAACCCTTCATAGGCAGTTTGATGACGAATGAGTAAATTTTTGGCTTGTAACAATGCCCAATTTTCTTTTTGTTGGTAAAGCTCAGCACGAAGTCCTAAAATTTTGAGTAGTTCTCGTAAATTTTGTTTATCTTCTTCTCCTCCTTCAACATTATTGTAGATGACTTTCTCGGCGGCAATACCAGCCATTAAAACAGTAAAAGTCCGCTCCACAATTAAGGGATTTCTACTTACTTTTTCTTGATCGGATAAGAGGCTAAAATCAAATTGTACCCCTCCTATTCCTGCTTTTTCCCCTTGTCTAAAGGTTTCCCAAGCAGTTAAGCTATAACCGGTGATGGGAACACCTAAACAGTAAGCAGCTAAAAAATGCCCTGCTTCATGATGGATAATGCGTTTACGTTCCTCCGAAGAAGTGAATAAGTCCAAAAATAAGGTTAACCCTTTTCCTCCCCAACTGAAACTATCAACGGTAGCTAGTCCTAAAACAGCGAAGGTGGTGGCCGCAGGAATGAAAGGAGATATATTTAAGACAGGACTCAGTAACGCCGATAAAGTCATGACAAAAACTGCGATCGCTACTAAGTTTAAAGATGTTTGTTCCATAACACAAAATAAAAAATTAAGTTAATGTTCTTAACTTAATTTTACAAGATGAGTTGGATTTTGGTTATCCATCGATATTTCCCCATAACCAATTCCCAGGAGACTGAGGATTTTCGCTGTAAAAAAATTCCTGAAATAGACTGGTTAATTCATCTTTTGTCAAATAGCCATCTTGATTTAAGTCTAAGTGTACAAAAGCCTGAGCAGCTTCTTGGGGGTCAATTTCATAGATTTGATAAAATTGTTTAAACTCATCGAGACTTACCCGATCATCTCGGGAAAAATCCATGACTTTTAAGCTAATATTAATAAAAGCTTGTTGGATATAGGAAGCTGAAAAACGATCTAACATTTGTTCTAGATACCATAACCATTCACTTTCTGTAACTTTGCCATCACCATTGCGATCAGCCCAAACTTCCAAACGATTACAAAAACCCATCCAAAAAAAATGGAGTTCTTCGTATTCAGATGTTCCCCATTTCCATTGTCTAATATTAGTAATCTCCTCAATAACCTGTTCAAAATCTTGTCGACTCAGTACCCCGTCGTGATTGCGATCTAAAATGTGAAATAAATGACTTAGTTTTCTTTCTCTAATTGGGTTGAGCATAATAATTTAGTATCCTCTATTCTTGCATTCCATGATAAAGCAATCTAATCAATAATCTAATACCATCGCTTTCTTTAAGTTCTGAGTAGGAAGGTTCAGGGCGTTTGCCAATTTCTCGGAGGTCATTTAAAAGTTCTGGATGAAACTGACAAGTAAAAGAACGGCGAATTTTATTAGTTTCAAAATCTTTGTAGTTGATACAAGTACAAGAACATTCCGTTAAAATTTCCCCATTAGCTTCAGTGGAAGCCAAGATTTTCACAGAATAGGGTAATTGTAATAACCAAGAAAGATGGCTACCTGCAATAATATAGCGATGAGGAACGATGGCATTATGGAGAGCCATATAAGCCCAGTTAGCAAAGAGAATTGACTCTTCGTTCACTTCATCGTAATGAAACATAGAAATAGCCACATCTCGGCCATGTTCTAAAATCATCCGATCAATAATGCCCTCATATTCATGAGCCATTACCTGATGTGCTTCGAGTAATTCAATAGGAATCATTGAATTTTTAGCCTTGGGGGTTTTATAGGGTAGTAAATGACGTTCAGCAATTTCTTTATCTTCATTAAGAACAACCGAAAAATTGATATCGTTCCACCCTTGAGCAACAATGCGACCATCTCGTTTTTCTATCTTAATATTTTCTCCAACAGAGCGAATTTTTTCGCAAATTGCTTTGAGACAGAGCAAGGCTTCATCGTCTTCATCACGAGAATTTTTTTCTGTGTTTATAACATCGTTAACTGCATTTTGTAGTAGTCGAATATTGCTTTCTGCTGCTAGTTGATGACTAACACAAATCATAATAACAGGCGCACTTTGGGGAGATCGTGACAAAAGAAGATGCTCAACTAATGTCAACATATTTTCCCTTGAACAGTTGGGATAAGTCCATTCAGTTGGGTTATGAACTGAAGCATTTCCCCCTTCTAAAATTACTGCCATACTGGCTGACAAAATAGGAATAACTGAATCTAGGTTCAGGGTTCCTGTCTGCCAAACTGGAAACAAAATGGAGTCACAATCAGCAATTTTTTGTGCTATGAAGGCAATATTTTTAGAGGCTCTGACGGTTTCACTAAGCTCATTGATTCCCACATGATCCCAAGGTTCAATAATAAATAAAGAACTACGAAAAATTTGGGGATTTTGCAGAATAAACTGCCAATCTTCCTCAGAATTAATAACTTTTTCTAAAGGAGGTATCTCTCCCCATTCAAAAGTTCCTTGTTCACTGAATAAGGTTTTTTCTGGTAGAGGATCTTGAGAACTGCGATCAGCCAGAAAGCGACCGAAGAATATTAAGGTTGATTCTAAATCCGAGCCTCTTTCTATCAAATAACCTGGATTTAACCGCCATTTTAATTGGTTATTTTGTTTTTTTTCTGAAGTCATAAAGCTTATTAATTAAGAATTAACAATTAAGAGTTAACAATTGATTAATTGGAGGTTTAAAACCTCCCCTTTTAATATTATGGTGACGGTTTCAGGAGGGGAGTTCTGCTTCATGGGACTGTTAAGATTAAACTGTCGGAGGCGTTTAGTGAAAAGTTTATCCTGGATGATGTCGATACCAGTCAATGGTATTTTTCAACCCTTGTTTAAAGTCCATTTTAGCCACAAAACCAAACTTTTCCTTAGCTCGTTGTGTATCTAAACAACGACGGGGTTGACCGTTGGGTTTATCAGTTTGCCAAATAATTTTTCCATCAAACCCCATTAACTCACAAATTAACTCAGCCAAATATTTAATAGGGACTTCTTCATTAGTTCCTAAATTTACTGGCTCAGATTCGTTATATGATTGGGTGGCCATAACTATGCCCCGTGCGGCATCGGTAGAGTATAAAAACTCTCTAGTTGGAGAACCATCACCCCAAACAAGAAGTTCTTTTTCTCCCTCTTTTTGTGCTTCATAGACCTTACGAATTAAAGCAGGAATAACGTGGGAACTGTTGGGGTTAAAATTATCCTCCGGTCCATATAAATTAACTGGTAGTAAATAAACGCCATTAAACCCATATTGTTGACGATAGGACTCTAATTGAACCAATAGAGCCTTTTTAGCGATACCATAGGGTGCATTGGTCTCTTCTGGGTAACCATTCCAAATATCATCCTCCTTAAAAGGAACAGGGGTGAACTTAGGATAGGCGCAAATGGTTCCCACACAGGTAAACTTTTCCACTCCAGCTTCGTAGGCTGCATGAATTAGCTGTGCGCCCATCATTAAATTATCGTAGAACAATTCAGCCGGTTTTTCCTGATTTAAGCCGATCCCTCCCACATGGGCAGCCAAATGAACGACAAGATCTTGTTGTTGTACTGCCCGTTGACAGTGATCGAGTTTCCTGAGATCACAATCACGGGATCGAGGAATGGTAATTTTTTCTAGTTGTGCGCCGGCAGTTACCAACTCGTTAACCACCTGCTTACCGAGAAAACCAGCCCCACCGGTGACTAAAATTCTTTTATCCGTTAAATCTAGCATTGTCTTGATACTCCCTTGATCCCTGAAGTTAAAAGTTGTTCATAAATTAGTGGTCAAGGGTGAACTTAACCTCTAATTTATCAACAACTGACCACTGAAATTAGTCCACCATGACACTCATAGGTTGACGCACATAAGCATTATCCTTGAAGAGTAACGCTTTGTCATTAGATGTTTCGTTAGGAGAAGAGAGACCTAAAGCAGTCAGATCCGCTTCTACCATGAGGTGAACTAACTGCTCAAAGGTGACAGAGGGTTCCCATCCTAATTTTGTTTTTGCTTTGTTGGGATCACCGATTAATAAATCTACTTCGGCCGGGCGTAGATAACGCTTATCAAAGTCTACGTAATCTTCCCAGTTCAAGTTTACGTATTCAAAAGCAATTTTCAAGAATTCTCGCACAGAATGGGTTTCTCCTGTGGCCACAACATAATCATCAGCTTCATTCTGTTGTAGCATCAACCACATTGCTCTGACATAGTCTTTGGCGTAGCCCCAGTCTCGTTTTGAGTCGAGGTTTCCTAAATAGAGTTTTTTCTGAGTTTTAGCCACAATGCGAGCGATCGCCCTGGTGATTTTACGAGTCACAAAGGTTTCTCCACGACGGGGGGACTCATGGTTAAAGAGAATACCGTTACAGGCAAATAAATCGTAGGATTCACGATAGTTCAAGGTTTGCCAATGGGCATATACTTTAGCACAGCCGTAGGGACTACGGGGATAAAAAGGGGTGGTTTCCTTTTGGGGGACATCTTGAACCTTACCAAACATTTCTGAGGAGCCAGCTTGATAGAAACGGACTTCGATCCCAGTTCGTTGTTGATAGTCTCGGATCGCCTCTAAGATGCGGAGAGTTCCCATACCCACAGATTCCACGGTATATTCTGGAGAGTCAAAACTAACCCTAACGTGAGATTGGGCCCCTAAATTGTAAATCTCAAAGGGTTGTACTTCTTCTAAAATACGTCTCAGGGTAGTCCCATCGGTTAAGTCTCCGTAGTGGAGAAATAACTGAGCGTCGTTTTGATGGGGATCAATGTACATATGATCGATGCGATCGGTGTTAAAGGTTGAGGTTCGACGGATAATCCCATGAACTTCGTAACCTTTTTCTAATAACAACTCGCTGAGATAAGAACCATCTTGTCCAGTAATACCAGTGATCAGGGCGCGTTTTGTTTCGGTCATGAGTTAGTTATCCTAAAAATATGAGAAAAAATTAATTAAGTTTTTTAATCCGCTTGAGTCTTGATAACAGACTTTACTTCACAATGACAAGCTTCGGGAACCACTTCAGCAAAAAAATAAAGCTCCCTCTATAGTAGAGAAAGCTTGTTAGTGAGGCTATAGACTCATTGTAGTGTATATTCAATAAGCACCGTTGTTTTTCGGGAAAAGAATCACTCCAATGGTCTTGACAATGATCCAGATATCCATCAACCAATTATGGTAGTTGACGTAGTAAACATCAATTTGTACTCGTTGAGGATAAGGAATATCATTACGTCCTGAAACCTGCCATAATCCGGTAATTCCAGGGCGAATTGTCAGTACCTTTTCAATCTTACTGCCATACTTACACAATTCTTCAGGCACTAAGGGTCTAGGACCGACGACACTCATATCTCCTTTAAGAACATTCCAAAACTGGGGAAATTCGTCTAAACTGGTTAGACGCAGAAATTTACCGATCCAAGTAATACGAGGATCTTCTCTGAGCTTAAAGTTATCTTCAAACTCAGCCCGCATTTCTGGACAGTTAGCCATCATAGTTTCTAGAACCTGATCGGCATTCTGCACCATTGTTCGGAACTTGATACATTTAAACTTTTTAAAGTTTTTCCCTGCCCTCTCTTGGTAGTAAAAAATTGGACCGGGGGAACTTACGGCGATTAATAGTCCCAACAAGAAATAAAGAGGGGAAAATACAATCAGCACCGCCAGGGAAAAGACAATATCAAAGGTTCTCTTAACGATTTGATCGTTTAATCTTGCTCCCGAGTCGGCCTTACGATCCATTCCTCGGGAAACTGAGGCCGGTATGCCCCTTCTTGTCAAAGCTTGTATAGCCTTAACAGCAATAAATTGGCTATTAGCAGTCATCTTACTCCTTCACATCACATCACACCACACTAATCATGATCTTAAAGCCCAATGACATAAATCATAGCAATAAAGATCAGATTGATCGAAAATTGAGTTATCGAACTGTTTTAGTAAAGTCCTGATAACACTGCTCCAAAAACGCCAGATAGGACGTTTCAAAGACTTTGGGAGTAAATTTTGCCGCCTGGTTACGGCAACTCTCTGGTCTAATTTGATGCTGAAACCTAGAGAAAGTTTCAACGGTTTCTGCCAGAGCTTGATGGGTTTGAGGGAAAAAGAAAATCCCTGTCCCTTGATCTTGATCTTGACGAATATCAATTACGGTTTCTAAGGCACCTCCTCCTCCATAGGCAATAACAGGCGTTCCACAGGCTTGGGCTTCCACCAAGGCGATGCCAAAGTCCTCACAGGCAGCATAGACGAATGCTTTGGCTTGAGTCATATATTGCTCTACCACTTGATTGTTCTGCGCTCCCATGACTTTGATATTCCCTTGAGCCATTTGACGAATTTTGGCCAGATCGGGCCCATCGCCAATAATAACTAAAGGATAACCTAATTGATTAAAAGCTCGCACGATTAAAGCAATTTTTTTATAACTAACTAATCGAGAAACCGTCAGGTAGAAGTCTTGTTTTTCTGAGCTAAAGGGAAATCTCTCCACATTGACAGGGGGATAAATTACTTTTGCCTCCCGTCGATAACAACGCCAAATGCGACGGGCAGTATGATGGGAGTTGGCTATAAAATAATCAACACGGTTGGCTGAAATCACATCCCATTGTCTGAGACGATGCAATAGGTAACGGGTGAAAATTCCTGGTATTCCTTTTCCGGCCTGAGAATGATTGAGGTAGTCAAAGGTGAGATCCCAAGCATAGCGCATGGGAGTATGACAGTAACATATATGGAGTTGTTGGGGACTGCTTAAGACTCCTTTGGCTACTGCATGGGAAGAGGAAAGAATTACATCATACTCTCTTAAGTCTAGCTGCTCCATAGCTAAGGGCAGAAGGGGTAAATATTTTTGTACCCCATTACGAGCGAAGGGAAAATTTTGTAAGAATGTGTGACCAATAGTACGCCCGTAAAGATAACTCTCGGGGTTGTTTGACTCGAAGTCAATTAAGGCATAGATATCGGCTTTAATATGCTTGAGAATCTCTTTGACTACCAATTCTGAACCCCCTTTTGCTTTGGGGGTTAACCACTCATGGACGAAGGCATATTTAATGGCACTTTTCATGGGAACATTTAAGTCTGTGAGAATTCTATCAACTCATAGTAAGGATTCTACCTTATCAGTGAGCTATGAAATTTTCAAAATATACTTAAACAAATAGGAGGAGTAAAACAGTGTTAAAAAAAATAGCGATCGCAGCTACGGCCGCAACTTTTTGGATGGGTTTAACATCAGTTAGTTCTGCTCAAAAATTCACAGATGTCAAGGGGAACCCCTATGAGTCGGAAATTGACCAAGCGGCTAAAATGCTAATTATTTCGGGGTTTCCTGATAAAACCTTTCGTCCTCAAGAAACTGTAACCAGAGAACAAGCAATCTCTATGATTATAGACGGACTTCAGACCTTGGTTGCCGTCAATATTAATGAAAAACCCACCCGTCGTGTGCGGCCTTTTCTGGATGTTGATGCTTCCCGTTGGAGTGCCACTAAAATTAACTGGGCGCAATGGAATATTATTCCCGAAGGAACGGCAACAGGAAATTTCCGCCCGACTGACTATATTACTCGAGCAGAATTATTGGGTTTTCTCCGTCGTTCGGCAGAACTTCTCAAAGCGAAGTTAGGTAGAGAAACTGTTTTAAGTGCCAACAAAAGCGCGGTTAAATTTAGCGATGTTTCAGGGTACAATCAGCAGTTAACCCTACAAATGTCTGCCTATTGTGGTGTTGCTTCCCCTCTTAATGAAGAGGGAACTAATTTTGCTCCTAATGAACCAGCAAAACGGGACTATACCGCAGCCGCAATTTTAAGAACCATTAAGTGTGTTCAAAATGACTATAATTAATAAGGTAATTATAGTGGTTTAACAATAAACTATCAAAAATTTGGTGGGTTATTTCGTAACAGATTAATTATGGTTCTTTGAGAGAAACTAATCTTACCTAACCCACCCTACAAATTGATCAATAGTGATTAATAATTATCCTTCATGAACAGCCGCATTACTCGATTGTGCTAGATAAATACCTGTTAAAATAATAACAAAACCAATCCATGTTATTGAACTTAATGCTTCGGCAAAAATAAACCAAGCTAACATCGCACTTACAATGGGTTCTAATAATAAAAACATTGCAATAAAACTAGAGGAAAATTTATCCAAACAATCCGCTAATAACCTTTGTCCTAAACCCTCAGAAATAATTCCCAATCCTATAACTGCTAACCAAGTTTGCAAAGTTATGGGAAACAACTGTCCTTCTGTTAGTAAAACAAAAGGAACTAATAAAATACTACCAATTCCACACCGCCATAATAAAATATTTGTAGCAGAAAACCTGCTTCTTAACTATTCAACAATTAAAAAATAAATACCCAAAAAAACTGCCGATAATAGGGCATAAAAATCCCCAATCAAATGACCGCCAGTCCCTTGTAAATCTTCTAAGCCAAGAAAAATTGCCCCTGATAACGCCAAGATCATGCCTAAGATAAATTTACTATCAAAGCGTTTTCCAAAGCATAACCAAGCCCCAATACTGGTAAACATAGGAGTCATATTATTCAATAACATAGAGTTAGCAACACTGGTATATTCTAAAGAGATTGCCCAGAGTCCTAAAGAGGTAATTGAAATTATACCTACTAATAATAAAAGCAGCCAATCTTTAGTAGTTAAAGGTGATTTTGTTGATATATCTTCAGGAGAATTAAATCGCTGTCTAATAGTTTGAGCGAAGCCAAAAATAATAAAAAATATCAGTAACCGATTGAAAACAGTCCCATTTGCACCTAGTTCAATTTCACTAATACGAATAAAAATCGGAGAAAATGAGATGGAAATTAAAGCGATAATAAGAGTTAAAAATGCTATAGGATTTACTCTTTTGCTATCTTGAATTGATAGTTTAAGTTGCATCATTTTTCTTTAAAAGAGTTTAATTTCTTAGATATAAGACCAGTTTCCCAAAGTAGGGGTTAACGGCCGTTAACCCCTACACATTCTCTGAAGGTTCAACAACCGTTGAAACCTAGAACCTTAACTTATGTAGTCTCGGTTGATGAAAATAGGATAAATAAACAATGTAAACTGATAGTTTAGTAGTTTTGAATAAGTTTAAAACTACTATAATTATTAAATAAGGGGTTAGACAATGTATTCCTCAACCCCTTATTTTTAACACCTAAACCCATAAAAGCCTATGGTTAAGAACAGGGTTTACACTAAGTTGCAGGGAACAAACTAGTGTAGCTTAGCAAAAATAATCCACCAGTCACTTATGATCTTTAAAGCCCTTAAATTTCCAAACGAACGGCTTAGCAAAATGTTGATTAAAGTAATCAATAAAATTGAGAATTTTTTGGGATAGTTCTTCAGTTGAACGGACAGTAATTCTTTTGAGTAAACGCCTGACTAAGATCGAAAACCAACACTCAATTTGATTAAGCCACGATGTATGTTTGGGAATATAAACAAAGCGAATTCGATGAGATTCATCTGAAAAAAATCTGCTCTGCTGTCCATAGATTGCAAAATCCCCTCCTTTCCTTTTCTCCCCAAATCAATAGTAATTCCACAGCTTTCTGCTACTAATTTGACTAAGCTTTCCGATTTATGAGTGTTGAGTTTATCTACAATAAAAATCCATTCTGCTTTTTCATCAATCTTAATCGTTCTCTGGATATGTTCAGAAAAATCTTGTTCTGTTCTTGTCGGTCCAATAGAGGGACTAACAACTTTTCCTCTTGCCACATCCCAGTTCGCAATCAAGCTTAAAGTTCCGTGTCTTTCATATTCAAATTCGATTTTTTCTACTTGTTTAGGCTTGATTCTTTTGTTCGGAAATAATCTCTCAAGAGCTTGAATCCCTGTCATTTCATCTGTACTAATTAAATGAATTCCTTGTTCTAACAAAGTTTTAGCTTCTTGATGAAGTTCACAGATATATTTGACTTGCTTTTTAAATTTTAAGGGATCATCAATTTTGGCATTTAACCAGTAACGAACGAGATGTGGTTGTAATGTCGCTTCTTTTTAAAAAACGCCCCACACTACGGGGGGAAATCTTTTCGACAATTCCTCTTTTTATGGCTTCATCCGCCAACTCTGAAGGTGTCCAATGGCTCACTGGTCTGTCTGATTTTTCACATTCTTCACAAGCGATCTCTACAATCTGGACTACTTGTTCGACCGTAAAGGATTTTGTTGTTCCAGGTCTTGGGCGATCGCTTAAAATTCCTTTGATCAAGACCATTAATGCTTTCTCCGTTACCTGTTGTTCTTCGGCGGCACTCAGTTTTTCTCTCTCCTCAAACCATCGCGATCGCCACTGACGCACTTGTACCCGGTCTAATTCTAATCTTCGACTAATCGAACTATTGCTCTCTCCTGATGCTGCGGCTAAGATTAGCTTGGCTCGTCTAACAAGGCGATAGGGGTTTGTTGTCCCTCTCACTATTTGTTGGAGTACTGTTTTCTGTAGGTTGGAGAGGTTAATTGGCAATGCTTTTATCATGGACATCAACTTCGAGATTCTTCCGTTAGTTTCATTGAAACACATTGTCGTGGCTAGTCACGAAAGTTTCTGTAAAAATTTGGTGGATTACTTCCGCCAAGCTGCACTAGCAAAATCTGACTATTCTCAGTTTAGGGGTTAAGTGGCCCCTCCATGGTTTTTTATTAACAAATGTTACAGTTATATTTCAGCCACTGCCCTTTCTATTAAGCGTCTGGCTAAAGTTTGGGTTCCCGTGTGTTCATAATAATTGGTTGTCATGTCTAAAAAGGCGGCGACATAATCTAATTTATCTTCCGAGTATTCGATAAAATTGCTTAAATGCTCGAAAAGTCCCTGTGGAGTCACCCCTTTGTCTTCGACAAATCCTGACATCCAACCTTTAACCGAGTCAAAACTTTCTCCGATAAAATTAAGTTGACTGTTACTGTCACCCCCTGGAATAACTTGTTTGATGCTGTTAAAGGTGCCGTTATTCTCTAATTCCTTGGGAGACAGACTATGAAGACTTGATTCTATTTTCATAATAAAATCGGGACCGAGGGGAATTAAACCATCTAAACAGACTAAAGCAGCCATTCTCATCAAAGATTCTCCGCTATACTCCCCTAATGAGCCGACAAAATCTCCAATACTGTCCCCAGGAATTCCATTAATTTGACAAAATGCTACTAATTCGGTCACTAATTTTAGGCATAAATCGATGGCTTGCGCTTTATCGGGGTTAGGAGTAATACGGTTTAAAAAGCCCAAAAATGAGACTTTTTCCCCAATTTTATTGGCTAAGGCCGCTGCCCCTAAAGCACTGTCACTATTATCTACGGTTTGATATAACCATAAGGCAGTTTGATACCCTTGAGATTTATCGTTGAAAAGATGAACCGCGCGATCGCCGATTTCTTGGATCATGTCCTCGTCGGTTTCCCCTGTGACGGTGCGAATGGTGTTCTCAAACCCGACTAAGTTCTCCCATTCCCCAGGAACCACAAAATCCAGGGTTTTCAAGACTTTGATGGTCATGTTATCTGTGGGTAATTCGTCTACAATCTCATAAATTGGTTTACTCATAGCACTTTTTAGCGAAACTTCTAAGACTACCAACTTTATTTTAAGTTGCGGAAGGTACTCCGATACTTTAGCTGTCTGATATTTCTTCCCAGTCTGGACATTGTTCGCTTTTTAGCCAACCACTGGGATGAAAACCACAAATTAATTGGCTTCTTTGCTCACGATTATAACCATAAAATTTGCCGTGATAATGACAGCAACCAAGACAAGTTTTTGGACGAGTTGATTCAACCTGATTAAACCCCAATTGAGAACGCAAAACTTGGCGGCGAGATTGGTAAAAATTACGCCGTTTTTTTAAGAGTCGAAACCGAGATAGATTCGCCGCTGCCATAACTGAAAATCTTTTTTATCCTTACATATATTTCTGTAAAATTAGACCTAATCTTTCTTTTGTTTCTGGGCTAATCTTGTCAGGAGGAGTGAGAAGAGCATATTTTAGAGCAGAATGTGCTTCAGAAACAGGGGGATTTTTAGCTAAGCTTTTGACTGTTTCTAAGATAACTTTTTGGGCATTAATGGCATTTTTCTGTAAGTTATCAACGATCATTTCTACGGTGACATGATCGTGGTCTGGATGCCAACAATCATAATCAGTAACTAGGGCTAAGGTAGCATAAGCAATTTCTGCTTCTCTCGCTAATTTTGCCTCTTGTAAGTTGGTCATACCAATAACCGATGCGCCCCAACTGCGATATAAATTAGATTCAGCAATGGTGGAAAAAGCAGGCCCCTCCATACAAACATAAGTGCCTCCTTTGTGTAAGGCAATCTCAGGTAACTGTAAACTCTCAACTACCTCAGCTAAAATATTGGTAAGTTGCTGGCAAACCGGATGACCAAAGCCAATATGGACAACAAGACCTTGTCCAAAAAAAGTGGAAACTCGGCGATGAGTGCGATCGATAAATTGATCGGGGATGACCATATCTAGGGGTTTAACCTCCTCTTTGAGAGAACCCACCGCAGAGGCTGAAATTAAATATTCAACCCCTAACTGTTTCATCCCGTAAATATTTGCCCGAAATGGCAACTCTGAAGGCATTAAATGATGATTACGGCCATGACGGGCTAAAAAAGCCACTGATACCCCCTCTAGGTTGCCCACAATGAAAGCGTCCGAGGGCTTACCAAAAGGAGTCTCTAGGTGAATTTCTTGTACATCCTCAAGGGCGTCCATCTTATACAAACCGCTACCACCGAGAATGCCTATCTTTGCTTGAGTTACCATTGATACAGAACTTTTGTCATAAATGTGTTCTCATTAAAAATAGCATCTTTTGTTAACAAAGATGCTATTTGTTGCACACTGATTGAAAAAAGATAATATTGTTTAATAAATTATTTTAGACAGAAAACATTGATTGTTAATGAGCAATTGGTTCGTTAACTTTTTCGGCGGATTCTACATCAACAGAGCATTCTAGAACAAAAGAGTTTTCCAGTTTAACAACTTTTTCTAAACTTTCCCAAGTTTGGGTAAATGGTGCAACAGCCAAACTACAAGCTTTCCATTCTGCACTAACCGGAACACCCAATTGTTGGCACATTCCCCCTCGACGACCTTCTGTCTGATAATACCGACAAAAGCGACAAGATGAGGTCAAAAAATTAGAGGTTTTCATGGGAGTTTTACCGCAAGGTGTGAGCTTTAATCTTTTTAGATTTTCCTTTCATCGTTTATTATCTAACATCAGTTGACCATGATTCAATCTCCTCACCTATGCCTCTGTCTTGATTTGACTGTTTTTCTTGATTTTTCTGGCTTTAGATTTTTTTAATATTTATTTTACAAAAGTCAATAAAGTCTCCTGATAATCAAAGAAACTTAATTAAATTAATTTTCTGGGATTGAGTCCATTGTCAAAGAAGATACTGGGGATCAAGTGTAAAAACGGAACTATCGAAGGAAAACTTTATGAATAATCAGAGGATATACTGAGAAAAACAGTAATGATGTCATTGTTAACTGAATCATTACTCTAAGTTTGACAAAGATTTTGTCTGCCAATGTTGCGTTATGCAAAGATAACACTTTGACCATCTTTCCAGTTCGATCTCAGGAGTTGGACAATGGCACTGGGGACACAAAGGCAGATGGTTGAGATGGTGGGCGATGGCCTCAGTCCATCGTTGAAAGGCTTCTTCTGGGGTGGTGGTGGGTATTGTACTTTTTTCTGGGGGATCAACCCCATCAGTACAAGAAAAAAAGCCTTGTCCCCTTTCTGGGGATGATGATTGTTTATGGCCTGGATGCTCCTGCCATTGAGCAGGGGAAAACCGAAGTTTTTGCAAGGGAGAAGCGGATAAACCATGATTAAGTTGTTTGAGCAGAGAATAACTTTGAAAAGATAACTGTTGGGCCCAACCGGAACTAGAGGTGGCGATCCAAAGCAGATCCCTTTGGACATATAAGGGTTTACTATGGGAAGCAGCTTTTTCTGGGACGATAGTTGACCAAATGTCACATATTTCCACATAGCGACGATATTCTTCCCATTGGGGAAGTTGTGTTATGGCTTGTAGTAGGCGATCGAGAGAGTTGAGGGACATATTTAGAGGTGACGGGGTGACGGGGAGTGTGAGCAGGATGCTCACTATCCTCATTGAGACTCTTAAGAAATAGATAGTAGCATGGGTTGTTATAGTGATAAAGATTGTTATTTATCAGTATCCTAACCATTATTATTTTTTAAATTTGTTGTGTGATGAAAAAGTTGTTAAAAAACTTGTTATTCAACCGTCCCCAACTTTGGGGTGTTCCTTTATTATGTGCTGCCAGTGTTCCTTTCATTGTCGCTTATTGGCAACCCTCTGATCCTTCTGTGGAAACTACACCCCAGACAAGCACCTTACCTCCTCTGAGTCAACTACAACCTTCTCAACAACAGTCAGAAGTAAGGGCTAAGGGCCATTCACCTCGACAAAACTCAGAGGTTCAAAAACCTTATCTCAAACAACCAACTTTGAAGGAGCCTGAAGTTGAAACTGAGGAAACTAAGGAGTCGGCTAAACCCACTAAAAAATCAGAGGTGAAAAAGCAGGTTAGTTCCCCACCCTCTCAAATGTCTCCTCCGTCTCCTCCTGTTTCTCCCAAGTCTTTGGCCCCTGCTCCTGCAAACTATCAACCCCCTCCTCTTGACATTCGTGTAGCTATTCTACGAGATGCACCAGGAACTACTTTGGGGGTGTCAGGACAAGCAGTGGTAAGCGATCGCAATAATAAACGACTAAAAACCCTTTCTGGGTCCCAAGGGTGGAATGTACGGCCAAATGGGGGTTCTTTATCCTTTGGGGGAGAGTCTGTACCTGGGGTGGTTTGGGTACAACCGACAAAAGAGAGTCTTATCTATGTAGGCGATCGCTGGTATCGGGGCAAAATTTTATTGGTGTCTAAGGGTAACAGCTTGCTGGTGGTCAATCATGTTAATTTTGAGCAGTATTTATATAGTGTGGTGGGTAGTGAAATGCACGCTAATGCACCCACAGAAGCTCTCAAAGCTCAAGCGATCGCCGCTCGCTCTTATGCCTTAGTTCACATGATCCGCCCGGCTAGTTCTTGGTACGATCTGGGTAATACCCAACGTTGGCAGGTGTATAAGGGATTAAACAGCGAATATAATACGGGTCATCATGCGGTACGAAGCACTAAAGGACAGATTTTAAGCCATCGAGGCGGCGTGGTGGAGTCTCTTTATGCAGCCACAGATGAAATTGTGGCCCGCGCTCATAAGGGACGGGGAATGAGTCAAACGGGGGCTTATGAATTAGCGAGAAAGGGTTACGATTATCAACAAATATTGGACTATTATTACCCCGGGGTGGGTTTAGCGAGATTAGTTTTGAGTAACTAGCTTCTAAATAGGTACGTGTAATTAGGGTTTGCTGAAAAAGTTTCTCCAAAATTTATGCCACTTTTGACCAAGAATTTTCTGACAAATCAATAAGTTTTAGTACATAAAAATTGTTTAAAGTATAATCAAAATTAATGAAAGGCGGTTTGATGAGTTCCCCTGTTCTATTATTAGTAAATAAGGACAAAAAAAGCGACAAAAACTGCCTCAGAAGTTTAGAAAGATTGACAACTAAAAATGTAATAGCAATAGATGTAATGGAGGTTTCAGGGAGTTTTGTCATCACGAGATTTAGGCTAAATCTTCGTTTAGCTTGTCCAAACTTTCCCTCAATAGCATTACGGAAGCATTCATCGGAGTGGGCTTGTTTCTTTTCTTCTTCACTGACATTTTTCGGAGGTCTTCCTAACTTCGGACCACTGATTCTTATCCCTCTTTCCTTACACCAATTTCTGTTTTCCCTAGTTCGATAAATTTTATCTACATGGACGGATTCGGGATAATAGCCAAACGTTTCTTTATACTTTTCTACTTGTTCTTTTAAATGACAAGATTCATTGAAGTTTTCCCAACTTATTTTGTCTAGAAACACATAGTTATCTACACAGCTTACTGAGAGTTTAGCTCCAAACTCTATTGGTTTTCCTGCTTTTCCCCTCACTATTGGACGAATATGCCGTTGAGTTAAACTTACAATTCTTTGAGGAACACTCTGGGTCTTATTCTCCCACATTGACTGTTGTTGTTCATAAACTTTTTTGATAGTCTCTAGACAATTTTTCTGTCTTTTACTCAGATTTTCCAGGGAAGCCCCAGCTTGAATTAAGTCTTCTATATTTCCTAAATTTTTCTTAAGGTATTTTAACTGTTTCCCGATAGCTTTTCTTCTTTCTTGATAAGATACTTTTCGTTTTTTAGCTACTTTTAAGTATTCCTTTCTAGCAATTTTTCTAGAAGTTCTCGGCTTTTTTCTCAATTTTACTCTTAATGGTTTATAAAGATTATCTATTATTCTTTCTGTCTCAATTCTGGCTTGATTTAATATGCCTAAATCCGTTGGGTATTTGATGTCTGCTGGCGCACAAGTCGCATCTAAAATTAGTTTACCTTTATTTTTTATTTTTTCTCCTTTTTCTTGGAGACAATCCTTTTTTTTTACTTCTTTATCACTCTTGTCTATTTCTCTTTTTACTATTTTTTTATTGATTTTGTTTATCAATTCTCCATCAATTCTTTTCCTAAAATGAACTAGCATTGAAGATTCCAGTGGTGGCTCTTGTTGATAACAATTTAAACCTATAAAGTATTGTAGATAGGGATTTTCTCTAATCTGTTCTATAGTTTCTTTATCACTTGTTCCTAATTTTTCCTTAATAATTCATGTCCCTAATGCCATTCTAAATAGTTTGGCTGGCGCACCTTTTTCTGCTGAAAAAAGTTTAGCATATTCTTCCTCAAAATCATCCCAAGGTATCAACTCTGCCATGATTACCCAACGATTATTGGGGGACAATTTACCCTCGAAAGGTAATTCAAATTTTTCTGGGGGCGGTAAAGGTTGCTCCTCTTTTCGATACATTTGTTCTTGACCAACAACTGGGAGGTGTTTCTACCAATTATAGCGGTTTGTAGCCGACAAAGCTGATCTTTTTTGCGATCGCGAATATGGGTGTAACCTTTTAAAGAATAGGGTTTTGCTTTTATTCAGCAAACCCTAATTAAAGATAAAATAGAAAAGTTCGTAATGAAGGCTAAAGCCTTCATGATGACTATGTTTTTCGTCTGTTAGGACTAACTACAAACTTACGTTATTAATTGATTCTTCGATCGCTTCTTGCCTTAATTCTTTACCAATGAAGACTAAACGGGTTTGTTTTAGTTCATCTTTGCGCCAGGGGCGATCGTAAAAATAATCGAAGCGATCGCCTACTCCTTGTAAGACTAACCGCATGGGTTTATTAGGAACATTAACAAAGCCTTTAATACGATAAATCTCGTTATCTTCTACTATTTTTGTTAAGGTTGTCACTAATTTTTTGGGATCATAAGCTTGTTCGAGGGTTATTTGTACCGAGTTAATATCATCGTCGTGATCGTGTTCTTCTTCGTGATCGTGATGAGAAGGACGGGTTTCTAAATTATCTTCTACAGCAGCATTAAACCCGAGTAAAATGTCAGGACTAATTTGACCGTGATCACAGGAAACAATTTTAACACCGGGACGTAATTCTTGAGATAACCAGGTTTTAATTTTGTTTAATTCTGTCTCTTCAACTAAGTCGCTTTTTGTTAGTAATACTAAGTCAGCACAAGCTAATTGATCCTCGAATAATTCTTCGATGGGGGTTTCGTGTTCGAGGTTGGGATCTGCTTCTCTTTGTGCCTCTAATGCCTCTAAGTCTCCTACTAAGGTACCGGAAGCTAACGCCTGACAATCAACTACTGTAACCACACCATCAACTGTAGCACTGTTACGAATATCTGGCCAACGAAAGGGTTGTATTAAGGGTTTGGGGAGAGCTAAACCGGAGGTTTCTATTAACATACAGTCGAGGGAGTCTCTTCGTTCTAGAAGTTGCTGCATGGTGGGATAAAATTCTTCTTGAACTGTGCAACAAAGACAGCCATTATTGAGTTCTATAATGTTTTCGTTGGGGTTATCTTCTTCGTCGCAAATTTGACAATCTTTGAGTAATTCTCCGTCGATACCTACTTCTCCAAACTCATTAACTAATACGGCAATGCGTCGCTTTTGATTATTTTGTAACAGATGACGAACTAATGTAGTTTTTCCTGCGCCTAAAAAGCCTGTAATTACTGTAACGGGGATCTTGTGCATTGATTAATTTTCCCTAGAATCTATTTTCCTGTTGAATCATATCATACTAAGTTGAGTTCAGAAATTATAGTAAGAATTGTTTAATATTTTTGATTATTTGAAAAACTTGATAAAATTCTTGATTGTTTCTTTTTGCTAAGGTTAATTTATCGGAAAGGTCGTATTGTTTATCTTGATGACTGACTTTGATAAAAATATAATCTTCTCCGTTGGTTACCAAACCAAAAATAGGGCTTTTTTGCTCAGTATTAGCCATCATATAAGTTAAAGCTTGAGGAATAGCTAAGGAAACATTGAAACCATACCTTTTTACGTGAGTTCGGAGTTAGGAGTTCGGAGTTAGGAGTTATGATTTTTTAAACGAGAGAATGAGAGTTTGGGACTTCTGATTTGAGTTAGTTTTCTGCAAATTTCCTTATATCGAACTCAGGTTTTTTGCTTCAATAACAATGACCAAAAATCATTCTTTAATAACTAAAGCGTCAATATAATATTAAGCTCCTACTAATTATTGATTATAACTTGGTTCCACAAATCTTACAATTATTAGCATCTCGATCATGAAATTTTAAGCCACAATGGGAACAAACTTGATTGCCTTGTTGAGTATTTTGTAAGGATTTTTGGGTTAATATACTAAGTTGCCAAGGTATTAAAAGAATACCAGAAAAAATCATAATTACAGTTAAAATCTTCCCTGCTTCTGACAGTGGTATAACATCGCCAAAACCAACAGTTGTCATAGTAAACACAGAAAAATATAAAGCGTCAAAAAATGTTTTAAAAACTTCTGGATTACTATAATGCTCTACTTGATAAATAGCTCCAGAATAGATAAAAACTAAGGAAAATATAATCAAAAATATTCTGACTAATATAATACCGTCTTCTGATTTTATTTTAAACAAAGATGTTTCAAATTTGATTAATCTCAATAGTCTTAAGATTCGAAACCAACGCAGAATACGAATGAAACGAATATCAATAAAACCTACAAATAAAGGTAAAATAGACAGTAAATCGATAAAAGAAAAAATACTGAAAATGAATTTAACCTTTGATTCTGCACACCAAAAACGGATTAAATATTCAATAGTAAATAAGCTTAAAATTACTCCATCTATTTTCCCTAATACTTTTAAAGTAGTATCATATAAAGGATAAGTTTCTATAACAAAAATCCCAGAAGATAATAAAATAAACCCCAGAATAATTAAATTTACTATAACTCCAATGGGGCTATTAAAATCATCTAAATAGTGGGATATTTTTTCTTTAAATGTGAAGTTTTGGGCTTCCATTGTCTGTTAGTTAAAAATTATCTTTCATTCCCCTAATTTGACCAAATACCCTAGCAGGATCATTCATTCCCGTTAAACTTTGTAAAGCGGGTTGATCCCATCGTAAAAATGGATTAGTTTTCTTTTCTTCCCCTAATAATGAAGGAACCGTTGCTTGCTGATTTTTACGAGCTTTGATTATCGCTTGATAACGGTTTTGTAACTCGTTATTATCCTGCTCAACGGTGACAGCAAATTTAAGATTACTTAGGGTATATTCGTGGGCGCACCAAACACGGGTATTATCGGGTAAGTTTCTCAGTTTAGTTAAGGAGTTAACCATCTGTGCCGGTGTCCCTTCAAATAGACGGCCACACCCTCCAGCAAAAATAGTATCCCCACAAAATAAATCACCTTTTCCTTCTGAATCATGAGGCGGAAAATAATAGGCAATATGTCCTCGAGTATGGCCAGGAACAAAATATACTTTAGCCATTTTTTCGGCAAATTTTACCGTATCTCCTTCTTCTAAAAAAACTTGTTGTCCTGGGATTCTTCCTTGATCTTCTTTGCCTCCATAAATACAAACATCGGGGAACTTTTTCATGAGTTTTTTATTAGCCCCAACATGATCGGCGTGGTGATGGGTGTTCAAAATAGCCACCAATTTTGCCCCTAATTCATCTAAGCACTTTAACACTGGTTTCGCCTCCGCCGGATCGACCACAGCAGCCGTGTTATTATGGGGATCATGTAACAGGAAAATGTAATTATCAGATAAAGCAGGTAAGCGTTTAATTTCCATAAAAATAATTGTTTACTTTCCTTGTATTTTATCAAGAATTCAGAAGTACAACCTGACTGCTATATTTTCAATGTATTATATTTGTATTTTTTATATAACGTTTTTCTCGCCATTTCCCAAAAAACGGTAACATAGATTACAAAACCCATCACAAACTGTTCAATACTACCACAGAATTATTGATAATCTTTCTCAATAATAAACGAGACAATGGGGTTGACAGACCATACTACTTTTTTATATAATAATGGACCGTGTTAGGTGTATGAGTAAAAAATATGTCTGCCTATAGGGTCTTTTCAGGTGGATTAGACAGTTTACCTATCTTTATAGCGCAAAGGTTTGATGAGTTAGATTTCGTGCGATCGCATCGCCTTCTTCGGTTGGGGCGTTGCAAATAAATTATCATTGATACAACAGATTGATGTGATTTACCAGTGAAACCCAACACCCCCTACATTGTCAGTATCAGGATTTTGTGGATGATAGGATTTTCAGGATGAGGTTATAGTGGTGGGATTTAGGGGATGAGGGGATAAGATGATAAAGTTCATTTTTCGATAAAAAGGAGCAATTGTTAGATGAAGATTGGCTTCCTACTCCATAGGGTAAGACCAACTATTTTGATGATGTAACTGAACTTGTTTTAACTGGCTTAAATTAGAAGATCCGGCGCAAAAAGTAGCAATTTTCAGGGTTTCTAATAAGATTGAGAACTTATCATAAACCGCTTGAGATTGATAGGTAGCAGCGTCTAATAGGGGGGCCGCACTGCCCACTAAAGTTGCTCCAAGGGCGATGGCTTTAGCAACATCGATACCGCTACGAATACCCCCACTAGCAAAGACTGGTAACTCTGGGACAGCTTTACGCACTTGCATCAAGGAAACTGCCGTAGGAATACCCCAACCGGCGAAACAATGGGCGATCTGACGACGACGGGGATCGCTTTCTCGGTATGCCTCAACCTCACTCCAACTGGTACCTCCAGCACCGGCAATATCGATGGCAGACACTCCACAGTCAGCTAAACGACGGGCTATTTTGCCACTGATGCCATTACCTACTTCTTTAGCGATGATGGGGACATCTAATTTAGTAGCCAGGGTTGCGATCTTGTTGTAGAGTCCTTTCCAGTTGCGATCGCCTTCTGCTTGGACAGCTTCTTGTAGGGGGTTGAGATGGAGGATCAAAGCATCGGCCTCGATCATGTCTACGGCTTTTTTGGCTTCATCGATACCATAACCATAATTAAGCTGTACTGCCCCTAAGTTAGCAAACAATAAAATATCGGGTGCAACTCCTCGTATTTGATAAGTTTTACCTAAGTTTGGCTGTTCAATCCCTGCACGTTGGGAACCTACCCCCATAGCAATACCCAAAGCTTGTGCTGTTTCTGCTAAATTTAAGTTGATAAAATGGGCATTATCTGTGCCTCCTGTCATGCTACTGATGAGTAAAGGAGCTTGTAGAGTTTTGCCCCAAACTTGTAAGCTGAGGTCAACTTCATCGAGATCCACGTCAGGAAGGGCATCATGTTCCATGAAAAATTGTTCAAACCCTGTGGTGATGCCTTTACCTGTCACATCTTTTTCTAGAACAATGTTGATATGATCCGCTTTTCTGTTTTCGATTAAAGTAGGAGATTCGTTAACAGGGTGAGACATGGGTTAAAGTAGGGTAGATCGGGTTCTTAGGTTATCTTAGCAAAAAAGAGCTATTGAGTAGAGATTGAAAATGTTTGATGATTTACAAAAGTCTTTTCCTCAATATTGGACGGGAATTTTTCTGAGATTTTTGTCTATTTATTTAGTTTATGGTGCCTTGGTACATTGTAGCAACATTTTAAGTAATGGTGATGTTTCTTGGTGGGAAACACCGCTTCATTGGCGAATAATGGATATTATTTTACTAATTTTTGATGTCATTATTGCCATTAGTCTTTGGTTTTACTCTTTTTCTGGAATCATTGCTTTTTTCGTTGGCATTATTCTTTTACAAATTATTCCTTATACCCTATTTCGTCAGTATTTTATCACTAAACCAGAGGACATAGAAACTTTAAATGGTTTAGTGGGTACTGAAATACTTTTGATGACAGTGTTAATTATTTTAATTGTGACTAGAAAATGAATATTACTGAAATTATTGATAGGTTACGTCAACTAACACAAGTTACTGTACAACATAACTGGTTAGGGACTTCTGAAGAAATAGACATTAATGATATTCGTTTTGATAACTTACAATCAATTACAGCTAATGAGAAAGGATATTTAACCTGGGAAGCAGGAAGTCAGGTTAAATGGTTAGTTCAAAAAATCGTTATTCCTGAACAATTAAACGGTTATCCTTTAGAAAAACTATCTTTAAGATTATCTCTGGTTTGGTGGGCAGAAATAGCACAAATTTTTGTCAATGGTAAGTTGGTACAAGAGGGAGACTTATTTGACTGTTTAGCTAGAGTTTTATTAACCTCTTCTGCTCAGATAGGACAAGAATTTTTAGTATGTTTACGGTTAGTCAGTCCTAGTCATGATATTGGGGCGTTAATGAAGTCACAGTTAATATATGAAAGTGATTATAATGCTATTGATCCTGGATTCATTGCTGATGAGCTTGCTGTTTTATTTAACTATTTATCGACATTTTACCCTGAAAATTTAGAGTTTCTAGAAGAAACAGTTAATAATCTTAATTGGAATTATGTGGATCTTGCTGACAAGTTTAATGAGGAACTAATACAACTCAGGAAACAGTTACAACCTTTCAGTTATCTCATCAAACAACGAAAATTTAATATTGTTGGTCACGCTCATTTAGACATGGCTTGGTTATGGAAAGTAGACGAAACTTGGGAAGTAGCAGAACGAACTTTTAGCTCAGTTATCAACTTACAACAGGAATTTAATTCCCTGACATTTTGCCATACAACCCCTGTTCTTTACGAATGGGTAGAAAAAAATCGTCCAGAGCTTTTTAAACAGATTCAAGACTCATATAAAGTAGGTACATGGGAAATTTTAGGAGGGATGTGGGTAGAACCAGAGGTTAATTTAGTATCAGGAGAATCTTTGGTTAGACAGCTTCTATATGGACAAAAATATATCCAAGAAAAATTTGGCACTATCACAGAAGTTGCTTGGCTACCTGACAGTTTTGGATTTTGTTTACAGTTACCGCAAATTTTCAAACAAAGTGGCATTAACTATTTTGTTACAGGTAAACTACACTGGAACAATACTGTAGAATTTCCCTATGGTGCCTTTTGGTGGCGATCTCTTGATGGCACAGAATTATTAACCGTAATGTCTCCCCCAAATGTAGAGGGTGTGATGACAACCCATCCTATTCCTATGACAAACTATAGTGTGAAATGGGAACAACAAACGGGGTTACAAGAAATATTATGGATACCAGGAGTTGGAGATCATGGTGGTGGTCCCACCCGTGACATGATAGAAGTTAGTCAACGGTGGAAACAGTCTCCTTTTTTCCCTCAAGTTAATTTTACAACTGCTAAAAATTATCTTGATAAGGTTAAACATACTGTTGAAAATGGGTTAAAAATTCCTGTATGGGATGATGAACTCTATTTAGATTTACATCGGGGATGTTATACTACCCACGCTGACCAAAAATATTATAATCGTCGTAGTGAAGACTTATTATATCAAGCAGAGTTATGGTCATGTTTAGCGGCCATGATTGAAAGTAAACCTATGGATGATGAAGTCAAAAGTAACATAGAGTTTGCTTGGAAAAAAGTCTTATTTAATCAATTTCATGACATCTTGCCTGGAACCTCTATTACCGATGTTTTTATACAAGCTAACCAAGACTGGGAAGAAGTGCAAATTATAGGAAATAATATCTTAAAATCTGCTTTTAAAAAAATAATGTCTTGGATTGTAATTCCTTCTATATCTAAACTTAAGGCGAAACCGATTATTATTTTTAACTCTCTTAACTGGGAGCGTTCGGAAATAGTAGAAATTGATTATATGGATAATAATTATGAAATTTATGACTTAGAAGAGAATAAGTTAGTTACTCAAGTGTCCCATGATAATAAGCTTCTATTTGTGGCTGAGAATATCCCTTCTATTGGTTATGGTGTTTTTTATCTAGTCCCTAATGATAAAGAAAGAGAGAAAGAAGAAATATTACAACAAAATGAAACTATTTTAGAGAATGAATATCTGAAAGTAATAATCAATGCTAAGACTGGAAATATTGATAGTATCTATGATAAAAATAATCAATTAGAGATTTTAAAAAGAGAAGGAAATAAATTACAAAGCTTTCAGGATAAAGGACAATATTGGGATGCGTGGAATATTGATCCAAATTATAATAGTTATCCCTTACCATGTCCTAAGTTAATATCTATAGAAACCTTAGAAGTGGGTCCTATACAATGGAAAGTGAGAGTTATCAGAAAAATGGGTGACTCCGAGTTTACTCAAGATTATGTATTGCAGAAAAAATCAGCAATTTTGCAAATAAAAACTAAAGTTGACTGGCAAGAAAAATATGTTTTAGTTAAAGCAGCATTTCCATTTAATTTAACAGCAGAATATAGTAGCTATGAAATTCCTTTTGGAACTATTCAACGGTCAAACTGTCCAAAAACACCATATCAAAAAGCTAAATGGGAAGTACCAGCATTACGATGGGCAGATTTAACCGATAATAGTAAAAACTATGGAGTTAGCTTATTAAATGACTGTAAATATGGCTATGATAGTCAAAGCGATCGCCTAAGACTTACCCTATTAAAAAGTCCCCGATGGCCTGATCCAACTTGTGACATTGGAAAACAGGAATTTACCTATGCTATCTATCCCCATCAAGGAAGTTGGCAAGAAGCAAAAACAGTACAAAAAGCCCGTGAGTTGAATATTCCCTTACAGGTAGTAATTACTGATAATAAAAAAAATAATAAAGGAACATTGCCCCCTGTATTTTCAGGGTTAAATATACCAGCAGAAAACTTAATTATCTCTGCATTGAAACCAGCAGAAGAAGAGGGAAAAGATAACTATATTCTACGCTGTTATGAATGTGAAGGAAAAGCAGCTACAATGGAAATAGAAAGTGATTTAAACCTAAAATTAGGTCAAGGAAGAAACTTATTAGAAGAAGCAACGAATGATGAGCAGAAAATTCAACCCTGGAAAATTGTAACTTTTGACCTAAAAAAAGAATAGCGATCGCTAGTAAAATAAAAACCAAATGAGTCCAACTTATGTTATAATAGTTAGTCTATTTTCCAGTTAATTTAACAAGGCCGATACCACCAAAATATAATCCTAAAACAGCCCCTGCTAATAAAGATTGAGTTAAGGGATCGGTAGAAGGAGTTAAAATTGCACCCAAAATAACCGAGCCTAAAACAATCACACGCCATCCCTTTAACATCTGATTTGAAGAGACAATACCCAACTGTCCTAAAATTAATTGAATCACAGGAATTTGGAAAGCAATACCCGTACTAAACATTAATAATAGAACAAACTCAAAATAGCGATCAATGGACCAAGATTGTTCAACAACATCGCCCCCGTAGGTGATAAAAAAGTTTAACGCAGCCGGAATTAAAGCCCAATAAGAAAAACCAATTCCCGCAAAAAATAAGACACTCGATCCTAAAATCACAGGGCCCAATAGAAGACGTTCCCCACGGGTTAACCCTGGTAAAACAAACTGAATAATCTGATAAAGAATAAAAGGACTCGCCACCAATAAACCGCTATAACCAGCCACTTTAATCGAGACAAAAAAGAACTCACCAGGGGCTAACTGTAAAAACTTGACTCCTTGAGCCGGAACTTCTAACCATCGGACCAAGGGTTTAACCACCAGGAAACAACCAACCATACCCACCGCCACTGCAATTAAAGAGTAAAAAATACGCATCCGCAGTTCTTCGAGATGGTCAAACAAAGACATTTCTACCTCATTGGGTATTTCGTTGAGATAGGCTTCCTTTTCAACATCGGTACGGGGTTGACTATTGGTTTGGGTCATAACTTGGCTAGGGTGGTTTGATCATTACCTATTGTAGAAAAAAATGGTCAGTTTCTGTAACCACTACGAGATTAAATCAAAAGAAATTACGAGATCGCGTCCTTCTTGTTTAGTTTTATATAAAGCTAAGTCAGCATTTTGTAATAATTGTTTAGGTTCTTCTCCATGTAATTATCTCATCAAAGAAAGGTAGTAATACTCAGAATAGTTGCTCTGTTTCTCTTAACTTATTCTTAACAAAAGAGTTAATTAATGGTATAATCTATTTGAATTGTTTTGTATTTATTGAAACCCATTATTAACTTAAACCCCTGTGATTAGCTACTTAAAAGGCATTCCTATCGAAGTTATCAAAAATACCAATAATCGGATAATATTGGTCTTAGAAGTGAATAAAATCGGCTATGAATTGCAAATACCCTCAAAATTAGCGCGAGATATTTCTCAATATGATTTAGAAAATATTCAGGTTTTTACTTATTTACAAATAAAAGAGGATCAGCAAATTTTATACGGGTTTTCTACTACTGCCGAACGGGAATTATTCCGTCAACTGATAAGTGTTAGTGGTATTGGCGCACAATCAGCCATTGCCTTAATAGATACTCTAGGGTTAGAAGAATTAGTACAAGCTATCGTCACTGGAAATATTAGAACATTATCTCAAACCCCAGGAGTGGGTAAAAAAACCGCAGAGAGAATTGCTTTAGAATTGAGAACAAAACTATCACAATGGCGAAAACTGGTAGGGGGAACCGTTGCTTCTTCTTCTGCCATGCCATCTTTGGATATTTTAGAAGATATTGAGATGACCTTGTTAGCTTTAGGGTATACTAATGAAGAGATAAACAAAGCTGTTTCTACCTTAAGTCAAGATAATCTGATGCTCAAAAATACCAGTACAGAAGAATGGATAAAAGAAGTGATCGCTTGGTTAAGTCAGTAAAAAACTATCGATTATAAACCATTATCAACCATGTCATTATCAAAAATACAACAACTAGAAAAGTACACAATTAAACATCCTCAAGAAGTATTATTAATAACAGTTGTTATTGAGGAAGAAAAGGATAAAGTAATGATTTTTAAAGGATTTTCTAGTTCTTTAATGGGTTCGACAGAATTCAATGCCGAGATTCCCCTGATTTCAGAAACAGCAGAAATTATTAGTATTGATCGCCTTCAAAGTCCTTATAACCCGCAAGAGCCTAAATATATTGAAAAAGGATTAACCTGGGAAAAAATGGAAAACTTATTCTAAGCTAACGACTTGGCATCCCCCAGAAATTTTGTGGTACAGAGGCTCTGATAAAAAATATTTACCCATTTTTCTAAGTTTGTGATATTTTGTAAAGAAGGACAAAACAAGTCTTTGCTAATCCCGGATTTCTCACAAATTAATTTGAAAGCCCAATCCAGAGATGAAAAATGATGATTTTTAGGACTAATAGAAATTTTGAATATAGATGAATAAAAAAATTGACTTTGATTATCCAAAAATTGAGTTTAAGAGGGAATAATTAGGGTTTGCTGAATAAAAGCAAAACCCTATTCTTTAAAAGGTTACACCCATATTCGCGATCGCAAAAAAGATCAGCTTTGTCGGCTACAAACCGCTATAATTGGTAGAAACACCTCCCAGTTGTTGGTCAAGAACAAATGTATCGAAAAGAGGAGCAACCTTTACCGCCCCCAGAAAAATTTGAATTACCTTTCGAGGGCAAATTGTCCCCCAATAATCGTTGGGTAATCATGGCAGAGTTGATACCTTGGGATGATTTTGAGGAAGAATATGCTAAACTTTTTCAGCAGAAAAAGGTGCGCCAGCCAAACTATTTAGAATGGCATTAGGGACATTAATTATTAAGGAAAAATTAGGAACAAGTGATAGAGAAACTATAGAACAGATTAGAGAAAATCCCTATCTACAATACTTTATAGGTTTAAATTGTTATCAACAAGAGCCACCACTGGAATCTTCAATGCTAGTTCATTTTAGGAAAAGAATTGATGGAGAATTGATAAACAAAATCAATAAAAAAATAGTAAAAAGAGAAATAGACAAGAGTGATAAAGAAGTAAAAAAAAAGGATTGTCTCCAAGAAAAAGGAGAAAAAATAAAAAATAAAGGTAAACTAATTTTAGATGCGACTTGTGCGCCAGCAGACATCAAATACCCAACGGATTTCGGCATATTAAATCAAGCCAGAATTGAGACAGAAAGAATAATAGATAATCTTTATAAACCATTAAGAGTAAAATTGAGAAAAAAGCCGAGAACTTCTAGAATAATTGCTAGAAAGGAATACTTAAAAGTAGCTAAAAAACGAAAAGTATCTTATCAAGAAAGAAGAAAAGCTATCGGGAAACAGTTAAAATACCTTAAGAAAAATTTAGGAAATATAGAAGACTTAATTCAAGCTGGGGCTTCCCTGGAAAATCTGAGTAAAAGACAGAAAAATTGTCTAGAGACTATCAAAAAAGTTTATGAACAACAACAGTCAATGTGGGAGAATAAGACCCAGAGTGTTCCTCAAAGAATTGTAAGTTTAACTCAACCGCATATTCGTCCAATAGTGAGGGGAAAAGCAGGAAAACCAATAGAGTTTGGAGCTAAACTCTCAGTAAGCTGTGTAGATAACTATGTGTTTCTAGAAAAAATAAGTTGGGAAAACTTCAATGAATCTTGTCATTTAAAAGAACAAGTAGAAAAGTATAAAGAAACGTTTGGCTATTATCCCGAATCCGTCCATGTAGATAAAATTTATCGAACTAGGGAAAACAGAAATTGATGTAAGGAAAGAGGGATAAGAATCAGTGGTCCGAAGTTAGGAAGACCTCCGAAAAATGTCAGTGAAGAAGAAAAGAAACAAGCCCACTCCGATGAATGCTTCCGTAATGCTATTGAGGGAAAGTTTGGACAAGCTAAACGAAGATTTAGCCTAAATCTCGTGATGACAAAACTCCCTGAAACCTCCATTACATCTATTGCTATTACATTTTTAGTTGTCAATCTTTCTAAACTTCTGAGGCAGTTTTTGTCGCTTTTTTTTGTCCTTATTTACTAATAATAGAACAGGGAAACTCATCAAACCGCCTTTCATTAATTTTGATTATACTTTAAACAATTTTTATGTACTAAAACTTATTGATTTGTCAGAAAATTCTTGGTCAAAAGTGGCATAAATTTTGGAGAAACTTTTTCAGCAAACCCTAATTATATTAACTTTTGATTTTCTCCACGATAAATAAGACTAAATGAAAGTATCACTCAGTCAACAACTTATGATAGATATCTTTTTTAAAAAACAACTTATTCTACTTATCCAGTATTAGGAATAGTTTTAATTCTTTTGTTAGCAATAGACAAAATATCTTGATAAGGACAAGCACTAGCTATAGCGATAATAATTCTTCTACAACTAATCTTTATTCTGGCTCCCAACTTAAGAAGATTTAGACGTATTCTTCCCACAGTTGCTTTAGCCAATGAAGTTTTTTTTAAACAGTGTTGACGAAAAGAATTTATGAGAACATAAGCCCAGGAATGTATCCATAATCTTAGTTGATTACTTTGAAATGTTTGAGTTGAAGTTCTATCAGCTGACAAGTCTAATTGTTGTTCTTTAATCCGATTTTCCATCTCGCCTCTCGGACAGTATTTTTTTGTATAAAGTTTTGAGGGTGGAATTTTTGAAGCGGGCAAAGATGTCACCACATGGCGCATTTTTAACCCATCACTTCCATAACAAACTTTTGTCACTACTCTTCTTTGACAACTCCATGACTTTTCTGTTTTATAACGAATAGAGCGATACCAAGTAGAAATTGGTACTAATTTTTTAACTTCTTCTAAATCTTCTTTTTTCTGAAATAAACTATCCATTAATTCAGTTATTGGAGCTAGTTTTTTTTCATATTCATGTTTGGCTTTTTCAATTACATCATCCGCTCGTAACTTAAGAACGCCATTTGTTCCCATAGCTATAACATAATCAACTAAAGGCTGATTTTCACAAAAATAGAAGATTTCTTCACGGGCATAGGCACTATCACCCCTAACTAGGATATGAGTCTCTGACCATTTTTCTCTAATTAGTCCGATAATTCTTTGTAATTCGTCTAAGGCTCCATCGGCTGGATCTACATTAGATGAACGAAGTTTAGCAACTAATAAATGATGCCCACAGAAAATATATAAAGGAGCATAACATACTCCGTGATAATAACTATTAAAAAATGCCCCTTCTTGATTACCATGTACTTGGTCATCCGTGACATCTATATCTAATATAATACTTAAGGGAGGTTTTTTATAAGACTCTAAAAAAAATTCGACAAAAGATTTTTCAATGGCTTCAAAGTTGGGTTCTATTTTATGATAACGACTCGTTTTTTGGTCGAGAATAGTCTCAGGACAATATTCCAATCTATTAATTGTACTTTTTCCAGCTAACCATCCCTTTTTATCTTCAAGTTCATTAAGCTTTTCTAAAGCGATCTTAAGGGCAGGATCGTGACGTAATTTATCATGGTCATTGACATCTTCATAGCCTAAAATAATTCCATAAAGCCTTTGTGCTAATAACTCATGAACGGAATGATCTACATAAGATTGATGACGATGATCTTGAAAACAGTTACCAAACTTCTCGGTAATTCCCAGTTTTTTATCCAACTTAGCTATCCAGACAATCCCCGCATCTGAAGTGATTAGTCCCCCATCAAAATTAGCGATTATTTCTTTTCCTTTCTGTTTACTAAAGTTGATTACTTGACGAAGGGTTCGGGGATGACTGGGACTCATTAAATCAGTTTAAGGTAAATTGCTTTAATAATTAAATTATAGCATATTTTATTCTAACAATCTAGTACTATTAGAGATTTTATTAATAATTTTTTTGGAAAAATGAGTGATTGATTTATCTTCTCATCTTTGTCTAATTCGGGTTGATTTTAACTTAAAATCTGACAACAGACTGTTGGTTGGGGAAATCTGCGATCGCTCTGTTCAAACCCACTTCCTGTAAGGCTTCTGTGTTTGGCGATCGCAGATTTTGTGAGAAATTCGGGTAATCTATAGCTATGTTGTTTAGAAAAATTCTAAATTTTAAATAAACATCATTCTAAATTTGAATCTGACAATCTATCTATAAGGGGATTTTGCGTATATGGCTGATGAGGTGCTAATTAAAGTTGATAATGTTTCAAAAAAATTTTGTCGTGATCTCAAACGCTCTTTGTGGTATGGGGTTCAAGATATCATGTCAGAAGCCACTGCCCGTAAGTATGATCACGAACTTAGAGAAGACGAATTTTGGTCAGTCAATGATGTTTCTTTTGAGTTGCGTCGAGGGGAGTGTTTAGGGTTAATTGGACCAAATGGGGCTGGAAAAAGTACCCTCTTGAAAATACTCAATGGACTAATTAAACCCGACAGAGGAAGAATTGAACTTCGGGGGAGAATATCCGCACTAATTGAATTAAGTGCTGGATTTAACCCGATTTTAACAGGTAGAGAAAATATATATGGCAGGGGAGCCGTTTTAGGATTCACCAGTGCAGAGATTGACAAAAAACTAGATGCCATTATTGACTTTTCTGAGCTAGAAGAGTTTATTGATACACCAGTAGTCAATTATAGTTCTGGGATGAAAGTTCGTTTGGGGTTTGCTGTAGCATCCCAGATGGAACCCGATGTCCTTTTATTAGATGAAGTCTTAGCTGTTGGAGATGTGGGCTTTCGAGCTAAGTGTTTTAACAGTATCTATAAGATGATGGAAAATGCTGCAGTAGTTTTGGTCTCTCATAGTATGCCCCAAATTAACCGAGTTTGCTCTGATATTTTGGTTATGAATCATGGACAGCCTGTCTTTCAAGGAAAAGATGTACCTAAGGGAGTTGATAAATTTTATTCTTACTTTCAAGGAGAAGAAAAAGGTATTGTAACTGGGAGTGGTCGAGCAATTATTCATGATATAGAATTAGAGAGCAATGGGGAAAAAGGTATTCAGGAAATCAATTATTTAGATGAATTAATACTTCATATTCATGCTACGATAGACCCTGATATTAAGTATCCCAGTGTAGGAGTTACAATTTTAGGTCAAGAGCTACAAAATATTGTACAGTCAAACTCGGCTTATCATGGGGTAGAAATTTGTAATTCAGGAGAAGAAATGGAGATTATTTTGAACTTAGGTAGAATTAACCTAAATCCTGGGAAGTATTCTCTAGCATTAAGTATTCAATCAGAATCTGTCGGAGAGGTACTGGTCAAATGTTACAATTATAAAAGTTTTAGAATCATTGGTAACTTCTTTGGCTACGCATTTGTTCAAATTCCTGGAGATTGGGAAATTAAATAAAAAGTTAGAGGAAAATTAGAGTGAGTTTACTTAAACTTGATAGACTAAAACAAAAGATAACTGGAATATTTGTCAATGATTCTAGTCCAGAAGAATTGCCAAAACGTAGAGCTAAGCATCAATGTTTTAGACATAGTGATATATTTTTAGTGTCCTATCCTAAAAGCGGAAATACTTAGATGCGATTTTTAATCGCTAACTTAACAAAACCAAGTGATTTAGTCTCCTTTGAGAATATAAATAAAATCATTCCTGACTTATACAAAACTTCTACCCAAGAACTTCAAGAGTTACCAGATCCAAGAATTATAAAAAGCCATGAATGTTTTGATACCAGATATAAAAAGGTAATCTATATAGTGAGAAATCTATATAGTGTATCTGTATCCCTTTACCATCACCTAATAAAGTACAAAAGAATTTCTCAAGAGCTTGAGTTCAAAGAGTTCCTTCAAGATTTTTTACAAGGTTTTCGTGAAACGACGATAAGTGAGTGGTATAGGAACTTAGGCAGTTGGTCAGAGAATGTTACAAGCTGGTTAGATAGTGAAGATTATGCTAGCGGGGATTTTTTGCTCATCAGGTACGAGGATTTAATGCTCGATCCGTTGCAAGAAATGTCGAAAGTGAACCGTTTTCTATCAAAAGGTGCCGATGATGTCCAAATTCAAGAAGCGATTCAAAAAAGTAACTTCAAGTCTATGAAAAATATTGAAAATAAACAGAAAAATGTAGGTATGCTAGCAGAAACAAACAGTAATATACCATTTATCAGGTCAGGAAATTTAGATGAATGGGAGCAGTATTTTGATAAAGAAAGTATTAATTTAGTCAACGTTAAATTAGGCAAAGTTATGAAGAGACTAGACTATGAGACATACTAAATGAGCCGAAATATTCCTCCCCTCAATCAGATTAATCAACTTAGTATTAAGTGATGTTTACATAAATAGAATTGCTAAGACATTTTTAATTTAAAGTATATGCTTAAAATTGCGCACATTATTAATCCGGTTGCTGTAAATGAATCATCAGATTTGTTTATTGCTCAACCAGTCACATTTGAAACTATGCTTGCTGCTCAGAGTTATGCTAAGTCACATGACATAGAAGTACAGCTTTTCACCACTCAGTTTCCTGAAGACCGTCACATAATACCTCAAGGGTTTAATATTGCACCGGATCTAGATAAGTCCGTTCTTGATTATGGTGACTTTCAGGTTCAACGCAAACTGCCTCTAATTAAAGATATTATGGATAGGCTGTTTTATGAAGCAAGTGATGCAGACTTTCTGATATACACTAACGTTGATATTGCTGTGATGCCGTATTTTTACACTTCTATTCTTCAAATTATTGAAGAAGGTTATGATGCTTTTGTAGTCAACAGAAGAATTATTTCTAAAAACTATTCCTCGCCAAAAGATATCCCTTTAATGTACAGTCAAGTAGGAGAAAAACATGCTGGACATGATTGTTTTGTCTTCAAGAGAGATGTGTACAAAGACTATCAACTTGGTTCCACTTGTATTGGCGCACCTCTAATTGGCAAAGTATTTTTACTCAACCTAATTTGTAATGCTAAAAAATTCCAAGAATTCACCAATCTTCATCTTACTTTTCACATAGGCAATGATGAGATTTGGAAGTCTTCTTCTTCTTTAGAATATAGTCAACATAACTTACATCAGTTAAGACAAGTATACCAGCATTATCAAGAACAAGATGCAATTGTAGAGCATCCTTTAATTGCTCAGGCAATATATGATAAATTCATTATCAATTCAGAGGAAAAAATTAATGCGCATCTTCACAAAAAAGTGCCTGGAGTACAAAAACAAACTGACCATAGTTTAATCAAAAGAATAAAAAAACAGTTCAAATCATTTTTTTAGAGGATCTAATCGAATGTCTTTGCCTTTGTTTATAATTGGAGTGCCTCGTTCTGGGACAACACTACTAAGAATCATGTTAGATTCTCATCCTAACTTAGCCGTCGGACCAGAATGTCCGTGGACAGCTAGTAGTTACGGCAACATAACTTCTTTTAAAGATTTATATCATTCTTTGGTCGAAGATAAACGTGGCCCAGTTGTTAACTTTAGTGGATTATCAGAGGAAGATATAGCTTCAATTTTAGGAGAAGCATTTGCTAAAATTTTAAATTCTTATGCTCAAGCAAAAGGTAAAAAAAGATGGTTAGAAAAAACCCCTGATCACATCACTGAAGTTCCCTTTCTTGTCAAATTATTTCCAAATAGTAAATACATCCATATAGTTCGCGATGGTCGAGATGTAGCTTGCTCATCCTATAAAGAAAAAGAGACCTGGGGAAAAAATTTAAACCTCTCAAACTCCCGAGGAAAAATTATAAATACCCGTTTGAATGCGCTGAAAAGATGGTGTTTATGGATAAAACAATTTGAAAAATGGCAGCAAGAATATGAACTAAATGTTTGTCAAATTCGTTACGAAGATTTAGTTAAAGAACCTCGTATGGTTTTGGAAAAAGTTCTTTCTTTCATAGATGAACCTTGGTCAGACGATGTTTTGAGTTACGGAAAGAAAAAACACGATATTCCTGACTGGGAAGCAGGTTCCCGCGATGTTTCACAAACATCTCAGATTACAGAAAAAGGAGTGGGACAATGGCAAAGTAAATTTACTAATACTGATAAACGGCAGAAATCAAAACTATTGTCAAAAGTTTGCGATGGCATCCTAGTTTAATTCATATAACTTATGTTGAAAATCAACTAGGAATTTTACAAAATTGGAAAGGCCGTTTAGCTTGTAAAATTATTGGCACATCCCACCAACCCGCAGGATGGTGGCGTTTAGTCCATCGAAATACCCAAAATCTTGCTAATTTAGATGCTTTGATAGTGGTTGGGAGTCGGGAGGTTGAATATTTTGAGAAGTATCTACCTGGAAAAGTTTTTTTTATTCCTCATGGGGTTGATACAGATTTCTTTTGTCCCTCAGAAGAAAAAAATACTGCTAAAGATACGATTAGATGCGTTTTTTCAGGTCAATATTTACGTGATATGGATACATTATCTAAAGTAGTTGATAACGTCTTGAGCATGGACAAAAGCATACCGTTTGATCTAATCTTTCCCAGAAAAAGACGAAATATGAAAGATCCGACATTAATGAGATTAGCACGTCATGAACAAGTTCATTGGTATGCTGATATTTCAGAAAAAAGATTACGAGAAATCTATCGCAATGCTAGATTGCTGATTTTGCCTTTTATTCATTGTACAGCTAATAACTCCTTACTGGAGGCAATTGCCTGTGGTTTACCAGTGGTTTCTAATGATGTCGGTAGTATTAGGGATTATGCAAAAGATGAATTTGCTGATCTGTTGCCTCCTGGAGATGCAGATGGAATGACAGAGGCTATTTTTCGCTTAATCAATAACCCAGAAGAAGCCAGAAAAAGAGGTCAAGCAGCCCGTTTATTCGCTGAAAAACACTTAAATTGGGAAATTATAGCCAATCAGACCATGAGTGTATATAATAAAATTATCGAAAATTAACTATTTAAAAAATTAGGAATTAAATGATTGGACTTTGGATAAAAAACAATTGTTAGCGTAAATTTTACGCTAAACATATCTCCAGAGCTAAAATAGAGAATTAAGGTGATTTTAAAAACTCTCTTTCCATCTTTTTAGGGGATTTTAAATATTAAATAGCTTCATTCAGTTTCGGTTCCAATATAGATATCTAAGTAGCTTTCAGTTAGAGATTGAATGACTCGTTCTAATTCATCAATGAGATTTCTTCTAGTGAGTTTTTCTACAGCATCAATATGAGCAGAACTTCCGGCTCGTCCTAAATATTTATATTTGGTTTTTTTCTCATTATTAGTGGCCATAGGAAAAATTGATTCAGCAGCCTGTAGTTTATAATACCAGTAGATTGTTCCCTTTCCATTAACCTGATAACGAATAATATGACAATTAGCTGGTGCTACTTCCCCTTCCCGTTCAATTTTCTTTATTTTCTGTTTAAGAGAGCGAATTAGACTCTTAATTTGTTTGGCTCTCAGGTGGACATCTTGACTGGTCTTAAGTTCGGAATGTGATGACATTAGCCTTAACTGTAACAAACAACCTCTTTTGATGTTAGCGTATATATTCCGCTAATTTATAAGGTAATAAATTTTAAAAATGACCAAAAATGAAACGGCTACGTCTGTCGAGGAATTCCTGGTGTGGAGGTCTAACCTCTTCCAAGGACTAAAAGCTAGAAAAGAAACTATTATAGAATTACTCGATGCCCTCTCCAGTAACCAACAAGCTCACTCAGTCGTTGAATTGTCTCTCAATCCTTTATTTAGAAGAGATTATAACAGTTTATATAGAGGAATTCAAGAGTTTTTACCCACTCAAACTGACCCTAATTATGAACAGAGAATTGAGACTTTATTTTCAGCGGTATCGAGAACAATTCCTCCCACTTCAAAACATTATAACTTATTTGGTATTGACACAACTCCCTGTCCACGACCGTTTGCCGAAACGTTAGCGGATAAAACCTTTATTCATTACCCCAATCCAATTAAGGGAAATAAACCCATTAATATTGGACATTGTTATTCCGTTATCTGCGCTTTACCTGACCAAATAGACACAGAAAAAGTCCCTTGGGCTGTCCCCTTATCAGGAGAGCGAGTCCCCTCTAAACATAAAGGAGTAAATTAAGGCAATCAACAACTAAAAAAAATCTGGCAAAGTTCTTTATTTTCTGATAAATTATCTGTCTTAGTGGCTGATAGTGACTACAGCCAAAAGGATTTTATTGGGGAACAAGTTAAGCATGAAGACGTAGTTACTATTACAAGAGTTAGAAGTGACCGAGTTTTTTATCGTCAATTTATTCGGGACCCAAATCAAGCCAAAACTTCGGGACATCCCCGTTGGTATGGGGATAAATTTGACCTTAAAGATGACCAAACTTGGACTGAACCTGATGAAGTTCATCATGTTCCCTTTACAACGAAAAAAGGTCGTCAATTAACAGTGACTATTTCGGGATGGAAACAGATGTTAATGAGAGGAACTAAAAACTATAAAATGAACAATCACCCCTTTACTTTACTCCAGATTGTTGTCAGAGATCAAGAAAGAAATAGTATTTGGAAACCTATGTGGCTTATTGTTATTGGTTCTCGGCGCGATGAGTTAAGTTTAGTTGATTGTTATCAGTGTTATCGACAACGTTATGACATGGAACATCTTTTTCGATTTGGTAAACAAAGATTATTGATGACATCTTATTTAACTCCCGATGTACATCATGAAGAAAATTGGTTTAAACTAACACTTCTTTCTTATGTAAATTTGTGGGCTGCCAGAAAATTAGCTGTGGTTTTACCCCGTGATTGGGAACAGTATTTGAAGACTAATAAATCCATCAAAATCACCCCTAGTCTAGTTCAAAGAGACTTTTCAAGAATAATTACGACCTTGGGGACTTTCGCCAAATTTCCCAAACGTCGAGGTTTTTCTTCCGGACGTATTAAAGGTTACAAAAAAGCCCCACGAACTCGTCATGATGTTATCAAGAAAGGGAGCAAAAAATCAACTAAAAACTTAAAAGCTCCTTAGTTTTCCTCAGAATCTATAGATTAGCCCTATTTGTCAGCCAATTTTATTGACTGATACAGAGCCGATATTTTGGGATTTTAGTTCAGCGTAAAATATACGCTAACAAACTTTTTTTGTCCAAAGTCCAATAAATGAGGATGTTATTGATATGCTGACTTTTGTTACTTTCCATGTTGATTCTAGTAAAGAAACAGCTAAAAAGATATACAATCAAGATAATAAGGATTTTCGTAATGACTACAACTATATCTTATTAATTAACTTATTATTTCGTTCTGTTTCAATTTTCCATCCTAATTGTCGTAAAGTGGTTTTAACTGACATGAATACCCGATTAGCAGGATTGGAAGATGATATTGAAGTCTATCGTACCTCCTTAGATCCTGAATCAATTATGTTTAGTCGTCTAGTTGCCCAATTTAACTATGTAAAAACGCAACAAATTGACTCAGATATTATTTTAATTGATTCAGATATGTTAGTTAATGCTAATCTAGAACATCTTTTTGAAGAAGATTTTTCCGTTGCCTTAACTTATCGATATTTAGAAGCAGTGAAAGATATGCCAATTAATGGTGGTATTATTTTCCTCTCAAGAGATAGAAAACAAGAAGCAATCAAATTTTTAGAAAAAGTCTATCAAATTTATCAAGAGAAATATTTAAAAGATTACCAATCATGGTCGGGGGATCAGTATGCTTTAATCGATGCAATTGGTTTTGATAACTTTAATTCTAGACAATCTGATGTAATGCTAGTTGATGAGCAAAAAATAAAATTACTTGATTGTGAAATTTATAATTTTTCCCCCGATAGAAATCCCAATTCTATTGTGAGAGAACATAAAGACAAAGTAATTCTTCATTTTAAAGGAAGTCGAAAAAAAATAATGCCTCTGTATTGGCAAGCTCATTTATCTAACAAAGAAAATTTTAACCTGAGCAGATTATTGATAACCCTAAAAACTACACTAAGCCTTATTATTAGTTGGCTATGGGCGAAGTGGACGGGAGAAAATTACCCATCAATCAATCAGTTCTTTATAACATATAAAAGAGACTTTAAAAATTGGATAAAAAGAGCTATTCAAGTGTATTGAAAAACATGATTTTGAGGTTAAAATGATTCTTTACGTTTCTGAAAATTTAGTTGCTTTGAATGGTGTAGGTCAATCAGGTATTGATGTTTTAGTAGCTTTATTAGAAAACGACAAATCTGTTACGGTTTGCACCAAAGAGGCCAATATGATTCTTCCTAACATAACTCACTTTTCCAAGAATGTACCAACTTTAATAGATTATTGTCATAAAGTGCCTTTTCAAAAAGGGATTAAGCGCACTTTACCTCGCCGAATTTTACAGTATCTAAAAAAGAGAAATAACTATCAAAATTTTCTTAGTCAAATCCAAAATTTATATCCTCATCTTTGTGTCATAAATAGTTTAGCAAGTCATAAAATGTGGATGTCAATTAGAAAGAATCTGGCAACTAACCCCAAATCAGTTTTAATTGTTCGTGAATCCCCTCGACATTTTAAACAACCTCATCCTCGTTCTTTAGAGCATGTAATTGGGGATATTCAAAACTACTCATACTTGATGTTTGTTTCATCTCATTGTCGAGATGAATGGGCTAAATTAGCTGATCTCAATGGAAACAAACTACTATATATTCCTAATTGTTGTCGAGAAGATTTAGTAGAACAACTTAGAGTCCAAAATCGTTTAACTATAAGAGAAAAATTGGGATTTCCAAAAAATGAATTAGTCGCTGTTTGTGTTGCTAGTCTCCAGCCCCGAAAAGGACAGGATATTCTCATAGATGTTTTTCCAGAAATACTTTCTATCATACCTAATCTTAAGTTATATTTGATCGGACAAACCTGTTATGACAAAAATTGGACAAACTCTTTACTTAATAAAATTGCTTCTAATGATTGGGGAGAGCATGTGGAATATTTAGGTCCAAAAGAGAATGCTTTGGAGTTTATCTATGGAGCAGATGTTTTAGTCTTACCTTCAAGGGCAGAAGCGATGCCAAGAGTTATCTTAGAAGCAATGGCTTTAGGGACTCCTGTTATTGCTTCAGATGTAGATGGGGTATCAGAATTAATCGAAAATGGCAAATCAGGTTTTCTATTCTCCCCAACAGATACCCCTAGTCTTGTATCAGCTTTTCATGCTTGGAAAAATGAGTTGAATAATATTGATTGTATAATTGAAAATGCTCAACAGAAATACTGGGATAATTTTTCAAGAAAACAACAAATTCAACGCTATCAACAAGCAGTTAGTTATATGTTAGCTAACTGAGTTTATCCAAAACATTATATCATGAGAAACCCTATATTTTCTTTACCTATGGTTTACCTAATGAGTCCACAAAAAACTTTGCCATTAATAATATGAAACGTCAACTTAAGCAGAATAAAAACAGTAACTTATTTTTATCAACTGAAAGTAGACAAAAAATTCTTGAAAATCATGTTATCTTAGTAGAAGTATATTTTAAGCTACTAAAAGAATGAAATAGGATATGGTCAAAATTTTTCTCTTTATCGGTTCAATTTTAGCTGGTTTATCCGTGGCAGGAGGTGCATTTGCTAGTCACGCTTTGAAGGATAGACTAAGCGATCGCTTTCTAGAAATATTCGAGACAGGGACAAAATACCAAATGTATCACGCCTTAGCTTTAATTTTGGTGGCTTTACTGTTAAATAGCCAAGAAAATACCCCAATAACTATGGTTGGTGCAGGATATGCTTTTATTATCGGTATTTTAATATTTTCAGGCAGTCTTTATGCCCTTAGTTTAACAGGGATCAAATGGTTGGGGGCGATCGCTCCTATCGGTGGGGCGGCCTTGATCATAGGTTGGCTAAGTTTGGCGATCGCAGCTTGGGGGATAAAGTAAATTAAAATTACATATTTTTACGGTACTGTTCCCTCTAAGATGATAAACTGACCTATTAGGCACAAAAGTTTTGATATTCTATGGTCTAGGCAGTCCCAAAACTTGTTACTGTTGCCTGAGATCAGCAAAGTTATTTATTAGAGTCAGTATGAAAGTTATTGTTATCGGCGGTGACGGTTATTGTGGTTGGGCAACCGCCCTACATCTTTCCAACCAAGGGTATGACGTTGGTATTCTCGACAACTTAAGTCGACGTTATTGGGACTCTAAACTAGGAGTAGATACCCTAACCCCCATCGCCCCCATTCAAAAACGCATTAAACGTTGGCAAGAGTTGACAGGGAAAACCATTGACTTATTTGTGGGGGATATCACTGATTATAGTTTTTTAAGTCAAACTTTACGGCAGTTTGAACCAGAGGCCATCGTCCATTTTGGAGAACAACGATCGGCACCTTATTCTATGATCGATAGGGAACACGCGGTATTTACCCAGGTTAATAATGTGGTGGGAACCCTGAATATTCTCTACGCCATGAAAGAAGACTTCCCAGAAGCTCACCTCGTTAAACTGGGAACAATGGGAGAATATGGGACACCCAACATTGATATCGAAGAAGGGTACATTACCATTGAACACAATGGCCGCAAAGATACTTTACCCTATCCCAAACAACCCGGTAGTTTCTATCATTTGAGTAAAGTCCACGATAGTCATAATATCCATTTTGCTTGCAAAATTTGGGGGCTACGAGCCACTGATCTAAACCAAGGGGTGGTTTATGGGGTATTGACTGAAGAAACGGGTATGGATGAAATGCTCATTAACCGTCTAGACTATGATGGTGTCTTTGGTACGGCGTTGAACCGTTTCTGTATTCAAGCTGCGATCGGTCATCCTTTGACGGTGTATGGTAAAGGTGGACAAACCAGAGGCTTCTTGGATATTCGTGATACAGTACGCTGTATAGATATTGCCATTAAAAATCCTGCTGAAGAAGGAAAATTCCGTGTCTTTAACCAATTTACTGAACTATTCAGTATTAAAGACTTAGCTGAAATGGTACAAAAAGCGGGACAAGCGATCGGCTTAAAAGTGGAAATTGATAACTTAGATAACCCCAGGGTTGAATTAGATGAACACTATTTTAACGCTAAGAATACTAAGTTATTAGATTTAGGTTTACAACCCCATTATCTGTCTGATTCTCTTCTGGATTCTTTGTTAAATTTTGCTGAAAAATACAAAGGAAGGGTTGACAAAGAGCAGATTTTACCTACAGTTTCTTGGCATCGGAAATAATTGCTTATTCAGTTATGGGGTGGTCATTTACCCACCTCATAACTGAATTTCATCAAAGTAGCAAATGACACTAACTCTATACAATACCTTAACCCGCAAAAAAGAACCTTTCACCACCATTGAACAAAGAAAAGAAGCCAGAAAAAATAAGAATTTTGCTGAAAGCGATCGCATTCGAGATCAGTTAAAAGAACAAGGTATTATATTAGTGGATCAACCTGGAGGGGTGACAACTTGGCACCGTAGTTAGGGGAGACTGGGTGACTGGGGGACGGGGAGACTGGGGAGTGTGGGAAGAAATTTATTGTTTTTGAGTTGATTAGGATTGAACTTTTTATGAATAATTATCAGCAGTTATTAAGCATTCAGACAAGAGGAAAAGATTTTCATCGTCTTACCCGTGACGTTGAAAATGTTGTTAGTAAATCAGGAATTTCAACGGGTTTATGTACTATTTTTGTGCGCCATACTTCCGCTTCTTTACTTATTCAAGAAAATGCTGATCCCGATGTTTTAGTAGACTTAGCAAACTTCTTTTCTAAGCTAGTCCCTGAAGATTCTAAACTGTATATTCATAGTGCCGAAGGTGATGACGATATGCCGGCTCATATTCGTTCTATGTTAACAAAAACTTCGGAACAAATACCTGTTTCTAATGGTAGATTAGTGTTAGGAACTTGGCAAGGTATTTATCTCTGGGAACACCGTCAACGTAGTCATCACCGAGAGATTGTTATTCATATTAATGGTGACTAAGCGGCGATCGCATAATACCATTGCAAATGTCGCATAAAAAAATTGTATTTCAAAATAATTTATTTAAGTTTTTATACAAATCATACCGTTTTGGGAGTGTCAAAAGTTATGATGAGGAACTACGCGATCGCCTGTTTTTGCAACACTACCCATATTTTAGATGGGTTTACCCTGTACTCAAACGCCGAAATATAAACGTAATTGCTCCCCGCTGATATTACGCACTTTGGCAATAATTTTGTTATCAACTTTAATTAATCCAAACATTCTATCAGTATCAAACGAGAGATCACTGACTTGTAAATCTTGTAATTCAAATTGATCTTCTTCGGGATTGAAATCAAGAATTAAATCTGTTCCTTGTGCTTTAGACAACACAAAGGTATCATTCCCTGTACCACCACGTAGACGATCACTTCCTTCTCCACCATCAAGATAATCATCACTAGAATCTCCAATTAAGTAATCATTTCCTTCATTACCAAACAGAGAGTCATTATCATCACCACCACGAAGGTAATCACGGCCAATTCCTCCCAGAATGTGGTCATTACCCTCATCTCCATAGATTCGATCATTTCCTCTACCGCTATTCACCCAATCATCTCCTTCTCCTGAACGAATCAACTCTCCTTTTTGTCCCCCTGAAACCGTATCATTTCCAGCACCCGCATCAATTTTAATATTCCCCCCTAAGTTATTTATTTGATCATCTTTATCGGTTGCAACAATATTTCTGTTTGTCATTCCTTGACCAATTAAGTTTATGCTATAGGTACTTTCGTCTTGGTCATCACTATTAATAATTAAAGTGGCCATTCTAGACTGAATCCCTCCAGGTTTAAATTCAATAGTAATTGTAGTTGTACTTCCAGCCGATAGAGTATTAATGGTTGGTGATGTGATTTTGAAGTCAGAAGCATTTGCTCCCGAAATAGCCATATTAGTAATATTTAGGTCGGCATTTCCTATGTTTTTAATCGTTAAAATTTGACTAACCATACCTGAATTTACATTGATTTTACCAAGATATAAAGTTGATTTATTAGATATATCGTTGTTTCTTTGCTTAATATGAATTATTCCACTTGTTGGGGTTTTATTTACGTCATCAACCGTGATAGTAAATGGTTGACTATAGGTGAGAGTTTCGCTATCTTCCGCTGTGATGTTAATGTTTATAGACGGCTCATCTTCAAAGTCTAATGCTTGATTAGCTTTTAATTTTAATTGTCCATTTACTACTTCAAAGAGATTATCATTAACTGTATAAGTAACTGTGTCACCATTATCCACATCGGTAACGGAAAGATTACCAATCACTTCACCACTAGCATTTTCATTGACTGATTGATTGTCTAATATAACATTTGTTGGGGCTTCATTTATATCATTAACCGTGATAGTAAATGGTTGACTATAGGTGAGATTTCCGCTATCTTCCGCTGTGATGTTAATGTTTATAGACGGCTCATTTTCAAAGTCTAATGCTTGATTAGCTTTTAATTTTAATTGTCCATTTACTACTTCAAAGCGATTATCATCAATGGTATAAGTAAATGTGTCACCATTATCCACATCGGTAACGAAAAGATTACCAATCACTTCACCACTAGCATTTTCATTGACTGATTGATTGTCTAATATAATATTTGTTGGGGCTTCATTTATATCATTAACCGTGATAGTAAATGGTTGACTATAGGTGAGAGTTTCGCTATCTTCCGCTGTGATGTTAATATTCAGAGACGGCTCATTTTCAAAGTCTAATGCTTGATTAGCTTTTAATTTTAATTGTCCATTTACTACTTCAAAGCGATTATCATCAATGGTATAAGTAAATGTGTCACCATTATCCACATCGGTAACGGAAAGATTACCAATCACTTCACCACTAGCATTTTCATTGACTGATTGATTGTCTAATATAATATTTGTTGGGGCTTCATTTATATCATTAACCGTGATAGTAAATGGTTGACTATAGGTGAGATTTCCGCTATCTTCCGCTGTGATGTTAATGTTTATAGACGGCTCATTTTCAAAGTCTAATGCTTGATTAGCTTTTAATTTTAATTGTCCATTTACTACTTCAAAGCGATTATCATCAATGGTATAAGTAAATGTGTCACCATTATCAACATCGGTAACGGAAAGATTACCAATCACTTCACCACTAGCATTTTCATTGACTGATTGATTGTCTAACGTAATATTTGTTGGGGTTTCATTTACGTCATTAACCGTGATAGTAAATGGTTGACTATAGGTGAGAGTTTCGCTATCTTCCGCTGTGATGTTAATGTTTATAGACGGCTCATTTTCAAAGTCTAATGCTTGATTAGCTTTTAATTTTAATTGTCCATTTACTACTTCAAAGCGATTATCATTAACTGTATAAGTAACTGTGTCACCATTATCCACATCGGTAACGGAAAGATTACCAATCACTTCACCACTAGCATTTTCATTGACTGATTGATTGTCTAACGTAATATTTGTTGGGGCTTCATTTATGTCATTAACCGTGATAGTAAATGGTTGACTATAGGTGAGAGTTTCGCTATCTTCCGCTGTGATATTAATGTTTATAGACGGCTCATTTTCAAAGTCTAATGCTTGATTAGCTTTTAATTTTAATTGTCCATTGATTACTTCAAAGCGATTATCATTAACTGTATAAGTAAATGTGTCACCATTATCCACATCGGTAACGGAAAGATTACCAATCACTTCACCACTAGCATTTTCATTGACTGATTGATTGTCTAACGTAATATTTGTTGGGGCTTCATTTATGTCATTAACCGTGATAGTAAATGGTTGACTATAGGTGAGAGTTTCGCTATCTTCTGCTGTGATGTTAATGTTTATAGACGGCTCATTTTCAAAGTCTAATGCTTGATTAGCTTTTAATTTTAATTGTCCATTGATTACTTCAAAGCGATTATCATTAACTGTATAAGTAAATGTGTCACCATTATCCACATCGGTAACGGAAAGATTACCAATCACTTCACCACTAGCATTTTCATTGACTGATTGATTGTCTAACGTAATATTTGTTGGGGGTTTATTTATGTCATTAACAGTGATAGTAAACAGTTTATTATAGGTTAGGTTTCCGCTATCTTCTGCTGTGATATTAATATTAACAGATGATTCATTTTCAAAGTTTAAGAATTCCCCTGATTTTAATTTTAACTGTCCATTAACCACTTCAAAGCGATCGTCATCTAAAGTATAAGTAAACGTATATTCGTTATCAACATCACTAGTATCAAGATTACCAATGACTGCACCTGTTGCATTTTCATTGACTGATTCATTATCTAATGTAATATTGGTTGGAGATTCGTTGACATCATTTACACCAATGGTTATCTCTTCAAAATAAGAGCGATTACCACTATCTCTGACGGTAAGGTAAAATGTTATTTCAGATTCATTTTCAAAATCCAAAGCTTGACCTGCTTTAAGCTTTAATTGATTATTAGTTATTTCAAAACGGTTATCAGGAATAAAGCCATTACCATTTTTCTCCTTGGTATAAACTTGTAGATAGGTAAATGTTTCATTGTGATCTTCATCAACAACAGATAAATTGCTAATGACACCACCAATATTGTTTTCATCAATTGATAAATTATCAAAAAGAATATCTGTTGGAGCTTCATTTAGATTATAAATAAATACGGTTTCAGTGAATGAGACATCAGGGGTATTACCAATCCCTTGCTCATCAACTTCAATCGTCACATCAAAACGATTACCATTGACATTTTCTTCATAATCAAAGGTTTTACCATCTTTATTTCTAACCCAGATTCCGCACTTCAAAAACTAGCATTAAATACTACAAGCCTGGGGTTAATAATTAAGTATAATTGCTTAAGCTCTTGAAGACAAAAAAGTGGGATAATTGCTTAAGTTGTTTCCTCTGTAAAAAAAGAGCGAAAAATGTCTTATTTAGAAGAAATACAAGTTAAAAATTTAGACCATTTAGGGATTGGACTTTGGATAAAAAACAATTGTTAGCGTAAATTTTACGCTAAACATATCTCCAGAGCTAAAATAGAGAATTAAGGTGATTTTAAAAACTCTCTTTCCATCTTTTTAGGGGATTTTAAATATTAAATAGCTTCATTCAGTTTCGGTTCCAATATAGATATCTAAGTAGCTTTCAGTTAGAGATTGAATGACTCGTTCTAATTCATCAATGAGATTTCTTCTAGTGAGTTTTTCTACAGCATCAATATGAGCAGAACTTCCGGCTCGTCCTAAATATTTATATTTGGTTTTTTTCTCATTATTAGTGGCCATAGGAAAAATTGATTCAGCAGCCTGTAGTTTATAATACCAGTAGATTGTTCCCTTTCCATTAACCTGATAACGAATAATATGACAATTAGCTGGTGCTACTTCCCCTTCCCGTTCAATTTTCTTTATTTTCTGTTTAAGAGAGCGAATTAGACTCTTAATTTGTTTGGCTCTCAGGTGGACATCTTGACTGGTCTTAAGTTCGGAATGTGATGACATTAGCCTTAACTGTAACAAACAACCTCTTTTGATGTTAGCGTATATATTCCGCTAATTTATAAGGTAATAAATTTTAAAAATGACCAAAAATGAAACGGCTACGTCTGTCGAGGAATTCCTGGTGTGGAGGTCTAACCTCTTCCAAGGACTAAAAGCTAGAAAAGAAACTATTATAGAATTACTCGATGCCCTCTCCAGTAACCAACAAGCTCACTCAGTCGTTGAATTGTCTCTCAATCCTTTATTTAGAAGAGATTATAACAGTTTATATAGAGGAATTCAAGAGTTTTTACCCACTCAAACTGACCCTAATTATGAACAGAGAATTGAGACTTTATTTTCAGCAGTATCGAGAACAATTCCTCCCACTTCAAAACATTATAACTTATTTGGTATTGACACAACTCCCTGTCCACGACGGTTTGCCGAAACGTTAGCGGATAAAACCTTTATTCATTACCCCAATCCAATTAAGGGAAATAGACCCATTAATATTGGACATTGTTATTCCGTTGTCTGCGCTTTACCTGACCAAATAGACACAGAAAAAGTCCCTTGGGCTGTCCCCTTATCAGGAGAGCGAGTCCCCTCTAAACATAAAGGAGTAAATCAAGGCAATCAACAACTAAAAAAAATCTGGCAAAGTTCTTTATTTTCTGATAAATTATCTGTCTTAGTGGCTGATAGTGACTACAGCCAAAAGGATTTTATTGGGGAACAAGTTAAGCATGAAGACCTAGTTACTATTACAAGAGTTAGAAGTGACCGAGTTTTTTATCGTCAATTTATTCGGGACCCAAATCAAGCCAAAACTTCGGGACATCCCCGTTGGTATGGGGATAAATTTGACCTTAAAGATGACCAAACTTGGACTGAACCTGATGAAGTTCATCATGTTCCCTTTACAACGAAAAAAGGTCGTCAATTAACAGTGACTATTTCGGGATGGAAACAGATGTTAATGAGAGGAACTAAAAACTATAAAATGAACAATCACCCCTTTACTTTACTCCAGATTGTTGTCAGAGCTCAAGAAAGAAATAGTATTTGGAAACCTATGTGGCTTATTGTTATTGGTTCTCGGCGCGATGAGTTAAGTTTAGTTGATTGTTATCAGTGTTATCGACAACGTTATGACATGGAACATCTTTTTCGATTTGGTAAACAAAGATTATTGATGACATCTTATTTAACTCCCGATGTACATCATGAAGAAAATTGGTTTAAACTAACACTTCTTTCTTATGTAAATTTGTGGGCTGCCAGAAAATTAGCTGTGGTTTTACCCGTGATTGGGAACAGTATTTGAAGACTAATAAATCCATCAAAATCACCCCTAGTCTAGTTCAAAGAGACTTTTCAAGAATAATTACGACCTTGGGGACTTTCGCCAAATTTCCCAAACGTCGAGGTTTTTCTTCCGGACGTATTAAAGGTTACAAAAAAGCCCCACGAACCGACTCGTCATGATGTTATCAAGAAAGGGAGCAAAAAATCAACTGAAAACTTAAAAGCTCCTTAGTTTTCCTCAGAATCTATAGATTAGCCCTATTTGTCAGCCAATTTTATTGACTGATACAGAGCCGATATTTTGGGATTTTAGTTTAGCGTAAAATATACGCTAACAAACTTTTTTGTCCAAAGTCCAATTAGG